>Ga0210097_1000407_pt1 | contig 15317 bp, 24 predicted proteins | sample Joice_CattailNLA_2_FD_185521 | JGI IMG/M metagenome (GOLD analysis project Ga0210097, IMG submission 185521) | Wetland microbial communities from San Francisco Bay, California, USA, that impact long-term carbon sequestration - Joice_CattailNLA_D2... | ecosystem: Environmental > Aquatic > Marine...
GACTTGACGTGGAAAACCATGATGTTGCGCACGGGGCTTGTGTATCGCCTGGCGTCCCGAGCTGTAAGGCTATTGGTGAAGCCTATGTACTCAACGGGATCCAACGAGTCGGCCCGCACCTTCTGATTCAGGAACGCCCCGTCTATCCCACCTGCCAGGTCCTTGTAGGTTAGTTCGTTGAGCTGGGCGACCTCCTGCAGATTGAGCCTGACAAACGGCTGATGAAAGTTGGTGACTTGTGCCGGGCTGCTATAGTCGACATCCTCGCAGATCTGGTCGTGGGCGTGCGCCCAGTGTGCTTTCGGTCGTTGGCGTAGCTTAGCTAGCTGCATTGCTCTTCCACTCGTCGATCGCACTGTTCTCTGGCGGGAGGTCGTCCACATCTTCGCCTTCGGACTTCAGATTATCGAAGGTCCGATCCGAGACTGGTGTCTCCTCGGCCTCAGCCTCGGGCTCGGCGTCCTGCTCACCAGTTTGGACTTTCATTGTCTGCCGCTTCTTGACATCGTTGATGATCCTGCCACTGCCAAAGATTGAGATGACGAGGATGATTGACGTACTGATCCACTCGGGTGTTTTCGCGAACGCCCCCATGACTGTCACGAAATGGATCGGATTCGATATGCCCCACATAAAGAAGGCTACCACGCCAATCAGCAGCAAAGGGCGGCCCAGCCGGTTCACAGCGTTGATGAAGCGATCGAATAGGCCCTGTGGTGCTGGCAGCTCGATCTCGCTGCCCTTGGCCCCCACGAGGCCCTTGGCGGTGTCCAGGAATGACTTGACGTCCATGTCTTATCCTTCTTTTGCAGTTGTCACGAGTCGGAAGGAATTAGCCCGGCGCAGCCAGCCTTTCAGAAACACCCGTTGCGACTCGTCATGCTCTACGATGCGGTGGTAGAACTTGATGCGCTCCTCCACCAGGGCGTCCTGGAAATACGCACCCATGTCGTCGATGGCGCGTTGCGCATGCCGGCGCGTGTTTGGCCCGAGCACGCCGTCAACTCCTATGGGCCCGAATCCAGCCAGGTTGACTGTTCGCTGAAGCAGCTTGATCGCCCGGCGGGGGCCATGGTTGATGGACATGTCAAGGACCAGCGTGCGTGGCGGATCCGGCAGTAGGTGAATCCGGGGGCCGGTCAGGTATTGGGTCTCGTAGATCTCCCGGGCGGTCTCCTCTGTCATAGCCTTGACTTCGTCTGTGCTCGCTGGACGCCCGAGCCACTCGGAGTAGACCCTCTGGGTCACTCCGTGATTAGTTGGACCGCCACGGTCGTTCTCGTGATTGACATAGCCGCCTTCGTGCTGCAGGATCAGACCGATGGGGTCTTCGTAAAGGGCCACGGTATCACCTCCTGGTGTTGCCGTGGATATTTAGGCGTAGCTAAATACCGGAACACCAGGAGTCCAACATGTCTTTCAGAGAAGAGCTTGACATAATCCGCGCCCGCGCTGCTGTCACCGAGGAGCGCGTCCGCCTGGATGAGACCACTCAGCAGTTGATCGCTACAGCGGCCAGGGCAATCACCCAGCTTCTGCAGCAGCAGACCGTTCCGCCAGTCTCCACCATGAAGCCCGCCGAGAAGGCCAGTCTCCAAGCTGTGGCTACCTGGCTCCAGGGTCTGCTGAAAACACCGGGCGGTGCTTACTGATTCTTTTACCGCGCGGGGTTGACGCGCGAGTCGCTTTCCCGTAGACTTCTCCTACTCCTCGGATAGCCATCCGGGGATCTTCCGCACTAATCGAAGGAGAAACCCTATGAAGAAGACGAGCATTATCGCGGTGATTGCAGCGGTTGCTGCACTCGCCTTGTCTGGTGAGGTCTGGGCATCGTGTTCCGGCGCATTCGCCAACATCAATTGCGACAACGACAACCATTCGGTGAACAACACAGCGACTGGTGGTGCCGGTGGGGCCGGTGGGGCCGGTGGGGCCGGTGGGGCCGGTGGCAACAGCCAGGTCGGTAATGGATTCGGCAACTTTTCGCCGTCTTCCAGTGTGAACCACTCCGGCAACAGTGCCAACTGGAACAGCAACACCAACCGGAACAGCCTGAGCAACCGGAACTACAGCTCCAACAGCCAGCGCCAGGGCCAGGGCCAGCTTCAGGGCCAGGTCGGCATCAACAAGGCCGTTGGTACGGGCAACACGACCGTGGTCGAGGGTGACACCTACGAGGCTCCGCCTCGTGTACCGGTGGCGTCCGCTTGGTCCGCTCCAGTCGTATTCAGCAGCGACGACCAGTGCTACACCTCCATCAGCGGCGGCGGCCAGGGCATCACCTTTGGTGCCAGTCTGTCCGTGCCTATGAAGGACGGCGACTGTGTGCGTCGGAAGGACAGCCGTGAGCTGCGCCAGTCCGGTCATGCCCTGATGGGTCTGGCTGTCCTGTGCGACAACAGCCGCCTGAAGGAAGCTGCCGAGCGAGTCGGAACTTCCGAAGAGCGCTACGCTTGCGGCGTCGCCCAGGGCAAGCCGGTACCTGCGGCTACCCAGGCCCCCGCTGAGGAGACCACGACCAGCACCGCGCCTGCCGCCAGCACCGGCTTCCTGTTCCCCTGGGAGCAGAACCAGCAGTAAGCAGTTCCACAGCTAGAAAAAGGAAGGGGCGCAAGCCCCTTCCTTTTTTGGCTTCCATGTCCTAAAATCATGGTCAGAAGCAGCGGAGAACGCCGTGAGATACATTCTCGTTGTTATCGCCTGTCTGAGTGGCTGTGCCAGCCTGCCGCCCGCCGTGACCGGCGAGCAGGGTTGGGAAGAGATAGGCAGGGACGCAGCGGGCAAGGTTTCCGTCGAAATCCGGCTAGTCGCGCGGGAGAGCGCGGGAAGCGGTGTCTTCGGTCACATTTGGGAAGCCCGCCTGGTGAATTTTTCCAGTCAGGCATGGTGCACACAGGTTGTCTGGATGCTGGTCGATATCGATAACGGAACCACGACATCGAGACGTCGGTTGGTGTTCGCTGCCCTGGGAGAGACGCCAGTAGGCTACCTGAGAGAGCACCTGTGGCAGCTTGAGCGGGGTTACCTGCCGCTGCAGGGTTACGGGCGCATCGTCCGCATCAATCTTGCGCCGCCGGTGATGGGTAGCGACGGAGCATTTGGATGCGCCGCCTGGAGCCACCCTCACTAGCCCTGGCGAGGGCGACCCTGTAACTAACCATCGGGGACCCAAAACCAACTGGAGTACATTGCTCATGAATCTGGATACCAAACCAGCATCAAAAGGCGCAGGATTTGGTCGACACCTGTGGAGGGTGCTTACAATCTTTGCCGGTGTCGTTGTCGTTGTCGCGCTCGCTGCGACCGTGTTCAGAATGGGCAGCGATCTCAACTTTCTGGAATTCTTCGCTGTCACATGCGTCTTCACGGGCGTGTCGTTTTCAATCTCAGCGGGCATTTCATACGCATTTACCGGGAGGATCTGGTAATGACCTGGGCCGATTTCGCGAAGATTGTCAGCTATGTGATCACGGGGTTGGGCCTACTGGCCTCGCTGATCAGGCTTCTTCTGTTGTTTGCCATTGGCGTGGGGATCGGTTATATGCTGATACGCTCCGTGCAGGGCGCTGAGCTAAGCTACCAGCAGTGCCTCGCGGTCGAGCAGCAATCTGGCAATCCCTGCGTCTACAAGACTCCTATTTCGGTCACCTTCGGATTCGGTAGTACTCCGGAGGTCAATGGCTCGGGTCCCAATTTCTGGGGCCTCCTCGCTCCACAGGGGGCCCTTTACAGGGCCAAGACCGACAGAATCCACTATGAGATGGATGGTACCCCGAAGCAGTGCATCGATCCCTGCTCGGAGTGCCAAGCTGGGGGCTGTAAATATCTCTGTAACGACAAGCACGTTTGTCACTGGGAGGGACCGGAATGGCATTCAACCAAGCGCGCTTCCGATCCCAAGCTTCTGGGACGAAGGCCCGCGCTAAGCGCGTCGCAGTTGGAGCAGCTTCGCTCACCTTGAGTGTGCTCAAGAATGCCCTGGGCAGCAGGTTCCCGTCCGTTGCCATCCCTGGGTCAGCTTTTCCAGATCCTTCTTCACTGGTTGAGACCATCAAACAGCCGATCGTTCCTCGCTCGGATGTGACTATACCAGAGGTACCTGCCTCTGAAATGCTGGACGCGCTGGAGGAAAGAGCGAGCGCAAGCACCGCATTGGCAAAGCGTAGGGCGCTGGCATCGGTCTCAGACAGGTTGCCCTCATTGCGAGCGCTGAAAGGCTTCGACGGGCTAAGCCCTTCCAACATAAGCGGTGTAGTGCCAAGCACATCGGGCAGCGCTCTGGTGGCGGCTCGCACCGCAGCCGCCCAGGTAGAGACAATCAGCCGGGACCCTTCGACATCCAGTTCTCTCGTCCCTGAAGAGGCCACAGCGGCACGCACCAGAGCCACAGATGCCTGGAGGGGGATCCTGGGCCTGTGAGCGGTATAGAACGTGCTATTGCAGGCAAGGTGGTTGTCCCCCATTTGACTCAGCCAGGGGACAACGCTGCTGCGTTCTTCGAGGAGCTGAAGGCTTTCCTACACAAGAGCCGCGCCAAGGAAGCGGCCAGGTTGCTCAAAACCCTGGACAGGGTTACCATCGGACAGACGCAGAACACGGCAGATCGGATTGCCTTTGTCGGTCACTTCAAGAAGCGTTCTTGACAACCAGAGACTCGCCATCTATGCTTTCCAGTGACACGACAGTTCCTGGAGGCAGACATGGGCCGCAACTACGTTGAGCGCACCAAGCAAGAGTTTGACGATCTGTTGATCGGCAAGTACAAGTTCCGCTTGGCCACTATCAGCGATGGCGTTGGCAGCATGACCAGGGAGTTTGTCTACCAGCGTGACGGCGCTCACGTCCCCTACAGCGTCCGTGTCTACTCCAGTGTTCACGTCAGCACCGGTCGCACCAGAGAGTGCGGTGAAGACGCCATTCGCGTAGTGATGGTCGAGCAGGCGACAGGCCGGCCACGCAAGATCATGGGCGAAGGCCCGAAATCCAAAGCCGGCAGGCGCATCAACCGTACCAAGAACGCCATGCGCACGTTAGAGCGTCGTATACGCGAGTACATGCTCATGGGCACACCCGAGTTCCTGTGCAGTAACTGTGGCTCGCTCATGAGCGTTCGTAACGGTAAGCACGGCAAGTTTCTCGGTTGTACAAAGTGGGCTCCGAACGACGAGGGATGTCCAGGCGTTCGATCTGCGCCGGACTGGCTAAAGTAACCAACCATGAAGCATTTCAGCATACGCGTCCTAGACCGGACAGGCGAGGTGACAGATGATTTTCGGATCGGGTAATCCATTGAAGAGATGGTTGCGCAGGCGCTTCGAGAAGGATTTTCGGAGCTGGGACGGCTACTCCATGCGGGTGCATGCTGTTCAGACAGAAGGCAAGGATGTCCATTCTGTCCTGTGTGTCGTTCTCCGTAACGCGCCGGCCAACAAGGCCCGTTCGTGCATCCATCGGGTCTACGTCATAAACGTCGAGACGCAGAAAGTGGTCTACGGGGGCGAGGCGCTCTGGCTGCAGTTCCGCCAGGACTATCTTGAAGAACGGATCTAAGCGATACGTTTGACGAGTCGAGCGCCAGGTTGTATACTCTCAGCGGAGAATTGGGGGCCACATGGGTAGGCTACGAACAGTTTGTTATGCTCCCTTGGATTCACTAGCACATTATCGGAGCTTAGAGTTCCAGGGTGATCTCACCTCAAGCGGTAAGGTCATGTTTATGATAGCGGTCCAAGACATCCTTGGGTGCTGCGCCTCTTTAGCGTTTGAATACCCGGAGGAGGAGCCGGGCGTGATCAGGTGGGAAATCGACTATCAATGCGTGCCGATGTTCATTTGCGAGGGCATGGGCTGGAAGAATCTGCGCGCGCAAGAGCGGGCTCTTGAGAGAAAAGCAAGGGCGCTGCAGGCTTTGCAGGAGCTAACCGAGGAGTGCGACGAGGACTAACGACAGGCGGTGTGGCTATGAACAACGAGCGACTGGGAAGGACAGACGCCGAGCGGTACGCCGAGACATTCGGTGATACGGTATCGAAAGAAGAGTTGGACGAAGCGCGCAGGCAGGTCGCCGAATTGGTTGAAGACGATCTGGTTGTCGAGTTCAACGAGCGTTGGGAGCAAGAGTTGTCGGCCTCACACGTCGAATCGCTCGACCGGGTAATAAAGAACCTGCCGCTCATGCGGAATCCGATTTCGCTTTCGTACAACGAACAGTTGGCCAGGCTTACAGTCATTGCGCTCAAACTCGGCATGCAGGAAGCTGCCGAACGGCTTAAGCATTTTGTGGACACAGAGCCGGACTTCGACTGGGATGAGATCACCCTGGAACTCTGACGGCAGGCAATCCAGAGGGCAAACGCAGTGAACATGCAAATGTTAGAGGCTCTGGCGAAGCTAGCCAAGAGTGACTACACTCCCGTGAAAACAACCAAGGAAGCGGAATTTGTGGAGCTGACCCACTACGCAGCGCAGGGGCATAATACGTCCCGACAGGTTACCTCCACGGCTCTACTACGCAATGACGGTAGTGTGTTCGTACCGCGCGCTGAGCTGCACGAACTAGAAGAGCACATGCGAACGCTTTTGGCTTGTCTGGGCGTCTATGTCCCCATTACGGTGAACGGTCTGAGCGAGCTGCCTGTGGCTGATATGGTCTCTGAGGCGACGCATCGCATCGGCGTGCTGATGCAGTTCTACGAGGCTGCTGGCCACAAGTTCGATGTAGAGGACTAGCCTGATAGTGGGATGGTGCCAATGAGTATTCTCGCAGTTGGCCTCCTCAGTTTGGGGGCGCTTGTCATCCTGGCAGTCCTTTTTGATCGGGCCCCCGCTTCCTTTCCTTGTCTACGCTGAATCGATTCTGGAGAGCCACACGCTCTGGCTGATCATTGGTGTAGCCCTGGTCGTCACCGCCCTCGTCTTGTTGCTCTGATTCTGCCCCGCCCCCCGGGCTAGCCGATGCTTGGCCCGCTAGACCCCGGGTAGTCGTTCTCCCATAAATATCAGGGACCGAGTACTCTGGGAGACGAACTTAAATGAAAGCGCAAGATCTACTCGCCCTCGTGCACGAGAGCAGCAAGGGCTCGAAGTCGGTCGAAGGCGAGCTGTCCATGCCTTCCTACGACAACCTCAATACCCCCGACAATCACGTGGACGGAAAAGGATCGCGCGAGATCAAAAACGCGAAGAAGGACTTCGGGAAGAAGCGCGATATGAGGAACCGGGCCGACCCGGGCAAGCCCAAGAAGGGCGAGAAGCGAGGGATGGAAGGGCCAGGGGCGACGTATGGTCGCATGAACGAGGATGCTGACCTTTCGACCGTCAAGCAGCGCATCTACAACCAGATCGAGGATCTGGACGTGGATCAGGGGACGATCACTGTTATCGGGCGCGGAGGGCGCAAGGAAACCATGAGAATGGACCCAGCGCTTCTGCACAGGAACCTCATGGCCATTAGAAAGGCAACTAATCCTCAGACCGTTTCCACGATGTGGCAGCAGATTCTCCGGGCTGGTGAAGAGAATCGAGGACGTGGCGGAACAGTACGCCGAGGAGGTGGTGGGCGGAGCGTCGGCAAACCAATGACTGGTCCCGAGATCGCAGCAGCCGGCCAGGACTGGACCCTGGCAGATTCGGAGGGCAGTAAGGCATCCCACCACAAGATGACCGCAAAACGGAATATTGTTGGCGAGTCTCGTGTGCCGCAGGAGTGGTGGACAGCACTAAACTGGATGGACCGATCGCAGCTTGAGGACATCCTCGCGGGAGTGGGCATCGCTTCATACCCCAAGGAATCGGATGATGAGCTGAAGCAAGCCATCATTTCCAACATCCAGGATGGCACCCTTGACCCGAGCGTCCTCGATGAAGGAGTCACGGAATCTTACGCGAGGAGACGAAAGAACCTGTCAGTTCCCGACAAACATCAGATCCGAATTGCCCGAGATACGCTCAAAATGAGTGATGCCGGGGCAAGGATCATGGGCGGGATGACCAAGGACGAGGCAAGGGAAATCCTAAGGAAACACGGAATTAAGTTCTCCGAGTCCTACGCAACCAGCGATTCCATGTCTTGGGACCAGCCCGTCCAGAAAGGTGGACCAGTGTCTAAGTCTGGCAAGGTGCGGAGCAAGGTCGACGACGAGCCGGCCAACAAGGGTGACCCAGGCAAGCCCACAGGCGATGGAAAGGATCGCATGGGCGATGGTGCCAATCTTGGAAAGATCATGAACCCGAAGAAGCTGGCCCAGGTGCGCGAAAGCGTTAGGGGGCTTGAGAAGCTCTTGGGGCGCCGCCTGAACCTGGGTCGCTGGTCCAAAGCAGTCGGAAAGCAGTCGTCTTTTAACGAAGGGTCCACAGTGAAGCTGCAGGAAGCTATGGATCCAGTCCTGTACCGGTACCTGCGCACGGCTCTATGGTCAACCCCGGACGAGAACGGTGAGCCCCTTAGTAAGGAACACAGCGTAAAGGACTTCGCTCCCGAGGCCATAGCCCAGGCCCAGAAAGACATTAGGAAGTTCCAGCACGTAGCTGGGCATCTCCTGGATGGACAGGACATGACGCAGGTTGCCTATGATTTCTGGCTCACCCGCAATTATCACGGCGCTGGTTTCGGGGATGGCGACTACGAAGATCCACCTGGTCTGAGTGACAAGCTGATCAAAATCGCGCATCAGATAGGCGAGATTGATCCGTACGTTGGTGATGACGGCCAAGTGCACTTCTCGTGAGCGTAGTGCCTAGTGAAGCTGCAGCAGCGATATCTGGACCTGGCCCGGGACTTGGGGGGTGAGCCTAATTCGCCTCTATCGCAGTTCGCGAAGGGGGACGGTAGAATTCGGAACATAGGCCACGCCAAGGCCATGATGAACCAGCTATCGGACATCGTTGGTGACATGCTGTTTGGCCGCCACACACGCGAAAGAGATTTGGAAGACATTGGGGATTTCATGGCCTATCTCAATCGAGAAGCTCGGAAGCGTGGTAACGTTAAGGAGGAAAAACATTTGAATCGGGAACTCCGAAAGCGCATTACCAAGGACGTGGCCGTCGAATCAGTGACGGGTATCGGCGGACGACAACCGGATGACAGCCTTGGTGATCCGGCAGCAGACGTCTCCATGGGTCACCTTGGTCTCGACGAAAACGGTGGCGGGAAGAGTGAGGCCTACAAGCAGCAGGTCCGCACACGCCTTGACAACCTATCCACTGTCTATGGCCCAGAAAAAGCAAGGGGCATGCTATCGCCTCAGGAACGTGCAGCTCTTGAGGAGGGCAGCAGGATCGAGTTTCGCTCGCGTCACGGCGTTGTCTACTCCGGGCTTGTCCGCAGGCGCTACGGGCGTAACCTCGTTGTCGAGGTGGCTGGTGGGCGTTGCGTCAGCACCACCACCGATGATCCGACAGTTTGGCTGCTGCGTGGATGAGGCTCCTTGAGTTTCTGAAAGCCTGCAGATCCTCTCCGCCCAGGGGTACCTTTGTCGCTGCGCGTCTTACTCCATCGTCGGCCCATGAGCTGGTGACCTGGATGCAACGGGTTGGCGTCGAAAGCCCTGTACCCTTGGGGGACCTTCATGCAACGATCCTGTATGACGACGAAAAGGGCATTCCTTGGCAGTGCCAGGAATACTCCCCTCCCCTGGAGTTGGATCCCGAGACCTACAGGATCGACGTGCTCGGAAAGGCTCTGGTGCTTCGGTTCGAGAACGAGAAGCTCAGGGCCCGGCACGAAGAAGGGATCAGGGACTATGGCGCGAAATGGGACTATCCCTCGTTCAAGAGCCACGTCACACTGAGCTATCACACCGGTCAGTCGTCACGGGATGTTGATCCACCTACCTTCCCGTTGTACCTGTCGCACGAATACAGCACGCCAGTAAACAGTGATTCCTGCGGTTGAGAGGGAAGCAGGTGATGAGCAAGGCCGCCCGCCAGACTCTGATCTCCAATATCGCCGGTTTTGGGGCTGCCGTGGACCTGAGCCAGGATGCCAGCTTTCTGGCTGTGGGTGCTCCACGCAAGCCGCATGGATCAGCTACCATGTTCGAGTTTATCGAGCTTGAGTGGAGAGAGCAACACAGAATCCAACCGACGGACGCTACCGAGCGTTTCGGCGAGTCTATCGCAGTCGACCGTCGTGCTGATTTCGTTGCCATCGGGGACCCCGGGCAGGAAGCCGTCTATCTCTACGCCAAGCAAGGCAACCGTTGGGTTCAGGTTCGCAAGCTCATATCGCCGGCGGCAGGTGGGAGGACAGAATTTGGCGCTCATCTGGACCTCGCTTACGACGCTAAAACACTGATCGTGGGTGCGAAGCGCGAAGAAGACGGCGCGGTCTACATCTATGGTTTCGAAGATGGCGACTGGACCAGCCTAACGCGGATCGTACCACCCGATCTCAGCGGGCGTGATGACTTCGGTATAACGGTCGGGATCTCCAACGATGGGCGCCGAGCCATAGTGGGTTCACCGGAGACCACGGAGATTGAGACATTCATGATTCAGGACGACAGCGGTCCTCCACCACCCCCGAGTGGGGGCGGGGGCGGGGGACCCCCACCGCCGCTGCCGACCATTCCAATCATGTGGGTCTTTGTCGGGGCCGCCTATTCCTTGGAGCTGGTGGACAGCGCCTGGACCGTAACCGGCAAGGCTATCAACAAGACAAGGCCTGTGCCGAGCCTGAAGAGCCAGCTAGACGCTATACCGCTAGACATGCGCTACGACCTCGTTAGATCCCGACTGGGCGCGGCTGTGGCGATTTCGGGGGATGGAGGAAGAGTAGCGCTCGGATCTGACGGCGGAGATATTTTCGGGCTGTACTCACACAAGACGCGCAACCTTGGAGTCAATACTTGGGAGAGCACCCGGATGAGCTTCTACCCCAGGCGAGTAGCAATGCCTAACAACGGACTAGAGATTATCGCTGGGAAACTGGGCGCCGCTGTGACCTACATACGTTCACCAGCGTTGGGCTCCTGGTTTTTCTTCTACACCCTACAGGCGCCTACCGGTGCGCGTCTTTTCGGAAGGGATGTAACCATGTCCGGTGATGGCACTGTCAGATTTGCAGGGGCGGAGTGATGGGATCAGCATCCGGATATTCGCGAACGATCATACGCCAAGGCGACGCCAACGTCGCTGGCGGCGTTATTACGGATCCAAAGCAGGGTTCAGTGTATGCAAACGGCAGACTCGTGGCATGTGCCGGCTCACAGGGCTCCTCGGACGCCGAATGTGAAGACGGCAACATCCACTGCGCTTTTCACTGGATCGCCACACCAGCCGGAAGCCGGACAGTGTTCGCCGAGGGTAAGCCAGTCTTGGCGGAAGGCGACGTGGACACCTGCGGGCATCCGAGGGCAACCGGCTCACCCGACGTCTACGCCGGTTAGCTATCGGAATCGATTTCCGTGTCCCAGTAGCAGTAATCGATCCAGGACTCGTGCAGATACTTGGGCGGGTAGCGCCGACCCTTCTGCAACAGCTCGTGATACGAAGGCTCATGCGGCATGCCGATGAGCGTCATGCCGGCCTCTTCTGGAGTGCGATTGTCCTTGAGTTCGTTCATGCGACGCGACGCTGCCACGATGTTCGTCCACACGGTTTTGCCACCGTAATCACGAGGAATCACGTGGTCATAGGTCAGGTCCTCGACTGCGCATTTCTCGCCCGTATACTGGCAGCGGAAGTCATCGCGCAGGAACACGTTGAATTTGGTGAACGGAACGTGCTTGGGTGGCTGAACGTAGGCCACGTGTGCAACGACGGACGGCAGGTTGAACTTACGGCTTGGTGTACGGACGTAGACATCGTCGTACTCCTCAAGCACCTGCAGCCGGGGGATGCCAGTGATGATTCCTTTAACCACCAACTCCATAACCCACTTCCAGTGCTGCAGAGACAGCGGGAAGTAGCGCATTGGTTGGTAGTCGGCATTCAGGACGAGCGTCTTCCGAGTAGCGAGATTGACTCCCTTCTCAGCGACGATATTCTTGTCGAGGTCCTGAAGGAACTCCTGTGTCCTGTCTCTCATCCTTGTTGTCCTCCCATCCCGAGAGGAAAGTCCTGTCCTATCTGACAAAATAACCTAAAGCGGTGCTCCAGGCAAGGCTATTTAGAACGGCAGGGGGGCCTAAAGCGAGTTTGGCATGGGAGGAAGCGGGAACCCGAAATGCTCGCAGAGCATACGCACAGCCAGATCTGCCTGACCCAGCGCATCATCGAGGGCAAGATGCGTGTGCTTCAAGTTCGTGTTGAACCAGCTCCTTGGCATGTTCGCCTTAGTCGAGCGCCGGAAAGGCTCCCGAAGGATCACAGAAGCTGCTGTTTTCAGCCCGAACGACGAATGACTGAATGGACAAGCGCCAACGAACCTGTGAAAGTACCAGAAGACCCACATAAAGTCCGCCGCGCCGGGATATTCGATGAAGACGGGGGCCTGCGCCTGTTCGGCATGTTTCTGCAGAACGCTCATGATGTGAGCATTGTACTGCTTCATTGCCTCAGGTGGATCCACCTGATTGTGCCTGGTGGCTTCGTAGGCATCCGGATTTCGGTCCCAGAACCGCTTCGTCTTGGGGTCCATCGAAGCCCCGGGCAGGGGTACGAAGTTCACAGCAAACTTTTCGAGCACGCCCCGATCGAGGCTGAAAGCCACGGAGCCTAGACTCATCATGTAGTTTGGGCCGGGAATGGGCCCACTGAACTCGCAGTCGACACTGAATAAAATATCTGTTAGCAGCCTATGCCGTTTTGTACTGTGCACGTCGGGCTCCTTTCGAAGATGTCCGTGGAGGATGTCCACGTCCTGTTCCCAGTGTAAACGCGTCAAGAAGCCCTGTCAATTGCAGGATCCTTTCCTGCGGGCGCCGGCGGCTACTCCTTACCGCAGCGCTTCTTCCAGATTTCCAACTTCCACTTATAGTAGCTCGAATTTGGGTTGCCCTCAAGCGCCTGTTCATAGCGCTTCAGGTTGGTGGCGCACCGCTCCTGCTCGATTTGCTGAGCCTTCTGCTCTCGCTCAACAGCGCGCTCCTGTTGCTGCTGGGGAGCGGCGAACCAATCCTGGACCCAGCTTGCAGATGCAGGTGTTGCAACCAAGAGGGCTGCCAGTATTACTCCTCCTCTTTCCATGCTTCCTTAAGCTCCTGGTAGCGTTCACGCATGGAACGCAAATGAATGGTCATACGCTCGGGGACCTCCTTTCCTGCATGCTCCAGTGCCTCGATTTCCAGTTGAAGAACCTGGATGCGTTCGAAAAGGTCGTCCTTCTGGAACTCAGCGATCCAGCTTGTGCGGACGTCCATTTCCTGCACGATGAGATTGGTCTGCTCCTTGATGGATTCCTCCAGCTTCTGGTCAATCTTCCACCAAAGTCCGAGGCAGGCCGAGACGAGGCTGACTATTGCCGTGACCTGTGATATAGTCTTCCAGGGCAGCTTGGACGCCGCCGATTGGCTGGTCGTTGGTTGCTCTGGCATGGGCCTGATCCTCCTGCTGTATTTAGCTGGGCGGATGGGGCCGCAGGTTTCGTCAATGTACAAGAAACGAAGAAAGCACAGAAAGCCACGACAGGCGAATCCTAACGGTATTGAGATCGTCTGGTCGATGACGGACCTTTGGCAGCATGCAGGCGCTCCTGCCAAGGTCATCGGCGGTGGTTGGCAGACGCTGGGTTCAAATCTCAACTGGGTTCACGGTTATGTGCTACGGTTATATGAGGCGGGGAGAAGAAAAGCGGACGGGGCATGTCTTTTGCGGAAGATCGGAGATATCGCCTCGGTCTCGATGGATCAGGAATGGCTGAACCAGACGGAGACAGACCTGATACTGACGCAAGCTCGTAACCTGGCAGAGGATCTGGCTCGCGAGTATGGCTGGGGCTGCTACGAAGAGGCGCGGCACCACAAACCGTGTCCAGAAATGGTCAGCATTCTGCAGGAATTCGACGAGGTCCACGAGAGATATCGAGGCACATAATCCGTATTTCCTGGGACTCAAGTCGAGGATTGAGTTGGTGGGGCTGGAGGGACTCGAACCCTCACGGTATTCAACCGCCAGATTTTGAATCTGGTGCGTCTGCCAATTCCGCCACAGCCCCCGTGGTGGGGAAAAAGGGATTCGAACCCTTACGTCTTTGGGACAGCGGGTTTTAAGTCCGCCGCGTCTACCAGTTCCGCCACTTCCCCAGCGTTACGAATTTTCGTCGTCGCTGGATAAGCGTTCGGGCTCTTGGCCGTCTTTGTGCTTGGGAATGGTGTAAGCGAGAGACCCCACAGCGCCGATGGCGGCACCGGCAAGAATGGCAAGAAAAACTATTGGGATGAGTGGAAACATTACCTTCTTCTCTTCGGTCGTGCTCTCTTTGGGTTTGCCTTGTACGCAAAAATGTATAGGAACAAAAGCAATAGGCCGATGGTAAAGAGCAGTCCGACTCCGATGATGCCTGCGATTACGAAAAGAGCAGTCTGCACCCAGGTCTCCTTGGTAGGGCTGAGAGGACTTGAACCTCCACGGGGTTGCCCCCACTAGCACCTGAAGCTAGCGCGTCTGCCAATTCCGCCACAGCCCCAATAAATATAACAGGTGGTGGGCCTGAGAGGACTTGAACCTCCACGGGGTTACCCCCACCAGACTCTCATTCTGGCGCGTCTGCCACTTTCCGCCACAAGCCCTGTGGAACTATCTTATTTAGCAGACCGACCCGCCGATGTCAAGACCTTTTGGTAAATACCCAACAACCACGGTAGGAAAAGAAGATGGCCGCGAAGTTCAACTTTGTCAAGGTCGCTGACCGTATAACCGCGATTGTCGGCTCGTGGAAGTTCGTGGTGGTACAGAGCATGGTGCTCTTGTTCTGGATCATAGCCAATGTCATGGCCGTTTGGGACGGCTGGGATCCGTACCCCTTCATCTTGCTGAACCTTGTCCTTTCCTTCCAAGCCGCCTATACTGCACCCATTATAATGATTTCGCAGAACAAACAGGCCGAGAAGGATCGCCAGGCTGCACGTCTCGACCTGGTCATCAGTCAAAAGATAGATGGCGAGGTCATCAAAATCATGAACAAGCTGGAGAGCCAGGACGAGCTGATCGCCGAGTGCCTCTCGGAATTCAAGAGTAGCAGCGGCTGCCAGCTCGGCAAAGACGAAGACGAGGTCTCGTGATAGATTTACCCGTTCGGGTCGTCGTCCTGGTTAACGTGCTCAACCTCTAGCACGGTCCCCGCCGGAAGATCGAGCACCTCCTCTAGAGTCGCCTCCACGGTCTTGATCTCCTTGGGGTTGATCAGCTCTTTGGACGCGGCGCCGCTCTTCACA
>Ga0210097_1000411_pt1 | contig 15240 bp, 17 predicted proteins | sample Joice_CattailNLA_2_FD_185521 | JGI IMG/M metagenome (GOLD analysis project Ga0210097, IMG submission 185521) | Wetland microbial communities from San Francisco Bay, California, USA, that impact long-term carbon sequestration - Joice_CattailNLA_D2... | ecosystem: Environmental > Aquatic > Marine...
GCCGCGCGGCCCGGAAGCCTGCACCAACATCGTGGAGTTCTATTACCTCGAGGACATCGCGCTGTTCGAACGCGATTACGTTGAAGCGGAACAAAAGGCCTATAACGAAACAGCGGTCGAGGACGACATCATCTGCCTGCGCATGAACAAGGGACGCAAGTCGCTTTACCAGCGCGGCATCGAAGAGCAAGGCCCGTATCAGTCGCCCACCGAGGACGGCATGTTGCATTTTCACGAATACCTGCGCCGCAATCTTGCGACATACTTCTGAGCGACATTCCTTCAAGACAGTTCTCGACTCCGATCATCCCTTCCTCAAGCCAGAGGCAAGGCCAGCATGGAGCCGCGACTAGAATGGCGCCGAAGATCACCGGCTCGCTGTGGATGCTCGTCGCCGGCTTCCTTTTCGGTTGCATGAGCGTGTTCGTCAAACTCGGCGCTCCCTATTTCACGCATATCGAACTGGTTTTCTACCGCTCGTTCCTGGGTATGCTGCTGGTATACGCCATCATGCGCCACCAGCACGTCAGTTTTGTCACACATCACCGGCTTACTCACATCTGGCGTGGAATTTCCGGAGGTGTGGCACTCGCACTGTTCTTTTACTGCATCTCGGTGTTGCCGCTCGCTACTGCCGTCACGCTCAATTACACCGCGCCGATGTTTCTCACCGTATTCACGATGCTGGTATACAAGGATCGTTTTCATTTGCCGCTGACAACAGCCATCATGCTGGGCTTTTGCGGCGTGGTACTGCTGTTGCACCCGACCCTGCAACACGACCAATTGCTGCCCGGTTTGCTCGGACTGATCTCCGGTTTCCTTGCCGGAATCGCATATCTGAATGTAAAGCAACTCGGCATTCTCGGTGAGCCGGCACCGCGAGTGGTGTTCTATTTCAGCCTGATCGCCTCAGTCGGCAGCGGTATATGGATGATGTTCGGCACCGTGCATGCCATCACGTTTCAGGGGCTCATGTTACTGCTGGGACTTGGCATCACAGCCACGCTTGCTCAGATCGCTATGACCTATGCCCATCGCTTCGGTGACACGCTGGTAGTCAGCAGCCTGGCATATAGCACTATCGTATTTTCCAGCCTGTTCGGCATCTTGATATGGAAAGAAGTATTACCGCTGAGCAGTTGGCTGGGCATGGCGTTCATCATCGCGAGCGGTGTGCTAAGCTTGCGTTTGTCTCCCAAACACTCTGAAAGAACAGAATAATGATCACCATCGAACAGACCGACAATCTCGTGAATATAGCCGTACTCGGCGATTTCACCCTGGCCGACTTCAAGACATTCGAGGAACAATCGCTCTACAAACTGAAATCACCGGGCACGGTTAATCTCCTGTTCGACCTGCGTGCGATGATCGACTACACGCTGGATGTGGCATGGGAAGAGCTCAAATTCTTCAGCCGCGAACACAATCACGATTTCAGCAAGATCGCCGTGGTAACCACCGACCAATGGCTGACCTGGCAAGCATGGCTTTCGCGCATATTCATGGATGCCGACATCCGCGTGTTCTCCGACTATGCCGAAGCGCAAGCTTGGGTACAGGCATAAAAAAATACCAGGCATACCAATTGCGGATGTAAACATATATCCTCGAATCGTTAAAGCCAGAAGTACTAATGCAATGAGTCTGCTTTGAAAGGTGGAACGGACATTTGCTCTCCGGCAGAATCGTCCCATTAGCGGTCGGTCGATAGTTGCTCGTACTATTATTAATATGCGAACAGGGAAAATAACCTGTTTTCAAACAAAACAAATGGTTAATGAAAATATGCACGCCTCATTATTATTAATAGTACTGACTGGTGGGTCAGTCTAATAACTGTTAGCAGTGCGGCTATGGATCTTTCTCTTCTTGCCTCATTGATAGAAAGGCTTCGCGCCGAGTCGGTTGGTGATCCAACGTGGGTTTCGTCAAATACGGTTTTCGAGTACCCCGTTCAGAGCCTGGAACTTGTAGTGGTTCTGAAACTAGTCAGAGCCGCTCAAGGGGTTCACGCCATGGAGTTGCTTTGCCGAAACGGACTTTTCGTTGATATGGGCGCAATTTATCGGTGCGTCAATGACTGCATATGGGAAGTCTACTTTCTGTTGGAAAAATATCCTGAGCAATCGGGAAACGTCCAACAATTTGTGAAGGCATTTTTCTCACAAACCATTGATAACCACATTTCTAGCGGCGAAGAGACAGTTCAAACAAAGAAGATTCACTCCGCCGTGGTCAGATCACTCACGGGTCGTGAGCAAGATGAACGTATTAAGACACACCTCTCTAACGTGTACAAAACCTTCTCCGGCTACACGCACGCGGGGTATGCCCATATCATGCAAATGTTCGGCCCCCTTCAACAGGGTAGCTTCAACATCTCTGGTATCCAGTCTCAACAGCAGATAGTTATGCACTTGCAGCTAGTAGAAGAGGCTTATAAATCAACTCTTCTTGCTATATCCGGAGCATCAGGTTTGTTCGGCCTTGAGGAGTTGCGTCGTGAAGCTATGCAAAACTGCTAACCCTTCGGTCAACCGGACGTTCAACATGCTGTGCATGTTGGGTTCCCTCCGCGCTGCGCGCTCCGGCGCCGGTTACCTCCAACGTTATGTGGCAAGAAAACTTGGCCGAACGCCGGTTATTCGCTCAGCATTAAACCAATGCGACTGAACTCGTTCTTCTGCGCCTGCGTCGCACCGTTCCTGGTGGCCCCCGCTGCGGCGCAGGCCCCGTCCAGTCAACATGATCAACTTCGGCAACAGACAAGTCAGCTTCTGGAGGTGCATAGCAAAGTCGAGGATCAGCTAGCCAATTTGCGAAAGATCGAGCGCACTTTGTATGAGGCGCATCTTTTCCAGAAGCGCAAGCAGGATGTTTCAGATGTATCCATTTCGCAGGTGCTTAGTAGGTCAACCAAAGCCGCCAGTGCCATCGACAAGTTTCTCGCCGCCATGACCATCTACGTCGAAATAGCTGATGAATCCAATCGTAAGCGGATCTCTCCAAAGGTGGCGCTTCTTCGGGTAAGCACGCTTCTCGACCTAGATACATGCCTCGAAGACATTCAAACTGCGCTGCGCTATATGACGACTGTACCTACTGCGAACGCAAGTGCTAAGGAAGTAGAGAAAGAACTGCGTGTCGCTCAGAAGCCCGTACGCGGAATGACTTTCTAAAGATCGCAGACCAGAGCGCATATGCTTGCATTGCCACATAACAACGCAGCTCACTCGGACGCGCGCGCGAGCGCAAAGCTTTGCACGGGCCTGTGGGCCGCGCGCGCTGATGGCTGCGGACGTTGAATGTCCGTTTTTAGGAAATTGAAATGTCAGTTATGGGCACAACTCGGAGGTTAGATGCGCTGTGCGTAATGTCTGCTTTCCTGCGTAAAGCGCAAGTACCAAACTGTAACTCTCAACTTCTGATATAGCCGACAAGCAGTAATGAAAGATCTCTATCATTTGCTGACGCTAAATACCTGGCCGTTTGCCAATCAACCCCATTCGAACCCAGTTATCCAACCGGTAAATTTTCCTTTGAATACTGTTTATTTGTCACTTGTTCAACAAGTGAAAAAGGATTCTCACAAAAAAACCCGCATAAGCGGGTTTTTGTTGGTTCGGCGGTTCCGATCTGTATTACTTCAACTTTGTTTCCTTGTACATGACATGCTTGCGGGCCACCGGATCGAATTTCTTCATTTCGATCTTTTCAGGCATGGTGCGCTTGTTCTTGGTCGCGGTGTAAAAATGACCGGTACCGGCACTGGATTCGAGTTTGATCTTTTCACGCATTTTCCGGGCTCCTTAGATTTTTTCGCCGCGGGCGCGCATCTCAGCCAGCACGACGTCGATGCCGTTCTTGTCGATGGTGCGCAGCGCCGCGTTGGTCAGACGCATGCTGACCCAGCGCTTTTCGCTCTCGACCCAGAAGCGGCGGCGCTGCAAATTGGGCAAAAAGCGGCGCTTGGTTTTGTTGTTTGCATGGGATATGTTGTTCCCGGTCATCGGGGTTTTTCCCGTTACTTGACATACTCGTGCCATGACACTACTCCAACCGATTTCAAAAGAGCGCGGATTCTACCGAAGTAAGCCGGAATGTTCAACCTGTATTTGGCCGCATCGCAATAATCCGCCCGAAACAGGATAGCCGTAATGGCTTAACAAAACTGAAACAATCAGCGTCTATCCTGCGGCATTTGTCACGTGCAATCAAAATGATAACTCTGCAGGATTTATAGATGGAAAGTCCATACAAAGGCAAGACCGGTTTGAAACGTGTCTGGAGCGCGCTTTTTTATTCGCTTGCCGGATTGCGTTCAGCGACCCGTCACGAGGATGCTTTTCGCCAGGAAGTACTGCTTGCAATCTTCCTGATCCCGACCGCTATGTTCATGCCGGTCAGTACGACAGGCAAGGCACTGATGATCGCCAGCGTGTTACTGGTACTGATCGTGGAATTGATCAATTCCGCAATCGAGGCTGCAGTGGATCACACCTCTTTGGATCATCACAAGCTTGCCAAGCGCGCCAAGGACATCGGCAGTGCGGCGGTATTGTTGAGCTTGCTGAACGTTGTTTTGGTTTGGTTGCTGATCCTGATCAACTAAACATATAGCAGTATCCCGATGGTCTCAACTATCGGAACCTGAAACACGCTGTCATAAATCTCTCACAAATACTTCATCAAACTTTCTTATTCAAATGAGAAAGTGCCCGCCATGACTATCCGAAACCAGGGAGAACACATGGCAAATCGCAAGCTTCGTATCGCTGTTGTGACTGAGACTTACCCGCCGGAAATCAATGGCGTGGCAATGACCATCAGCCGCATAGTGGAAGGACTGCGTCAACGCCATGAAGTTGAACTGATACGTCCGCGCCAGAATCCACTGGATACCGCAAGCGACCAGCCCACCTTGCAGGAAGTACTGGTGCGAGGTTTTCCGATTCCCCGCTATCCGGACTTGAAACTGGGCCTGCCGGCAAAGCGACAGTTGATCAAACTCTGGACCAGAAAACGTCCTGATGTGGTTCATCTGGTTACCGAAGGTCCGCTGGGTTCGTCTGCTCTTTCCGCTGCGCGCAAACTCGGCATCCCGGTCAGCAGCGATTTCCACACCAACTTCCACAGCTACAGCCGGCATTATGGTTTTGGCTGGTTACAGAAGACCGTTGCCTCCCATCTGCGCAAGTTGCATAACCGCACCGATACCACGCTGGTACCCACCCGTGAGTTGCGCGACAGCCTCGCTCAGGATGGCTATCAAAACTTGCAGGTCGTCGCACGCGGTGTGGACACAACGTTTTTTCACCCGGGCAAGCGCAGCGAAAAATTGCGCCTGCAATGGGGTGTTGTCGCCGATGACGAACTGGCAGTCATTTACGTGGGCCGCATCTCGGCAGAAAAGAATCTGCCGCTGGTGCTGAGAACCTTCAAGGCGATGCAGGCAATCAATCCGAAATTGAAACTGGTATTGGTCGGGGATGGCCCGGTACGTGCAGAGATGCAGCGGCAAAACCCGGAATTCATATTTGCCGGAATGCGAACAGGGGAAGACCTTGCCACCCATTACGCATCAGGTGACATCTTCCTTTTCCCGAGCATGACCGAAACATACGGCAACGTGACTGTCGAGGCGATGGCCAGCGGTCTTGCAGTTGTGGCCTACCGATACGCTGCGGCAGCCGAACATATCACACACGGCAAAAATGGTTTGCATGCGGAATATGGCAACGAAGAAGAATTCGTTCAACAGGCATGCGCATTGGCCAGTGATGCTGCGCGCATAGAAAATTTGCGCCGGCAAGCACACCAGACCATGTTGAAACTCGATTGGGAAAATATCGTGGATGAATTCGAGCAAGCCCTTGCACAACTCGCCGTCAATCCGGAGGTGCATCATGTCACATCGAATTTACAACCTGCAACGGATCCAAACCTGGGATGAAGCATGGAGTTTGCGCTTCAACCGCGCAAGCACCAATCCTTCGATACTCAAGGTATTTCGTATTGTCAGCCGTCTGGGTGACGGTATCTTCTGGTACTGTCTGATGCTCTGCCTGTTGGTGAAATACCAATCTGACGCACTGTTGCCAGTGTTACATATGGCCGCTACCGGACTGGTATGCACTATCCTGTACAAATGGTTGAAACACAAAACCCACCGACCCCGTCCATACGACAAGAATCAGGGTATCGATTGCGGCATCGCGGCACTGGATCAATTCAGCTTTCCTTCCGGCCACACGCTTCACGCTGTAGCCTTCAGCATCGTGGCACTGGCTTACTACCCGGCACTCGCTTGGCTGTTGCTGCCGTTTACCGTACTGGTGGCCGTTTCACGCTTGATACTTGGTCTGCATTACCCCAGTGATGTACTTGCGGGCATAGCAATCGGCGCAACCATCTCAGGCCTTTCACTAAGCCTGTAAAGAATACCAAAATATAAGTTCCGCGCTATTAATTGTTCAGCGTCGCCCGGTTGGGGCAGCCCTGATTGCCTGGGAATACCGGCATGGATCAGCAGTCCGATTGTGCTTCAAGAACATTAAAATTCCTGAATAGTGACATTCAATGAGTAGTATCAAGGGTATTAGAACTGCCCCTACAGTCTTGTCATCCTATAAATAGTATATGCATTTTTGTATTGATGATCTCTGTAAATTTTATTATTACATTTGCTTTTGTTTTATAAAAAAATTAGCATTCAACCATATTGATAATATAATTAAATCTTTACGGCAGCCGAAAGCCGGATTATATTTTTTGCCGGGATCGAGTGAATCCAATTTGGATTTCATTCTTGAAGCCCCATTTTCCAATCAACATCATCAAGCTGACTCGAATCGGCAAGACGTAACATGACCTTAGAGACGCAACCTGTCGATTTCGACAAAAGTATTCTTACCCCCGAGAACAAATGCTCCTTCTGCAAAGGTTCAATGTGCTGCACCTATATCACGCAAGAGATAGATACACCGCGCAAAAAAAGGGACTACAATCATCTGCTTTGGCAGGTATCGCATGAACACGTCAGTATCTTCAAGGATGAAGACGGCTGGCACTTGCTGATCGAAGGAAAATGCACGCATCTTCAGCCAAATGGCCGTTGCGGCATTTACGAAAGCCGGCCCCAAACCTGCCGTGCACACAGTAATGACTATTGTGAATTCGACGCACCTTTGACAGACGGATTTGAATTGTATTTCCCCACTTATGATTCGCTGCTGACGTACTGCAAAAAGGAATTCAAGAACTGGGATGGGGAAAAATCCTCGAATAAGAAGAAGAAGAAAAAGAAAAGCGCCAAAGTAACCAAAGATGACAAAGCAAAAAAATAGCTATTCGTACCGGATTCAGACGCATTTTCAATCTCAAACCACTTGGCCACTGATTTAGTATTTTTTCCAGAACGCAGGTTGCTTGTTAAAGTTTCTCATGGCTTTTTGCAGGGCTATCAGCTGAACTGACAGACTGTGCTCCATCCAGCCCCTGGCCAGAATGGTCGCCTCCTTATGGTCAGCTAGGGCAGTAGCTGTTGACAAATTATCAATCAGGTGATGTGCCACAGCAATATCGTTGATTCGTCCGAGCACGTCCTGCACTTTGCTCAACGCAGCCAGGAATATCTCTGTATTCTGCCTGTCATATAAACCCGCAAAAAATTCCGCGGTATATCTGAGTTTCTTGGCAAGAATGCGCAGTGCATGCAATCGAGCTGTATCAGCACCATCCAAATGCTGGCCTGATTGTGAGAACCGTTTTGCAAGCTTGCGCAATCGACTCGATGAAAAATCCAGCGCCTGATGTCCTGAATATGCCTGAGGCTGCCAACCCGCCTGCTGCCAATACTCACCATTCATCCAGATCGCGAAACGCAACAGCAAACGCTGAAGTTCGCGCGTCCGGGTCGCATCTCCAAGTGTCTTATAACTGGCCTCCCGCCGGATTTTGCTGACAATAAGCAAAGCTTGCAGACCGGCGTGTCCTCCCATGCGCTCGCACAACGGCTGAACCGTCTCGTCGATGAACACATCCCATTCACGTATGCGTCCCAACTCGATACATAGTGATGAAACCTCCTTGTTCAATTCGGCCAATCCTGTATCCGGACAAACCTTTTCAACCATGCGCAGCACGACGCGCAAGCGCCGCAGCGCGACGCGCATCTGATGCAGATATTCGGCATCGTCGCTTGCCATCGCTCCATGCAGGTTTCCTTGAAAATGCTGCAGGCATGACCAGATCTGCTTTTGCAGAACAACCGCCAGCGTATCCGTTCTGGCAAGCGCCGGTACAACACTCTTGACGGGCTGCTCGGTATATCCACCCAACAGGCGATAACCCTTCTCGGCCTTGCTGACCGACTCCAGTTCGAATGGCACAATGCCCAACAATTCCAGCGCCAGAACGAACAATTTATTTGGTTCGCCGGATTTCATTTCCAGCTCCAGTTCACACACAGGCATGCTGAGTTGCTCGGTACTGATCTCTCCCTGATCGAAGCACAACTCGATCTGGGAACCCTGGAAATCCAGCATCCGACTGGAACGGGAAAAATCCGTGACAAAAACAGGCTGCAATTTTTTTTGTAAGGACTGTGGCAGCTGTTCATTCCATCCCGCCGCTTGCAGCAATGATAAATCCAGTGCAGGGCCGCTGACCGGGATTTCCCATTCGTTGCGTTGGTGCAGCCCGGCCTGTACAGAACCGCCGCCCGTCAATGTCTGCAGCCACTGGTTCCCGGTGTGTCGCAGACGCAACGCCATACCGGAATTATGTATTTGAAGTTTCGGAGTATCGAAATAAATATTGTGGAGGCGCCGGCTGACGGGGCGAGATTTGGAATACGCCTTGAGCACTGCGTGACGTTTTAATTTCGCGAGTTGCTCGGGAGCGACGCGTATTTTGAGTTCGGTTTCGACTGCCATGTTCGTCTCAGACAAACGCCAAGTGATAACTATAACAGTCTATCCAAAGGCTGAGACATCGCTGCTGTGGTGCATGTTGCTACAGCTCGAATACCCGTCCCCTCCGAAGAAGTACTGGGCTGTATCTTGACGCAGCAATCAGAATTTCGTGCATCGTGTCGTCCTCACGCCCGGCTTCCATATGCACGATGAACAGTTCGGCTGGATGCTGCAGCAGGCGCAGCCCATGCGCCAACAAATCGGCAGTCATATGGCCTGAAATATTCGCGCCCGCAACATTCGAATTGAGAAAAGTGGTTTCGATCAGCAAGTAACGCAGATTCTCTATGCAACTGAGCGCGTCCCAGAACTCCTTGCAAAATGTGGTATCTCCGCTATAAACCCAACTCGATGTGCCGTTATCCACATGGTATCCGATGCAAGGCACTGAATGTCTTGTCGGCATCGGAGTAAATCTTCTGCCGTTCAGTACCACCGTTGTGCCCAGTTCGATCGGGACGAAACGCAGGTATGGGCGCTCGGACGTGGGCAAAATCGTGTAATTCGGCCAAATTTGGTTATTGAACATATTTGCCATGAGTATGGCGATGGTCTCCGGCAATGCATAAACAACAAGTGGTGTATCGCGAAAACCGCCTGCAGCATCGGCGAGCATCGGCAACATGCAGCAGTGATCGAGATGTGAATGGGTGAGGAATATGGAATTGATGCCGATCGCTTGCTGCAAGCTCAGGTCGCCCGCACCCGTACCGACATCAATCAGGACGTCGTCATCCACCTGGTAACAGGTGGTTCGCAGGTTGGATGTAATGCTGCCGCTGCAGCCGAGGACGGTGATTCGCATGGAGCCCTCCAATCGCCATGACCCATATATTAGACCAGCTAGTCAATGTCAAATGTTCGCTTAAACTTGCCCAATACTGGCAATGTGATATCAGATTGCATCCCACTGCAGGACATGATTTACCGCTGGACGATGGCGTTTGGGTGGCAAAACAAGCCAAAGATTGGATTAATTTGCAGGAGTGAACAACCTACGACTGGATTGCAGTGACAGCTACTTGAGACAGTGTAACGAAGGGAACAAACAGTCAAACGGTTATGCTCATAACGCCGCGCATTTCCATAAATCTGCAACCATAGTGAATAGTTTGCAAATTTAATTATTTTCCTGGCTCGACTATGACCTCTGTGGGAGGCTTTACCTTGGGTGGAGCCTTGGCTGGCGACTTCGCCTTAGCCTTAGGTATAGATTTAGCCTTAACCTTAGGCTTAGTTTTTGCCTTTACCTTTACCTTCGATGTAGCACTGGCTTTATTCTTAGCTTCTTTCTTGGCTGATTTCCTGGCTGATTTCTTGGCTTCTTTCGCTGCCTTTGCTTCTTCCTTCTTCTTCAAGCTGTGCATTACTTTGCGCCATTCATTCAGTTGTTGATCTTCCAACTCCAGTTGCATGGCCAGAGCCTCATCCTGGCTTAATTTTCTCTTCTCCAGGCGGCGAGGCAATTTGCCGCCCATTCTTGAAAGCAAGCGCTCGGTATCTTCCTTGCTTAACAGTTTGACTTTGGCCAAATAATTTGGCTTGGTTTTATTTGCCATGATTCATTTCCTTCGCTATTTATTTATGTTTCTATCAGGTAGTGAGTCAAATCTGATTTGGCGGTGAAATACGTATTCTGCTTGAAAATTATACCTTGTATCGCAAACTAGACTAGCTTTTTTCAAAATCACATGCAAATGTAATATTAGGTTGATCCGGTAGTCAACTTGTCCTGCAATATTGGCCTCACATCGCCTATCAGAATGGCACAAATCAGTCTGAAAATTATTTGAAATAACTAACTACAGTCACATAAAGCGGTTCCCAGTACATACTTCTGTTTAACTACAACATATGGTCGATAGAGCACGCAAACCTGCCCATTTCGCAATATCAAAAACGACTAATCGTGCTTTATTCCATGATTGTAATATTCCTGTAATAAAACCTTCCTAACATGTTCTGCGCTGCAAGGAAATTTAGTTTTGTTAAGAAATACTCAAGCTACAAGGCATCACATTTAAACCAATGGAGAAATCATGAATAGCAAACTGAAACAAATCATCATATGCATCGCCACTTCCGCAGCGGTTGCATATACCGGTGCTAGTCACGCGACTAACATCACAGGTGCGGGAGCTACTTTCCCATACCCGGTATATGCAAAATGGGCCGAGTCTTACAAAAGCAAAACTGGCGTTGAGATGAACTATCAGTCCATCGGCTCGGGTGGTGGTATCAAGCAAATCCTCGCCAAGACTGTGGACTTCGGCGCAACTGATGCCCCGATGACCCCTGAAGAACAGGAAAAGAATGGCTTGACCCAATTCCCGACAGTGATCGGCGGTGTGGTGCCGGTCATCAACCTGGAAGGCGTTGCTGCAGGCCAGCTCAGGTTGTCTGGTGAGGTGCTGGCGGAAATATTCCTGGGCAGAATCACCAAATGGAACGATCCAAAGATAGTTGCCGACAACAAGGGTACGAAATTGTCTGACAAGACCATCACCGTGGTACACCGTGCTGATGGTTCCGGCACCACCTTTATATTCACCACTTACCTTTCCCAGGTCAGTGATGAATGGAAGTCCAGTGTAGGCGCCGACAAGGCTGTTTCCTGGAAAACCGGTACCGGTGGAAAAGGCAACGAAGGCGTTGCTTCTTATGTGCAGCGCATCAAGGGTTCGATTGGTTATGTGGAATACGCCTATGCGCTGCAAAACAAGATGACCAGCGTCCAACTCAAGAACCGCGACGGGCAATACGTCAAGCCTGATGAAGATTCATTCAAGGCAGCCGCAGGAAATGCAAGTTGGGACAAATCAAAGGGCTTCTTTGAAATTCTGACCAACGAGCCCGGCAAGGGAAGTTGGCCAATAACAGGCGCAACTTTTATTCTGGTTTACAAGACACAAGACAAGGCAGCGACCGGTCAGGAAGTACTGAAGTTCTTCGACTGGGCTTTCAGCAATGGCAACAAAATGGCTTCCGCACTTGACTATGTGCCGCTTCCGGATAATGTCCAGAAGATGATCCGCACATCCTGGAAAGAGCAGGTCAAAGATGCAAGCGGCAAGACCATCTGGAAATAAGTCCCCGGTGCTTGCCTGACACAGCACTTCCATAAGTTATAATCGCGGGGGCGTTTGCCCCCGTTATTTTTTAATCCTGACCACACAACCATGCCGACGACGTTTTTTAGTGATGCAGGACACAAGCGACAAGCACTGTTCGATTTGCTGTTCCGCAATCTGACACGCGTCTCGGCTTTCGGTGTATTGGCATTATTGGCAGCCATCATCGGTTCGTTGGTCTTGGGCAGCATGCCTGCAATCCGTGCTTTCGGATTTGGCTTCCTGACCAGTTCGGATTGGGATCCGGTCAACGAACAGTTCGGTGCGCTGATTCCCATAATCGGCACGCTGGTTACCTCCGGCATCGCACTGTTCATTGCGATACCTGTCAGCTTCGGCATAGCTGTTTTCCTGACAGAATTATCGCCGCGAATATTACGACGTCCGCTCGGCATCGCTGTAGAACTGCTGGCGGGTATACCCAGCATCATTTACGGAATGTGGGGGCTGTTCGTATTTGCTCCGCTATTTGCCGACTACATTGAACCCTGGATCAACGAGCATATCGGTACCATGCCTTTTATCGGACCCTTCTTCTCCGGTCCCCCGATGGGTATCGGCATGCTGACAGCAGGCATCATTCTCGCGATCATGGTCATCCCGTTCATAGCATCGGTGATGCGTGATGTTTTCGATGTGGTACCTGCCATGCTCAAGGAATCGGCATATGCCGTTGGTGCGACAACCTGGGAAGTTATGTGGAACGTAGTATTGCCCTACACCAAGGTGGGCGTGGCAGGCGGAATTATGCTGGGGCTGGGGCGCGCGCTTGGCGAAACCATGGCGGTCACCTTCGTGATCGGCAATGCCCACGACCTGAGCAAGTCGCTATTGATGCCCGGCAACAGTATTTCTTCAGCACTTGCCAACGAGTTCAACGAGGCTGTTGGGGACCTTTACACATCCTCTTTGATCGAACTTGGCCTTATCCTGTTTTTCATTACCTTCGTGGTTCTTTCCATCGCCCGTTATATGCTTTTCAAACTGGGACAACGTGAAGGAAAATCTTCATGAATGTCATGCTGAATCTATATACTCGCCGAAGAATTATCAATTCAATAGGTTTGTCCGTCTCTGTTGTAGCCATGTTGTTCGGTCTGTTCTGGCTGTGCTGGATATTGCTGACACTGCTTGATAGCGGACTGCCCGCTCTTGCCCCCATGGTGTTCACGCAAATGACACCCCCTCCAGGCAGTTCGGGTGGACTGCTTAATGCAATTGCAGGAAGTCTGATGATGACACTGGTTGGAACGTTGATTGGAACGCCTATCGGTATACTTGCAGGAACATATCTGGGTGAATTCGGCCAACGCGGCTGGCTTGCACCAGTGACACGCTTCATCAATGATGTATTGTTATCCGCGCCTTCCATCGTCATCGGCTTGTTCGTATATGAAGTATACGTTGTTCACATCAAGCATTTTTCCGGCTGGGCGGGGGCACTTGCTTTATCCATCATCGTCATTCCCATCGTGATTCGCACTACCGAAAATATGCTGCGTCTGGTACCGACGACATTGAGAGAAGCGGCGGCAGCTCTGGGCGCACCACAATGGAAAATCATCAACTTTGTCACCCTGCGTGCCGCTCGAGCAGGCATCATCACCGGAGTTATGCTGGCCATAGCGCGAATCAGCGGCGAGACAGCGCCACTGCTGTTCACCGCATTGAACAACCAGTTCTGGAGCAGCAACATGGATCGCCCGATGGCCAACCTGCCTGTGGTGATATTCCAGTTCGCGATGAGCCCCTACGAGGATTGGCAACGTCTTGCCTGGGCAGGCGCGCTACTGATCACTTTCAGCGTATTGACTCTCAATATCCTGGCGCGGGTGCTGTTCCGGCAAAGTGCCACAACTCATTAGAAACAATCTGATACTAGGCATGAAAATGGACACTGAAACAACTGCAAAAGAGAAAATCATCGTCAAGGATTTGAATTTCTATTACGGTAATTTTCGTGCCCTCAAAGATATCAACCTGAGCATCGCAGAAAAAATGGTGACAGCTTTCATCGGTCCCTCAGGCTGCGGGAAATCCACCCTGTTGCGCACATTCAATCGCATGTATCAGCTCTATCCAAAGCAGAAAGCCACCGGGGAGATCCAGCTGGATGGTGCGAATATTCTTGACAGCAAGCAGGACCTGAACATGTTGCGCGCCAAGATCGGCATGGTATTCCAGAAACCCACCCCGTTCCCCATGTCGATTTATGACAACATTACGTTCGGTGTAAAGCTATATGAAAAACTGAACAAGAATGAGATGGACGAGCGGGTGGAGTGGGCACTAAAAAAAGCCGCGCTATGGAATGAAGTCAAGGACAAGCTCAAACATAGCGGTACCAGCCTGTCCGGTGGACAACAACAGCGTCTATGCATCGCCCGTGCCATCGCCGTCAAACCTCAAGTGTTGCTTTTGGATGAACCCACTTCCGCCCTCGATCCGATTTCCACCGCGCACATCGAATTGCTGATCGACGAACTGAAGGAAGACTTCACTATCGTGATCGTGACGCACAATATGCAGCAGGCGGCGCGTGTATCGGATTTCACCGCGTATATGTACCTGGGTGACCTGATCGAGTTCGGTGATACCAGCAGCGTATTCACCAATCCCAAGCGCAAGGAAACAGAAGACTATATTACAGGTAGGTTCGGTTAACAGACCCGATCAGTCATTCATGGGTGACAGGAGTCACGTTAAAACGTGGCTTCAATACGCATCCCCAGCCACCAGATTTTATCCTGAGCAGGATCACTGCTGTGATTGATCAAATACTGGACTTCCGGCTGCAACACCAAGCCATGCATCGCCTGATAGCGATAGGTCAGTTCCACGGATTTTTCCGAAACAATCGGGATTCCTGAGGATATGCGCCATTTTTCACCGTTGTGTTCCTGTGCATAAGCGATACCGAACTGATCCTGATCGCGACCGTCAATAAAGTTTGAAAATACCAATCCCGCGTGCCAAGCCATATCGAACTGGATGATGTTACCGTCATTCTTTCCAGCACGAACGAAGCCGTTGATACTTTCATCATTGCTGCCGGGTTTATAGCGCAACACTTTTTCCAGCAATGCGTAGTAGCCATGATTGATCCGCTTGACAGGATTGCCGTTACT
>Ga0210097_1000419_pt1 | contig 15133 bp, 17 predicted proteins | sample Joice_CattailNLA_2_FD_185521 | JGI IMG/M metagenome (GOLD analysis project Ga0210097, IMG submission 185521) | Wetland microbial communities from San Francisco Bay, California, USA, that impact long-term carbon sequestration - Joice_CattailNLA_D2... | ecosystem: Environmental > Aquatic > Marine...
TTCTGACTTGAAAGCCAGCGAGCTATATTTTGTTCACTTGTTGAAACCATTCAGGTCACAATTATCGAGTGCATGACTCTCGCAAATTGATGTGTTCGTGTGACAAGAAACTACTTCCCGTTGCACACCTGTCACTTTGGCTGCATCGTGGCAATTTCAAGCGACGTTTGTTTGAATTCAGATGGCCGGGAATGCAATTTTTCCTTGTCCGACAAAAATGGCAAATGAAGTCCAATCAAGTACAGATAGATTGAATGAAGAATTTATTGCCGTCAAATAAATGGAGAATGGATAATTTTGCCCCTATATATGGCACTAGGGCATTTTTCACGATATTGGCTTTATTGGCCATTTTCGTTTACCGCGATTATCTCTCGCTGAACAAACTATTCCTGTTCAAAGACATCGGCAGCGACACGCTTAACACCTTCTATCCGTTACTTGTGCACATGGCAGATTATCTGCGAAGTGACGGCATTCCGCTTTGGTCATTCAATCGCGGCATGGGTCAGGGAATATTTGCCGCGTTAGGCGCTCCATTTGAATGGCCGCTCTTTGCGATGGGTTCCGACCGACTCGCTTACGGCATCGCGTACATGGAAGCTATCAAGGTTATCCTCGGCGGGACCTTTTTCTTCTGCTATTTGCGCTTGCTGTCATCGAACCGCTACGCCTGTGCTGTCGGCGGTTTGCTTTATGCATTTTCCGGTTTCATGATCGTAGGCAGCACGTGGTACATCTTTTCCACCATGGCTGTCTATCTGGCTTTTCTGCTCTATGCTTTCGAGCGCTATCTGCAACACGATGACTGGTGGCTGTTCCCGCCGGTTATCGCCCTGATTGCCGCAAGCGATGTTTTCAATCTTTATACACACGCTTTGTTCTTAGCGATCTACGGTTCGTTCAGATATTGCGATCTGTACGGGTGGAAGCCGCGGGCAATGGCAACATTCTTTCTGAAAACGGCCGGATTGGGAATGCTTGGAATGGGGATTGCCGCAACCTTCCTTGTCGCCAACGTCCAGGAAATATTGCAAAGCCATCGGGTCGAGGATGTAGCGAACTCATTGGGCAGCATGTCGCACGACCAAGCGGTTTTTTCTCCGGCTTCCGCTGGCACTTATTTTGTCGCGTTGATGCGCGCATTCTCGAATAACCTGACTGGGGCCGCCAGCAATTATCATGGCACGATCAATTATCTCGAAGACCCCCTGTTCTACTGCGGGCTGATCAGCCTTTTGCTTGCACCGCAAGCCTTCGCATTTCTCGGACGCCGTCAGCGCATACTCTACGGAGCATTGGCGCTGATCTTTTGTCTGCCCGTGATTTTTCCCTACTTCAGATATGCGTTTTGGCTGTTTGCCGGTGACTACTACCGTGTGCTATCGCTTTTTATCATAATAATCGAACTCCTTTTCACGCTCAAGGCACTGGAAAACATCATGGCGTCCAACAGGGTCAACGCTGGATTACTGGCTGGAACCTTGCTGCTGTTGCTTATTGGACTTTTCTACCCCTACAAATTGTCTGGCGCCTATGCCGGGATGGCGATAAACCCAAAACTGCAGTGGGTCACAGCCTGGTTTCTTTGCTTGTATTCACTATTGATCATGGGTCTCAGCCAGAAAAAATTGCGCATACCTGCATCGATAATATTACTCGCGGCACTTTGCGGCGAACTTGGCATGACTGCTTCCATGACGGTCAACGGGCGGGCGGTCGTCACTTCCGCAGAATTCCACGAGCGTGTCGGTTATAACGATTACAGCATCGACATGATCGACCAGATCAAACAACACGACAAGGGATTTTATCGTATCGAAAAAACCTATTCTTCAGGCCCGGCAACACTTGGTAGTCTCAATGACGGAATGGCGCAAGGTTACTGGGGAACATCTGCCTACCAGTCGTTCAATGAAAACAGCTACCTCGATTTCATGGATACGATGGGCCTGATATCGAAAACTTTCAAACGCGCCAAAATGCGCTGGATCCTCGGATTGAGAAGGAAACTTGCTTTACTCGCTTTCGCTTCGGTGAAATATTTGCTTATAAAGGATCCAAAAGTAGTTGGCGAATTTACCGGCCTTGGATTTCTCGTGATCGGTCAGGCTGGAGATGTCTTTGCGGTACAGAATCCGTACGCCCTGCCCTTCGGTTTCACTTACGACGCCTATATTCCACGCACAGAATTCATGCTTCTCGACAAACACCAGAAAGAAAGTGCCCTCTTGAAGGCGGCAGTTCTGGAACCACCTCTCGAAGCGATCGCCATGCAACGATACAGAGAACTGCCAGTTGGAGAAATCAGCGACAAAACCGGGATAGAGCAATATGCTTCGGACATTCAGGCACGGCAGTCGCAAGCGATGAAAATGGAATCTTTCAACCAGAACGAAATCAAGGGAAGGATCACGCTGAACGAAGAACGGCTATTGTTTTTCACAATTCCATTTGATAGCGGCTGGCATGCACAGGTTGATGGCGTGCCATCTGAATTGCTGCGCATGAACATAGGCTTTACAGGTCTGATGGTCAAGCCTGGCTCGCACACTATCGCGCTCAAGTATCAACCGGCATACTGGGATGCTTGTTGGACAGTTTCGGGAATTTCGCTGTTGGTCTATTTGTTTTATTTGTTGAAAACGCGGAAGGCGGCTGGACGATACGAAAATAAATTCGGAGCTCATCCGTCGAATTGACTATTGAATAAATTAGACTTAAGTTACAGACAAACAGTTGTGCTGGCTATACGAAAGCACCAAATTATCCGGGGATTCATATGAAAAGATTTCTTATTGTTGCATGCCTGTTCGCATCAAGCTCTGTTTTCGCTACTACGGCGTTCTGGACCGGAAACAAGGAAAAGCTTCAATCGGAACAAGGTGAAGTAAAAAAGAAACAGCCTCAACCGGAACAGGTTGAAACGAACAAGGATCAGCCCCAACCGGAACAGGGTGAAACAAACAAGGAGCAGCCTCAGCCGGAACAGGGTGAAGCTAACAAAGCGCAGCCACAACCGGAAAAGATTGAAACGAGATGGAAATGCGAATACAGGGTAGCCTACACCACTCAGTTGATCCTTGTATGGCGCACATTTCCAGATTTTTGCCCGGCTGAAATCGAACTTGAGTCTGATGGGGATAGTTAACGCTTGTTGCTTGTCTATTGCCCCACTTTTTGTCGGAACAATGAGATGAAAAATGCGCTCCAGGCGGCTTTGGTCTTTGCTATGGCTAGCGGATTCTCCTCAAACAGCAATGCAGTTACGGTCAAGGGAATGGAGAATTGCGGAGCATGGGTCGAAAGCCATGCAGGGCGATCTTCACCATCAATGAATACGGTTGCTCAAAATGCCTGGCTGAACGGATACCTCAGCGGCGTGGCAGTGGCCAGAAATATCGATTTTTTGAAAGGCGTTAACGAAAATGTTATCCAGATATGGATGAACAATTACTGCAGCAGCCATCAATCAGACCTGATCGGTTATGCAGCGGATGCTTTGAGCGTCGAGCTGGTAAAAAGAATGCGTTGAATCAATCAGACTCCCCTACCTTACCGTAACTTCCGAATTTGCGCTGCGCATCCTGGAATTCATGGGGATTCAGCAGTGCCGGGACCCCTGCCTGCAAGGCCCGCAAGTACATATCGCTGAGCGTTTCAACTTCCACAGCGATCCTGTGCGCCTCGGCAAGATCTTCGCCCGCCGCGATCATGCCGTGGTTCGCCAGCAGGCAGGCCTTGCGTCCGCGCATGGCAGCCAGCGCGTTATCGGATAAATCCTGTGTGCCGAAGGTCGCATACTCTGCGCAGCGTATGCTGTCGCCTCCCACCAATGCGATCATATAGTGGAACCGCGGAATGTCCTTCCTCAGGCAGGCCAGCGCTGTCGCCGCGATCGAATGAACATGAACGATCGAGCCGAACTCTTCGCGGTTAGCATATATATCGCGATGGAACAGCCATTCGCTGGAAGGCTTCCAGCGTCCGCGCGCGGTTCCGTCCCTGTGGACGAAGACGATATCGTCTTCGGTCAATCCCTCCGCTCCCATGCCGGAAGGCGTGATCAGCATGCCCTCGCCGAACCGCGCGGAAAGATTGCCGGAAGAACCTCGATTCAAACCCTGTGCGTCCAGCTTGTTCGCGATACGCACCAGTTCGCTGCGTAGTTCCTGTTCATTCATCGCGATCTCTCCAGCTGGTCATCGTCTATATACGGTGGAGCAATATCGGACAATACGCGCATCGCTTCGGCGTTCGCCGCCACCACACCGCGCTCGGTGATCAGACCGGTCACCAGCCGCGCCGGGGTCACGTCGAAACCGTAATTGGCGGCGCGCGCTCCCTTAGGCGTGAGTTGCACACTGCGCACCTGCCCGTCGTCGCACAGCCCGGAGATATGCGTCACCTCCTCCGCCGCGCGCTCCTCGATCGGGATCTCCTTCACACCATCCCGTATCGTCCAGTCTATCGTCGGCGTCGGCAACGCAACATAGAACGGCACGCGATTATCAAACGCGACCAACGCTTTCAGGTAAGTGCCAATCTTGTTGCACACATCTCCTCCAGCAGTGACTCGGTCGGTGCCTACGATCACCATGTCCACCATGCCGTGCTGCATCAAATGCCCGCCGGTGTTGTCCGCGATCACCGTGTGCGGCACGCCGTGCTGGCCCAGTTCCCATGCGGTCAGGCTCGCGCCCTGGTTGCGCGGACGGGTCTCGTCCACCCACACGTGCACGGGCAAGCCCGCATCGAATGCTTTATAAATTGGGGCGAGCGCCGTACCCCAATCGACGGTAGCCAACCAACCGGCATTGCAATGAGTCAGGATGTTGACGGTATCCTTTTTCTTTTCATGCATCACGCGGATCAGTTCGCTGCCATGCTCGCCGATGCTGGAACAGATCGCCATATCCTCGTCGGCGATGCGCGCCGCCTCCCGCCAGGCCGCATCGGCACGCTCCTTTTCCGGCAACGGTACAAGGAACGCGCGCATCCGCTCTATGCCCCAGCGCAAGTTCACCGCAGTCGGACGCGCCAGCAGCAACTTGTCGCAGGTCGCTTTCAGTGCCGCATCCGAGGCATGGTGCCGCATCGACAGTGCCACACCATAGGCCGCCGTCACGCCGATCAGCGGCGCACCGCGCACCTGCATGTCCTTGATCGCACGTTCCGCGTCGCGCATACTCTCCAGCCGCAGCGTGGCAAAAACATGCGGCAACCTGGTCTGGTCGATGATCTCCACCGCCGTGTTGTCGGCAGTGGGCCAGATGGTGCGATAGGGGGTGCCGTTGATTTTCATTGTTTGTTGATATATTGAATTATCGCGTGGGTACCGTACGCCCACTCTACCTTGGCTTACTTTGCTGTTGATCAATGAATCCCTGTGCTGCACGGTCATTCGGCAGAATCCAAGAACCCTTATAGAGAACTCGTTCCTCGCACATATCGTTTATCCGCTCTTGTGACAACGGCTCCCGCAGGATGGTTTTAAATTCGGGTTGGCGATAACCAGCGATGATTTCCTGAATCGTTCTCGCAGATACGGGATCTTGTGGAATTCTTATCGCTATTGCGTCCGGGTCTGATTGGATCAAGTTCGGCGTCTTGATTTCCGCAGGCAGTTCTTGCAGCGGGATGCGCTTCCATTCTTTGCCTTGGTATTTGAAAATAACATACGGCGGGTTTGGCCTACCCCACTTGTTGTAAGAAAGGCAGCCCATCGTGTTCGCCACTAAATAGGCAGCGCCTTGGTCCACATCCAAGAGCATAGGCAAGAAGCTGGCGGTGCCAATGTCCTTGCTATAGTTGTCTTCCCAAGTAACACGCTCTCCCGAAACAGGCATGGTGAATTTCAGTTTCTGCGATTCGAAAGGCGGCTTCTGACCTAACTCATGCCGACCGCCTCGCTCGACTGAACGCGAAACGATGACCTTGCTACCATCGTGCAGCAGCGCTTCTTCCCTCCAGCTTGTCGAACAGGCGCTCATGCTTGCGCCAAGTATCAAGAGCAATCCAATTATTGCGATGCGCCTCATTGCTTGCTCCCCATTAAAAAATCGTGGAATCTGATAAAAATCGTAGCGAGCGGTTCGAGAGCAAGGCGCACGGAACACAGCGACGAGACATACCTTGCTGGTAGGCGAGGAAGCGAGTACCGCGCAACGCAGCTATCGAATCGCGCAGTAGATTTTTACAGGTTTCCATCAGTCGCCCTCAAACTCGCACAACGCAAAAACTTTGTGCCCGTACTTCTCCAGACGCGCATGACCACCGATGTCCGGCAGGTCGATGATGAAGCAGCATTCGACGATCTTGCCGCCCATCTTTTCGATCAGCCTGCAGGCGGCTTCCGCAGTGCCGCCGGTAGCGATCAGGTCGTCCACCAGCAATATCTTTTCGCCCTTGTCGATCGCGTCGGTATGGATCTCGATGCGGTCCGTGCCGTATTCGAGTTCGTAGTCGTGGCCGATGGTCTCGGCGGGCAGCTTGCCCTTCTTGCGGATCGGCACGAAGCCCTTGCCCAATGCATACGCGAGCGGCGCACCGAGGATGAAACCGCGCGATTCGATGCCGGCGATCTTGTCGATCTTCACGTCCTTGTAGCGGCGTATCAGGTCATCGATGGTGAGCTGGAAACCCACAGGGTCTTTAAGCAACGTGGTGATGTCGCGGAACTGGATGTTCGGCTTGGGATAATTCGGGACGGTACGTATTCTTGATTTAATTGTCATTAGTTTCTCTCCCTGAAGTATTAACCCCAAAAAATATCAAAATCTTTTAACCACAGAGAACACAGAGTGCACAGAGAGATTGGCGGTTTCATATATTTACCGGTTTTGCCCGCCAAGTGGCAGAAGATTTCGTGTTTCAACCATTAGGTTTTCTCTGTGATCTCTGTGACCTCTGTGGCAGGCTTTTCGTACTTTTACTTTTTTAGCATTCTTCCGGCCACAGCGGACAATTTCTCAATCATCTTCGCATCGCGCGCTTCCGGCGAAGTGATGATGGCGTATTGCAAAGCGCTGCGGCAGCCGCACTCATTCGCGCTTGCATCGGAATGAATACGTGGCGCAACATTCTTCACCAGCGCGCGTGCCTTGTCGGCATTCGCCAGCAGTACCTTGACGATCGCATCGACCGTGACATCGTCATGGTTCGGGTGCCAGCAGTCGTAGTCGGTCACCATCGCGACGGTGGCGTAGCAGATCTCGGCCTCGCGCGCGAGCTTGGCTTCAGGCATGTTGGTCATGCCGATCACGTCGCACTGCCACGAACGGTAAAGTTCGGATTCCGCCAGGCTGGAGAACTGCGGGCCTTCCATCACCAGATAGGTGCCACCGCGCGCTGCAGGGATACCGACCTGCTGCGCGGCAGAATAAAGGTGTTGCCCCAGCCGGCTGCATACCGGATGCGCCATCGAAACATGCGCGACCAGGCCGCTGCCGAAGAAACTCTTCTCGCGTGCGAAGGTGCGGTCGATGAACTGGTCGACGATGACGAACATGCCCGGCGTTAGATGCTCGCGCAGCGAACCCACCGCGCTGACCGATACGATGTCGGTCACGCCGAGACGCTTGAGCGCGTCGATGTTGGCGCGGAAGTTGATCTCCGACGGCGGTATCTTGTGGCCTCTGCCGTGGCGCGGCAGGAATGCGATGGGCTGTCCGTTCAGTTCACCGATCAGAACTTCATCCGACGGTTCGCCGAATGGCGATGCCGCTTTCACCCAGCGCGTGTTCTCAAGACCATCGATGTTGTACACGCCGCTGCCGCCGATGATGGCTAACATTTATATCCCCGCTATCTCAAGTAACGATACGTACACGCCCGGTCAGCGCGCACATCAATTCATAACTGACGGTTCCGGCCGCACGCGCGACTTCCTCGACCGGCATACCCTCACCCCACAACACGACAGTGCTCCCGATATCTGCTTGCGGCATCGCGCTCAGATCCACGCACAACATATCCATGGAGACGCGCCCCAGCGTCCCGGTGCGCTGTCCGTCCACCAGGATCGGCGTGCCATTGGGCGCATGGCGCGGATAACCGTCGGCGTAACCGCAGGCGACGATGCCGATGCGCATGCTCTGTTCGGCCCGAAACAATGCGCCGTAACCGACTTCGTCGCCAGGTTGCAAAGTCTGCGTCGCGATGATGCGGCTGCTCAGCGTCATCGCGGGCTTGAGTCCCAAATTCTGCGCGCCGACTTCCGGAAATGGCGAAGCGCCGTACAGCATGATGCCGGGGCGCACCCAGTCGCCGTGCGTTTCGGGGTAGCGAAGCAATGCGGCGGAATTGGCCAGTGAGCGTGCAATACGGTACGGTGCAACGATAGCGTTGAATAAAGCAAGCGGCCCGGCCACACCGCGTTCCTCGTCGGCATTGGCGAAGTGCGTCATCAATGTGATGTCGCGCACCACGCGATGACGGCGCAATTGTTCCATGACCTGCGCCACTTGTTGCGGCGCAAAGCCCAAACGGTTCATGCCGCTGTTCACCTTGAGCCAGACATCCAGCTTGGCGCTGCCCGGATAGGCATCCAGCATCGCGAGTTGCCATGTGCCATGTATCACGCAGGTCAGATCATGCTCGGCAATGACCGGCAACTCATCCTCGCCGAAAAATCCTTCCAGCAACAGGATGGGCTGACGGAAACCAGCCTCGCGGAGACGGATTGCATCCTGGATATCCAACAGCGCATAGCCGTCTGTCGCGGCGAAAGCTTCTGCCGCATGCAGCAGGCCGTGGCCGTATCCATTTGCCTTGATGACGGACATCAGACGTGAAGTTGTGGTTCTTCGCGCCACCTGGAGATTATTCTCCATCGCGCTCTGGTCGATTCGGACTTGTATGGGACGCGCCATAGAAACTCGCTTACAGCAAAGATGTCAATGGCATGAATGATAGCAGGGGCAATGCTTTCGTGTTATAAATCGGGCTGAAAAAAATAATTCCTGTTGAATGAATCCCGGTTTCTACATCATCCTCGCGGCGCAGTTCTTTTGGCTACGGCCAGACAAACAATCCGTCATTAACATGCCACGCACATTAGCCTACGCCGAAAGAACATGAATCGAGGTTTCTTTACCATTCTTGCAGCGCAGTTCTTTTCCGCACTCGCGGACAATGCATTGTTGTTTGCCGCGATTGCGCTGTTGCAATCCATGAATGAGCCAAGCTGGTATACACCGGTTTTGCAGGAAGCATTCATCTTCTCCTATATTCTGCTGGCCCCTTTTGTAGGCGCATTCGCCGATTCGCTGCCCAAGGGGCGAGTAATGTTCATCAGCAACAACATCAAGTTATTGGGTTGCATCGCGATGCTGTTCGGGGCAGACCCGCTGATCGCCTACGGTTTGGTCGGACTGGGTGCGGCGACTTATTCACCCGCCAAATACGGCATCCTTACCGAATATCTGCCCGCGGAAAAATTGGTTTTGGCCAACAGCTGGATGGAAGGATTGACAGTACTGGCGATTGTACTAGGCGCGATTTTGGGCGGGATATTGATCAGTCCGGCCATCGCCGAACCCATGCTGAAGTGGTGGGATATCCCGCTCATCAATACCGGCATAGACTCGCCGCCGGAATTGGCAATTGCGATCATCGCCGGAATATACATTCTCGCGGCATGGTTCAATCTCTATATACCGCGCTTGGCGATCGACCACAAAGTACTCAGTCGTAATCCGATATATCTGACCAAGGATTTTTTTCGCTGCTTCAGGCTGCTGTGGAAGGACCCTCTCGGACAAGTTTCGCTAGCCGTCACAACTTTATTCTGGGGTACCGGTGCCACGCTGCGCCTGCTCGTGCTCAGCTGGGCGGCAATTGCACTGAATTACGACATGGCCCACTCTGCCGCATTGACGGCATGGGTCGCTGTCGGCATTGCCATCGGTGCAATGCTGGCGGCGAAATTTGTCCAGTTGCGACATTCGGTAAGAGTGTTGCCGGTCGGCATCGCGATGGGCTTGATGGTGTTGCTGATGATTCCCGTCACCAACAGCACGCTTGCAACGATTCTGCTTGTTGCGATCGGCGCGATGGGCGGATATTTCGTTGTACCGATGAACGCCCTGCTGCAACACCGCGGGCATTTGCTGATGGGGTCGGGCAGTTCTATCGCGGTACAAAACTTCAACGAAAATCTGAGCATTTTCGCCATGCTGGGATTGTATGCGGCAATGGAAAAACTAAGTTTGAACATCTATAGCATCATAGCGGTGTTCGGACTGCTGCTCTCGGGCATCATGGCCGCGCTATACAGGCGTCATCGACATGACCAGGATCAGGGGCAGATGTAGTTGCGGCACGCGTATTCACGCGCAGCCATGATCAAACACCTCCACCCATGGTTTTGACCGCCATCTTCAAGTCCTGCCACGCCTTGGACTTTTCATTCGGGCTGCGTAGCAGATACGCAGGATGATAAGTGACTATAAGCGAAATGCCGCGATAGTCATGCAGCTTGCCGCGCAGGCTGGCTAGGGTCGCGTCCCTGCCCAACAGCGCGTTCGAGGCAACTTTGCCCAGCGCAACGATCAACTTGGGTTGCATGAGTTCGATCTGGCGCTGCAAATATGGCAGGCAAGTGGCGATCTCGTCCGCGTCAGGGTTGCGGTTGCCGGGCGGGCGGCATTTGACGATATTCGCGATATAGACATTGTTGCCGCGCTTGAGCTTGATCGCCATCAGCATGTTGTCCAGCAGTTTGCCAGCCTGGCCAACGAAAGGTTCGCCCAGCGCATCTTCGTCCGCGCCCGGACCCTCGCCGACGAACAGCCAGTCAGCTTTCTCGTCGCCCACCCCGAACACCGTCTGTGTGCAGCCGGCGCGCAACTTGCAGGCGGAGCAGCCGCGCACCTGCTGCTTGAGTTCATTCCAGCCAAGCGAGCTAACCGGGGATTTGTTTATTGTTGGCAGCTCGCTCTCCTGAGGCGCGGGCGGGGCCGTATCCATAGTTGACACGGGGATTTCGACCTTTGCATCAGCCGCAACCGGCTCTGGATTATTTCGCCGCACCCATAGTGGATAAAGGTTCAACTCGCGCAATATCGCTTCGTGTCTATCCATTTGTCTCGCCGATCAAGTCGCATGCCATTGTGATCGCATCCTCGTTGCCGCTTGCATTCTGGTAATAACCCCTGCGCACGCCGATCTCGACGAAACCGGTATTGCGGTACAGGGCAAGCGCGGCTGTATTGGAAGAGCGCACTTCGAGAAACACGCGGCGCATATTCCTTTCACGCGCATCATCCAGCATTTCTCGCAACATGGAGCGCCCCAATCCTTTGCGCTGATGCCCCGCCGCCACGCCAATGTTCAACAGCTCCGCCTCATCCAGCACCGGCCGCAGCACCGCATAGCTGCATATTTCTCCGTCCTGTTCATCCACGCGGCACACATAGCCGCAGTCCAGTGCATCGATGAAATTGCCGCGTGTCCAGGGATAGGTTTGCACCGATTGTTCAATATCCATCACCGCATCCACATCGGCCTGTGTCATGGAGCGCATCAACCCTTCGCTCTCTCGCTGGTTTTCAATGCCACCTTGTCGCGCAGATACAGCGGCAGTGCTTCTGCTGCATCCGTTCCGAGGCCGAGCGCAAATTGCGCTGCGCCGAGTGTCGCGATCGCCGCAGCCTGCGGCACCAAGCTTCCATCCATGCCCAGCAACTGTCCATCGTATCTTGCACCCAGCGCTTTGACATGCAACGCAAAGCCGCTGCCTACTCCATACCATTCTTCCCCATGCACTAACGGTGCATCTTCCGGCATGCACAAGCACGGCTCATTCATCGTCGCCCATACATCCTTATGCTTTTCATATACTGCATGGTAAACCTCCCCCATGCGTGCATCCAATACCGCGATCACTCGCGATTTGCCAGAGGCTTCTGCCAATGCTTCCAGTGTACAGATGCCGGCGACCGGAATATTCACCCCCAATGCCAAACCCTGTGCGACGCCGCAGGCGATGCGCACGCCTGTGAACGAACCCGGCCCTTTGCCGAACGCGATGCCATCTACTTGCGCCAGCTTCGCCCCGGCGCCGTTCAAAAGTTCGTCAAGCATACCGATCAACATCTCGGAGTGTTTCTGTCCGACCAATTCGCAACGCTCCTCGACTGCGCCATCCTGCCATAGCGCAACCGAGCAGTATTCGGTGGATGTTTCTAACGCAAGAACACGCATCAATTGGCCAACAACAGTACTACCGCCTGTGCTGCTATGCCCTCGCCACGCCCGGTCAGACCGAGCTTTTCGGTGGTGGTTGCTTTCACGTTAACGGCACTTCTCTCCACGCGCAGATCGGCGGCGATGTTATCCACCATCTGAAAGATATGCGGAGCCATCTTGGGTGCCTGGGCAATGATGGTCGCATCCACATTGCCAACGCGATATCCCTGTTCCCGCACCAGATGCAGCGATTCACGCAACAAAATACGGCTATCGATGTTTTTGTATTTTGCGTCTGCATCGGAAAAATGCCGCCCGATGTCGCCCAGCGCTGCGGCACCGAGCAGCGCATCGCAGATCGCGTGAATAAGCACATCCGCGTCGGAATGGCCGAGCAATCCTTTTTCATGTGGTATCTCCACCCCGCCGATGATCAGTTTGCGGCCTTCCACCAGACGATGAACATCGTAACCCTGACCGATACGCATGCTTATTTTTCCTGTTGAGTCAGCAACAACTCCGCAAGCAGCATATCCTGCGGGTAGGTCACTTTAAAATTGGTCGGCTCGCCCAATACCAGCTTGGGGTGCAAGCCCAGCGCCTCGATCGCCGCTGCTTCATCCGTCACCTGCGGCGAAGCCTGCAGCGCCTGCGTCAACAATCCGGCACGAAACATCTGCGGCGTCTGCGCCTGCCATAATCCCGCACGTTCCTCGGTACGCTCAATGCGTCCCTTGTCGTCCGCAAGCTTTAACGTATCCGCCACCGGCACGGCAAGAATGCCGCCCACCGCATCGTCGCGCAGTTCCGCGATCAGCCTGGCCAGATGCGATTGATTCAGGCAGGGACGCGCAGCATCGTGCACCAGCACCCAATCGTCCGGCTCCAGCTCGGAAGCGATCAGTCCGTTTAGCACTGTATCCGAACGCTTTTCACCTCCGCAAAACAATGTTTGCAACTTTTCGCCGAAGCGCGACCAATCATAGGTGTGAAACTGCCTGTCTTCAGGGGCAAGCACGACAAACACAATCGAAATATCGGGGCTGGAACACAACGTGTTCAGTGCGTGCGCGATCATCGGCTGCCCTGCCAGCGGCAGGTACTGTTTGGGCAACTCGTGTCCCATGCGTGCACCAAAACCGGCGGCGGGGACCAGGGCATAGAATTCAGTCATGTGTGAGATTGTAATGGAATATCACGGGCCGGTGCCACGCGTTGTTTTTCAACTTGCTACAATGCCGCATTGCAGATAGAAGAAACCTATGAACTCAATCGTACGCCATATAGATGACTGGCTTCATCATCGCTCCCCGCGTGAGGTCAACATGGCTGCACTCCTGTTACTCGTGATAATTTCGACGGCAGACTATCTGGTGGGATACGAAATATCCACTTCGTTGTTTTTCCTGATACCCATTGCGCTGACTACCTGGTATGGCGATAACCGCAAGGGCGTATTTTTCGCTTTTCTTTCCGCATTCATCTGGCACGTGATCGATAACGTTTTTTCCGGCCACCCCTACAGCCATTCATTGATCCCATACTGGAATACCGGTGTGAGACTGGGATTGTTCCTGATCGTCACGCAATTTCTCACCCTATTAAAATACCAATCGGATATCGAAAAGAACCTGTCGAGAACGGACGGTCTGACAGGAGTAATGAATGGGCGCGGATTCGCAGAGGTGGCGGAAAAAATGTTCGAGCTGGCTTCACGCCATGGCAGGCCGACAACACTTGCATACATTGATCTGGATGATTTCAAGAAAGTGAACGATCAGCGCGGCCATAGCGAGGGTAACAAGGTCCTGCAAGCTGTAGGCGGGATTTTGCTCAAATCTGTGCGCAAAACCGAAGTGGCGGGACGATTGGGCGGTGATGAATTCGCGATCGCGTTGCCCGAAACCAATGAAACAGGCGCACAAGCTGTCTTCAACAAGCTCAGAATAAATCTCTCACAGGCAATGCATGACCACGGCTGGCCCGTCGGCTTCAGCATAGGCGTCATCTCGTTCGATCTGCCGCCGGCCAATTTTGACGAGGCCGTCAGGCTGGCCGATGAGCTGATGTATCGGGTCAAAATGAGCGGTAAAAACAACATACTCTTTGAGCACTATCCTCCGGATAAAAAAATCCCCAGTTCAAGCGGAATCTGAAAGTTCAGGCACATCCTTTATAATCCCTGCCCTCGATTTTGAAAATCCCCTGTTGTGCTTCACATGCTGCTCTCGTCCTCCCATCCCCGCCCCCGCTATACCGGTTTGACCGGCTCGTCCGACGCGCTGGCGCTGGCCCAACTCGCGGGGAAAACATCTCCCCTTGCGGTGATTGCCGCGAACGCGCAGGAAGCACAGCGGCTGGTTGAAGAGATTCCGTTCTTCGACCCCGGGCTTCGCGTGCACCTGTTGCCGGACTGGGAGACACTGCCCTACGACCATTTCTCACCGCATCAGGACCTGATCTCCGAGCGACTGGCGACGCTGCATCACGTGCGCAGCCAATCTTGCGATGTGCTGGTGGTACCGGTGACCACCGCGCTGTATCCGTTCCCGCCGGTCGAATATCTGGCCGCGTTCACCTTTTTCCTCAAACGCGGAGAAAAACTCGACCTGGTCAAATTGCGCAAGCAAATGACATTTGCGGGATACAACCATGTGCAGCAGGTGATTTCACCCGGCGAGTTCTGCGTGCGCGGCGGCATCATCGACCTGTTCGCTATGGGGAGTGTGTTGCCGTACCGCATCGATCTGTTCGACGACGAGATCGAAACCATCGCCACTTTCGATGTGGACACGCAGCGCACCTTGTATCCGGTGCCGGAGATACGCTTGTTGCCGGCGCGCGAATTCCCGCTGGATGAGTCCGGCCAGTCGCGCTTTCGCCAGAGCTTCCGAGAGCGTTTCGAGGGCGATCCCTCCAGGTCGCATATCTACAAGAACGT
>Ga0210097_1000425_pt1 | contig 15039 bp, 10 predicted proteins | sample Joice_CattailNLA_2_FD_185521 | JGI IMG/M metagenome (GOLD analysis project Ga0210097, IMG submission 185521) | Wetland microbial communities from San Francisco Bay, California, USA, that impact long-term carbon sequestration - Joice_CattailNLA_D2... | ecosystem: Environmental > Aquatic > Marine...
GCTCCAAAGGCTGCCGGGAAGTGGGTGATTCATTCGTCATTTCGCCCCCCTTCGCCGGGCAGGTTCAGTGCGGTGGAGAGCCGGGGTCCGGTGGTTGTTATTCAACCTGTTTATGGATTCCATGGATTCCGGCCTGCGCCGGAATGACGGATGTTGGGGTCCGGTGGTTGTTATTCGACCTGTTTATGGATTCCATGGATTCCGGCTTTCGCCGGAATGGCAAAGGTTGGAATGACGGATGTTGGAGTCCGGTGGTTGTTCCCATGGATTCCGGCCTTCGCCGGAATGGCAAAGGTTGGAATGACGGATGTTGGAGTCCGGTGGTTGTTCCCATGGATTCCGGCCTTCGCCGGAATGACAAAGGCTGGATTCCGGCCTGCGCCGGAATGACGGGTGTTGGAGTCCGGTGGTCGTTCCCATGGATTATTCGCTGCGCTCACCCTGCGGGCCGCCCTTCGGGCGTTCAACGCGCTACGCGCTGGATTCCGGCCTGCGCCGGAATGACAAAGGTTGGAATGACAACGGCTGGATTCCGGCCTGCGCCGGAATGACAGGTGTTGAATCAAGCAGATCTTCTCCGGGATCATCCATACTATGATCATGCACCACCGTATCCCCTTCCCCGCCCTGGCCGGTCTTCTGGCCACCCTGCTGCTGGGCGCGTGCGCCTCGCAGGTGCCGCAGAACATCCGGGAGGCGCCGGCCGACAACCCGCCGCTGGCGCAGGTGCGGGAGCAGGCCGCCGACTACCAGGGGCGGCAGGTGCGCTGGGGCGGCAGGATCATCGAGACCGTGAACGAGGAAAACACCACCCGGCTGACCCTGCTGGAGCGGCCCACGAACAAGGACGGCGAACCCCGGTACACCGATGACAGCGCCGGGCGGTTCATCGCCATCGTGCCCGAATTCCTGGACCCGAAGGTCTATGCTCCCGATCGGCGGGTCAGCGTCACCGGCACGCTCACGCGCACCGAGGCCGGCAAGGTGGGGGAATACCCCTACAACTATCCAGTCGTCGAGGCGGAGGCCTGGTACCTGTGGCCCCCTGAACCCGCATTTCCCTATGACTACGATGATCCCTGGTACGATCCGTGGTGGTACGATCGCTGGTACTACCAGCCGTGGTACTACCACGGCATTCCGTATGCCTACCCCTACCGTTACTGGCGGTGATCCGATCATGATGCTGTTGCGCCTCAGTCTGTACCTCATCCTCCTCCTGCTGCTGGGCGCCTGCGCCAGTGGCCCCACCTTCGAGACCAGCGGGGTCGACCGCGCGCTGTCGCCGCGGGACGTCACCGCCAAGCCGCAGCCGGCCATGGGGCAGACGGTGCTGTGGGGCGGCGTCATCCTGACCACCACCAACCTGAAGGACAGCACGCAGATCGAGGTGCTGGCCTACCCGCTCGATACGGACGAGTCGCCGCTGCTCGACAGTGCCCCGCTGGGACGCTTCATCCTCGAACAGACCGGTTACCTGGAGCCCGCCAGCTATGCCGAGGGCCGGCAGATCAGCGTGACCGGAACGGTGACCGGCACCCGGGTCGGACGGGTCGGCGAATCGGACTATGACTATGCGGTCATCAGCGCCCGGCAACTCTACCTGTGGCCCATGGACGCGGCGCGCGACCAGACCCGCGTCATCTTCGGCATCGGCGTGGGGTACGGGTTCTGAGCGGACGTGCCCGTTAGTGCCGCACACCGTTACCGGTGCGTGGCACTCGTCCTGCAACGCTCACTGTCCGGACTGGTTCCAGTTGCTGAACGCCAGCAGCCAGCTTGAAATATCGGGATGCGCATTGCCGCGCGCCTGCAGACAGCTACCCAGTTCGATCATCAGTTCGCGGAACTCGCGTATGTTCGCCTGCCAGGTCCATTCGTCCATGCCCGGGTTGTCCGCCAGGGCTTCACTGGCGATGGAACCCGCGCCGCCCCACATGCGTTTCGAATTCAGTTCCCGGTAGCAGCGGGTTTCATCGCTTGCGCAGAGGTCGATCACCGACCCCAGCCACGCCGCGCTCGCCCCGGGGTGGGTGACCAGGATAGCGTGGATGCGCTGCAGGGTGGCGTGTATGTCCATCGGTGCTGGCTGTTCCTCGAACCAGGGCGGGCTGGTGATTCGGTGCGTAGAACGCACCCTGACATTCACACGTCATTCCGGACGCAGGCCGGAATGACGGTGAAGATCCTCGTGGACAGCATCCGTTCCTGCCTGTGACCTGCCTGTGCAGGGATGACGAAACCTGATTCCCCGGTATGCCCTGTGTACGATCTGGAATGAATGATCTGCGTCTCAGCGCACGGCGGCTGTCAGACAGGACCTGTCCCGGGTTTCACTGCGTTCAACCCGGGCTGCAACGACTGCAAAATAAGCAGGATCGCGGACGCGGTCCGCGCCTGCAAACAGCGCGGCGTCAGGCGGTCAGCTTCAGCGGCAGCCGCTCGAACCACTGGCCGGTGGCCGCGGACAGCGCATTGGCGACCGCGGGGGCGATCACCGGGGTCGCGGGTTCGCCCACGCCGGTCGGCGGCTGTGCGGACTTGACGATGTGCACCTCCACCGCCGGCATCTCGTCGATGCGCAGCACCCGGTAGTCGTGGAAATTCGACTGCACCACGCGGCCCTGGTCCAGGGTCAGTTCACTGTTCAGGGCGGCGGCCAGCCCGAAGGCCATGCCGCCCTCCATCTGCGCGCGCACGACATCCGGGTTCACCGCGAGGCCGCAGTCGACGGCGATCACCACGCGGTCGACGGAAAAGGTCCTGTCGGCGTGCACGGTCACTTCCGCGACCTCGGCGACAAAGCTGTTGAAGGATTCGTGCACCGCGATGCCGCGGCCGCGCCCCGGCGCCAGCGGACTGCCCCAGCCGGCCTGTTCCGCGGCCAGCTCCAGCACGCCGAGGTGGCGCGGGTGGTCCTTGAGCAGCGCGCGCCGGAACGCGACCGGGTCCCGCCCGGCCCTGGCTGCAAGCCGGTCGATGAAGGTCTCCACGGCAAACGCGGTGTGCGTGGACCCCACCGAGCGCCACCACTGCACCGGCACGGGGTGCACCGGCGAATGCAGTTCAACGCGGATGTTGGGAATCGCGTAGGGCATGTTGGCGGCGCCTTCGACCGAGGTCACGTCCACCCCGTCCTTGACCAGTGCGCCCTCGAACGCCGTATTGGCCAGAATCGACTGCCCGACGATGCGGTGCTGCCAGGCGACCGGGTTGCCGTCGGCGTCCAGTCCCGCCTCGAGCTTGTGCACCATGAGCGGACGGTAATAACCGGCGCGCATGTCGTCCTCGCGCGTGCGCACCAGCTTGACCGGCGCGCGGCCATCGGTAGCCTTGACGATCTCTGCGGTTTCCACCACGTAATCCGAATCCGGGTTGGCGCGGCGGCCGAAGGAACCGCCCGCGTAAAGCATGTTGATCTTCACCTGCTCGGGGGCGATGCCGAACACCTTGGCCACCGCCTGCTGGTCGGGCGTCTGGTACTGCTCGCCGTTCCAGATCTCCACGCCCTCCGGCGTGCGCTGCAGCACGCAGTTCATCGGTTCGAGCGCGGCGTGCGCGAGATAGGGAAACACCAGCGTCGACTGCACCTTTTGATGCGCGGACTGCAGGGCGCTCGCGGCGTCGCCCTCGCTGTGCGCGCTGCTGCCGGGCTTGTCGGCCAGCGTTTTGTACTGCGCCACCAGCTCGTCGGAGCCCAGTTTGAAGGCATCGCTCTCGTCCCAGTCAACGAGCAGGGCGTCGCGCCCCTTCTGTGCGCTCCAGAAATCCCTGGCCAGCACCGCGACGCCGCTGGGGATGGCGACCACCGCCACCACCCCAGGCAGCTGCTGCACCGCGCTGGCATCGAAGCCCTCGAGCCGGGCACCGAAGCGCAGCGGATGCACGACCAGCGCGGTCAGCATCCCGGGCAACTGCACGTCCTGGGTAAACAGCGCCGTGCCGTTGACCTTGGCCGGGGTGTCCTTGCGCGGCACCCGCGTGCCGATCAGCCGGAACTCTTCGGGGTCCTTGAGGAACACCGTCTCCGGCACCGGCTCCTTTGCGGCCAGTTCGGCCAGCTCGCCGAAAGTGGCCTCCCGGCCGCTCGCCGCGTGGCGCAGCTCGCCGTGCCGGACATCGATGTCCTCGGCCGGCACCTGCCACTGCCTGGCGGCCGCCGCGACCAGCATGAGGCGCGCCGCGGCGCCGGCGTTGCGCATCTGTTCATAGGAATTGGCCATCGCCGTGCTGCCGCCGGTGCCCTGCAGCTTGCCCCAGAACAGGTTGTTGTAGCGGCTGGCGTCGGCGGGCGCGCCCTCGACATCGACCTGCGACCAGTCCGCATCGAGTTCCTCCGCCACCAGCGTGGCCAGCCCGGTGTAGGTGCCTTGCCCCATTTCCAGGTGCTTGATGATCACCGTGACCCGGTCGTCGGAGCCGATGCGGACGAAGGCGTTGGGTTCGAAGCGCGCCGCTGCGACCACCGCGCCGCCTGCCTTGCCCGGGCCCGCCTCGGGCGGGGATTCCTGTGCCGTTTTCTCGCGCGAGCAACCGGGCAGGATCATGCCCAGCGTCAGGCCCGCGCCGGCGGCCATGGATGTCACCAGGAACAGGCGCCGGCTGATCATTACGGGTTCATTGTTGTGCATGGTGTGCCTCCGTCAGGCCAGCGCCCGGGCCGCGGCCTTGATCGCCGCGCGGATGCGTACATAGGTGCCGCAGCGGCAGATGTTGCCGGACATGGCGGCGGTGATGTCGCTGTCGGTGGGAACGGGGTTGGCGTTCAGCAGGTCGACCGCGGACATGATCTGGCCGGACTGGCAGTAGCCGCACTGCACCACGTCCAGCGCTGTCCAGGCAGCCTGCACGGCCCTGCCGATGTCGGAATCGAGCCCTTCGATGGTGGTGACGGACTTGCCCTCGGCGACGGCCACCGGGGTGACGCAGGAACGCACCGCCTTGCCGTCGAGGTGCACCGTGCAGGCGCCGCACAGCGCCATGCCGCAGCCGTACTTGGTGCCGGTCAGCCCGGCGTGATCGCGCAGGGCCCAGAGCAGCGGCATTTCCGGGTCGACATCGAGCCGGTGTTCGGCTCCGTTGATGGTGAGTGTGATCATGGTCGTACCCCCAGCTGTCAGGTGGAAGTCGATGCTAGCATTTTCGTGTGCCTGCTTGCAGCCAGCCGGGGCATTGACGGGTCCGGGGCAGGATATAAGGGGTCGATAAAGGGTACTGCACCCTTTTATAACGCGTTGGCATCCATGCGGTTTGCCAATAACATTGACAGACATGATGCAGGTCCCGACAAACCGCTGCCGCGGCGGATCATGACGGTCCACAGCTACGGCATTCTCCTGTTCCGGCGCGTCGGCGACGAGCTGCAGGTCATGCTGGTGCATCCCGGCGGACCGTTCTGGGCGGGCAAGGACGCCGGCGCGTGGTCGATTCCCAAGGGCGGGCCGGAAGCGAACGAGGCGGCACTGGACACCGCCCGGCGCGAGTTTCGTGAAGAGACCGGCTTCGAGGTCGACGGGGAATTCATCGCACTGGGCGAGCTGAAGCAGCCGAGCGGCAAGATCGTCCACGCCTGGGCGCTGGAACACGACCTGGACGTGACCCGGATCAGCAGCAACACCTTCACCCTGGAATGGCCGCGCCATTCGGGCCAGCGCCGGGACTACCCTGAGATCGACGCGGGCCGCTGGTTCTCCCTCGACGCGGCCCGCGACAGCATCGCCGGTGGCCAGCGCGGATTTCTCGACCGGCTGCTCGAGCGCCTGCGTTAACAATAAAAAGATCGCGGACGCGGTCCGCTCCTGCGGGTATTTCTTGTTGGCGCAGGAGCGCTTCGCAAGCGCGCTTTTACAGTTACACGGCCCGGGAGGAACCGGCGGCGCCGGGCATCACGTTCGAGCGCAGCACATCCTCGAGCGGCTGCGGCCAGGAAATGCCGAAGCCCTGGGCATAGTCCACGCCGATCTCGCGCAGGGCAGCGAGTATCTCGTCGTTTTCCACGAACTCGGCAATGGTGCGGATACCCATGACGCTGCCCACCTGGTGGATGGCCGCGACCATGGCGCGATCGATGGGATCGCGCGCGAGGTCGCGGACAAAGTTGCCGTCTATCTTGAGGAAATCGACCGGCAGGTTCTTGAGGTAGGTGAAGGAAGACATGCCGCTGCCGAAGTCGTCCAGCGCGAAGCGGCAGCCGTATTCCTTGAGGACGCGGATGAAGGTGATCGCCTTGCTGAGGTTGGCGACCGCCGCTGTCTCGGTGATCTCGAAACAGAGCTTGCCGGTCGGCACCCGGGCACGGCCGAGCTGGTCCACCATGAACGCGAGGAAATCGTCATCACCGAAGGAACTGCCCGAGAGATTGATGGTACAGAATTCCAGTCCGTCGAGCAGGTCGGCGTGCCTGCCCAGGTACTGCAATGTTTCCTGTACGACCCAGCGATCGAGCGCGAGGATGAGATTGTAGCGTTCGGCGGCCGGCAGGAATGCGCCGGGCAGTATCATGTTCCCGGCACTGTCCAGCATGCGCACCAGCACCTCGAGGCCGGTGCCCGTTGCATGGCTGCCCGCGCTGACGGGAGTAATGAGCTGTCCGAAGAGGACAAACTGCCGCCGGTCCAGGGCATCGCGAATCCGGGATACCCACTGCATCTCGCCCTGACGCTGCGTGAGCTCCTTGTCGTCCGGCTCGTAGATATGCACGCGATTGCGCCCGGCATCCTTGGCGATGTAACAGGCGGCATCGGCCGCGCTGAGCGCACCCGCGGTATCGGTAATCTCCGCCGTGAGCGCCACCATGCCGATGCTGGCGCCCACCGCGAAGCTCTTGTCTTCCCAGACGAAGCGGAAATTCTGGATTTCTCCGAGCATCTCGTGGGCGATGTTCACGGCCCGGTGCATGCTGCATTCCTGGAACAGCACCCCGAATTCATCGCCGCCGAGCCGCGCCAGGGTGTCCTGTTTTCTGAGCCTGCCGTGCAGGATCGAGGCCAGCTGGCGCAATAATTCATCGCCGGCCACATGCCCGCAGGTATCGTTGACCACCTTGAACTGGTCCAGGTCGAGGTAGCACAGGGCGCAGTCCCGGCCCGTTGCCGACATTTCCTCCATGGCGGCCCCGAGGCGACGCTCGAACTCGCGGCGATTGACCAGCCCGGTGAGTGCATCGTGGGTGGCCAGATACTCCATCTTTTGCGCCATGGCGCGCGCCTCGGCGATGTTGCGGAACACGACCACGGCACCGGTAATCTCGCCATCCCGGCGCAGGGCGTTGCACGAGTACTGCACCGGAAACGGGTCCTCGCCCCGGTGCCACAGGACATCGGATTCCGACAGCAGGTACTTGTCCTCCCGGATCGCCCGGAACAGCGGGCTTTGCTCGCGGTCCAGCGGACGGCCGTCCTCGTGGCTGTGCTGCACCAGGGCGTGCATGTCCTGGCCGATCAGCCCGGCGAGCGGAAAACCCAGCATGTCGCAGGCGGCGCGGTTGGCAAAGGTGCAGCGCAGCTCGCAGTCCACGCCGAAGATGCCGTCCCCGGTCGATTCCAGCAGCAGCGTATTGTATTCGCCCAGACGCTGCACCTCGGCCTCGGCCCGCTTGCGCTGGGTGATATCGACGAAGTTCACCACGGTGCCGATGAGCTCGCCGAGCTTGTAAACCGGATGCGACCACCATTCCACCGGAAAACTGCTGCCGTCCGCGCGCCAGTGGACGTCCGTATCGGCATGGCAGGATTGTCCCAGCCGCGTCGCCCGCTGGATCCGTGATTTCTCCTGCGGATAGCGGCTGCCGTCCGGCCGGGTGTGATGGATGAGCGCGTGCATGTTTTGCCCGAGCAGGTCCGCTTCGTTCGTGTAGCCGAGCATGCGGTAACAGGCAGGATTGGCAAAGGTGCACTTGCCGTCGAGGTCCACGGCGAATACCGCCTCGGCCGAATAATCCATCAGCAGGTGAATCTGCTCTTCCCGCTCGCGTACGGCCGCTTCCGAACAGGCCTTGTCCCGCTCCAGCATGTGGGTGTGCAGGACGAGCGCGGCCTCGTCGGCCAGTGTCTGCATCAGGTAAATGTCCCTGTCGCTGTAGTCACGCTGTTCGTCGATCGTAACCGACATCAGTACGCCGATCGGCCGGCCGTCGACCTGCAGCGGCACCGCCAGTGCGGACCGTGTGCGGTAGCGCGCCTTCAGTCGCGAGTTGGCGCGCGGGTCGTGCGCGGCATCTTTAATGACGGCCATTTCCCCATGCCTGAACACCCAGGTGGCGGCCGAGGTTTCATGCAGCGGCAGGCGGAAGTGGCCCTCCGGACGGTACGCGGAGCCGGTCTGCGCCACCCCCACCAGGTCCTCGCTGGCCGGGTCATGCAATATGAGAAAAATCCTGTCGCCCCCGACGTTGTCGAGACACAGGCGGATGATTTCATTCATCACCTCGCCGATGTCTGCCTCGTCCCGGTTCGTCTGCAGCAGGCGGTTGCCGAGCCGCAGGATACTGCTGTGCAGCTGCAGATTGTCCAGCAGGCTCCGGTAGCCGGTCGCGAGCACCCCCAGTTCATCGGTGGAACCCGGGGACAGGGTGTCGTAGCAGGCCGGCTGACCGGCAGGTGATCTCTCCAGCACGCAGGCCAGCGGCTGCAGGGACTGGCCGAAACTCTTCACGAACATCAGGCTGCCCAGTATCGCCAGTACTTCCAGGGTCAGCCAGACGAAGAAGGTTTCCGTGCTGAAGTAGCCGGTGCGGGTCCAGTAGTACTGCACGATCATGGTGTCGATCAGCAGCGGTATCAGGGCGCCGATCAGGAACACCTTCGTCGTGATCTTCACATGGGGCCGTGTCAGCCGCCGGCCCGACACGGCCTTCCCGAACAGGTCGAGGATCCTGGAAAAGATCGGCAGGCCGACGATGATGGAGACGATCAGTGCAACCAGGTGAATGCGAAACCAGTCGACCGGCGTTGCCGTGAAGCCGGCATAAACATGCGCACTCCAGATCACCGAACTCGGCGCCATCAGCAGGTAGCCGATGAACAGGCCGAAGTAATGCAGCGGGAAGCGCTGCATGTGGCTGTTGGCGTCATCCGGCAACTCATTGCCGGGCTTGTCGAGCGAGCCGGCGATGGGCCGGGCGTAGTTCCTGAAATACCAGAGGGAGAATCCGAGCCAGCCCAGTATGAAGGCCGGCTCAAGGGGTGTGCTGAGAATCCGCCAGGTCTGCCCGGGCGTGAGTATCCCGATAAACACGATAAAGGACAGGCCAACCACCGGCGGCACCGTCCAGGTCAGAAGGATGAGCCAGCTGAATTGTCGTAAAAAGATTTTGGATGTCACGTTCCGGACGCCAGATTCAGGTTCCTGATGATGCTCTGGGGTGGAACGCCGTATTGACAGGCAGGTACTGACTGCTTGTTCCCCAGTACTCTGCTTCCTGTATCGCTTTGCACATCAAAAGCTTTAGTGAGCTGCCGGCCGGGCAGGCCGGCGAACGGGACCAGGCCTGCCCGGTCAACAGCGGCCGTTCCCGCAGGGGTCGGTGGTGTGCCTGCGGAGATCCGGAATGCGGTAACAGCTCGAACGAAAGTGACCGGATTCCGGCATTCGCCGGCGTGACGAAAGCCGGATTAATCTGTCTTTCCTTCAATGTTCCAGGGTCCGGGTCGCTAAGTTACCTGCCCGGGACCAGCGGACCGGGCGGCAGGAAACCATTGCAGCTTGCGGAACGCCTGCCTCGTACTGGATCGTCAGAGGTACCCATGTTCGTTGTCCTTGGAGCCATCATTGTCATTGCCTCCGTCATCGGCGGCTTTGTGATGTCCCATGGCCATCTTGGAGCCCTCTGGCAACCCAACGAGCTGGTCATCATCGGCGGCGCTGCCGTCGGCGCCTTCCTGATTTCCAATCCGGGAAAAATCATCAAGGCGGTGGTCGCGGGCCTGCCGGCGCTGTTCAGGGCATCGAAGTACAGCAAGCCCCTGTACATGGACCTGCTGTCCCTGCTCTACCAGCTGTTCAGCAAAATGCGCAAGGACGGGCTGATGGCCATCGAATCCGACATCGAGGCGCCGGCCGACAGCGAGATCTTCAGGCAATACCCGGCCATTCTCGCCGAGCAACACTCGATGGATTTTCTTACCGACTACCTGCGCCTGATGATCAGCGGCAACCTGGACGCACTCCAGATAGAGAATCTCATGGACCTGGAACTGGAAACCCACCACCAGGAATCGTCCCAGCCGGCCAGCGCCCTGACCAGGGTATCCGACGCGCTGCCCGGATTCGGTATCGTCGCCGCGGTGCTCGGCGTGGTGATCACCATGTCCTACATCGGCGGCGACCCCGCGGAGCTGGGTCATCACGTGGCTGCCGCACTGGTCGGCACCTTCCTCGGCATCCTGCTCGCCTACGGCTTCGTGGGCCCCATGTCGATCGCGCTGGAACACCAGGCACGCGAACAGGCCAAGTTCCTGGAGTGCATCAAGGTCTGCATCCTGGCGGTGCTGAACGGCTACAACCCGTCCGTGGTCGTCGAGTTCGGGCGCAAGGTGCTGTACTCGACCGAGCGGCCTTCGTTCAGCGAGCTCGAAGTGCGCATCAAAGAGAAAAAGCAGGCCAGTGCATGAGTGGGGATAACGACCGGCCGATCATCATCAAGCGTGTCAGGAAGCACGCGCACGGCCATCATGGCGGCGCATGGAAAGTGGCGTACGCGGATTTCGTGACGGCAATGATGGCGTTCTTCCTGCTGATGTGGCTGATGGGATCGACCACCCGGGACGAGCGCGCCGCGATCTCGGAATACTTCACCGCGCCGAGCATGGTCGAGGGCGAGAGCCCGACCAAAAGCCTGCATCCGACGGTGATCCATGGACCGGGCGGCGCCAGCACCAGCCTGATCGAACCGGGCGGCAGTGCCAGCCCGGAGTTCGAGCAGGCCCGCGTCAATAGCGCGGAACAGGGCAGCAGCGATGAACAGTCGCTCGATCCGGACAGTGCCGAGGCGATCGCACGCACGCTGGAGAAGCAACGGCTCGAGGCGCTGAAGGCGACGCTGGACGGGGCCATCGCAGCGAGCCAGGCGCTGGCGCCCTACAGGGACCAGCTGCTGATCGATATCACGCCCGAAGGATTGCGCATCCAGATCGTCGACAAGGAAAACCGGCCGATGTTCGATCTGGGCAGCATGGCACTGAAAAGCTACAGCATCGGCATCCTGCACGAAATCGGCAAGCTCATCAACGCGGTCCCGAACAGGATCAGCATCTCCGGTCATACCGATGCGCGGCGTTACGCGGGCAGACCCGATTACAGCAACTGGGAACTGTCGGCAGATCGCGCCAACGTCGCCCGGCGCGCCCTGATCGACGGCGGCATGGACGAGAACCGGATCGCCCGGGTCGTCGGCCTGGGATCCTCGGTCAATTTCGACAGGACCAACCCGCTTGCCGCCAATAACCGGCGGATCAGCATCCTCGTCATGAACCGTGACCTGGAAGCGTCCATCGCACCGGAAACCAGGGGCGACTAGGCCGTATTCCTCAACGGGACCCTGGACAGCCTGGACGACCGAATCACGGCTGCACCGGGGACAGGGCTCCGTGATCAGGCTTCTGCAAGGTCACGGGCCCTGTCACGGCGGCTAATGCAAGGCCACTCCGCCACCACCCGCGCCTTGAACCACGTCGCCTGAACTCCCGATCCTCGTGCCGCTCTAAACACTGATGAAACCCTGATTCCTTCATATGTTCCGTCATTGCGAGCGCAGCAATCTGTTGAGGATACTATGATCAAGACATGTAACACGGCATCGCGAGCGAAGCGAAGCCATCTCTTGAATTCATGCTCAATCAGTTGGAGATTGCTGCGTCATTTCGTTCCGCGCAATGACGACACATCGGGGGTTCCTTAACGAGATCATCGAGACCATGAGCACGCACCGCCGCATCCCGATAACCGCACTGACTACGCTGCTGGCCGCCCTGGCACTGGGTGCGTGCACCTCGCAGGTGCCGCTGCTGATCCGGCAGGGGCCGCTCGACAGCCCGGCGCCGGCGGTGGTGCGCGAGCAGGTCGGGGACTACGCGGGCCAGACCGTGCGCTGGGGCGGCGTGCTGATCGCGACCGGGAACCAGGAACACCTCACCCGGCTGACGGTGCTGGCGCTGCCGCTGACCCATGATGGCGAACCCGGGTCCGGCGATGACAGCCTCGGACGTTTCATCGCCATCGTGCCCGAGTTCCTGGACCCGAAGGTCTACGCCGCCGACCGCCTGGTCACCGTCACCGGCACGCTGCATGGCAGCGAGATCGGCATGGTAGGCAAGTATCCCTATCGCTACCCCGTCGTTGAGGCGCAGGCCTGGTACCTGTGGCCCGAGCCGGCCGCGGCGTCGTACGACTACCCCTACTACCCCGGCTGGTACGATCCCTGGTTCTGGCCGTGGTACGGGCCGTGGTGGTACGGTGCCTGGTACGACCCGTGGTATTTCCCGCGCCGCTACCCGTACCGCTATCCCTACTGGCATCCACACGGCCATCCCGGCATGATGCCTGGCCCGGATGGCAAGCCCGGGCCGCCGGTGCACGGGCACCCGCGGCCCGAACACCGGCAACCGCGGGAGCGGCCGGACGCCGGCGCCGCACCGCGTCCCGGGCACAACGCGGAACACCTGCACAGGGCGCCGTCGGTGGAGCGTGAACATCCTGCGCCGCATGACGTGCGGGGGCCGCCGGACGCCATCGCCACGCCGCCTCACGAGCACAGCACAGACTTTTACCGGGGAGAACGGACCCTGGAACGGGCTGTTCCCGGGCAGTTCCGGATGAACAACCGGGACTTCGACCGGGGTTCCCGGTGGCTGCCGTTTCGACGCTGACCTCCGACCGGAACATCAATCGGGGCCGGAGCGCTTCGGACGGCCGTTCCGGCTTCCCGCCTCTCACGGCACTCGTACATGGCCCGGACCAGCCTCCGGACCGGTTCCCGGTCTCACCTTCTCCCTGTGCATCGCGCGATCTTTTCGGGACCAACAGATCGCGGACGCGGTCCGTTGCTGCAGCAATTTATGCTGCATCCACCGGGTCGGCCATATCCTCCGGCATCACCACTACATTGCTGAGCGCGGCGATCTCCGCGTACACGGCGGCGGGATCGTGTTCGTAGCGGCGCGAGAAGTGAAACGGCACCAGCCGCGCGACTCCGGCGGCCTGCGCGATCCCGGCGCAGGCGCGCGTGGTGAGGTGGGCGGTGCGGGCCGCGTGATCGGCCTCGGCCTCGCAAAAGGTCGACTCGCAGAACAGGGTGTGGGCGTTGTGCGCCAGCGCGATCACGCGCGCGCGGTTGTCCATGGTGTCGGCGAAGTCGGTCGCATACACCAGCTTCTTGCCAGGGCTGACCAGGATGAGTTCGTCGGCCAGCTGCTGCACGGGTTCGCTTGTGCCATCGGGCAAGCTGATGCGCGCCGCGCCCTCGCCCGCCTGCAGCCGGCGTTTCAGTTCACCCAGCCACGGCCCCGGCGCCAGCTTGCGTGCCTGCAGGCGGTCCTTGCGGATGTTGAGTTCACGCGCGGGCTCGAAGGCATAGGCCAGCACCGGCGAGACGTGGGTGAGCGTGGCGGCGCGCACGCAAAATCCCGGCTCCGCCAGCACGACCCCGTCCGTCACCGGGCGCTCCTCCAGCAGTGCGCAGCCGGGCCGCCCGGCCTGCACCAGGCTGCGTCTCAGCTGCGTGCCGTGCAGCTCGAACACCTCGAAACGCGGCCCGTTGTCGCCGATGCGGTCCCAGAGGATGCCGCGCGCGAGGCCGTCGATGTTATCTGTCAGCCCCGGCGGCCCGTACAGGCGGCACTGCGTGGCCTCGCCGATGCGCGAGCGCAGCAGCCAGAGGAAGCCGGCGATGTGGTCGATGTGCGCGTGCGTGATAAACACATCGCTCACCTGGTGGGCGACGCGCGCCGGCAGCCGCGTGCCCTCGCCGAGGTCGAACAGCAGGCTGCGGCGCCGGTGGCGCAGGCGCGCGTGCAGCAGCGGGTCGCCGAACACGCCGTTGACCAGGCACACGCTCAGCACGCCCACCCGCCCTGCCGGCCGCGGCCCGGTCACCGCGGCGGCCGGGGTCCAGGGCGCGAGGTCGGGCGGCGGCAGGTAACCGAAGCGGTCGGCCGTGAAACGCGGCGCACTGCCGAGGCTGCCATCGGCGAGCCGCACGGCATCGCGCACCATCAGGGTCTGCGCCGGGCCGGCAACGGCGGGCAGGCGCACGCGCACGTGTTCGCCCTCCACGGCGAGCACCTCGCCCAGCGCCAGCGTGTGCGTGCCCGCGAGCAACGCGACCTGGCGGCCGGTCCAGGCGCCGGGCACATCGAGCGGCGGCGGCGTGCCGGTCAGCTGCAAGCGGCGCGTGTCCAGCACTCGCTCTTCGGCCTGCCTCAGGTAGTCGTCCCACATGCCGGTACGCCATGCCGCACGGCTGCGCTGACCGGGGCGGCTGGCCTGTTCCGCGACCGGCACGGCATACACCGCGACCGGCAGCGCGCGCAGTTCCTGCATCAGCGGCAGCGGCCGGCCGCTACGCGCCAGCACCAGCACGACGTCGATGTGCGCCGCCTCGACCACGGCCGGCAGCAGTTCCGCGCCGGCCACGCCGCGCACCACACCCGGACCGTCCACCAGCAGCACACCATCCGCAACCGTCCCTGCCAGCCGGCGCAGCGCCGCCGCCAGCGGCAGCCGGAAGCGCCCGGCATCCAGCGTGCACAGCGCCTCGAGCGCTTCCAGTGCCCAGCCGGCAGCTTCACGACGGCCCAGGCACACGGCGCCGGGCACGCCGAACAGCGGCGAGCCGGGATCGGCGCCGAGGCAGCGGCAGGTGCGTCCCGCCCGGGCCAGTGACGTCGCCAGCGCATTCACCAGCGTGGACTTGCCCACTCCCGGCGGGCCGAACAGCAGTACGCGCCGGTCGGTGGCCAGCACGGCCTCGATCAGCGCGGCCGGCGCAGCGGGCAACCGCCGGATGTCGGTCTGCGGCACAGTATTCATCACGGTGAAAGCATG
>Ga0210097_1000428_pt1 | contig 15002 bp, 26 predicted proteins | sample Joice_CattailNLA_2_FD_185521 | JGI IMG/M metagenome (GOLD analysis project Ga0210097, IMG submission 185521) | Wetland microbial communities from San Francisco Bay, California, USA, that impact long-term carbon sequestration - Joice_CattailNLA_D2... | ecosystem: Environmental > Aquatic > Marine...
TTACCAGTCCCGGTGAGCGTATTCAACGAATACGCGCCAGAGGCGTACAGAGTCCCACGCCTACCTGCCGAGGGGATGACGCCGATTGCCCAGGTCACCTCAATGCCGACCGAATTCTACATAGAGCCATTCTTCGACGGGGGTCAAAGAGTCTTCTGGTTCCTGGGACAGACCGAAGTCCAAGGATTTCTGGATGACTCCACCGAGTGGATCAACTGGACCAGCGAAGCCCTCGCACAAATCCTGAACTCCAACCAGGAACCTGTTGATCTGGTCCTTGAAGGCTACGTGGAGGAAAACACCATAACTCTGGTGGACATAGGGGAAGGCCGCGCTTTCAAGGCTGGCGGCCCTAATGTGATGCCCCTAGAAAAGCGCTACGAGGCTCTTAAGGCAATCGAGGCAATGCTGGCAAATTCTGGTATCAGCAACATACTCGCCGTCGAGGCACATAGCTGCAGTCTGAAACGCCCCGACAAAACGAGAGAGCACTTCAATACGATCGTGCAGCAGGGATACAACGGTGCTCTCCTACGGCATGACCAGGCAGCTTACGGACGCAATGCCATGCGAGTAGCAGTGGTGCCCACGAAGAAAAGCATCCTAACATGCACGCAAATCTGTCCAGGGCGCCCTGAAACACGTTACGAGAACGTGGCGGAATACATTGTCGGCAAGGGCACCATGAACAAAAAGAAATTCACCTCGCCGGTCTTTTCGGGCTTGACCTTTGGGCAACGAAAAACCATCTTAGAGGAGAAAAGCCAGCACGTGGGCCGGAAGTTCGAGGTGTTGTCATGCGGACTCGGCACAGATGATCGGCTGGTGTTCCCCGTATTCATTCAATGGAGAAAGAAATGAGCGACGTCAAAATCATCGATACCAAAGCTGCGGTAGTATTGCGCGATTTCGTGAAGCGGATCGAGACTCTGGAGCGCGAGAAGACCGGCATCGCCGAGGACATCAAGGAGGTCTACAACCAGATCAAGCAGACCGGGCTCGACGTTCCAACAGTTCGGGCCATCATTAAGCGCCGCCAGAAAAGCGAGCGAGAACTTCAGGAGGCCGAGTACCTCTTGGAAGCGTACGAGGCGGCCCTGGAGGAGAAGAACCAGGCCGCTGCAGCTCCTCAATCGGAGGAGGACGAGGAAGACGAAGCGACGGCACAAGTGGAAGCCGAAGTCGGCTAAGATGCCAGCCGAGATTGTCAATCTGTTCGGCGGCCCGTGCACAGGGAAGAGCACGGTAGCCGCCGGCGTCTTCTTCGAGCTGAAGAAAAAGCGCATACAGTGCGAACTTGTGCCGGAAGTAGCCAAGGGGCTGACGTGGGAGAACCGGAGGCAAGCTCTCTCTAACCAAATCTACATAGCCGGTAAGCAAATCCAGCTTGTGGAACGCTGCGCAGAATACGTTGATGTGATCGTGATGGATACCTCTATTTTGCTGGGGGCGATCTATCAGCCGGCGCACTATCCGAGTTCGTTTACCGACGCGCTGATCGATCTCTACAGTCTCATGCACAATGCCAGCTTCTACCTGGAGCGCTGCTTCCCATACGATTCGGTCGGGCGGAACCAAACCGAGCAGGAGGCGGCAGCGATCGATCCGCAGGTCCTGCACTGGCTCCGTACTCACCACATTGCCTTCCAAAGTCTTCGTGGTCGCCACCCGGATTCTGCCAGCGACGAGATGGTCCATCAGATCGTCGGGGACGTGCTGCAGCGGACTGATGCTATACATCAGAAAAGGGCAGAGCAATTCGAAAGAGAGGCTCTGAACGATCCGGCTTCCTATGTACGTTGACGCGCGACTCATCGATTCGAAGATCTGGATAAGCGAGAGGGACCAGAATGGCGTTCGCCACGTCCACTCGCACTTGCCGCCCTATGTGTTCTACTACGAGGACGGCAACGGCACTCACAAGGCCATTACAGGAGAACGTCTAAGAAAGCGCCGCTTCACACACAGAAGGGAGTTCAAGAACGAACTGGAGTACGTGAGGGATCACCTGGGGGTCAAGGTTTTTGAATCTGATGTGGCGCCCGTCCATCGATATCTGGAAGAACGCTATCCGGCTGATGACACTCCACCGCTCAATGTCTGCTTCTTCGACATCGAGGCCGACAAGGACCCCGCACGAGGCTTTCCGCGCGTTGACAATGCTTACGCTCCGATCAATGCAATCACCCTCTATAACGACTGGGAGGGCCGGTACTACACGCTCGCGGTAGCTCCTCCGGGGATGACCGATGCCGATGCACGTGAGCTACTGGACTCAACACAGGCGGACGATGACTTTGGTCCCCTCACGGAGGATTTGGGCTACTACCTTGTCGCCGACGAACGCGAATTGCTGGAGCTTGCCCTTGAGATCATCCAAGACGCGGATGTGCTCACCGGGTGGAACTCGAAATTCTTCGACGTGCCCTATCTCGTGGAACGCATACGCATTGTGATTGGTGGTGAGCACGCAGTGGATCTGCTCCAGGAGGACGGGTCCTACGACAATCCCTGCGATCCATCACCGGAGAGCAAGCCGTACCTAATGAAGCTGGGACTCTTCCCCGGGCTCCCACGCGTGCGCATGGCCGAGAACTTCGGCAAGATGGAGAAGACCTACGAGATTTACGGGCGCGTATATCTCGACTACAAGGAACTCTACCAGAAGTTCACCTTCGAAAAGCTGCATTCCTACGCTCTGGACTTTGTCCTTCGTAAAGAGATCAAAGAGAGCAAGGTACCCTATGAGGGTACTTTGGACAAGCTTTATCGACAGGACTTTCGGACATTCGTCGCTTACAACCGCCAGGACGTGGGTGGTATGGTCAGGCTCGACAAGAAAATGAAGCTGATAGAACTGGCCAACAACATGGCCCATTCTGCTGGCGTCACGCTCGATAAGACGCTGGGATCCGTGGCCATCATCGAGCAGGCTATCCTACGGCAGCTTCACCGCAATGGACTCGTCTGCTTTGATAAGCAGGAGAAGCACAAGACCGGGACGGTCGCCGGCGCCTTTGTTGTCCAACCAATCGCTGGGCTCTACGATTGGATCGCCTCTTTCGATATCAATAGCCTATACCCATCGGTGATAAGAGCCATCAACATCAGCCCAGAAGTCCTCGTAGGACAGTTCCGACTCGACCGCACCGAAGACGAGTTCCTAAAGTGGTTCGAGCATTACGGGGGAACGAGGCCCGGCGCCTCTAAGAAGGTCATCCAGGATGCGGCTTCCCATGCCTGGCGACACTTCACCGGTGTCCTGGAGTTCCACATGGTAGCCGAGGGAACCGATGATATCCTCACGCTGGTCATCGAAGAAACCGGCGAGCAGCTAGAGGCCACGGCTGCCGAATGGCGTGACCTTCTTGTCGAAAATAACTGGTCGATCAGCGGTAACGGAACTGTCTTCGATTTGAATCGAGAAGGAATAGTCGCAGAGTGCATGACGCTATGGTATTCCGATCGGAAGAAGTTCCAGCGCAAAGAAAATGCTGCGGCCAAGGCACAGGAGGAGATGAAGGACAGCGGGAAAATCGACGAGATCGAGCTAGCACGGTTGAAATCCGAGGAAGACTACAATCACATGCTGCAGCAGGTGAAGAAGATTTTCCTCAATTCGACGTATGGCGCCTATCTCAATGAGGCATTTCGGTTCTATGACCAGAGGCTGGGCAGGTCCGTCACCTTCACAAGCCGGTGCATCACGCATCACATGATCGACACAACAGAAACGCTGCTAGCCGCGTAGGAGTACATCAGTGGCAGTCGAGGAGAGAAAATACCGTCACGTCATCTATGGCGATACCGACTCATCGTACTGCACTATGGATGACTACATGGACAGACATGGCATCGTCAAGAACAAGACTAACGCCATTCCTCTAGCCGATCGGTTCGGGGACGAGATCAATGCGTCCTTCCCCGAATTCATGCATAGCAACTTCCTGATCCCGCTAGAGCGCGGAGCCATCATAAAGGCTGGCAGAGAAGTAGTGGGCCGAAAGGGGCTCTTCAAGGATAAGAAGAAGCGCTACGCTATCCACGTGCTACACAACGGAAAGAAAAGTGTCGACGAACTCAAAATCATGGGCATGGAAACAGTCCGAAGTGACACGCCCAAGTTCATACAGGAATTCCTAGAGAGCTGCATCAAGGCCGTAGTCCAGTACGACAAGGGTTACGAGGAGGTTGCCGAAATGGTGCACCACTTCCGCCACGAGGTCTTCCGTAAGCTTGAGCCTTGGAAGCGCGGCAGCCCCTGCTCGGTCAACAAGCTGACAAGCAACACCGAAGCGATTGAGCGCTACGAAGAGTTACTTTCCAAGGGCGTGATCGGACTGCAGAAACCGAGGACTCATTTTTCCATCCCGGCGGCCAAGAACACGAACGACCTCATCCGCCTGCACAACGAGCACGACTGGGACTTCATACATGACGGTGACAAGATCCAGGTTCTCGTGCTTCTCGATAATCCGCACGAGATGAAATCGGTCGCCCTGCCGACAGACGCTGTCTTCATTCCGAACTGGTTCAAAGAGCTGCCGTTCGATAACCAGGCCCACGAGACAAAGCTGATTGACAGAAAACTCGACAACGTGTTAGGCTCGGTCATGGGCTGGTCCTTTGCCGAGCGGACCGACTACGGAGACGAGGTATTCGGCGAAGACGAGGAGTTTTTCTGATGGAACAGGTCACCGTAGATTCCTTTCTCGAAGCCGAAAGGCTAGACAAGCAAGACTTCATCGAACAGATTCACCGCGATTTTTCAAAGCACCAGCTTAGAACCCCACCCGAGTGTAAATCCTGGTCCATCGGGAAGCCGGATCACTTTTGCTATGGCTTCCGCATTGTCTGGCTGCCTGGAGCCCTGCATCTCAGTGGCGATCTAGACGAGCTGACGGTCGTACATTATGTGGCCATGCCAACCTGGGCGCAAGCCGTAAACTGGGTCGCCGGGGCTCATTTCGACTATCTGCTATCCAAGTCCACCGCGCAGAAAGATTTCAACCAACGCAAGACCGTGGCAGAGCTTCTTCGCCGGGCTGACGAGCAGCTAGAGCACTCTGGCAGCTCGGACGAATGGGAGCACATATTTGCTTACCTAGACGGCTTCTTCAGCCAGGGGAACGTCTTTGACGCGCAAGCTCACGACCCCATGCGACCTGAAGATCGAGCAGAGGCCGCCACCCTTTTGCTCGATGAGGCTTATCTGGATTTCAGCCCCGAAACGCTGTACCACTCCTTTGATGAGATCGACTGGAATGGCGTCTACGACTATAAGCCCCAAGCCCGCTGGCAATACGAAGCGTTGCAGTTGTGGGCGAGACTTGTCCGCGAGACTGACGAGTTTAAACAGCAAGGAGAAATTGAACATGGCTAAGGTCTTTCGAGATTTCGTCTTCGAGATACTTGAGAGGACAATGCCATTCAAGGAGGAACTCAAGTACCTGAATCTCAAACGGGATCAGGCTGGCACGGTTGTTGCAGCCATGCCCTGCCCCGGTAGGGTAATCTCAGTCCAGGCCGCCTGCCTAAAGGAGATGCCCGAGCTTGTCGCTCCCGCTTGCCTTGGTAGTCTGCCATACCTACATTCGCTTCTGCGCTCTAAGTATATGAAAGGCGACAAGGACTTCGAGATCACGTTCAACAACAAACCAGGAACAGATGGCAGCACAACTGTGCTGCGGTCGCTGGCCATCAAGGCTGGAGGCATGGAATCCTTCTACCAGGCTACCGATCCTTTCATCAACAACCTGAACAAGATAACGCCGCCGAAAGTCACGGACTGGGCGGTGATGTTCGGCGTGGATCGCAGCTTCATAGAGGAGTTCGAAGAAGTGTCAAAGATCCATGCGATGGCAGAGAGGGGGCTCGACATATTTTCATTGGGCTTCGACGGAAAGGCTGTAATGGCCTCTTTCGGGCAGCGAGTGAATCAGACCAGCGTAGTGCTGACAACCAACACCGAGGCGCTGCACTCCACCGTACGGTCCGGTAGTGACAAAATGAGTGCCCTATTCGCTGTGAAAGAATTCAAAGGACTCTTCAAGCTACTCGGGGGCTCCGGCATCATGATGCTGGCACCAAAGGCGCTAAAGGTTGAATCCGATAGCGAAATGGCACGCTATACGGGCGTGCTGACGGCCAAAAAACTAGAGGCATAAGGGATGACTGCATTTCTCGTCACGCTAGTGATTCTCGAATCGTTTGCTATTCTTTGCCTTTGTGTGGCACTCTACTTCCTGGATCCATTGAAAAGGTTTTGGACGACCATACGGCAGCGTCCGTACCTCCAGGTCGTCATCCGAAACTCGAAGACCGACGAGGACGGCATGGTCAAAATCGAGGCAGAGCACAATTATCAGTTTCTCCTGCAACTTGATCAGGCTTACAGCAGATTGGGGGCCGCCGTGGACTGGGATGCCCGAATGCCGGATCACGCGAAAATCGCGATTTTCATCTCCGATATCACATCGGACGTCGCAGAGCCTTACCGCAACGATGTGGCACCCCGGGAGCCCGAGGACACCGGCGACGCTCCCCCTATGTACCTCAATGGGGGACAGGAAGTCCGTCAGGTCATTGACATTGCAAACGCCATTCAACGTAGCGGGAAAGGCGTAGACCTACAGCGAGGATGACACCGATGCTAATCGAAAACGAAAGGACCGAATCGATCGCCGGAGAGCAGACCGTTTTCGTCCCCCATCTGGGCCAGTCTGGTACGGTCCTGGAGAAGCTCGAATCAGGACAGCTCAGGGTCCGGCTCAGTACCGGCACCACCGTGGTGCTGGAGGCCAACCAGGTGCAGGACAGACGACTTCTCATGGGTTGACATTTCCCAGGCTACTACGGTATAGTCCGGTTGTCGTCAGACACACGAACACGAGGAGAAACCCATGTCGGTCATCTTTCCCAACACCTTCCGCAAACCAGCAGAGGCACACATCGACCATTCGCTGTTCTGGTCCAACTTCTGGATTTTCTGGACCTACACCATCGTCGACTTCTGGATCGTCGCAGCGATCGGTGCTGTGATATTCGGAATCACCGCGATCTTTGTGCCCCTGTCCGTTCTGGTTGGAGGATGGTTCCTCGGAGTATCCCTGACCATCTATGGCGCAGTGCATGTGATTAACGGATTCGTTTTTCGGAAAGCACAAAAGGCTTTTATCGGCCAAAACGAGCAGGATGTCAGCGATATTCCGTTTGCTAGCGGTGCCGTGCTCGTCCTGATCAGCATCCTGCATCTTGGCTTCCTGCTGCCTAATCTGATTCTTGCCGGTTTGGTATGACCGAGGTCCTGCAACTCTATCGCGCCGCCTGGCTTTCGCGGCGCGGCGGGGCCGCCTGGCTTGGTGGCCAAATGGTGGCCGGTCTCTTGGCGATAATCCTGGGGATTCCCCATCCTTACTTTCTTCTCGGCTTGTTGTTGGTCTACGCGGTCTACCACGCAGCGCTGCAGGCGTTCCTACTCCTGAAGCATGCCCCACCCGGCGAGGAGGCGATCCAATCCTTCGAGCAGGTCAGGCTCGATCTCTTTCTCAGCAACGCTTGCCGGCTGTTAAGCGTTCTTGGATTCGGATCCGCAACCATAACGATCTGGCTGATTGTCTACCTCCTCTCCCAAATGTCTTGACCTTGGTCAGGCTTTGTGCTAAGTATAGTGTGTGCACGGAAGAATTCTGATGCCGTGCGCCGCAGGCGTCCTCGCCCGTCGATGACTGACTCCCGCCCAGCCAGTCAACGCTAGACGGGAACTACGTGACAGCGCCAAGCGAGGCGGAACATTCGGGGTGTAGCTCAGCCTGGTAGAGCGCGCCGTTCGGGGCGGCGAGGTCGCAGATTCGATTTCTGCCATCCCGACCACTTGTACGAACGATAACACCTCTCTGTGTAGCTCAGCCTGGTAGAGCGTTGGTCTGGGGGACCAAAGGCCGCCGGTTCAAGTCCGGCCACGGAGACCACCCAAGGTCGAAAAGGCTTCAACGCTGTCGAAAAGCGGGCCACGGAGGCCACCCAAGGTCGAAAAGGAATAGGGGCGTAGCTCAACTGGATTAGAGCAGCAGTCTCCAAAACTGCGTGTTGGGGGTTCAAGTCCCTCCGCCCCTGCCAATTCCTAGTACAATCCACTTCTTGACTTGGATCTGCAGATCAATTATCCTCCCGCAAATTGTAATCACCAGGGAGGCCACTATGTCAATTCTACGTCCCAACATCTACACGCATTATGCACTCAGGCTCGTAGCCGCTGAGCCCGGGCGCTTATGGCGAAACCTGTGGCTCACGTATATTTGCACTGTTGCCGACTACTGGACCTACGCGTTCGGCGGAATCGCTGCGTTTGTATGCTTGATACTTCTGGTGCCGGTAGATGCCGGTCTAAGTCTGGGTCTCGCCGAGTGGGCTCTGGTCCTTCTCATTTTGTCCCAAATGCCGGTGATCCTACTACTACGTCGGGAGTCTACGGCAACTTGGCGGTGCACGGATGGATTACGTGAGGCCTCAGAGACGGTTATAGAAATCTGCGTCGTCCTCTTCTGCAGCGGCATTGCACTTTTAGGATTCCTGATTGCAGCCCTCCTAGTATTCGCTTGGCTTACGCTCTAAAGCCAACAGGCGCTTGACTTCTCTTGCCCCTCCTGGTAGCCTATGCCTATCCGTAATACGGATGCATTGCCTAAGCAACACAGGAGAAAAGGCTATGGCGAGGTACATGCTCAACTTCAACCCATCAGGCGCCAATGTCCTCAAGGACACCGCGTGCACCGCTCTACACCCTTCACTGCGTCTTGAGTTCCGACAGCCCACCAGACCCCTCGCCAACGGAGCTGTCACCCAGATCCGCCTTGTGGGGGGAAACGGGCCAAACACCAGCGTCTTTCGCCCGCGTGATCGTATCGGCAACCGCTACCGTTCAACGGTGAACGAAGGCATTGCCCGGCAGTTCAAGCTCCACGGCAAACACCGCTATCGGCTACGTCGCTCAGGCACGAGCAAGTGGTTCTGGCTGGTGCCGGACAGCCGAGTCGGCAGTCGGGGGCGCAAGATCGACGGGCCAGGCATCACTGTCAGCATCTACGACCGCTAGGTCACCTCTCAAGGGCCAGCAGGGGGCCCGGAAACAGGCCCCCAACTTGCTTTCGCACTGTCTGCGGTCTATACTTTCTGCAGGGATACCTGCAGTCAATGAGCATGGCAACAGATCGCGAAAGCATAAGGTGGATACCGGCCAACCACAAGGACAGAGCCTACATAACGGCTCGGTCGGAAGATGGAGCCTGGACCATCAGGCCCCGGGGCAGCAGAGGCAGCAGACTCGTGGCGCCCTACTACGTGCTTGAACACAATGGCAAAGTTGTCTATTCGCCAGCCATGACCCAACAAGAAGCTCGCCGAGTTGCAGAAAATCTACAAGTCGATTCCACACAAGATGCGAGGAACGGATTATGCCTAATTGGCACCACCACATAAACGTGTCTGGCTGGTGGCGTGACACATCAATCTCCATCGAGGACAAAGGCAAGAAATTGGCCAAGATCCTCCAAAACAGCGTCCTCCCCCACTATCCCGACGACGCTGAACTGCTTGACATCATAAGCGGCTTCGAGGCCATCAGTTCACTGGAACTTGAGGGCCGCGAGGTGACCGAAGAGTTCGACGCCTGTCTGAGCTGTCTCTACGACTGGGCTGACCAAGGCCACCGCCTCTGGATCAACACGATAAAGTGAGGTGCACAATGGAAGATTCGCGCGAACTGACTCCTCTGAACAAGGACTCGTTCTTCACAGACCAGGCGCCACTGAGAATCGGGGACAGCTTCAAATACGACACGTCTCTCACCTGGGCAGAAGTAAAACGCATAGCCTTTGACGCCGGCTATCTCGTAGCGCGTGAGGACGACGCAGATTTCTCTGCTGTGGCCTACGTCATGGCGATCGAGTACAGCAAACAAGGGTGCGGAGGAAAATGCAAGTGCAGCGGTGGCTGCGCGTGTAAAGCAAGCAGCAAATCAACCCGCCGCCGCAACGTGCAGGCCATTCTCGCAGACCCGGTCCAACGCCGGCATCTGTCCATTCTGTCTGGCATAGCGATCCAAGCCCGTGAGGGACGCGATGTCTCCTACGAAGAGATGGCGGCAGCATATGACAAGGTCACTCAGGAGCAAGATGACAAGGTCACGCGAGATGACTAACGACGCCCTCATCTACTGCAAGATCTCAGACCCACGCACCGGAGATGTCATCGGCTGTCGTGAATGGTTTCCGCTTGCGAGAGGCTCAGGTCAGCCACGCACCATAGTTCGGTGGATGATTCCCAGGCAGCGTGTCCGGACCATAAGGGCCTGGCTGAAGAAACCAGAGGATGATCCGGAAACTCTCGGACATTTCCTGGGGCAATTCTCGAAGCCGGAGTCATCGTACAGCAAGGAAGACCTTGCCAGGATCGCTGAGGAGGAATACAACGGCGATATAAAGGGCCTGCTTGAGGACATGTTCTTTCTGAGCTACGATCGCCGGCACGGATTTGACCTCGACATATTGTGCACCCGGATCACACAGGAGGAATTCGACAGCGCCGTGGCCCTGTGGGATCTCGAAGCGGGTCTTCTCCAGACACAGATGAGGAAGTAGCAATGACGGGCACAGCGACCGCTAGTGTGGGCCTTATAATACTCGCGTTCGTAGCGGAGAGCGCATTCGGAAGTCTCGCTGGTTGGACCGTGATCGGTACCGGCTTCTGCATCTGGGGCCTTCTCACTCGTCTATACCGATAGGAAGGACACCATGGACGGAACATCAAAGAAACTCGACGCAATAATTGACGCCTGGCTGCATGCAGAGCGTCTCCACTGTCCATACTGCGGCGACGAGGTACCCCTCGACACTGATGTCCCTTCTGGCTTGATCAGCTACTGGGGCCAGGAGGGCAGGAAGACAGTCGAGTGTCCATCGTGTCAGCGGGAATTTTGGGCAACCGAGTACGTCCATCGAACATTCGAGACCGAGAAGAAAGACGGCGAGGCATGAACGTCGGACGAGTCCTGAGGTCGAAGACTAAGTACTGTTACTGCCCTCTGAGCATCGTCTGGCCATGCACCGCCTTCGTACGGCGGGGAACCCGGTTCGATTCCGGGAGGGGGCTCCAAACACAAAAAGGAGCGCCATGAGCTACGTCCCGCTGATCATCTGCTTTGCCCTGGCATTTGGCCTCTTCCGGCTCCTATACGGGTGCTGGTTCTGGAACTGTCCCAGGAAGAGTTGAAGCGCAGCGCGAGCTGTGCTATCTTTAGGATAGCCTGGAGCGCCAGGGAATGCTCAAGGAGGCTACGGCCGTTCGAGCGCGGTACTCCAGACACTAGGGCAACATCCAAGCCAGCCGGGACGGGCCGGGTAAATATCCGGCGTCACGGGTCGATAGCTCAGCCGGTAGAGCACTAGCCTGAAAAGCTAGGTGTCGGCGGTTCAACTCCGCCTCGGCCCACCACCGCCCTCTGAGCATGTTCTGGCTATGCAGCGGACTTGTAATCCGCAGAACTCGGTTCGAATCCGAGAGGGGGCTCCAAGGCCATCGCCTACGAGGTGAGTACCATGAAAATTCTGATCTGCATGATTCCGCTGCTGTTTGCAATGCCGGCGCCTGCCGCACAGGAAGAGCAGGCAAAAGACAAGGTGTGTATCGAACTGCCAGCCCCCAACGACTGCGGGCTTGAATCACTGACAGCCGAAGAGCCGGAGGTGGTCTGCCTGTCGGGTGCAGAGAGCAAGGATCAGAAGTAACGAGGCAGGGTGCCGGAGTTGGCTAAACGGTCCCCGTTGGAAACGAGGTGGAGCATTGCGTCTCACGTGGGTTCGAATCCCACCCCTGCCGCCAAATCCGCTAACGTAGCGCAGGAAAACACCATGTCCAAAGAGCAAGTATTCCACTCAGCAGAGCTAGAAAAAATGGCTGCATCTTTGGTTGCTGGATGGTACAAGATCTGCGAAGAGGCAACAGAAGATAATTTATGGCATGAATGCACTAATTTCTGGTTTGGTATAAGAGCCCTCAACCGGCTCAGCGTTGCAACTAACAATGCACGAGGACGCCCGGGAGCAAGTGGTTTCAGTGCTGCAATGACAAATGAGATGAACAGGGTCGCCCAGTATATCAAGTCCAGGATCAATGTCGATCCACGGACTGAGTGGAAAACCTTTTAAGGGGGAGTTCGCCCTCCACGTGAGTTCGAATCCCACCCCTGCCGCCACAGGAAATCGACTATGAGCGAAGAGAAACCAGAGTACCTTGTCGAGATCCAAAAGCGTGCAGGTATCTCACCGGAGATTCGCCCCGAACCGGCAGCGCGTGGCGTGGCCCAGAGAGACATAGCGAATCTCCAGGATTACGCCAGGCAGGTCCACATACTGGCTCAGGATATCGCACGGGACGACGAGTCATCTGCGCAGCACCTGGAATATCTCGCGCGCGAAATCAAGATAATACAGGAGAGGTGGCAGAGCTGGTTTATTGTGCTCCCCTGCTAAGGGAGTGGCCCATTGCGTGGTCCGAGGGTTCGAATCCCTTCCTCTCCTCCACTCGCTTTTACACACGCTTTGCCTGACTGGAGTGCGATGTGACGAAATCCGATGTTCTGGCTCTTCTTGGGGACTCTGCATATACTGGCAAGAACATGCATGAGCGCATCCTTCCCCTGCTGGTTAAGGCCCAAGAACTGGGCGTATGGCCGCAACTGGCTCCGCTCTTCGAAGCTTTCCTGAAAGCCTCTGAACTCCATCTGGTTTCCATGGCACGTCTGCAGTCTGGACTGATAGCACTCGGGACCGAAGATGAACCGCCAAAGGAGATCACATGGAACTGAAACGGGTATCCCAGCAGCGAGCCTATGTCGAAAACGTTAACGACGATACCATCACCGTCAAGACCGATGCTCGGCCCTCCATGCGAGTCCTGGTGCCCAGAAAGATCGTGACTGAGGGCGCCGGCATCATCGATCGCCCGTGCACACTCTGCACGAGCGGCTGGACCGGATGGTTATACGGCTACGCTAATGGAACGTACGGGTTCCTGCCGGACTCCGGCGGCCCCATTTGACACGACTGGAGAGGTGTCAGAGCTGGTTTATCGTGCCGGCCTTGAAAGCCGGCGGTCCATGGAGACATGAGGCCCGTGGGTTCGAATCCCACCCTCTCCGCCACACACCAGCGGGTCCCTACGCCCTAAATAGGATCTCGGAATGGAACTGATCTCCGACACCGATCCAAGGCTCCGTGCAAAGTGTGAGCCACTAAACTTCCGGAACCCAGGGTTTGACCTTGACCAGACCCTCCTGGACATGTTCGCGCTCATACGCGAGCATGATGGAATCGGTCTCGCAGCTCCACAGATCGGCATCACCAAGCGGTTCTTCATCCTCCAGCACAACGGTGAACGCTTCATCTGCATCAATCCCAAGGTACTCAAAGCGTCTAAGGAGCTACAGACCGGAGACGAGGGATGCCTGTCGTACCCGGGGATGACGCTGCAGATCACCCGCCCGCTTATCATACGCGCAAGCTACACGCAGGCCAAAGGGATAGTCCGCAAACACAGCTTCCATGGACTGCTTGCCCGAGCATTTCTCCACGAGCTGGATCACCTGAACGGCCTCGTTCTGCCTGACTACCAACACAAGGAAATCCCAGGGAATGTCAGTAATAAACGTCGTGGACAGTCGATCTGATCCGACTGTCTCAGTTTGTGACGCAGTTTTCGAAATCGTTTACGTTGAGGGCGCATTTGAGGGTTCTCCTCCCGTCAATCCCACTACCCAGAGAAAACCCAGGGACAATGACCACTTCACCGAGTGGATGACCGAAACCTCGGTGTACTCAGCACTAACCTGGGCCATGGAGAGAAGGGCTCACATCACGGTCCACCTCTACGATCAGAAACAGGTCGCCATGGACACTGCGCTTCTCTCCCTCCTTCACCCGCAAATCAAGCAGCAGCCGCTCATGCGCCCATACTGGCTCTAGAGTCGCTTTGCATTCGTGACCAGCTTCGCTATACTGATAGATGTACCGACAGGAGGCGACCATGGCACGACCAATCAAAGTTTTCAGCGGAGTAGTACGGCTTTCCGGGAGGACGATGTCTGGCAGGCTTGACGGGCAGACCCGGGAGCACACGGCCCTCATCGCCACCACGAGCCAACGCAAAGCTGCTGAGATAGCTGCAGTCCCACTAAGCGAGATACGGGGGTACTGGTCCGTGGCGAGTCCTGCCCGCCAGGAGAGTATGAAGCAGCGGGCCGAACAGGCTAGCGATCCTTATAAGCCCGCCGGTCCCCGCCATCAGGTGACCGGCTACACGAAGGCTGTGCTTCTTGTCCGGGAGTATCCCGAGATGATGCTCATAATGGACGGACACTACAAGGCACCGCTTGCCCTGTGCAAGACCTACTGGCAGCTCGTGATGAAAAAGTATTGGCTGGAGCACAACCCGAACCTCTTCGAGGACGCAAAGGATCCAACCTGGGGTGAGCGAAACTGGTAGTGAGAATCACCCGCTCCATGTGTGTCACTGATGGCCCCGGGGTTGACTATCGAAACCTGATCGGCTATATTGGCGGTACAGCTAAATAGCCGTGGAAGCAAAGACCATGAAGCGCATACGGACCAACAAACGATTCATCAATCGCCGCATTAAGTAGCGGTGAGTTCGTGCGCGTCGGCCCACGGACTCTCAAGGCTCCGTGGGACAGACCAAACCCTCCTCTCTGTACCCTCCCACTGACCTGAGACTCCAAGCCGAGTTTTACCCCCGTAGTTCAGTCCGGAAGAACCTCCGGCTTCGAACCGGATGGTCGCGGGTTCAAATCCTGCCGGGGGTGCCAGAGTCCCTGTAGCTCAGGGGAGTAGAGCGCAACTCTGCGAAGGTTGAGGCCGCAGGTTCAAATCCTGCCAGGGACGCCAACTTGAAAGATTCCGAAGTAGCTCAGTCGGTAGAGCGGCTCGCTG
>Ga0210097_1000429_pt1 | contig 14974 bp, 13 predicted proteins | sample Joice_CattailNLA_2_FD_185521 | JGI IMG/M metagenome (GOLD analysis project Ga0210097, IMG submission 185521) | Wetland microbial communities from San Francisco Bay, California, USA, that impact long-term carbon sequestration - Joice_CattailNLA_D2... | ecosystem: Environmental > Aquatic > Marine...
CAAGCTTAATAATTGTCATGTATCATTCCGTTCACTCAGACCAAAAAGATAAATTTAATAAACATGTTCAATTTGCAAAAAAGGTGGGCATCCCTGTATTTCCGGAAATTGATCAACCTGTACATCCAGGAGAACGTCATATAGCGATAACATTCGATGATGGGTTCGAAAATTTTTACCAGAATGCCTTGCCTGTACTTCAGGAACACAACATCCCTTCCACCGTGTTTGTTCCGACAGATTTCATAGGGGTTAGGCCAGGTTGGATAAAAGACAAATCCCATCCCAATTATAATGAAAATTTAATGTCAGAAATTCAACTAACAGGCTTGCCGCCTGATATTGTAAAGATCGGTTCCCATTGTAAATCTCATTTACGACTCGCTAATTTAAATGATGAAGATGTAAGAATGGAATTAAAAGAGTCCAAGCGGGTCTTGGAGAAATTGTTAGACAGGGAGATCAGACTTCTTGCTTTGCCTCATGGCTCATTTCCTCCCGATATTAAGGAGATATCCCTAAAAGCTGGATACGATCGGGTATTTTTCTGTGTACCTATCTCTAGACCTACAAATTTCAGCAATGTTTTAGAAGGACGCATTGAAATTACATTGAATGATTGGCCGATTGAATACAAACTTAAGTATTTGGGTGCTTATCAGTGGGAAAGATACACTTTCCAACTTAAAAACAAACTAAGGTTAGTACAGGATTATTATTAATAAAAATTTCTGTAGACATGTTTATCATATATATAATGAAGTTTCAAGGACGTAATTGATGGAAAGTCCTTTATTTATCAATTACGAGAATAAGAATCTTTTCGGTGTCTTGCATACTCCGGAAAATAGACCCAGTAAGAAAGGAATAATTTTCCTTCATCCTTACGCCGAAGAGAAACAACGGATCGATCGTATCTTTGTTCATATGGCCAGATTGCTTTGTGCAAAGGGGTATTCCGCTATTCGATTCGATTTTTATGGTTGTGGTGACAGCGAAGGGAACTTTGAGGAAGTGACTATTGACTCACAAATATCGGATCTACGAAATGTACGAAATATGTTTGTCCGGGAAAAAGGCATAGATGAAATTTCATTATTTGGCATACGCCTGGGAGCCAACATCGCAATACAATATGCAGGAATGGATAAAGATATAGAAAAGCTCATTCTCTGGTCCCCCATCATTAATGGTGCTGAATATGCCGAAACTTTGATACGGAATAAAATTTTTTCATCTTTAATGGACAGCAAAATAAGAATATCCAAAGAGCAAATACTCAGCACCCTTGATTCGGAAGGATGCGTGGATATAGATGGTTTTTACCTGACGAAGCAGAATTATGAGTATTTAAATAATATGGATGCTTACACGAAATCGCTTAATTCTTCCTGTGAGGCATTTATCGGAATAACAAAATCTGAAACCTCTATCATTACTAAATATGAATCTTTTGCAAAGAAACTTAGAATTATTGGTAATAAATGCGATCTGGTTCTTACCGATGATAAAATGTATTGGGATCAGCGAACGCATTACGAGTGGTATTTCCCTGATAATTTGATCAAACAAACTCTTGACTGGATACTCCATCACTAGGAAAGGAAAAATGTCCTTTTCAGAAGAAGCGGTACATTTCGAGAGTAACGGGAAGAGGCTTTTTGGCATATTCCATCCTGCAAGCGATGGAAACAAGAAGTTCGGCATCATCTTTGCCAATTCCGGAATGCAAAACCGTGTCGGACCACATCGACTTTACGTCACTTTCGCCAGAATATTGAGTCAAAGAGGATACTCCGTTTTGCGAATCGATTTCCCAGGTATTGGTGAAAGCGAAGGGGAGGTAAACGAAACACACTTCGATGCACACAATCCGGACGATACGGTGAGCGCCGTCGATTTTCTGAAAAAAGAAAAAAAAATAAGGAAGATTGCGCTGTTTGGTTTATGTGCAGGCGCGAGGAACGTCATAAAGGCAGCATCCATCGATCAAAGGGTTGAACGAGTTGTCATGTGGTCATTACCTATAATCTGGATCTCTCCGAGTTTCCCTGCGCCTGCGCTCAAAAAGGATCCCAGAGGATGGATGAGCAGAAAAGGGGCAATCCTGACATTGAAAGACAAATTCCAAAAGTCGATGCATATAGATGCATGGAAGAGGTATTTTTCCAGTGGGCAAAATCTCATGGGGATTTTAATCACCGTAAGAAGTATTTTCTGGAATTTGATTTCGAACGAGGATAAATGGAGTCAGAAACGTCATCATGTTTTTTTTACCGCATTCTCTGCCTATGTAAAATCAGGAAGGCCAGCTCTCTTTCTTTATGGGAGTAAAGACAATGTTCTTATCGAGGAATATAAGGAGAAAATTAAAGAAATTTCAGAAAATAAAAAGAATTCGGCCTGTTTAAAAATCATATCCAATGGTAATCATTCTTTTACATCGGTCGACACAAAAACGGAAGCAATTTCTGAAACCATTGAATGGTTGTCTCAATGGTCCAATGACCGATGCAATGCATGAAGATTGGTGTAATCCAAACAGGAGGGCAATGTGAGCGATAGTAGGAAACAGAGAATCCTTGGGTACATCACGACCGAATTGCTGTTCAATAAAGAAGATAATCTTCTGACATACGAAAAACCTTTGCTCGGAGATGTAATCGATTCCATGGGTCTCCAGATGCTGGTCCCTTTTTTGGAGACAGAGTTTGGCATATCGATACCTGATCTTGAGTTAATTCCGGAGAATTTTTATAACATAAACAGCATAACGGATTTGGTCGACAGGCTTGCCAAGAGCGAAAAATAATATTCCTTTCTTACCAGTACTTTAAATAAAAGAAATCGTGAAACCTCATGAGGTTTGACGGGGGTGGTATGTCGTACATATTAATTACTCCTGCGCGTAATGAAGAAGCATTCATCGAGAACACGATACGTTCCGTTATATCTCAAACCTTGCGTCCTCAAAAATGGGTGATTGTAAGCGACGGTTCCACAGACGGGACAGATGACATCGTGAAGAAGTATAGCGGGGATCACCCATGGATTGAACTGGTTCGCATGCCCGAGCACAGGGATCGTCAATTTGCTGCGAAGGTTCATTGTTTTAGGGCCGGTTACACGAAGGTTAATGGCTCAACCTACGATGTGATCGGCAATCTCGATGCAGACGTTTCTTTCGAAAGGGATTATTTCGAGTTTCTCATGGAGAGGTTTGCAACCATCCCGGAACTCGGAGTGGCCGGCACCCCTTATGTAGAGGAGGGATACAGTTCCACAAGGGACAGTTTTGAAGGAGAAACCCACGTCGCAGGTGGTGTGCAGCTTTTCAGACGTCAATGTTTTGAGGAAATCGGCGGATACATTCCTCACAAGGGCGGGGGAATTGACTGGATAGCTGTGACGACTGCTCGCATGAAAGGATGGCAGACAAGATCGTTCCGGGAAAAATATTTCTACCACTATCGTCCGAAGGGTACCGCGGAAAGCAATATTCTTGCGGCGGCCTTCCAATACGGGAAAAAAGATTATTATCTGGGTGGACACCCATTATGGCAGATATTCCGAATGATGTACCGAACGACAAAAAAACCTTTCATTCTGGGGGGCATTGCATTGATGTTGGGGTATGTAACCGCATATGCTACCCGAATGCCTCGACCGATTTCACCAGAATTGATGAAATTCCATCGCCAGGAGCAAATGGAGAAATTAAAAGTTATAATCAGAAATATTTTATGTTTCAAGAGGGTCGATACTTTCGGATGAGCGTCGCGATATGGATACCGGATGGATTCAAAAACTCTCCTTTCGGCAATCGATTCACCTAAATTTATATGGAGTAATCATTCCTGACTTCGGAAAGCATTAAATATTTTTCAGGGAATGTTATGGCACACATATTTGAAACTGAAATCGATAACGTTGATAAGAATGAATGGTATCGGATAATGAGTCTGTTCGAAGATGCTAGTATTTTTCAGACATGGGATTACGATGAAGCAATACATGGAGGAAACAATATCAGTCACTTGGTGCTGAAAAAGCAAGGTTCGATTGTTGCCGCGTGCCAGACAAGCATTTTTAACGTCAAATATATTAACATCGGGATTGCATACATCAGGTATGGGCCATTATGGAAATTAAAAGGGATGGAGCGAGACACTGATGTATTTCGTTCTATTGTTCACGCAATTATTGAAGAATACGTTCACAAGCGAAGTCTTTTTCTGCGGATATATCCAAGGTTATTCGAGGAACATGACGTGGTCTGCAAACGAATTATGCTTGAGGAAAAATTAAGGCCAAGGAAAGAAAGGACGCACAACAAAACCATTATATTTAACATAGATAGTAATTTAGAAGAATTGAAAAAGTCTCTTGATCCAAAGTGGAGGAACAAGTTAAAGAAAACAGAAGGGGGCAATATATATATAAAAGAGGGATATACCAAAGAATATATAAATTTATTCGTACAAATATATAAATCGATGGTGCGGAGGAAAAATTTTATTCCTTCAAGAGATATAGTCGATTTTTTGAGAATTCAAGAAAATTTACCGGACATGTATAAAATGATGGTAATGATCAGTTTTTCGGATGGTGGACCTGGCGCTGGTGCTATATGCAGTCCCATAGGAAATACGGGAATCTGTTTATTTGCGGCAACGAACGAACTTGGGATGAAGGATCACGGATCCCACCTGATACAATGGAATTTAATTAAACGGATGAAAGAGATCGGGTGCAAGAGGTATGATCTCCACGGAATAAACAAATCAACAAATCCAGGCACCTATAAATTTAAAAAGGGGTTGGCCGGCAAAAACGGTAGGGAGTATGAGTTTCTTGGGGATTATGATGCATGTGACTTAATATATAAATATTATATCTTGAGGTTTGCAGATTATATGATTAACTTCTCCAGAAGAACTAGTTTATTAAATCCGTTTGTTATAAGAATCAAAAATTATTTTATAAATAAAACAGCAAATAAAGCATAATATAAATGATTATTGTCGAATTGAATCAGTCGATGGGTTTTACGTTATATATTATTTTGTATTTATATAAATATTATCTTTGGGTAAGCGGGAATAATAAAATATTAAGAACACAGAGGATGTAATTTGGATTAAAGAATAAACAAAATTTCTAATTTCTTTTATTAATATATTTTTTAGAAACACCATAATATATGATTGATTACGATGTATAATTTAAGACAAAATTTGTCGTTTGACTATGGACAAGGTAATAAATAGATATTTAAATATGCTTAATATTTATATAGGATGAGAACAAAATTAATATTCGTTAGAAAATTGATGTTTCCCTAAGGACATCATGTCGGAAACGATTTTTGGGGGACTAATGAAAGGTACGGGTATAAATGATGTTGGAGTTCCTTTCTTTATTCGTTTTGCATATCCACAATCGTTATCAGGGACTTAACGCCGGGTTATATGATGTTGGTGGTATTGGCATTAGTCACGTTAGTTCTCGGGGGAAGAAAATTAGGAATCGTTTTGATTTTTATATCGGTTTTTATTTAAACAATTTCATTGATTTAGACCCAAGTTGGTGCGGGTTTAAATAGGATAAGAGGTATGGAGCAATATTGTTCCTGTTTTTATGTTTTGTTTTTTTAATGAAAGTCAGGGCTAATCCTTTACATTTCAATTTGTTTGTAAAACTGTTCAAACCTTTGGGACCATCTCTACGGGATTTAATACGGAGCAAGCTTAATTGGGCAATAGTTCAGAAAAGGTGGGAAGACGTGTCCTTCATGCTGGAGGATTACTAGCTGCAGCACGTCTGACAATCCGTACGATTGATCTCGTGCGCATGCTGACTATTGCAAGGTGGCTCGGCCCGGCAGAAATGGGTATTTATGCTGTTGCGGCGGTCGTACTTAATGCACTAGACCAGTTTTCTGAGACTGGCTTGCACAACGCCCTTATTCAACGACAAGGAGATATCTCCCGTTATATTTTGCCAGTTAGAACTTTTCAGGCAGTGCGTGGTATTTTTCTTGGGTTGCTAGTTTTTCTTATTGCGCCATGGATGGCTTCGTTTTTCAATAGTCCAAACTCGCTGAGCATCCTTCGAATAATGGCTGTATTCCCGATCATTAGAGGTTTTGAACCGCTGTTGTTCACCCTTGCACAGAAAGAAATCCGGTTCGCACCTATTATTGCCGTTCAAACCTCTGCTTCTATCATAAGTCTTGCCGTTGGTCTTATTGCAGCTTACATTCGTCCGGATGCCTGGGCTCTAGTTCTGTCATCAATAAGTATGGCTTTAGTCACGACAGTTGGTGCCCACCTCCTCTCAGAACGGCCCACCTTGGGTTTCTCCTTCAATTGGGGACCAATAAGAGACCTTCGCAACTTCGGATTTTGGATATTTATTATTGTTATGGTCTCATACATTTTTGTCAATGGTGGACAATGGGTAATTGGCCGTGTCTTGGATGTTAAAGCATTGGCAGTTTACCAAATTGCCTTTCTGATATGCACTCTTGCTACGAAAGAAATCGGCCAGATTCTCACACGACTTTCTTTACCCGTATTCAGCATGCTCCAAAATGATAAGTCTCGACTAGAAAATGCTTTCAGACAATCCTTCGGGATGATCTCAATCGCCACGTTTGCCATGGCAGGATTTGTGATCGCTTGTTCAGCGGATTTTTACCGACTTGCCTTGGGAGATAAATGGCTTGGTGCGCTACCACTTGTGCCATGGCTTACCGCATGGGGGGTGTGCTCGGTGTTTGCCGGGTGCTTGTCAGGACTTTTTCAGGCTTTGGGGCGCCCAAAACTTTGGGCACAGCAGGTTTTTATTATGACCATCATCCTTGCAATAGGAATTTACCCTCTCGCTATCTGGCTGGGTGCCCTTGGGGTAGCAATGTTAATGGCTTGTATTGGGGTTATTATGCAATTGATTCGTTACTGGATTGTCAGCAGGTTGTTGGAAATTCCATTAAAGAACGTTTTTTTGCATGTTCTAGTTCCTTCATTAGCATGCATCATCTCGATAGTAACAACTAACTGGATCAGAGTTTCTCTTCCTATATCAAGCCACTTATTCGGCTTAATTTTGACTATAATAGGCGTTGCAACTATTTATACGGTGGTTTTGTTTATCGGTCAACGCTGGATGGAGCCATCACCAAGAGAATTGTATCAACGTATTCGAGAACTGTTCAATCGTAATAAGGCCGCAATTGATACAGTCACTGAGGTTGTTCTATGAACCATCTTTGCGTGGGATGCGGAGTTTGTGCGTCGGTATGCCCTCACCGCAGAATTCAGATCGATTTTTTGTCGACCGAAGGCATTTATGTGCCCTCTACAGGTTTGGATTGCTGCGAGATCGCCTGTGGACTTTGCGAACGGGTTTGCATGTTTGCACCAAATAACTCAGTTACCGCGGACCTGACCCGCGAGTTGTTTGCTTCATTAAAAAACATTCAGCACGACGAAATATTGGGCTATTACCTTGAAACATATGCGGGCTATTCTGAACGCCATAGGCTGACGAGCGCTTCAGGAGGCATTCTCACCTGGCTGCTTGAGACACTTTTGGGGAAGGGGGAAATTAAGGGCGTTATCTGCGTAGGGCCAGACTCGACTTCACCCACATTGTTTGATTTTCGGGTTTGCCAGACCAAGGAAGAGATTCGGGCCTGTGCCAGTTCATGCTACCAGCCGGTAGAAATCAGCCGTGCTTTGCAGAAGATACTTGCTTACGAAGGCCCCTATGCAATCGTTGCTCTTCCCTGTCTGGCTCGAGGCCTTCGGCTTGCCATGCAAGAAATTCCGAAGCTGCAATCCCGCATACGATACATCTTCGGCCTGGTCTGCGGACAAATGAAAAGCCGGCATTTTGTCGACTATCTGGGTGCTAAATATGCTGGTCGTGGGAACCCTTCCTCCATATTCTTCCGTCAAAAAAGGCTAGATCGCCCTGCTAGTGACTTTGCTTTTCGGTTTGTGTGGCCAGACAACCTTTCTATAAAAGTTGGGTGGTCCGAGGGGGTTGCCCGTCCATGGGGTGAGCGTTGGTTTACGCTCGAAGGTTGTGACTATTGCGATGATGTATTCGCAGAATGCGCTGATGCTGCATTCATGGACGCTTGGCTCCCTGAATATATGTCAGATCCGCGCGGCCATAATCTATTTATTATCCGTGAGCCTGCACTGCTCGACATTTTCGAGTCTGCGGGAAGCACTGGTGAACTTTTTCTCGACCGGGTTCCTCCCGAAAAAATTCGAAGGAGTCAAATCGGGGTAATTCGTCAAAAACGAATTCTTTCTGGTTTTAATTCTCAGCATGGATCTGGGCTGAAACGAATGCCAAACATTCGTTCCGTTGCAAGGAAATGGCGACTTGACCAACAACTTGAGGCTTGTACTAAAAGGAAAATCCGCAGCATCACGCAGTTTGGTATACCGTCTGATGCCAATTCTCTAATTTTCCGAATTAATCGCATTAGCATGCCGTTGAACATATTGAAAAAGCTATTTCGTGTTGGAGAGAAGATACGCCGTACGCTGAAAAGGATTTGATCATGCGGAAGAAAATAGTTCTGGTAGGTAATGGCCCATATCAAAACCGGGGATGTGAAGCAATTGTTCTAGGTACTTTGAAAATCCTTGGTGAATCACTTCCGGGGGTAGCTGTCGAAAACAGGTTCTTCGCTGGTTCTGTGGATGTCGAATGGGGGGCGGGTGCCAGGCCCGGGTTGACACAGGATATTCCGGAAATACCGCTGCCAAGCGTTTATCCAGCACCACGGTTCTCCTGGCCATGGGCACTTTCGAAACTTGGCCTTATCCTGGGGCCACACGATTTCGGCTATTTATTGTTTCAAAAATTTCAAAACTCGGTGGCAAATGAAATAGGAACTGCATATGCGGCACTACAAATAGGGGGGGATAATTATTCTCTCGATTACGGCATTCCTTTGCAGCACGCAGCGATTGACGCCTTGTTAACCTCTAGGGGGGTACCGGTTGTTTTGTGGGGAGCGTCCGTTGGACCGTTTAATTCCAAGCGGAATGTTGAAAAATGGATGGTCCACCACTTTCGAAAAAACATTGGCATCATTTTGGTCCGAGAATCTAAATCGCTCGAGTACTTGCAAAAGGTCGGGTTGGGGGCAAGGACATTTCTAATGAGTGACCCCGCTTTTGTTATGGAACCAACAAAACCTCCGGATTCTCTTATGCCTCATGATCTGCCAAAATCCGCTATTGGTGTAAATCTAAGCCCTCTAATTTTGAAATTTCGTGATCCCAAGGGAGATATGGAGTGTTGGGTAAAAGAGGCAGCAGATTTGATTCGTGCATTACGGGATAATTTGAACGCTCCACTGTTTTTGATTCCGCATGTAACAAAGGCCGGAAACAACGATTACGAGTTTATGCTCAAGGCTGTCCGCCAAGCAGGGCTTGGGGAAGGAGATGTATCTATGATCTCGCCCAATCTTACGGCCTCCGAGCTTAAATGGATTATTTCCCACCTTACCCTCCTTATTGCCGCGCGAACCCACGCCACCATTGCCGGTTTCTCGACATGTGTACCGACGATCAGTATTTCTTACAGTATAAAATCACAAGGATTGAACGAACAGTTGTTCGGTAATCAGGACTTGGTTGTCCCGGCAAATCGTCTTTCATCAGAATTGCTACTAAAGGTTGCTAGGACAACGATAGAACGTTCTGATGAAATTCATGGTAGGCTTGTCGATATCATCCCAAGTATCCAAAAAGCTGCTTTTTCTGGAGGAGAGATCTTAAAGCAACATCTCAACAGATACTATTCAATAGAAGATTGATATCATCATAGAAAAGATAGTGTCTTCTTTGAGAAATTATCATGTGCTCATGCCAGAGCACTCATGATTGTCTATTCATATCAATATGTTACCAAAAAAGCCGATTCAGAATACAAAGAACGCAAAAATACGCCCAATCCACCGACTTGAAGGTATTCTTAATTTTGTCTGAATAAACTTTGCCACGGAAGGGGAATTAATTGTTAAATAATAATCATGCAGAACTAAAAATAAATGATAGTTTAACAGTCGTAATTATAGCGAAAAATGAAGAAGATTATATAGGTAAATGCATTGAATATATTATATATTCGACAAGAAATATTATTAAAAAAGACATTATATTAATCGATTCAAATTCTACAGATGATACTATAAGAATTGCTAAAAAATTTAACATTAGAATATTTCAATTAAGAAAAAACTGGGTACATACTCCTGCCGCTGGAAGATACATTGGATTTAACCAAACGGATAGTGAATATATTTTATTTATCGATGGAGATTCGTATTTAATGGATGGGTTTTTGGAAAGAGCAATAAATTATTTTAAGGCTGATAATCGAATTGCTGCCATTACAGGGAAAAGAAAAGATATTTGGTATCAGGATGGCAAAGCTATTCGAATAATTGAAGATATGACGGAAATTGGCAATAATATCAATAGAAATAAATATCTCAGAGGAACATCAATTTTCAAAAGTAATGTATTAAAAATGGTTGGGAACTATAACCCATATCTTTTTTCCGAGGAGGAGGCTGAATTATCAGAAAGAATATTGAAAAATGGATATGATATTATAGAAATACCGTATGATATGATTATACATAATACAGTTCCTACGGAGTATACTCTTAAAAGTTATTATGGTAGAATTAAAAGGAATTTGCATTTAGGTCCAGGACAAATATTACGATATAGTTTAAGTAATTATATGAAATCCAACTCTAAAATATCAAGAAAATTTATAAAAAGATTGATTAGTGGAATTGAATACTTGCTTTGGATATGCTTGGGATTTTTAACATTAATTATAACTATATTATTTAAAGTTAGTTTTAATATGTTATATATTTATATGGTATTGAGTTTGTTAATATTTATATTTTATTGTATTAAGTTACGAAGTACATTTAAAGCGTTAGAAAAAATATCAATGGGGATATTAAGTGCATATTATCTTGTTATTGGATTTTTAGAAAAACCAAAAGATCCAAATAAATATCCTACTGATGCAATTAGAATAGTATAAAATAATATACGTAAGAGTAGACATGTTTAGTATATTCTTAAGAAATATATATAAAAGTATATCATTTTAGAATATGAAATTTAAAAGGAGTTGAGTAAAAGTGGGTTATTTGTCAGATAGCTGACATCTTAGTTGGGGCAGTATAAAGATGAGGATTATTACTTTAATTTATTTTTTTATAGTTTTCAAGTTTACTTATCCTTTTTGCATCCGTTATATGGGATTTCCAGATATCAAATCTGTATATGTTAATTTAATGTTAATTGGACTCTTTGGTTTAACTTTGTTGAAATATCCTGCCAATGAACATTCGAGTCGGGTTTTACCAAAATATAAAATGTTGTTTTTCGTTTTATTATTTATAATTATATTTAGTTCTATTTACAATGAAACCCATTGGTTTATCGTAATGAAGACGATCAGTGAATATTATTTCCCGTATGTATTTCTATTTTTAATTATAAATAGGATAAAATTATCTAACCAACAAGAAAAGAAATTAATAAAATTATGCTATTTTTTGATTGCTATTCAAATTCCCGTTGTGTTGTTGCAATATTTTGTCGGAGGCTATTCGAACCCGGACAGCATGTCTGGAACGATTTCTCCGGGAATGTCGGGAGGAACAGGGATAAACGGGGTGTTGGGGGCATTTCTCTTTTCGTTATGCATGTCTAAAATTATGATCACAAAGGTCACAATAAGTTTTTTGGTTATGGGTTTAATGGCATTTGTTCCATCTATTTTTGGGGGGAGCAAATTCGGAGTCATATTGATGCCTTTAGTAGTTTTTGTTTTAATATTTTCGTTTGGTTTTATCGGAGATAATAAAGGCGCGAAGAAAATTGCCAGATATGGTGTGTTAATTTTCATATTGACTATATTTATTTATTTTATATTATTAGTTATTATTCCAGGACAAAGGTTTGCTGAATTTGTAAACATCTCCTTACTTACAGACCCCAAAGCGGTACTGGCATATGATAGTACGATAGGGTCACAAAGGATTTGGGGATATATATTTTTAGTAAAATATATATTTAAAGATTGGATCAATTTATTAATTGGCATTGGTCCTGGCGCAACGGAAGGATCAATGGAGTTTGGAGTGGAGGCAAATAAGACTTATGAGGCATTATTTCCTCTTGGGGCTCCTGATAGCATTAGATTTATGGCGACTATTGGGATAATCGGTCTCTTACTCGTGATAATTATACATTTTTATGGCATTGTGTGGATAAAAAAATATTTAAAAATTGAAACGTGTCCTTTTATGAAGATGAATGGTTATGCATTTATTTCTATAACAATTGCGTGTTTAGCTTCATTTACGTATACGTTAGTTTGGGCTTCTCAAATTGGGTTAACCTATTGGGTTTTAGCTGGTGTTTTTGTGAAAAGATACGGTGTGTTGATGAATGATGTTTCTCCAGGTTTCAAAAGAATCTCAGATTCCTGATAACGAGCGGTAGGAATATGACTGGTTGTATAAGTATTCCATTATGATCGGGAGTGTCCGGAGGATTTTGGTTTCATCCCGAAATTCGATTTGTAGAATAAGGGGATACGAATACGAGAAATAGCGCCCCCTGTTTCCAAAGAGCAGGGCATGAGAGCAGGAACCGCATTTCTTTTGTAGCTGTGGAAGGGAACCATTCCTTTCATGCAAGCATTAGTCACGGGTATAATATCCTGGGAGTATAAATATAAGAACTTCTGATACTGTTAGAGAGGTAATTATTTTCATGTGCGGAATCTGTGGAAAATTTTATTTTGAGCCTGCTGGGGAAAGGGATCTTTCCCATCTTATTCAGTTCATGTGTGATTCCATGTCCCACCGTGGTCCCGACGATATAGGATTTTATATTGGGAGGAAGATAGGCCTTGGCCATAGGAGGCTTTCGATTATCGATCTTGAAACAGGAAAGCAACCTATCACGAATGAAGATGGATCCGTAATTGTGGTCTTCAATGGGGAAATCTACAACTATGAAAGTTTACGTAATTCTTTGAAAGCAAAGGGCCACCTTTTTAGAACCAAGACCGATACGGAAGTTATTGTCCACTCTTATGAAGAATACGGAGAAGATTTTTTAGTTAGGCTTCGCGGGATGTTTGCGATTGCCTTATGGGATAATAAGAATGAGAAACTTATCCTTGCGCGGGATCGATTGGGTATAAAACCCCTTTATTTTTCGGAATCCTCTGACGGGATCATATTTTCTTCGGAAATTAAGGCAATATTGAAAGATGCAGTTTTTGGAGATATTAAAGTAAACACCGAGGCTATTGACAGCTTCATGCGTCTTTCCCTTGTATTTGGCAAAGAAACTATATTTAAAAATATTTATAAGTTATTACCTGGCTGGTATATAAAAGTTCAAAATGGCAATGTACAAGAACATCAATATTGGGATTTGAAATACGGGAAAAATTACTATAATATCAGTTTTGAAAATTTAAAGAAATCCCTTGATTCTCTTTTACGGGAAACAATGCGAGGACATATGCTTAGCGATGTCCCCGTCGGATTTCTACTTAGCGGGGGGGTTGACTCTACTGCACTGTTGAGTTACGCAATACAGGGTACGAAAAAGGATATAAGTAGTTTTACTGTCGGATTTGGTGGGGAGAATTTCGCAGATGAAAGATATTTTGCAAGGTTAGCAGCAGATAAATTTGGCACAAAGCACCACGAAATCACATTTAGTTCATCAGATTTTATGAATTTCCTTCCTGGGTATATATATCACATTGAAGACCTCGTGCATGATCCATCTACCATAGCATTATATTTTGTATCGAAATATGCTAGCAATTATGTAAAGGTATTACTTTCAGGGGAAGGTGCTGACGAGGCATTTGCAGGTTATCCAAATTACAGAAATTACCTGATAGTTAATAGGATTAGTAAAGTGCTTGGTCCAACTCGTTACGCAGCATCAAAGGTAATAAGAGTTTTGTTTGGTAATTATCGTAAGGGGAAATATAAAAAATATTGTTCAGTAATATCAGAAAACTTGAACAATTACTATTTTAGTAGATTATCTGGCGAATATTCTTTTATAAATGATAACTATAATTCCTTATATAAGGACGATATGATTGATGTCCATCGTTCTAACTTATCATACAAATCTTTTTTTGATACTTTATTCGAGCATTGTCAGGATTTGAACTTTTTAAATCAAATGTTGTATGTGGACTCGAAAACTTGGTTGCCGGATAATGTTCTTGTCAAAGCAGATAAAATGACGATGGCCAATTCTGTTGAACTCCGTGTCCCGTTTCTGGATCACGAAGTTATGGAATTTGCCGCCAATATACCTCATGAATATAAAGTATATGGAACAAAAATGAAATATATTTTAAAAGAAACACTTCGGGACATTGTGCCCGATGAAATTTTATTTCGTAAAAAAACTGGTTTTCCCGTTCCTTATGAAAGGTGGTTGGGAAACGAATTGCACGAGAGTGCTAGGGAGATTTTATTAGACCATAAGGCATTAAATAGAGGTTATTTCAATAGAGATGGATTGGAACGAATGATTAAAGCTAACAAGTCTACCGGTTTATATTCAAAAGAAATATGGTCTCTTTTAATTATCGAAATGTGGCATAAGGTATTTATCGATTCTTCTAAAGATATATTGAAATAATATGGGCTGAAATTTAATAATATAATTCCTTCGCGTTATCTTCTGTGAAATTTAAGATCATTTCCGAGTTCTACTTGAGTACTGAAGTTGCCCCCGTTTCGACCGGACACCCCTGTTGCTGAATTTAAGTGATAGGAGTACGACTAGCCGTATGACTACCCCTAAGGATCGTCCTGGCATGGGTCCCATCGAGGTCATCACGTCTGTCC
>Ga0210097_1000432_pt1 | contig 14879 bp, 13 predicted proteins | sample Joice_CattailNLA_2_FD_185521 | JGI IMG/M metagenome (GOLD analysis project Ga0210097, IMG submission 185521) | Wetland microbial communities from San Francisco Bay, California, USA, that impact long-term carbon sequestration - Joice_CattailNLA_D2... | ecosystem: Environmental > Aquatic > Marine...
ACCTGTAATTGCCCGATATAATTATTTTCAAGGTAGCGGAACTCGTTGTTTACCATCAGGCCGCGTTTAAGCATATATCTTGGAGCAATGGTCGCATCATGGTTCGGGGCGATGTTCCAATAGTATGGCAATGTCAATTCGCTACCGCCATTCACGGTACCCCCGAAAACCGGTGCCAGAAAACCGGATTTGCGCTGATCGTTGAGCGGGAAATCCATCCACGGGGAATACAGGATGGGTACATCCTTGAACTCGATCCAGGATTGGTGGGCCGTGCCGATCTCCCGGCTTTTGTCGATTTCCAGCTGGTCCATTTTCAGCATCCAGTCGTTATTGTCAGCCGGGCACGTAGTGTAGCTGGCCTTGTCCAGGATGAAATGCTGTTTGTCCTGGATGTGCATGACTTCCGCCGCACCACGTCCGCCATTCTCCGGCAGAACGAACGTAGGATCATCCATGGTACCGGCACTGGAATCCAGATTGAGCTTGAGACGAGGTCCGCTCATATTGCTGCCATTCTGTTCCAGGATCACCGAACCCTGTGCTTCGATGTCCCGGGTATCATGGGAATACAACAACCGGTCGGTATGTATCGATTGATTTCCCTTGCGCAGCAAGACCGATCCCTGTGCCTGGATGTCTTGTGTATCCTGAAAATACAGCAATCGATCAGCGCGTATGGTTTGGTCGCCTTTGCGCAACAATGCATTACCGGAGGCCTCGATCTGCTTTCCCTTTTTGCCTTCAAGGTGGTCCGCATCAACAACCGTTGGCAATTCCTGTGGCGCTGGTGCCATTACCGGCGACGTCTTGTCAGTACCGGCTTCGGGCAACTCCGCGGCCGCGATCGAGGAGTACGCGAAAGCGAACAACAGAAAAATCACAACGAAGTGGTAGCGATACCGCATAACGCGTAGAAAATTGTAAGGTGATAAACTTCCGTAAGTTTATCATCAAGTACCTAAATAACCTGATATGCAACGCCTGAAACAACTAAGAGAATGGCTGCACAGCCGTTTCCCCGACGATACATTTACGCTGGAACCGGCTTCTGCCGATGCCAGCTTCCGCCGCTATTTCCGGGCCACTTTCGATAGTAAAACGCTGATCGTAATGGATGCCCCGCCACTGCAAGAAGACTGCAGGCCTTTCCTTCATGTGGCGGAATTGTTCGAAAAGGCCGGAGCGCATGTCCCGCATGTACATGCCCAAGACCTCGAACAAGGTTTCCTGCTGTTATCCGATCTGGGCAACACCACTTACCTGCAAGCACTGCTCCAGGATGGGGCCGAATCTGCACAAAAGCTCTACGGCGCTGCCTCTGATGCGCTGATCAGGATACAGCTCGCTTCGCGCGAAAACGAACTGCCTCCTTACGACGAAGCCCTGCTGCTGAGAGAAATGCGCCTGTTCCCGGAATGGTATGTCGGCAAGCATCTCGGTGTCGCACTCAGCGAAGCAAAAACAGCAAAGTTGGAAACTGTCTTTGCTCGCATCATCGCCAACAACCTTGCGCAGCCCCGGGTATATGTTCACCGCGACTATCATTCGCGCAATCTGATGTATATCGAATCCCCTCACCTCGAACCTCTGGGTGAAGCAATTAGCCATTCGACTAGGCTGCCAAAGACCGCAACCAAGTCGCTGGTTATCCCGCTGGCGGGAGAGGAAGCGAACGGGGAAAGCAATCTTCTATCCTCTCCCGGTATTCTGGATTTCCAGGATGCGGTGTACGGTCCGATCACCTATGATCTCGTCTCACTGTTCAAAGATGCCTATATCAGTTGGGAGGAAGAACAAGTGATCGACTGGCTGGTTCGTTACTGGGAAAAAGCGCGCAAGGCCGGTCTGCCGGTACACCAGGATTTTTCCGAATTCTATCGCGATTACGAATGGATGGGTGTGCAGCGCCATCTCAAGGTATTGGGCATTTTCGCGCGTCTCAGTCATCGCGATGGCAAGGACGGATATCTTAAAGACCTGCCGCTGGTGATGGCGTATTTGCGCGCCGCCTGCATCAGATATATCGACCTCAAACCGCTGTTGAATCTCCTTGACGAGCTGGAGCCGCACACTACCCGGGAGGGTTACACATTTTGAAGGCCATGATTCTGGCAGCCGGCCGCGGCGAGCGGATGCGCCCGCTCACCGATCACACCCCGAAGCCGTTGCTGGAAGTCGGCGGTAAATCCCTGATCGTCTGGCATATCGAGCGGCTTGTATATGCAGGCTTCACTGAACTCGTCATCAATCATGCGCATCTTGGCAAACAGATCGAATCGGCCCTCGGGAATGGCAACCGCTTCGGCGCAACGATCCATTACTCGGACGAAGGCACGGCGCTGGAAACGGCGGGCGGCATTGCTTTCGCACTGCACCTGCTGGGTGCGCAGCCGTTCGCCGTCGTCAATGGCGACATCTGGTGCGATTATGATTTTGCGCGGCTTCCGCAGCTAGCCACGACGCTTTCGACACGGGGCGACATGGCTCACCTGGTATTGGTGGACAACCCGCCGCAACACTCCTACGGTGACTTTGGATTTCGGGATGGGCGCGTTACCGACGCCGCGCCAAAACTCACTTTCAGCGGCATCGGCATCTATCAACCGGAACTTTTCATGGATATCCCACGCGGCAGCAAGGCTCCTCTGGCTCCGTTGTTGCGCGATCGGATCGCCTCAGGGAAAGTCAGCGGTGAGCATCATACGGGGTTATGGTTTGATGTCGGAACTCCGCAGCGTCTGGCCGAACTCGACAGGCAGATCCTTACGCAGCACAATACACCATGAACATAACTCCTTATGTTGAACGCCGCATCCTCCTGCTGGAAAAGATCGGGGGCGGCATCGCGATCATCCCCACCGCGCCGGAAGTTTTGCGCAACGCCGACACGCATTACAGCTACCGGCACGACAGCAACTTTTATTACCTCACCGGATACACCGAGCCCGAAGCGGTACTGGTTCTGGTCGCAGGCGATGGCAAAGACAGCAAAGATCAATCAATCCTGTTCTGCCGCGAAAAAAACCCGGAGCGCGAAATCTGGGATGGTCACCGCTTCGGTCCCGACGCTGCCAAGGAGAAATTCGGCTTCGATGCGGCCTATCCGATCGCACAATTTGATGGAAAGCTGACCGAACTGCTGAGCAACCAGCCTGCGTTGTACTACCCGCTTGGCCATGACGCGGAGTGGGACCAGCGCATCCTCAAATTGCGTGGCGCAGTACAGGCCAAAGTGCGCAACGGCATCCATGCTCCGGACCGGTTGTACGACGTGCGCGCCCTGCTCAACGATATGCGGATGTTCAAGGATGAGCACGAAATCGACATCATGCGCCGGGCCGCCGCGATCTCAACCTCCGCTCACCGGCGCGCAATGAGATTCACCCGTCCCGGACAATTCGAGTACCAAGTCGAAGCAGAGCTGCTGCATGAGTTCTGCAGCCACGGTGCACGCCATCCTGCTTATACTTCCATCGTTGCGGGTGGTGCGAATGCCTGCGTTTTGCATTATGTCGGCAATGATGCGCAACTCATGGACGGAGATATGCTGCTGATCGATGCGGGCTGTGAACTGGGCAGTTACGCATCGGACATCACCCGCACATTTCCCGTCAACGGAATATTCAGCACCGTTCAAAAGGATGTATACGAGATCGTTCTCGCTGCACAGACCGCAGCGATCGCTTCAGCAATACCGGGCAACACTTGGGACTCACCGCATCTTGCCGCGCTGAAAATTTTGGCGCAGGGATTCATCGACCTAAAACTGTGCAGCGGAAATGTGGATGAAGTGCTTGAAAATGAGAGCTACAAGCAATTCTACATGCACCGCACCGGCCACTGGCTGGGCATGGATGTGCACGACGTCGGCGAATACAAGTCCGGGGACAACTGGCGCACGCTTCAACCCGGCATGGCGCTGACTGTCGAGCCGGGTTGCTACATCCGCCCGGCCGATGATGTACCGGAAACATTTTGGAACATCGGCATCCGTATCGAGGACGATGTATTGATCACCCCAAATGGAAACGATGTTTTAACCGAAGCCGCACCGAAGAATGTTGCGGAAATTGAGGAGTTGATGAAAAAGTAGGCAATGCCCGTTGAAGCGTTGAACAAGCGTCGCGAGCAAGCCAAAGTGTAAGGTGCCGCACAACGCATGACGAGACATTCCATAAGGGTAGGCGAGGAGTAAGTGAGCACGCGACGCAACAATTTGGATGCACAGCAGCTTGAGCAAAGCTGCAACTACGACATTGCAATCATTGGCGGTGGCCCCGTCGGTGCGGCGCTGGCATTGGCCTTACGCGACTGCAAACTCAATGTTTGCTTGCTGGAAGCTCGCCCGGCAAAACTGGCTAGCAAGGATGCGCGAGCACTTGCCCTGTCATATGGCAGCCGCCTGCTACTGGATCGCCTGGGCGTGTGGAATTCGTTGAAGGATGTTTCGCCCATACGCACCATCCACATTTCGCAAAAGCATAGTTTTGGGCGCACCGTGTTGCAAGCGGACAAAATGAATGTTCCCGAACTTGGCTATGTGCTGCCATACGCTGCATTACAAAGCGCGTTGGATAAGGCATTACAACATAGCGACATTACGACAATACATGGCGCGAGTGTCTCCGACTTGAATGCTGATGACAGCGGTGCAACAGTCGAATATTTGCTGAATGGTGTTGAGCACACCCTGCACGCACGTCTTGCTGTCGTCGCCGATGGCGGCAAATTGCTTGAACAACAGTTCCCGCCTGAAGTCCATGATTACGGCCAAAGCGCGCTGATCACTCACATTTCCTGTTCCACACCTCAAGCTGACACCGCGTTCGAACGGTTTACTTCACAGGGACCGTTGGCGCTGCTGCCATACATGGATGGTTATGAACTGGTTTGGACCGCGCCGCATCAGCGCGCACAGGATATGCTGAATTGGGATGATGTAACATTCCTTCACGAACTGAAGTCGCACTTCGGCGACCGGGTCGGTGATTTTTTGACTGTAGGCAAACGTACCTGTTTCCCGCTCGGCCTGCGTCGCGCGCCAAAGCAATCTCCGATGCCGCATACCGTGCTGCTCGGCAATGCCGCGCAAACGATGCATCCGGTCGCCGGACAGGGCTTCAACATGGGACTGCGCGACGCGTGGGAAATGGCGCTCGAGATACTCGATGCCAAACCCGTTGATTTGGGCACCGAAGCGATGCTCGCCGCCTACCGTTCAGAACGCCGCACCGACCGCGAGATAGGGATACGTTTCACCGACGGCTTGGTGAAGTTATTCTCGAATGATCTACCACTGGTCAGTGCAGGCCGCGCTGCAGCACTCACCGCGCTGGACTGTTTGCCATTTGCGAAGAAGTTTGTCGCGAAGAGGATGATGTTCGGGTCGAATGGTTAAACATTTAAGTTAGGTACCATTGTTGTTGGCATGCGTTGCGTCACGAAAGATCATAGTCTCAATATCGACAGGGCCGGGATGTGGCTGTAGCCATTCAATCAAGTAAGGCGCAGGCGGTTCGTTCTGTAGTGGCAACATACCTTTTAGCTCGCGTTTAAACACCTTCTCGTTATATTCAAGAAACAGTGGAGTACTCGCGCCGCGGAGTTCGTAATATCCTTCTTGGAACGCCTCCGGTGAGTGCTCGTGCTTGAAAATGTAAATTTCGCGGCTCTTTGTGCAATATGGCTCAGGAAGTTCTTCGAGCCAGTTAGTAAAGAGCTTGTTCTTCTTTCGCCCATTGCAGAGATAGCAGCAATAGACAGCATTACGTAGGGAGTCTTCACCTCCACGCGACAAAGGGTCCATGTGATCAATGACAGCAGCAGACTCACAGCGAGGGGTAAGGTCGTCCGAGAAGAGTCCCCCACAGTACGGGCAATGGTCGCGCTCCGAACGGAGTAGTGTTGCCCAGCCTACGGGTGTTGTGTAGTGCTTCCACCATCCCTGATAAGCCGCCCAGAGGTTTCGTCGTATATTCGCTTCTCGACGGGCCAAGTGCTCCCGATATTCGTCTGCTCGTCTCTGTCCGCAAGATGGACAGTAAAAACCGCGCAGCGCCCGTTGACCATCCTTACGGGTGGCATCGGTAGCTTTAAACTGCACCTTGCAGTCTCGGCAGACACGAGTGATAGAGGGAGTGGTCACAGCAACTTACGTAAGCAGCTGCGCGCTTTTGTGCTGTCCCGCTTGGCTATCAGGCTAGCCCTCATATGTGTGGCCTACCTGTCCAAGAATGCAATGCATTCGGCAAGTTTTCTGGAGTAATTCCTCTCAAAGTAAACACCTCGCAGAGAAGCAACTCTACTGTTTGTAGAGCCTCGATTGCGTTCTTGGGTGATAGTGATTCATATTCTGTAGTATCTGCCAACCCATGTATTGCTATACCAGGAATAGAAAAGGTTTCATGGGAGCTTCTGAAATGCATAAGCGAGTGCCGAAGATTTTTCAGTTTAGTAAACTGTAGTCCAGCACCTTTATCGAAATCTAGTTCCTTACCGAACACATATCTTGGCCATTTTTTGATTTTCCCATCAAGACCAAACTTTCTATTTTCGAGATCAGCAGAAATTTTCTTCGCCGCATGAGTATAAGCTGGTTCGCTAATGAGTACTCGGAAGTAGACGTTGAAAAATACCTCGACACATTGCACTGCCAGAATGATGCAAATAGCTGTGTCTTGCCGTAGCGCTGTCTCATCTTGAATGGCGTGTACTTTGGTGATCCGAGTACAAAGACGCCTCAGGGCTTGGAATAGCTCCCAAACCATGCGATTAGGAGAAGAAAGAGTTCGATCAGAGGCCATGAAGGCTAACGTGTGATAGACAACTAATATGCCGTAAATTCTGAAATAGATTGCTGTACGAATTGAAACATTACTACCTCCTTGATTCCGAATCGCATAAAAAATGCCAGCACGTTTACTTCCTCGCATAAATGCTGACCAACCACAGAAAATATTTCTATTCCATTCTTTGCTCACCGCCCATTTCCCCTGTGCGCCGCCGAAGATCAGTTGCAAGCAAGCGGAGGTTTAGGCGAGCACTGTTCGAGTTCCGCAGTGGGCGGGGGGGCGCCCCGCCAGGTCGAGTTGCGCAGCCCCGCTTGCTTGCGGCTGATCGAGGGTACCCCGCAGGGGTGGCAAAACGGGGTCGCCTTTTCTTTGGTTACTTTATTTTGGCGAAGCAAAAGAAAGTGACTAGTTGCCGGTCTACCACCGGCGGTTTTGATTTTGATTCCCCCTCACCCCAACCCTCCTCCCGCAAGGGGAGAGGGAGCCTAAAGTTCCACCACCACCGGCGTATGATCCGACGGCCTTTCCAGCTTCCTAGGCGCCTTGTCGATTACGCAACTCTTGCATTGCGAGACCAGCGGCTCGCTGATCAGGATATGGTCGATGCGCAAGCCTTGGTTGCGGCGGAACGCCATCATCCGGTAGTCCCACCACGTGTAGGATTTTTCCGGTTGCTCGAACAGGCGGAAGCTGTCCCGCAGACCGAGCTGCTCCAGTTCACAGAGTTTCTCACGCTCCAGTTCGCTGACCAGCACGCTGCCTTCCCATGCCTTCGGGTCATGCACGTCGCGGTCTTCCGGTGCGATGTTGTAGTCACCGAGGACTACCAGATTCGGATTGTGCATCAGTTCTATTTTCAGCCAATCGCGCAGCGTAGTCAGCCATTTGAGTTTGTACTGATACTTTTCAGAATCTACAGCTTGACCGTTTGGCACATATACACAAACAACACGTACGGCATTGAATGTGGCGGCGATGACGCGCTTTTGCTCATCGTCATGATCGGGAATACCAAACTGCACTTTATTGACCGGTTCGCGGCTCAAGATCGCCACGCCGTTGTAGGTCTTCTGGCCGCAGAATACGCTGTGATAGCCCGCCGCCTGCAATTCTACCTGAGGGAAATTCTTGTCCTCGGATTTGGTTTCCTGCAGACACAACACGTCAACCGGATTCGCAGCCAGCCAGTCCAACACATGCGGCAAGCGCACTTTCAGCGAATTGACATTCCAGGTGGCCAGTTTCATTGTGCGTCCGGTCCATCCTGAACATCGGGGTTTTCGGGCACCGGCTCGGCAGGTTTTTTAGCCTCGGGTTTGGCGGGCCCGGTATTTGGCGCACGATAGGGTGCGATCTTCGGATAGCCTGCGATATCCAGCTCGCCTTGCCACTGTTCGGATTGAAATCCATTCAAATAGCTGTTGCCCACCGCAAGGGTAGGAACGATATCGCTGCCGCTAAGTTTCTTGAACGCATCCACATCTTCTTTAGTGCTGAGGGTTTTTTCAGCGTAGGGGATGCCGCGCTTGCTCAACAAGCTGCGCGCCTTGTCACAGGCATCTCCGCAGCCAGCGCCAACGTACAAGGTGACAGGAAAATTCTGTTGTGCGATGCGGGTTCCGTAAGGCAGGTCCTCACCCGGGGCAGCCTGGCCTGAAAACTTGCCGGGATCGATTTTTTCAGCATCGGGTGATGGAATATCGCTGTAATGCACTATGCCCCTTGAATCCACCCAGCGGTACATATCAGCCGCTTGTACAGATAACGACAAGATCGCCAGACAACTCAACAACAATTCGGCGCCTTTCATTTTGCCTCCTTAAGAAGGGTGCCACGAAAAATTCAGAGATCACCCAAATGCAAGGCGCGGGAGAAATTTGCGAGCTTCCGCTGCGCGGATTGCCTGCTTATCCTACTTCGTAGCGCCGCAAATCGTATACATGTTAGCAAGAAATTTTTTACGCAACACAGTATAACCAGCGACTTGGCTGTTGTCTTTTGACAGCTTAGTCGAATGGCTAGTAGTTGCATCAGTCGGGATACAACGAAGTTGCTGTGTAGGCTAACATTCATGTTATGCCGGAACTAAAATCTGGATTATTAAAGGTGCCCTGATGTTTCGAGCAGCCCATTATGCCGCAATAGCGCGTCCAGGCTCGGTTCGCGGCCACGGAACGCCGCGAACGATTGCATCGCATCGCGACTGCCGCCCATCGCCAATATCTCGCTGCGAAACCGTGCGCCGACATCAGGATTAAGCACACCGTTCTCCTCGAACAAGCTGTACGCATCGGCAGACAGCACTTCCGCCCATTTGTAACTGTAATATCCGGCAGCATAACCGCCGGCGAAGATATGCGAAAAACTGTTCGGGAAACGATGGAATGCAGGTGGTATCAGCACCGCAACTTCGGTTCGCACTTCATCTAGCAGCTGCAGAATGCTCTTGCCGCCACCCACCTCGAAATTGCTGTGCATCAGCATGTCGAACAGCGAGAACTCGATCTGGCGCAGGGTTTGCAAGCCGCTCTGGAAATTTTTCGCGGCGATCATCTTGTCGAACAGCATGCGCGGCAACGGTTCGCCTCTACCGGAGTGGCGCGTCATGCCATGCAGCACATCCCACTCCCAGCAAAAATTCTCCATGAACTGGCTGGGAAGTTCGACTGCATCCCATTCCACACCATTGATGCCTGACACTCCCAGATCCTCCACTTCGGTGAGCAGATGATGCAGACCATGGCCGAATTCGTGGAACAGCGTGATCACTTCATCGTGAGTGAACAATGCGGGCTTCCCGCCCACGGGTGCTGCAAAATTGCAGTTCAAATATGCCACGGGCGTTTGTATATACTCTGTCTTCTGTCCTCTGTCGTCTGTCTTCTGAACGCGTCGGCGCGTGATCACATCATCCATCCATGCCCCGCCGCGCTTGCTGTTGCGCGCGTACAGATCGAGATAGAACTGGCCTACCAGTTGGCCGTTCGGATCGCGGATATCGAAAAAACGCACATCGTCGTGCCAGACAGTAGCACTGGCCGGTTTGATCTGCATTCCATAAAGCGTTTCGACCAGCTTGAACATGCCGGGCAGCACTGCGTCTTCGGGGAAATACTGTTTCACATCCTGTTCTGAGAATGCGTAGCGACGTTGGCGCAATTTTTCACTGGCATAGCTCACGTCCCAAGATTGCAATTCGGCAATCCCCAGCTCTGCCCCAGCGAACTCTTTCAGCTCCTGGAAATCCCGTTCGGCAAAGGGCCGCGCACGTTGAGCCAACTCACGCATGAATTCGACCACCTGCTGCGGCGAATTCGCCATCTTGCTGGCCAGCGATAGTTCTCCATAATTGGCAAAACCCAGCAGCCCCGCCTCCTCTCCGCGCAACGCCACGATCTCATCCATCAGTCTGGTGTTGTCCCACTCTGGTTTGCCGAACTCGCTGGCGCGCGTTCCATAGGCACGGTACATTTTCTCGCGCAATGCGCGGTTTTCGGCATACTGGATAACGGGCATGTAGGACGGTGCTTTCAGCGTGAACAGCCAACCGGCTTCCCCAGCGGTCCGGGCAGCTTCATGTGCCGCCTGCAAAACATCATCCGGCAAGCCGCTCAACTCTTCCTTGCTCTTTATATAAAGCGAAAAATCATTGGTCGCATCCAGCAAGTTATCGGAAAAACGCGAGGACAGCTCAGAAAGCCTTTCCTGAATTTCCAGATAACGCTTCTTCTGGGCATCCGGCAACTCTGCGCCGCCAAGACGAAAATCGCGCAATTCATTTTCGATGATCTTTTTGCGCGCAGCACTCAGCCTGGCGTGCTCCGGGCTGTTGCGCAGATTCTTGAACTTTTCGAACAACTTGAGATTCTGCCCGAGTTCGGCGTAATACTGCGTGATCCTGGGCAGCATGGCGTTATATGCCTCGCGCAATTCAGGACTGTTCATCACCGCGTTCAGATGTCCGACCGGCCCCCATGCGCGCGACAAACGTTCGTTTGCATCTTCCATCGGTGCGACAAAGTTTTGCCAGGTGGGCGGCTCTTCGTCGGCCAGCAAGCGTGCGGTCAGTACGCGATTCTCGGCCAGCAGCTGTTCTATCGCCGGGGTGACATGTTCGGGTTTGATCTCCGCATAACCAGACACTTGGCTGCCGTCCTCTGGCAGCTTAGTGGAATGGCTAGTAGATTTGCCAAAACGTGGCAGACCGCTAAAATCGAGCAATGGGTTCATATTAAAACTCAGAGGGTGGAAACAAGTTTCCTTGTATATGGAGGAAAGAACGGTTAATTCAAGTCTGGTAGACCAACTGCCCGTTAACCATCGTATAGCGCACCCTGCCCTGAATTTCGAGACCGGTAAATGGCGTGTTCTTGCCCTGACTCTTCAGCGCGCCTGGGTCGACTTTCCAGTACACATCCGGATCGAATATGCACACATCGGCTGCCGCACCGACACTTAAATGGCCTGCGTCAAGTCCGAATATCCGGGCGGGTTGCACCGTAACTTTTGACAATGCATCAGAAAGTGTCAGCTTGTCTTCACGACCCCATTTCAACACCAGCGGCAGCAACAATTCCAGACCGGTCGCACCCGCTTCCGCTTCTGCGAACGGCAGTTGTTTGGCATCCTCGTCCACCGGAGCATGATTGGAACAGATCGCGTCTATCGTGCCATCCTGCAATCCTGAGCGCAATGCGGCACGATCACGCTGGCTGCGCAGCGGCGGACTCAGACGGCAATTCGAATCAAAGTATCCGATGTCCATTTCGGACAGATGCACATGATTCATCGAAACGTCACAGGTTACAGCCAATCCCTGCTGTTTGGCTGAGCGTATCAATTCCACACCTGCCGCACTTGAGATGCGGCAGATATGCAGCTTAACGCCAGTCTCGAGTGCCAGCGTCAGCATGGTCGAAAGCGCGATGGTCTCGGCGCAAACCGGTATCGCGGGCAACCCGCAGCGTGTCGCCACTTCACCGTCGTGCGCCACGCCGTTCTTGGCCAGAAAGCTGTCCTGGGGTCGCAGCCAAACTGAATAACCAAACGTCGCTGCATATTGCATGGCTCGCATCAGCACACGCGTATCGGTGATCGGTGCATCCGCCTGACTGAATGCTATGCATCCTGCATCCACCAACTCGGCCATCTCGGTAAGTTCATGACCTTTCAATCCGGAAGTCAATGCGCCGACAGGATACACGTTAGCCTGGTTCAGGATGCGCGCCCGGTGCTTGAGCATTTCCACCAGACCCGGTTCGTCGAGAGGTGGATCAGTATCGGGCGGACAGGCAAGACTGGTGACGCCGCCCGCTATCGCGGCGACCATTTCTGTCTCCAGCGTTGCCATGTATTCAAAGCCCGGCTCGCGCAATCTGGCGGCCAGATCGATCAGGCCCGGCGCAACGACCAGACCACTGGCGTCTATCACCAGTTTGGCCACGAATCCTTGCGGCGTTTCACCTGTCGAAACAATCTTTCCCGCAGAGATATACACATCACGAATTTCATCGATGTTATTTTTCGGGTCTATCAGACGTCCGCCCCTGATATGGATTTTCATTTGGAAACTCCCGCCAGCATGCTCATCACAGCCATACGCACTGCGATACCGAAAGTGACCTGGGCAAGGATCACCGAGTTCGGGCCGTCCGCTACACTGGAATCGATCTCGATGCCGCGATTCATCGGCCCGGGGTGCATTACGATCACATCCTGCTTGGCGCGCGCCAGTTTCTCTTCCGTCAGACCGTAGTACTTGAAGTATTCTCCCGCGGATGGGAGCGCCGCGCCTTGCATGCGCTCGTTCTGCAGGCGCAACATCAGCACCACGTCCACATCACGCAATCCTTTGGCCATATCGTGATAGACCCGGACGCCCATATTTTCCACCAAGGTCGGAAGCAGAGTCTTGGGAGCGATCACTCTAACTTCAGGAACGCCGAGTGTGGTCAGGGCGCTGATCTGCGATCTTGCCACGCGTGAATGCAGAACATCTCCGACGATTGCCACGCGCAGATTGTGAAATTCCTTCTTGTAATGACGGATGGTGAACATGTCCAGCAAAGCCTGGGTGGGATGCGCATGACGACCGTCACCGGCATTGATGACGTGTATTCCCGGATCGACGTACCGCGCGATGAAATGTGCTGCGCCGCTTTGCGCATGTCGTACAACAAACATGTCGGCATGCATCGCGCACAGATTATCCACTGTATCCATCAAGGTTTCTCCCTTGCTGGTGGATGATTCACCGATGTTGAGATTGACTACGTCAGCCGACAGTCGCTTGGCGGCGATCTCAAAGGTGGTGCGTGTACGTGTGCTGTTTTCGAAAAAAACGTTGAACACCGATTTGCCCTGTAACAGCGGGACATTATTGATATCCAGTCCGTCACTGACATCAACGAAGGTCGCCGCCCGGTCAAGTATCTCCTGAACAATTCCCACGGGCAAACCTTCAGTGGTCAACAAGTGATGAAGTTTGCCGTCTTTGTTGAGTTGAGGATTATTCACAGACACCCCAATAAATCTTCTGCGCAATCCGATTGCTCGTCACGAATTCTTTAGGTGTCATACGACCGGAACTCCTGATGAAGGTTCATCAAAATAGGCTTGCAAGATCTGCTGGGCGGAATATTGATCGAGCAGGGCTTTCTGTTTCCTGCCATGGATACCCTCTACGTTCAACTGTGCGCTCGCGGCGAGCGAAGTATACCGTTCATCGACCAATATCGTCGGCAAATTAAACCGCCCCTTGAGGCGGTTGGCAAAGCGGCGACACAGTGCGGATAGTTCATGCGGTGTCGCGTCGGCGTTGCCCGGCAACCCCACCACCAGGGCGCACGGTTGCCACTCGGCCAGCAAGCCGGCGATCGCTGCAAAACGTGGTTCGGTCTTTTCTTCGTCTATTGTGGTCAGCGGATTGGCACGTCGCAGGATGGTATTGCCTATCGCGATGCCGATACGTCTGGTGCCGAAATCAAATGCAAGGAGTGTTCCGGAAAACCGGGGACTGAGGACTGGGGACTGAATGTTGTCGCTGTGTGGTTTGTTCTGTCTTCTGTCCTCTGTCATCTGTCCTCCGATGTCAGGCATGCCCCGCATCCTCTGCCAGCGAGGCATAATCCACCCCGAGCAAAGCCATCGCCGCCGCGAGCCGTTCTTCGGCAGGCAGATCGAACAGGATATGTTCAGAAGCAGGGACTGTCAGCCAGGTGTTCTCGGTGATCTCGTGTTCAAGCTGTCCCTGATCCCAGCCCGCATAACCCAGCGAAACGATCATGTTGCGTGGTCCGCGCCCGGTTCCCAGCGCTTCGAGTATGTCCTTGGACGTGGTCAAGGCGAGCTTGTCATTGATGCGCAACGTGGATTCCCAGTTACCTGGCGTGTCATGCAACACAAAACCGCGCTCGGTCTGCACCGGCCCGCCAAAATGTACCGGTATCTTCACCAGTTTGGGCTGTTGCAGCGGAATGCTGATCTGGTCGAACAGTTCGCCCAAAGTGAGACTGATCGGGCGATTCACAACGATACCCAGCGCTCCGTTCTCATTGTGTTCGCAGATATAAGTCAAGGTGCCCGCGAAGTACCCCTCCTGCATTGCTGGCATCGCGATCAGGAAATGATGGGTTAGATTGAAATCGGACATGCCCGCATTGTAGCCTTCTGCGCATGGCCGCACAATTTGATTCAGCGAGTTTTCATGATCCGGATCTGGAAGTTTGCAGTAATTATTGCCTGCTCAACAGGAAAACAATTCTATTTGCCGGATTGCTCTACACACAGCGAAACCGGCAACATTTGGGTAGTAAAATGTTGATAATTATTAATTATATCAATATGATAACGATATATTCAAAGATTTCTCATTAATTTGTTGCACGAAAGCTCGGATTGCATTAGCATCTGTGCAGACTCGGTCTGCCAGAGCATGCTTCCCTTGTCAATTTAAAATTTGAATTTGGAGTTTGCTTACGGGTTGTTGGTAACTGGCAAGAAGCATGGTTGTGTAGTTTTATCAGGGAGCGATTGACAGGTATTTGATATTTCTTTCCATTAATTTCGGAGGCGGAAAATGGTAAA
>Ga0210097_1000433_pt1 | contig 14856 bp, 12 predicted proteins | sample Joice_CattailNLA_2_FD_185521 | JGI IMG/M metagenome (GOLD analysis project Ga0210097, IMG submission 185521) | Wetland microbial communities from San Francisco Bay, California, USA, that impact long-term carbon sequestration - Joice_CattailNLA_D2... | ecosystem: Environmental > Aquatic > Marine...
GGTGGCACTGTACCTGCCCTACCTGCAGAGCCTGCAGGCGGGCCCCGCCGTGCTGCTCGCGCTGGCTGCCGGCAGCACCATCGCCGGCAACCTGCTTATCCTCGGCGCGGCCAGCAACGTCATCATCATCCAGCGCGCGGAACGCCACGGCGAGACGCTGGGTTTCGTCGAGTTCGCGCGCACCGGCATCCCGGTGACCGCAATCAACGTGCTGGTGTATGCGCTGTACCTGCGCTGCTGCGCCTGAAGAACCAAAAGCTCGCGGACGCGGTCCGCTCCTGCGGTTGTTCCCTGCGCCCTGGCAACCTTGTGCGAGGCATTCACACATAAAAAAGGGGCGGTCAAACCGCCCCTTTTCCGTTCAGTGCTGCCGCGGTTGTTACCTGGCCGCTTCGCGTTCCTTCGTTTCCCTGATCACTTCCTCCGCGACGTTCCTCGGACACGGACTGTAGTGCAGGAACTCCATGGAGAACTGGCCCCGGCCCGAGGTCATGGTGCGCAGGTCGCCGATGTAGCCGAACATCGTGCTGAGCGGGCACTCGGCGCGGATGTGCACGTTGGTCGTGCTCGCCTCCTGTGACCTGATCATGCCGCGCCGGCGGTTGAGATCGCCGATCACGTCACCGACATGATCTTCCGGGATATAGACGTCCACCTTCATGATCGGCTCCATGAGCTGCGGTCCGGCCTTCGGCATGGACTGGCGGTAACCGGCCCCGGCGGCCAGCTCGTAGGCAATCGCCGAGGAGTCCACCGGGTGGTAGGAACCGTCAATCAGGGTCACCTTGAAGTCGAGACAAGGGAAGCCGGCGAGCACGCCCCGCTCCTTGCTCTTCTGGAAGCCCTTGTCCACGGCCGGCCAGAATTCGCGCGGCACGGTGCCGCCGGTGACCGCCGACTCGAACACGTAGCCGCTGCCCGGTTCGCCCGGCTCGACGGCGTAGTCGATCCTGGCGAACTGGCCGGAACCGCCGGTCTGCTTCTTGTGGGTGTAGCTGTCCTCGACGCGCTGCGTGATGGTCTCGCGGTAGGCCACCTGCGGCTTGCCGACGGTCACGTCGACGCCGTGCGTGCGCCGCAGGATGTCGATCTTGATGTCGAGGTGCAGTTCACCCATGCCCTTGAGGATGGTCTCGCCGCTGTCCTCGTCGGTCTCCATGCGGAACGACGGGTCCTCCTTGATCATCTTGCCCAGCGCGATGCCCATCTTCTCGGCCGCGCCCTTGTCCTTCGGCGCCACGGCAATCGAGATCACCGGGTCCGGGAACACCATCGGTTCCAGCGTCGCCGGATTTTTCGGATCGCACAGGGTGTGGCCGGTCTGTACGTTCTTCATGCCGATCACGGCGACGATGTCACCGGCCTGCGCGCTGTCCAGCTCCTCACGCGAGTCGGCGTGCATCTCGACGATACGGCCGATGCGTTCGGTCTTGCCGGTAAAGGTGTTGAGCACGGTGGTGCCCTTCTCCAGCCGCCCGGAATAGACGCGAATGAAGGTCAGCGCGCCGAAGCGGTCGTCCATGATCTTGAACGCCAGCGCGCGCAGCGGTTTGTCGGGATCGACCAGGGCGAATGTGCCGGTCTCGTTGCCTTCCAGGTCCACTTCCGGCTGCGGGGTCACCTGGGTCGGGTCCGGCAGGAAGTCCACCACGGCGTTCAGCACCAGCTGGATGCCCTTGTTCTTGAACGCGGAGCCGCAGTAGGTCGGGAAGAAATGCAGCGCGATGGTCCCCTTGCGGATACAGCGCATGAGATCGTCGACGGACGGCTGCTCGCCCTCCAGGTATTTCTCCATCAGTTCGTCGTCTTCGTCGAGCGCGGTTTCGACCAGCTTCTCGCGCCATTCCTCGATCAGGCCGGCCATGTCCGCCGGCGGGTCCTGCACGGTGTAGGCAGCCGGGTCACCGGAGTCGTCCCAGATGTAGGCCTTGCGCGTGAGCAGGTCGACCACCCCGCGGAACTGATCCTCGATACCGATCGGCAGCACCATGACCACCGGCACGGCAGCCAGCACATCCTTCACCTGCTTCACCACGCGGTAGAAATCCGCGCCCATGCGGTCGAGCTTGTTGACGAAGATCACGCGCGCGACCTCCGACTCGTTGGCATAGCGCCAGTTGGTCTCGGACTGCGGCTCGACGCCGCCGGAGCCGCAGAACACGCCGATGCCGCCGTCCAGCACCTTCAGCGAGCGGTACACCTCGATGGTGAAGTCGACGTGGCCGGGGGTGTCGATGATGTTCAGGCGGTGATCGTTCCAGTAACAGCTGGTCGCGGCAGACTGGATGGTGATGCCGCGCTCGCGCTCCTGGTCCATGAAATCGGTGGTCGTCTCACCCTCATGTACCTCGCCGATCCTGTGGATCTTGCCGGTCAGCTTCAGGATGCGCTCCGTGGTTGTGGTCTTTCCGGCATCCACGTGGGCGAAGATACCGATGTTTCTGTACTTGGATAGATCAGTCATGTTCCTGCTACTCGGTTGGTTAACTCGTTAAATCGACACGCCTTATGACCACAAGCCGGGGTACCGGCACGGCTGTGTATCATGCCTGCGGGTCTGCGCATACCTGAAGATAAGGCGCGGGATTATAAACGAAAGCGGCAACAAATCCATGAATCGGGCGCCGTTGACGCCGTTTTCGGGGATTCAGGGCGTGGTCACGGCACCCGCGCGCAGCGCGGGACCTGCCCGTGTCGTTATAATGCCGCCATGCACGATATCCCGAGCCGCATTGCCGACGTCCTGCTGGAGGTCGAGGCCACCCTGCGCACCCACGGGCGCTGGGACAGCACCCGGCCGCCGGCCCGCAGCCTCGACAGCACGCAGCCGTTCTGCATCGACACGCTGCGTTTCGAGCAATGGCTGCAATGGGTGTTCCTGCCGCGCATGCTGCAGATCCTCGCCGAGGGCCGGCCATTGCCCGCGAAGAGCGGCATCCTCTGCTATGCCGAACTGTGCCTGCACAGGAACGATCCGCCGACCGGCGCGCTGCTGGAGAGCATCAGGCGCTTCGACGAGCTGATCGCCATCCAGTCCGCGGCGCGCCGGCATTGAGCGCCGCCCCACCCGCGGCGCTGGACGATTTCCTGCGGCAGCAGCGCCGCGATCCGGGACAAATCGGGTTCGACGCTACGCTGGCCTGTTAGGGGCACCACTACCGGGATGCCGTACTGTTGCACCCGGACGGCGACAAGCGCATGCATATCAGGAGTTTCATGGTCAGCGGCTGACCCGGCATCGCATACGTGGCCGGGCCGTTGACACCGCGCCTACCGGCGCCCGCGCAACGGCCGCGCTGACACCCCGGCCATCTCAAGATCGGCCCGCACCGACCGATGCCGGCACATGGACCACGCAAACGTACTGGCCCGCCAGGGCTTCAGCATCGGCACCGGGCTGTTCGAATCCGCACCCGGCGAGCGCGTCGTGCTGCCGTTCCGGCGCGCCAAAGTGGCCATACTGGTCATTGCGCTCATGGCGCTTGTCATGACCGTACCGGCCGTGGGCGTATTCAGCGATGCGGCCAGCAACTGGAGCAAACTCGACGGACTGTTCGGTCTGACCTCGGCGCTGTTCCTGACCGGCTGGCTGCTTGGCTGGTCGACAGGCCTGTTCATCCTGTATGCCCTGCTCGCCACCCTGTGTTTCGGGCGGGAGACGCTGGTGCTGCGCCCCGGCGCGGTGGAGATCCGGTTCGGGCTACCGTTCCTGTTCATACGGTTCCGGCTCGATCCCGGCCGAATCAGCGGGATGCGCCATCACCTCCCGGAACCCCGCTCCGGCACAGCCTGGCGCGGACCGCACCTGGCGTTCGACTACGACGGCAAGCACATGGAAATCGGCTCGGATCTCAGCCCGGCCGCAGCCGACAGGCTGGCCGCGCTGATCCGCGCCCTGCCGGCCGCCTCTGCCGCCAGCCCGCCGGGGAATTACATCTCACCACCGCAGCTGGCAATGGCAACCGGGCAGGACGCCGCCGCCGGGCCGCCGCCCGTACTCGCGCAGTCCGGTGCGCTTCCGGTGTCCACCCTGGTGCTGGTTGCCGCCAACCTGGTGCCGGTCGCCGGCGTGCTGCTGTTCGACTGGGACCTCGGCAAGCTGATGGTACTGTTCTGGGCGGAAAGCGGCATCATCGGTTTCTACAACCTGCTCAAGATGGCCGTGGTACAGCGCTGGGCGGTGCTGTTTACCGGCCCGTTCTTCATCGGCCATTTCGGCGCCTTCATGGCCGTCCACTTCCTGTTCGTCTATGAACTGTTCGTGGCCCGCGCCACCGGCGCGGACAGCTCGCTGGCGGAGGTGGGCCGGTTCCTGTTCACGTTGTGGCCTGCGCTGCTGGCCCTGCTGCTCAGCCACGGACTGTCCTTTTTCTACAATTTCCTCGGCCGCGGGGAATACCGCGGCAAAAGCATGCGCGAGCAGATGGCCGAACCCTATGGTCGCGTCATGATCATGCACGTCACGGTGATCGTCGGCGGCGGTCTGAGCCTGATGCTGGGCAGTCCGGATGCGGCCCTGCTGCTGCTCGTGGCACTCAAGGTCGCGGCCGATGTCGCCGCCCACCGGAAACAGCATCGTCCGGGGCCAGGTCCTGTCTGAGACGTTAAAAAGGCGGGATTTTCTGCCGTTATGGGACTGAATCCCCGAACCGGAATCCACCCATGCACATTGTACTTGCCTTCCTGTCCTCGGTCGCGGGTCTGATCTGGGCAGTCTCCACGCTGCAGCGCTCCGGATTCCACCCGGACATGTTCAACCCCTTCCTGTGGCTGCGCCGCTCACGCTGGCGCAAGCAGTACAGCATCCCCCCCTTGTACCGGCTGGAAGAGCCGATGGATGTCGCCGCCGTGCTGATCCTGGGTACGGCCAAGTGCGAGGGTGAGATCAGTGCCGAGCAGAAACGTGCCATCCAGGCGATCTTCGAGCAGTATTTCAAACTCGACGGCGACGCAGCGGCCGACCTGCTGCTGGCAAGCGCACACCTGATTCGCGACGAGATCTACCTGGTCGACAATCTGGACAGGATCATCGACTGCAGCAGCAGGCAATTTACCCCGGAACAGGCCACTTCGCTGCTGTCCCTCATGACACGGGTCGGCACGCTTGAATCCCCACTCAACGAGGAACAGCGCAAGCTGATCACGGCAACTGAAAAGTATTTCGAGCGGCTGTTTGCGAAACGGCAGTCCTGGGATCCGGGCACCACTGACAGGTAAATCGCCGCACCCGGCAAGATGGTAGCATTTCCGGACCGCTGATCGGCCACCATACGATTTTGCAGCACGGCCATCCCGGGCGCGGATTTACAATGCGATGCCCGATGTGGTCTCACCGCGGCTGTTGACGCGGTAGAGCACCTGGCCTGCCGGGCTGACATCCAGCCTGAGCCGCACATCCACCGCGGAGCGGCGCGTGGAGAGCCCCTCATAACGGAACAGGATACACAGGCTCCTGCCCTGCGCGGCGGCCTTCCGCAGGCGCTTGCCCATCAGTTCGGTGTTGCAGCCGGGCCAGGCCAGCACCGCGGCACAGGCGCCGGTCTCCAGCAGCGATTCCACCGTCCACAATGCGCTGCGTCCGGGATGCGGATTGACCTGCAGCAGGCGGTTGGCGTTGATGTCCGGATCGGCGTACAGGCCGGCGCGCGCCTCGAACGGCGGCGTCACCATCGCGATCATGCGCCCCTGCTGGCCCATGCGCCGCAGGGCCGGCAGCACGAGACCCATGGCGTCGGCCAGCATGTCCGGCACGATGATTTCCACCACGCCGTCCCGCGGCCAGCCACCGTCCGGCAGCAGCTCATCCAGACCGGCTACCCCGCTCGGTACGATGCGCGAGCGACCCCTGGCAGCTGCGTGCTCCCAGGCATCGAGGTGATGCAGTTTCGTGACAGTATTCATCATGTTATCTCCTTGCGCAGTACACCAACCGCCAGACCCTCGATCACCAGATCCTGCTCGCGCAGGTCGACACGGATCGGATCATAGTCCGGGTTCTCCGGCATCAGCCGAACCACCGCCCCGCGCTGCCGGAAGCGCTTGACGGTCACTTCATCGCCCAGTCGCGCCACCACGACCTGGCCGTTTTCCGCGTGCGCGGTGCGATGCACGGCCAGCAGGTCGCCGTCCAGGATGCCGATGTCGCGCATACTGTCGCCGCGCACGCGCAGCAGGAAATCCGCGCCCGGGTGAAAGGTATCCGGTTCGACCTGACAGTAATCCTCGATATTCTGTTCGGCCAGGATCGGCTCACCGGCCGCGACGCGCCCGACTACCGGCAGGCCGTAGTCCTCTTCCAGGAGGCGGATCCCGCGCGAGGCGCCGGGCACCAGCTCGATGTAGCCCTTGCGTTCCAGTGCGCGCAGGTGGTCCTCCGCGGCATTCGGGGAACGAAACCCGAGGGTGTCGGCGATTTCGGCGCGGGTGGGCGGACAGCCCTCTTCCGCGACATAGCCGCGGATGAGTTCGAGGATTTCGGCCTGGCGGGCGGTGAGTGTGTCCTGCGGCATATGCAATCACTGGTTATCCATACAGTAGCTGTGATTATATACAGTAGTTCGCCGCTGGCAAGCATTTTTTATATTATTGATTCTGTTGACATGGTGACCAGCCCTGCCGGCGGCGGCACGACCCGTTCCGGAAGCGGGCAAGCAGGGCGGAATTCTATTATCATAGGCGGACCCAACCGGTTGGTAGCCATGACCACACATCCTATCCATTCGCGTCATACCGTGGCCGTCAGGGTCGGTGCTGTCGTTATCGGCGGCAGCGCCCCGGTGGTGGTCCAGTCGATGACCAATACCGACACCGCCGACGTCGACGCCACCGTGCGCCAGGTGCGCGAACTCGCCCAGGCGGGCTCAGAGCTGGTTCGCATCACCGTGAATTCCGAGGACGCCGCGCGCGCGGTGCCCGCCATCGCGTCGCGACTGGCACAGGCCGGTGTGCCGGTGCCGCTGATCGGCGACTTCCATTTCAATGGCCACAGGCTGCTGGCGAAGTACCCGGACTGCGCGCAGGCACTGGCGAAATACCGCATCAACCCCGGCAACGTCGGCCGCGGCAGGAAACGCGACGAGCAGTTTGCGCAGATGGTCGAATTCGCCTGCCGCTACGACAAGCCGGTGCGCATCGGCGTCAACTGGGGCAGCCTCGACCAGGCGCTGGTCGTGCGCCTGATGGACGAGAACTCCAGGCGGCCTGAACCGCTGGACGCCCCGACCATCATGCACGAGATCATGGTCACCTCGGCGCTGGAGAGCGCCGCGCAGGCCGAGACCCTCGGCCTGCCGCGCGATCACATCACACTGTCGGCGAAGATGAGCGGCGTGCAGGACCTGATCACGGTCTACCGCATGCTGTCGGACCAGAGCGACTATGCCCTGCACCTCGGGCTCACCGAGGCCGGCATGGGCTCCAAGGGCATCGTGGCCTCGACCGCGGCGCTGGCGGTGCTGCTGCAGGAAGGCATCGGCGATACCATCCGCATCTCCCTGACCCCGGAGCCCGGCGGCGACCGTACCCGCGAGGTCATTGTGGCGCAGGAGTTGCTGCAGGCGATGGGCCTGCGTCATTTCACCCCTGCCGTGATCGCCTGTCCCGGCTGCGGACGCACCACGAGCACCTATTTCCAGCAGCTCGCACAGGACATCCAGTCGCACCTGCGCACGCAGATGCCGGAATGGCGCCGGCACTACCCCGGCGTGGAGGAAATGAAGGTGGCCGTCATGGGCTGCGTGGTGAACGGTCCCGGCGAGAGCAAGCATGCCGACATCGGCATCAGCCTGCCGGGTACCGGCGAGGTGCCGGTCGCGCCGGTGTACGTCGACGGCGAGAAGACCGTAACGCTGAAGGGCGACACCATCGCCGCGGATTTCCAGCAGATCGTGGACGCGTACGTCAGGCGGCGCTACGGCGGGCAGTGACGGGGTTGAGGGCACGCGCCGCGGCGGACAGTGGCGGCCCGGCGAAGCGGGCAGCACCGGGCCGGTTTATATCAGTCACGCGGGAAGCGGTTCGAGGTGCCACAGCCGGAACCCGACTGCCTGAACCGTCCGTTTTCAAATGGACGGGCCGGCAGCGGCATTACCTCAATGACCACACCGGATGCCTGTCAGTGTCTGGTCAGGCAACGGACTCGCAAGCCCGGAACCGGGCAAGAAGGAACGGCAGTACCGAAATATTTCCACCTTGCCCGGGCCGAACCGCGTTGTCCGGCTTATTTGGCGGTACCGAAATGGAATCGCGACTTGAAGCGATTTGCATAGTAGTCGAAGGTTGAGGTAATCGAGTCCCATGAGAGCTCTTTCTGGCTCGCCGTTGTCGGCGCCTTGTCCACCAGGACACCCAGGCGATCGCTGCTTTGTGAATCAAGTACCTCGAACTCCAGTACGGCTTCCTTCAGCGAAATGTTCTTGCCTGCCGCATCCTGCGCGGCGGTGAGAACGAACCCGATCGGCGTGTATCCGAACAGCCCGCGTTTTTTCTTGGCCAGATGAACATTTGTCAGCGCCGCCCGCACATAGAGCACACCAGGCCCCGCCTGCGACACCACCGGGATCTCCGGCTCCAGGATTTTGGTCATCGATTCAGTAAAACCGTCCGTCAATGCCTTCAACTCGTCTGCATTCAGACCCTGGTACTCGGAATCCGGGGAAATGAAGATCGTGATAGGTTCGATCATTACCTGCGTATACGACGTAACATCGAGGCCCGGCTTCAACCAGATCATGGCACCCGGTCGGTCCGGATCCGCGGACAGGGCCGGCATATTCTCGATGAAGTCTGATCCCGCCGCCAATACCTGTTGCATATTGGCCAATAGCAGCGCTGCGGCCAGCGCCATGTAGCGAACTGATTTAACCATCTCTCTCTCCTTTGCCTCGCAGTCACCCATGCCAGTCATGGTGTTCAAGTGTGGATGTTATGGTATTTTGCGCCCGGAAAGCGACCGCAGTCTGGCCATTTCACGCCAGACAGGGAGCACCACGGTCCCCGACCCGGTCTCCTGCCCGCTCGCGATGCCCACCTCGACTGTCCTGGCGGTTTGCCGGCAGGATATCCGGATTTTCCACGCCGCAAGCATGCCGCGCTTCCCTGAACGCGTGCCGCACCCCTGTCCCGTCCGCAACCAGCCCGGGGGTTACCGGAATGTCTTGCCGAGAAAGATAAATCCTGCGGTGTGACCGTGTTCGGCCTGGCCCAGGCCAAGATACAGCGGGCCTAAGGGTGTATCTGCGCCAAGAAACACGCTGCCCGCCAATATGGCCGAGCTGAACGACATATCATCACGATCCTGCCAGACGTTGCCATATTCCAGTGATGCACCGATATACCAGGGGAGAAATTTCAACTGTTCGAATCGCCGGTAATAAACCGCAGTAAGCAGTGCGCTGTTTGGCCCATGGAGGGCGTTCTGATCATAACCGGAAAGTTTCAGAAATCCACCCATTAAATACTGGTCCTGAATTTCCGCATCACCGTCCAGCGTTGTGTTGTATACCGCCCCGACACCAAATGTATTCTTGTTAAAGGTCATGAAGCGTGATACCTGCAGTTCCGCCTGATCGAGGCTGTTGTCGTTCCCCAGCGCTTCACGATAGATCGTATACCTCACTCTCCCGCTATACCCGTCCGACGGGAAATACGCATCATTCAATCGATCCACCCAGAGCTGGCCAAAGAGTGATCCACTGTCGAATTCCCCGGACGGCATAGTCGGATCGCCCACATATAAATTAAACTTTCCCCAGCTTCTGCGGATGCCAAGCCGCGCCTCGCCGTACTCCCCGATGTTTATCCCGCCAGCCAGTTGCATAGTTGCGTCTGACAGGCGGTATTCCGCAATACGTGTCTCGCCATCCGACGCGTAATCAACCAGCGTCCTTTTTCCGAGCACGACCGACGGTTGAATGAAGAACCGGGCAGCCGGATCGAGGGGCTGATACCAGTCGGCAAAGAGTGTGGGTGCAGACCCGATCTGGCCGCCAAAATGCAGCTCTCCATCGAGTGAATTGATTGCGGTTTTCAAATAGGCCAGCCCGATGTTGTAGCTGTTCTCACCACTCCAGTCACCGGTCAGCGCCACCCCCAATTGCAGGTAGTTCGGGCCCCATTCCCGTTGCCGGGCTTCAATCTCGACGCCCGTCTTGCCATCCCTTTCTATCACCTCATAGCCGATGTTCTCAAACAGCTGGAGGCCATAGATGGCCCCGATATCCTTCTCGATCCGGGGTATATCCAGCGGAGCCCCCACCTGCTGGCTTATCCTCTCCCGGATCACGCTGTCAGACACACGGGAGTTATTGCTGATAGTTACGAACTCGATGACGGGGTTGCTGTACGCCGGCGTTTCGAGCGAATCCCGGTATGCCAGATAAACGGCTTCAGACACCGACAATTTGCTCAGCTCCGCCTGTTTCGCGCGTGCCGCCGCCTCTCCCAAAGGGATAAATTCACTGGCCTTGGTAAAATCGCTGCTCGTGAGTTTGCCCAGATCGGGCACCAGCAGTACGTCCTCATCAGTCAGGGTAGCTTTCTGCACTTCAACATTGCGGCTTGTCAGAATACCGGTAAGACGCCCGGTAATCTTCAGCAAATTGTCCAGCCGCACCGTTTCGTCGAGTGGCGTGCTGATATCCACGGCAATAATGATATCCGCTCCCATTTTGCGAACCACGTCGATGGGCAGGTTGTCCGCGATGCCGCCATCCACCAGAGTCACCCCGTCAACCTCTACCGCGGCGAAGACCGCCGGCACTGCCATGCTGGCCCGCATGGCCAGCGCGATATCCCCCTTGTCGAAAACCACTGCCTTCCCGTTATTGATATCCGTGGCAACGGCACGATAGGGAATGGGGAACTTGTCAAAATCCCTTATTTCTGCTGCTTGCAGCGTCAGCTTGCGCAATTCCAGGTCGAATTTCTGCCCCTGGATCAGCCCGGTCGGCAGTTCTATGTTCCCATCGTTATATCCCACACTGGCAGCATCGACATACAAGTCGTCATCGCGTTTTCGGCGAAAAGCCCGTGTCTCTCGCGGGGGGTTATCGTCAAATATGTGATTCCAGTCGATCGTTGTAAACGCGTGCTCGATTTCATCCGGCGACATCCCGATGGCGTACAATCCTGCAATAATCGACCCCATACTGGTTCCGGCGATGTAGTCGATGGGAATATGCAACTGCTCCAGAACCCGCAGTATGCCAATATGCGCAGCCCCTCGCGCACCGCCGCCACTCAACGCAAGCCCGATCTTCGGTCGCTCGACCGCCTCCTTCATCACCTCACCGAACGCATGCACGGGGCAGCCGGCAGTCAGGACAAAAAACGTCACCGCCATAGCAAGCGCAGTGCCAGCTGAAAATCGAGAAGAGCCCGGTCCGGACTCTGACCGACCACCGTGGCCTTGCGCCACTGCTGGTGTCCGCATTCTATCGACGATTGGCATACCTGCACTCCCCCTCGCTTCAATTCTGGCCATTTCGCGCCAGGGAACTTCAGCACAGCTTTATACAGGACTCCATGATCAAGCGCCCCTTAAATCCGATGCGGGGGGAAGGGCCAAAAAAACACCACCTCATCACCCGCTCCCAATCCTGTCACTCGAGGATGAGGGGACAGGCAGTGCTTTCCCGGAATATTTCCTGCGTCGAATACACTATGATGCTAGTCCCAGATTATACAGAAACGGTCCGGATTTCCGGTTCCGGGTGAACTGCGCTGCAACCGTCGCCACCCGGGATCGCAAACGGTAATAGTACATGCCAACGCAGCAGCGATTTAATACGTCGAAGACCATGCACCTGTCAACAGCGCTCAAGAAAGTATTCGCCATCGCCTCCTGTGCCTTCCTGGGTGCCGCAATCACGCTCCTCGTTGTCTCTGTTTTGTATGTCAACAACAAGCCCGATCCGGAAATATGGCACACCGTGGTCCTGGAAAGCGAATTCACCGCGCAAAGCAACGTACGGACACTCGACGGGTATCGGCAGGCTGAATACCGGTTATTCGGGGAACTTCAGCAGCGTATCGTCGATAAACTGCAACCGGATCGGCAGTCGATTATCAACCGGTTTACGCCCGGCAGCCGGTCAGATCCCGGCCGCTGGCCGGAAAACTGGAACCGCACCTACGAATTTAAGGCTGACGAGCCAGTTGCCGGTATTCTCCTGCTGCACGGGCTTTCAGACTCACCCTACAGCCTGCGTCACCTTGCCGCCTACCTGCATGGCAAGGGGGCCTGGGTCGTCGGTCTGCGTCTCCCCGGACACGGCACAGCACCATCCGCCCTGACGGATACTCGCTGGCAGGATATGGCTGCTGCGGTCCGTCTTGCCATGATGCATCTGAAAGACAATCTGGGAGACAAGCCGCTGTATATTGTCGGCTACTCAAACGGCGCCGCACTGGCGATCAATTATGCGCTCACGGCCCTCGACCGGGAGGATCTTCCCCGGGCCCGCCGCCTGGTACTGTTATCACCCGCCATCGGCATCACACCCATGGCCGAATTTGCTGTCTGGCAGGCCCGACTCGGAAAACTCCTTGGACTGGAGAAGCTGGCATGGCAGGACATCCTGCCTGAATACGACCCCTACAAATATCAGTCCTTCGCCATCAACGCGGGGGATCTGGAATACCGGCTGACCGCCGCGAACCAGCGTTTGCTGGAAAAGCGGTCGGCCGATGGCACGTTGCAGAATTTCCCCCCCACCCTCGCCTTTCTCTCCGCCGTGGATGCAACGGTATCAACCCGGTCGGCTGTCGAAAAGTTCTTCATGAAGCTGAAACCCAACGGACATGAGCTGGTCGTGTTTGATTTAAACCGCAGGGCAGGCATCGAACACCTGTTCACCGTTGACCCCGGGGCAGCCATTGAAACCCTGCTCAACGACAGGACGCTGCCGTTCACTTTCGCCGTGATCAGCAATCTGGATCCGGACACAAGCGAGGTGGGGATGCGCATCAATAAAGCGGACACCCCGTTGATCGAGTACGACATGCCGGGTTTGAAGTGGCCGGACGGTATGTATTCGCTATCACATGTCGCCTTGCCGTTCCCGCCGGACGATCCGCTGTACGGCGGGCCGGACGCAGAGAAGAGTCCCGGCATAGCGCTTGGCAATGTCGCACTCCGGGGTGAAAAAGGGGTGCTGAAAGTCCCTGCGAAAGACATGCTCCGCCAGCGCTGGAATCCTTTCTACTCCGTTATTCAGGACATGGCCGGGGATTACCTGTTGACCAACAGGTAATCCCCGGCGTGCGGTGTAATTGTCTGCCCCGGTATCATAATCCTGATGGTCCGCCCGCCCATGGACGCGAGATCGTGAAGGTCGCTTCGAACCAGGGAGCCTCTGATCATCCCCTCTCACTTGAGGAGACTCTGATCTAGTCGTCATTGCGACGACTGCATGGAGAAGGTGAGACCGGGAACCGGTCGAGAGGCTGGCCTGGGCCCATGCAGGAGGTAGAGTAACGCAGGAGCAGTTACCGACGACTGCATGGAGAAGGTGGGACCGGGAACCGGTCGAGAGGCTGGCCTGGGCCCATGCAGGAGGTAGAGCACCAACAGCAGGCGCCTTAGACGACGCAGGAGCAGTTACCGGGGAACGAAGTGACGAAGCAATCTCCAACTGACTGATTCCCTGGTTATGAGATTGCTTCGCTGCGCTCGCAATGACGTGCTGCGTTACTTAATCAGAGTCTCCCTGATGAAGAGGGTTGGGGAACGGGTCCTTAAATGAACACGAACCAGCCCAGCAAGAGCGCGAAGGCCGCCGGGAATGCACCGCGCGACCACAGATCCAGTTTCTCTGCAACGTGCACCTTTTGCCTGATATCAAGAAAAGTTATTGCCACGACCATGAATAATGCCAGAAAGACCAGCAGCGTACTGCCGACGGTGAAATAGTCCATACGGGTCATATAGGGCAACCTGGGAAGCAGGCTTGCCAGCACAAAGCGATTGGCGATCATTGTCAGTATGGAACTCGTCGCAACGCCGATGCGCACACCGACGTTCAACCTGCCGACCCAGAAGGCCGACCAGGACATGATGACCACGACGCTCATCGGCAGGACAACCTGCCAGAGGTAGTACTCGATATAGCGCGCGGCCTCGAAGCGAATACCGAACCCTGCCGCATGCACCGCCTTGATGGGCTGGTAGGGCAAGGACAACGCCTCGAATCCCAGGATCTTCCAGTCGGTCAGGGAAAGCTTGTCGGCAATCGACCCGCCCCGGACCGACGGATCGTAGGTATAGGTATCGGGAAGGAACTCAAGTTGATCCGCACTGTACCCCGTGGCAACAAACTGCACGACAAACGTGTGTTCGTCCCGGGGAAAGTCGGACAGACGCATGGCTTGCGAGAGCTTGCCGGTGTAGCGCTGGTGATAGGTAACCGTCCCGTCGGGTTCGACCTGGACGACATCGGGCAGCGATTTCGTCACCGTATCGGTGAGGTTGGCAAGCACCACCCGCGGGTTCCAGACCGTGTCCAGGGGGATCTGGCGTACAGGCGACCCTGGACTTGCGAGACGACGGTCCTCCCAGCGCAAGCGGATATATACATTGGCCGTGAAATTCTGGTTGGCATCGTCGATGTCGTCGATATCGATCACGAACACCAGGAAATGCACCCTGGTTGGCCCCTTCCATTCGTCGGGGCGCCTGGCCGTCTGCTCGGCCTGTAATGTGGCGTCCGCGGTGGCCTTCTGCACCGCCTTCTCGGCAGCCTTCTCGGCGGCCTTCTCTGTGGCCTTTCCGACCGTCTTCTGCACCGCCTTCTCGGCGGCCTTCTCGGCGGCCTGTTCTACACTCTTCCCGACCGCCTTCTCAACCGCCTTTTCAGC
>Ga0210097_1000434_pt1 | contig 14849 bp, 13 predicted proteins | sample Joice_CattailNLA_2_FD_185521 | JGI IMG/M metagenome (GOLD analysis project Ga0210097, IMG submission 185521) | Wetland microbial communities from San Francisco Bay, California, USA, that impact long-term carbon sequestration - Joice_CattailNLA_D2... | ecosystem: Environmental > Aquatic > Marine...
CAGCGGCTTCAAGCTCGAGATTCCCGCCGATTCCTTTGTGGTTGATGCGCCGGTGTCGCGCGCCGAAGAAGGCGGGGAATTTGCAGCGGCAGTCTCCGACCAGGCGCGCAAGGGCACCCGCGACAACATGCTGGGTGTGGATATACTGGATGCCGCGCACTATCCAACGATCTTTGTCGAATCTGACTCACTGGTCGGCCCGCGCTGGAATCCGAACGTCACCGCGCATGTCACCGTGCGCGGCAAGACGATTGAATTGAAATTTCCGGCTGCGGTGGTCGAGCAATCCGGATCATTGACGGTGATCGCCGCATTTCGCGTCCTCCAGTCGGAACTCGGCATTGAGCCTTATTCCATTCTCGGCGGCGCGATACGGGTGCGCGATGCCATCGACATTCGTGTGCGGCTGGTCGCACGGCCTGCTGCGGACTGAAGCGTGCCCTGCCGGATTTTGAATTACAATCCCGTCCGTACACAAGCCGGAATACATCGTGCGACAACTCACTCTTACCCGTCCTGACGACTGGCATCTGCATTTGCGCGATAGCGCGCTGATGCAGTCCGTCGTGCAAGACAGCGCCCGTCAATTCGCGCGCGCCATCGTGATGCCCAACCTCAAACCGCCGGTCACCACGACCGAACAAGCTCAAGAATATCGCAAGCGCATCCTCGCCGCGCTGCCTCCGGGTTCGGATTTCCAACCCCTCATGACACTGTATCTGACCGACAACACCAAAGCCGAAGAGATCAGGAAGGCCAAGGCGAGCGGCATCGTCCATGCCGTAAAATATTATCCGGCGGGTGCGACCACCAACTCGGATTCCGGCGTGACCGACATCCGCAAGACTCATACGGTGCTTGAAGAGATGCAGCGCTGCGGCATGCCGCTGCTGATGCACGGCGAAGTCACCGATCCTGTGGTGGATGTGTTCGACCGCGAGGCGGTGTTTATCGAACGGATCTTGATGCCTGTATTGAAGGACTTTCCCCAACTCCGCGTGGTGTTCGAACACATCACGACGAAAGACGCAGTACAGTTCGTGACCGTTGCGCCGGATCATATCGCCGCGACCATCACCGCACACCACCTGCTGCACAACCGCAACGCGATGTTCAGCGGCGGCATACGCCCCCATTATTATTGCCTGCCGGTACTGAAACGCGAAGTGCATCGCGAGGCATTGGGCAAAGCTGCCATCAGCGGCAACAAGAAATTCTTTCTCGGCACCGACAGCGCACCGCATGAGCAGCATTTAAAGGAATCGGCGTGCGGCTGTGCCGGTATCTATACCGCGCATGCCGCGATCGAGCTGTATGCCGAAGTGTTCGAACGACTGAACGCGCTCGACAAGCTGGAAGGGTTCGCCAGTTTTTACGGCGCGGATTATTACCGCTTGCCGCGCAACACCGGCACGATCACCCTGCGCAGGGAAAATTGGCAAGTGCCGGGCAGCATGGCCTTCGGCGAACATCGCCTTGTGCCGTTGCGTGCCGGGGAAAAGATAAACTGGAAGATCGGAGGCTGACATCATGATATCCGCGCATGGCTGGTTTTACTGGGCGATACTTTCGGCGGTCTTTGCCGCGATGACGGCGATCTTCGCCAAGATCGGTCTGGAGGGCGTGGATTCGGATTACGCCACGCTGATCAGGACATTTGTGATCATACTGGTGCTGGCCGGCTTCGTGTATTCCACAGGAAAATGGAGCGACCCGTTCTCGCTCAATCCGAAAACCTGGCTGTTCCTGTCGCTTTCCGGATTGGCCACGGGCGCATCCTGGGTCTGCTACTTTCGCGCTCTGCAATCGGGCGAAGCCTCCAAGGTCGCGCCGGTGGACAAATTCAGCCTGGTGCTGGTCGCGATCTTTGCCGTCATCTTTTTGAACGAACGGCCGAGCATCAGGGAATGGCTGGGGATACTAATGGTCAGCGCCGGCGTCGTGGTACTGAGTTTCAAAAGATAGCGCGATCCGGACCCGGTCACGTTGATCCGGCAGGCGTCTTGATTGCGTTGCGCTTCGAATTTGAATCGGCGATACTGTTTGGGCTCTGCTTGTCCTTGCATCCATCGCGATACGGGGATGGGTAGCCGGAATACCCCGCAGTTTGGGGATAACCTGATTAATATTTCAATGACAGGGGATATGATGAATAGAATTTCATTGGCAGGCGCAACATTGGTATTGGCAATCGCCGCGGGAAATGCATCCGCTGCAAATAGCTTGGCTACCGGCGCGATGGGCCTTAATGTCGGTTTTACAAACGCTACCGCGCTAAGCGGAAGCAGCACGCCAGCAGCTTTCATGATCAACGGCCGCTATTTCATTGCCAAGGATACGGCCGTTATGGCGGGCGTTGGACTGTCGATCAATGATAGCGGAGTATCACCAAATTCCAAGAGTACCGATGTCGGATTCATGGCCGGCATCAGGAAATATCTGAAGACCGAGGATCTGGCCCCATTTGTGGGTGCCAGGTTCCAATATCTGTCGACCCAGCAAGGTGTTGGTGGGGGCGCTAACGATGTGACTGACTTTGCGTTGGAAGCGGAAGCAGGTGCGGAATATTTCTTTGCAAAACAATTCAGCCTCGAAGGCTCGGTTGGGTTTGGCTACTCTTCGTCAGAGTCGCAACCTTCTGGTGGTGGCGCCACGACAAAAGCTACTTCGCTGGGAACGACAAGCTATAACGTGGCTGCAAACTTTTATTTTTAGGCGTGTCGTTCTCGAACGCTGCCGCATGTTGCCTTGCAGCAGCGTTATTTGAATTTCTTCATCGCCGCCTCGATCCGCCGGCATAGCGTTTTCAGTATCTTGATGCGCGCGTAGTACTTGTCATTGAGCTCAACCAGCGTCCACGGCGCAATCTTGGTGTTGGTGCGGTCCGCCATGTCACACACTGCAGTTTCGTATTCGCCCCATTTTTTCGCGATTGCGCCAGACCGAACCGTGCATTCAAAGGATCTTCGCGCAGTTTCGGCATCTTGGCGTCATAGGGGATTTTGCCTATCCTGTGGCCGAGCTCGGTAGACCCAAACGCTGGTTGCTTGCTATAAAAAATCCGGTGAGATGACCAGTCGCAAGCTGACCTGCCCGGCCCCTTCCTTCCAGCTGAACCACCAGATCGAGCCTTTTTTGATGCTTGCTGCGCCCTTGCAACCGAGCAATTGTGCCGCGACCTCGCCCAGCGTCGGTTGATGGCCGACCACCAGCACCGTGCCGCCGGCATCGGGCCAGCGCGCGGCATGCAACACGGCCTCGGCAGAAGCGCCGGGTGAGATCGTGGGCGCCAGAGTGAAATGTCGGGTAAGTGCGGCGGCAGTCTGTTGGGCGCGCGCCGCAGGGCTGACCAGGACACGATGTTCATCAGGCAGGTGTTGCTGCAGAAATGAGGCGATCTTTGCGGCCTGCTTGATTCCCTTGGCCGTGAGTTCGCGTGCGTGGTCGGGTGAACCGTCTTCCGCTTCAGCGTGCCGCCAAAGGATCAGATCCATCAGAGTCCCCAATATTTCAATTTATTTATCGGCATCTACCGTATACACTGTTTGTTCCACTGTAATACGAAGGGAATGAGATGACAACCAAAAAGACTGTCGCATCAAAATCCAAGACTCCGGTAAAAAAAGTGACCGCAAAAAAGTCAACAGTCCTGGCCAAGGAGATCGGCAAGGCTCGCGGCAAATCAGGATCAATGGACACGCCCAAACTAGCCGCAAAAAAGCTGAAAAAGGTTCAAAAAAAGAAAGTGATTCGTGACAGCTTCACCATGCCTCAAAACGAATATTCAAAGATCGCCGAGATCAAGGCGATTTGCCTGAAGTCGAAAATGCACGTCAAGAAAAGCGAAGTGCTGCGTGCCGGACTGAAGATGCTGGCCGGACTGAATGCAGCGCAACTGAAGCAAAAATTGGGAAGCCTGGAAAAGATAAAAACCGGTCGGCCGCACAAGCACTGATCTCATGCAACAAAATCGCGTTAAATCGGCCGGGTTCCGTTGTTTATGTATGCGTGTCCAACCGGAGAATATCTGTTGAGTATCGTTGATCTACCGATGCTAGACGGCTGCACGGCGGTGATTTGAATACGATGCGTTTGTTTTTCTTTGCAGCTGTTATTTTCGCGCTCCTCCCGCTCTCCGGCTTTGCGCAATCGCTGCCCGAGCACCATCTGCATGTCGTGCTTCATCCGGAACAACACAGTCTGGAAGCCGAAGACCGCATCATCCTGCCGCCGGACACACCGCGCACACTTTACTTCTCATTGCATCGAAACATGGATCCGGCATCTCCCGATGCCAGGATCGAAATCGCCGGGGCGAAGCTCAATAGCCTGATTCAGGAATACCGGGTTGTATTGCCGCACGGCAGCAATGTCATCACGCTGACCTACAGCGGCGAGATATTCCAGCCGCCGCGGCAGGATGTGCGGGAGTCACGCAGTTTTGAAAGCACGCCCGGAATCATCGCACCCGAAGGAACCGTGCTCGCCGGCGACAGCGGCTGGTACCCGAACTTCGGTGACAGCATGCTGACGTTCACGCTGGATGTCGATCTTCCGCAGGGTTGGCATGCGATCAGCCAGGGTAAACGCAGCGAGGACGGCGTTGCGGCGACAGGACGGCAGGGCCATGTCCATTGGCAAGAAACGCAACCGCAGGATGAAATATTCCTGATCGCCGCACCGTTCACCGAATATGCCCGGGAAGATAACGGCATCGAGTCGCTGGTCTATTTGCGCAACGGCGATGCGGCGCTCGCACAGCGCTATCAGGACGCCACTGCGCGCTACATCGCGATGTATCAGCGGCTGATCGGCCCGTACCCCTACGCCAAATTCGCGCTGTTGGAAAATTTCTGGGAAACAGGATATGGCATGCCGTCGTTCACCCTGCTGGGCAGCCAGGTGATCCGTTTGCCGTTTATCATCGACACTTCCTACCCGCATGAGATCCTGCACAACTGGTGGGGCAACGGCGTGTACGTGGATTACAGCGGCGGCAACTGGTCGGAAGGCCTTACCGCCTATCTGGCCGATCACCTGCTGCAGGAACAAAAAGGCAACGGCGCGGAATACCGGCGCAGCACATTGCAGAAGTATGCCGATTTCGTTTCCGCCGGCAGGGATTTTCCGCTCACCCAGTTCACATCGCGCCACAGCGCGCAAACCGAAGCGGTGGGCTATGGCAAAGCGATGATGATGTTCCATATGCTGCGCAGAGAACTGGGTGACGACACCTTCATCCGTGCGCTTCAAAATTTCTACCGCGACTATCGCTTCAAGCGCGCCGGCTTTGCCGATCTCGAACGGGAATTTTCGGAATCATCCGGCAAAGATTTGAAACCGTTCTTCGCGCAATGGGTGCAACGAACCGGCGCGCCGCAACTGCGTTTGGTATCGGCCGAAGCGCACCGCGCCAAGGCCGGCTATGAACTTCGCGTCAACGTCGAACAGACGCAACCCGGTCCCGCCTATGATCTCGATCTGCCGATCGCGGTCACGCTGGCCGGGCAGGATGCAGCATATCAGACCGTGATCGAGATGAAGGACAAGCATGCCTCGTTGCACCTCGCACTCGATGCACAACCGCTGCGCGTGGACGTGGACCCCGAGTTCGATATCTTTCGCCGCCTGGACCGCGCCGAGATCCCCCCCGCGCTGTCGCAGGTGTTCGGCGCGGAAAAAATGCTGATCGTGCTGCCGCGCAAAGCGCCAGAGGATATGCGTGCTCAGTTCCTGTCGATCGCGCAAGCCTGGAAACAGCAGCCTTCGCGCGCGACCCGCATACTATGGGACGATGAGATCGAGCGCTTGCCTGACCAGGGTTCGGTTTGGCTCTTTGGCGAGGAGAACCGTTTTCGCGACGAATTTCAGCGCGCGCTCGTCAAGAGCGGGGAAATGATGTCGGAAGGGGGTGTCTGGCTGGCCAGGGAATACGACCGCGCGCATGACGCGCTCGTGTTGACCGTCCACATCGGTCCTGCAGCCGCTGCCTGGCTGACCGCGCCCGATGCCGGAATGTTGCCGGTACTCGCAAGAAAATTGCCGCATTATTCCAAGTTCAGCTACGCCGCTTTCAGCGCACCGGATACCGCCAACCTGATCAAGGGCGTATGGCCGGTAACAAGCTCACCGCTTGGCATGGCGGTCAGACAGCAAGACGGCAGCGTCGTTGAGGTGCCGCGCGCAAAACTTGCGGTGCGAGAAAGCCTTGTTAATTAGTTGAAACACGATAAGGGCGCTTCAAAAAATGCAGAGTTCGCCCAAATGCAAGGCGCGGAAAAAATTTCGCCGCGCCGCATATGCGTTATATGTAAGCAAGAAAACGAAGTTTCAGTGCAGGGTAACCTTTGGGTTGGCCGGAACTAAATTTTTTCAGCAACACAGCAATTGGGATACAACAAAGTTGCTGTGCAGGCCAACCTTCAGGTTATGCCGTAACTAAAATCTGCATTTTTGGGGTGTCCTTTAGCGCAATCTGATTTCGAAATGCATCTCCTTCTTCGCGCCCATCATGCTGTTGCGCAGCACATCCACCTGGACCAGATCGCCGGGCTTCTTGTCGAACAACATGGCCCTCAGCTCCATCATGTTCGACACCTTGACGTCATTCAAGGCCAAGATGTGGTCGCCCACCATGATGCCGGCCGCCTTTGATGCGCTGCCGGGCGTGAATTCGGTTACGTACACACTGTCTGCGCCGTCGATTATGGCCACGCCCAGCTTGCCGGCTTTGGGCAATTCCATCCCTCCTTCGGTCAGCAATTGATAATCGGCGATGCCCGGATAACTGCCGAAGGCGCTGCCGTTGATCATCACCACGCTTTGATCGCTTCCCAGTCGGAGATTGACACGTTCCGGAATGCCGTCGCCGTACATGACATGCACCATGCCCGCCAGTACCACCATGCGCGATTTTGGATGATTGTCCAGATAGCGCGCGGCGGTATCGGCCATCGATGAGTCCCAAAGCAACACGCCCTCGACAAACGTATTGAAGTCATCGCCGCGAGGATGGGAATTGAAGATCGCTTTCAACCGCTGCAGGTAATGCAGGCTGGCCGGTTTGATATTGGCCGGCGTTTCCGCAAGCTCTTCGGGACTGAGGCTTTTCATCCCGCCCCTGAATACCTTGTTGTGGATCTCGTCCGCGATATTCAGCGCGATCACGGGAATATGCTTTTCCCTGGCGAACTCAAAGATCGGCTGCAGCATGCGGTAATCCAGCTGCCAACGCTTGAAGTACTCGGTTTTTATCAGCATCTCCCTTTCGTCGATCCGCCCGGCGATGTAATCGTCGAGGTAAGGCTGGAATGGCTGCTGGAAATATTCGACGCCTATCGCAAGATAGGGGTTTTTCGCATACAGGCTTTTGATGACGCGAAGCTGGTTTTCATGGTGCTCCAGCCGATCATGGATCTCCCCGATGAATATCACCCGTTTATTGCCGATTTGCGCGGTCATCTTGTCGAGCGCCTGCTGATTGCGGGTGTCAACGATCTTGGGCGGGGCACCCGTATTTGTTTCGGGTACCGGCAGTTGGAAGCTGCCCTGGCCGTCATGTTCGAAAAATCCGCATGCCGAAAGACTAAGGATCAATGCCAGGATGAATGAGCGTTTTGGAATCATGTAAAACGGGACGGGCCGATATTGATGAACTGTGATTGTGCCAGCATTTGATGCAATTGTAGTTCTCTTTCCTTGTGATTCTACAGGCATATCAGTCCCGAATCATATGCGGGAAACCGTATCGGGTTCCGGCAATCGCTAAGTGTTCTTCTTGGTCTGCGTCTGGGTGAATTGCTTGAGCAGATCGCATTGCGCGCACTTTATTTCAGCGCGGCGCGGATGCTTGAGGCGGTAATGCCCGGCGCTGTCCATCTCCCATGCCTGACTGTTGTCTTGCAGATAGATCTTCAGGCCCTCGTCGATCACGCGCTTTTTGAGTTTCTTTTCAAGTACCGGAAAGCAGACTTCTATGCGGCGGAAAAAGTTCCTGTCCATCCAGTCGGCGCTGGCGAGGTACACGTCATGCTTCAGATCGTTGCGGAAATAGAAAATGCGGCTGTGTTCGAGGAAGCGCCCGATCACCGAGCGAACCTTTATGTTTTCCGACAAACCTTTTACCCCGGGACGAAGCGCGCAAACGCCGCGCACGATCAGGTCGATCTTCACGCCGGCCTGGGAAGCTTCGTAAAGCGTGTTGATGGTTTCGGGTTCCAGCAACGCGTTCATCTTTGCGATGATATGGGCGCGCTTGCCCGCCCTGGCGAGTTTGGTTTCGTTTTGTATCGCGCGCAGAACTTCGCTGTGCAGCGAGAAAGGGGATTGCCACAGATGGTTCAGCGCACGCGCCTTGCCGAGGCTGGTCAGTTGACCAAAAACTTCGTTCACATCCGCGCAGATCTTTTCGTCGCAGGTGAACAAACCGAAATCGGTATAGAGCTTCGCGGTGCGCGGATGGTAATTGCCGGTGCCGAGATGCACATAACGGCGCAGCTTGCCGTCCTCGCGGCGCACCACCATCAGCATCTTGGCGTGGGTCTTGTGCCCGACCACGCCATACACCACATGAGCACCCACGTGTTCCAGGCGGTTCGCCCAATTGATGTTGGCCTCTTCGTCGAAGCGCGCCAGCAGTTCCACCACCACCGTCACTTCCTTGCCGCGCTGGGCGGCGCCGATCAATGCTTCCATCAGCGCGGAATCCACCCCGGTGCGATATACCGTCTGTTTGATGGCGACAACATTGGGGTCGCTGGCCGCCTGCTGGATGAAATCGATCACCGGCCTGAAGGACTGAAACGGGTGGTGAAGCAAGATGTCATTCTTGCGTATCACCTTGAACATGTCCGACCCCTTCTTCTGCAGCACATTGGGAACGCCGGGCACAAAAGCGGGGAACTTCAGGTCGTCGCGCGCCACCCGATCCGGAATACCCATCAGGCGCACCAGATTCACCGGTCCGTGCACGCGGTACAGATCTTCCGGCGCAAGGCCAAACTCCCTGAGCAGCAATTCGGCGATAGCCGGCGAACAGTTGTCGGCGATCTCAAGCCGCACCGCGTCGCCGAAATGCCGTTGCGGCAATTCGCCCTGCAGGCTCAGGCGCAGATTTTTTACTTCTTCCTCGTCCACGAACAGATCGCTGTTGCGCGTCACGCGGAACTGGAAGCAGCCGAGCACTTCCATGCCGCTGAACAATTCGCCGACATGCGCATGCAGAATGGATGAAAGAAAAACGAAACCGTGTTCGCATCCGCTGATCTCTGACGGCATCGATATGGTGCGCGGCACCACGCGCGGGGCCTGCACGATGGCGCGGGCCGAATTGCGCCCGAACGCATCCTTGCCGTGCAGTTCGATGGCAAAGTTCAGGCTTTTATTGAGCACGCGCGGAAACGGATGCGCCGGATCGAGAACCATGGGGGTCAACACCGGCATCACCTCGCGGAAAAAGAAATCCTTTACCCAAGCCTTCTGTGCTTCGTTCCATTGGGTGCGGCGCAAAAACTTGACGCCTTGCGCGGCGAGTGCGGGAATGATGCTCTTGTTGAATATCTGATACTGCCGCTCGATCAGGTGATGCGCCTGCACGCGTACCTGCTGCAGGCATTGCTGGGCATTCAAGCCATCCGTGCTGATGGCTACGCCGCGGAGTTTGATCTGTTCCTTCAGGCCAGCCACGCGTATCTCGAAAAACTCGTCGAGATTGCTGCTGACGATACACAGATATTTCAACCGCTCCAGCAAAGGAATGGACGTGTCTTCGGCCTGCGCCAGCACGCGGCGATTGAACTCGAGCTGGCCGAGCTCGCGGTTGAGGTATTGCTGAGGGGGGAATTTTTTAGGCAAACCGAAACTCGTTAACTTTTTGGAGGCACATATCCTTCCGGCATTTGCACGCCCTCGCCGAAGAAATATTTTTCCATCATCGTGGCGAGGAATTTGCGCGCGGCAGGATCGGCGAGGTTGAGGCGGTTTTCGTTCACCTGCATGGTCTGGAATTTGAGCCAGTCCTGCCAGGCTTGCTTGGAAACATTTTCAAAGATCCGCTGACCGAGCGGACCGGGATAAGGCGGACGGTCAAGCCCCTCGGCTTCGCGACCCAGTTTTACGCAATGCACCATTCTTGCCATTCTAATCTCCGACTATTTTATTCTGGTTTGGAATTATGACATTTCGGTGAAAATATTGCGAAGGCAACACGTCATTACGGGAAGATGGCAAATCTGAAACGCCATTTAGTAGATGAATATGAGTGAAAAACGTAGCGAGCGATGACAGAACAAGGCGCGAAAGGGCGAAAATGAAGCCGCTCTGACACGGTGTTGCGAAGCATCCGGTGCGGGAAGAGCGGCCTGCATCTGCTCCCGCAATCGGCCGGCTCAGCCGGTAACGTGTCGCAGATGCGGTTTACATGTGAGCTTATCGCTACGCGATCCCGCATTTTGAGCCCTTGAGCAACACAGTTATGCCAAGCGCATAACCAATGACTTACCCGGCGTCTTGTGCTGGGTTAGTCAGATGGCTAGTTGTTTCATCAGTAGTTTTTTTATGTGGCGACGGTCCAGTTCACAATGCCGCTATAAGCAGTGCCGAGCACCACCAGTCCGAACGCGATGCGATACCAAGCGAATGCGCTGAAGTCGTGGCGGCTGATAAAACGCAGCAGCCAGCGCACGCACAGGAACGCGCTGACGAACGAGGCTGCCGAACCCACCGCGAATAACCACCAGTCATGGGCATGGAACATGGAGCGGTACTTCACCATTTCGTAAAAAGTCGCCGCGGTCAGCGTCGGTATCGCGAGAAAGAAAGAGAACTCTGTAGCCGCTTTGCGCGACAGACCGAACAACAGTCCGCCGATGATGGTCGCACCCGAACGCGAGGTGCCCGGTATCAGCGCCAGGGATTGCGCCAAGCCGATCTTCAGCGCGTCCCTCCAGCGCATGTCATCGACGCTTTCGATGCGCACGACGTGTTGGCGCTTTTCCGCCCACAGGATGACCAGTGCGCCGATGATGAAAGCCAGTGCCACCGGAACCGGCGCGAACAGATGCGCCTTGATCTTGCTGGCGAACAACAATCCCAGGACCGCCGCCGGCAGGAATGCGACGAACAGATTGACCGTGAAGCGTTGCGCGGATTCCTCTCTTCGGACCAAGCCGCTGACTACCGAGCCCAGCTTGGCGCGATATTCCCAGCATACCGCCAATATCGCCGCGAACTGGATCACGATCTCGAACACTTTGCCGCGCTCGTCGTTGAAGTTGAGCAAGTCGCCGGCCAGGATCAGATGTCCGGTGGAAGAAATAGGAAGAAATTCGGTCAGTCCTTCGACGATGCCAAGTATCAGCGCTTTCCAGTAGATCAGATCCATAAACTTTCCATAATTGAGCGTGCAGGCCGGTTCGTCGATCTTGAGTCATCCGACAAGCTGCAACTCGAATAAAGCGGCGCTACCTAAAATGCAAAAGTACCGATTCCTGCCGCGCATGACGCGGGAATATGCGAAAAAATTCACCGGCCGTATCATCGTCGCACAGCCGGCAAAGCGGAGACTTTATTTGTTGGGATCGTACTTGAAAGACAAGGCAACACGCGCCCGGTAAGCAGCCACGGTGCCGTCTTCGACCACCATGTCCAGTTTGATGATTTCAGCGACCCTCAGATCCCGCAGGGTCTTGGATGCGGTATTGACCGCGTTCGCGGCGGCATCCTCCCAGGATTTCTTGCTGGTGCCGACCAGTTCGGTGATGCGATAAACACTGTCTTTTGCCATGTTCTTCTCCTTTTTCTATGATGAACTTCGGTTGTTTACACGGTGAACGATGTTGCAAAACTACGCCTTGTTGTAGATCTCCGCGCCCTTCTCTACGAACTCTACGGATTTTTCTTCCATGCCCTTTTGCAGCGCATCCTGTTCGGAAACGCCCTCCTGCGCTGCAAAGTCGCGCACATCCTGGGAGATCTTCATCGAGCAGAAATGCGGGCCGCACATCGAGCAGAAGTGGGCGACCTTGGCGGATTCCTTGGGCAGTGTCTCATCGTGGAATTCGCGCGCCTTGTCCGGATCGAGGCCGAGATTGAACTGGTCGTCCCAGCGGAATTCGAAGCGCGCCTTGGACAATGCATTATCCCGTATCTGCGCACCGGGATGTCCCTTGGCCAGGTCGGCCGCGTGCGCGGCGATCTTGTAGGTGATGATGCCCTCCTTCACATCGTCCTTGTCCGGCAGGCCGAGATGTTCCTTGGGCGTGACGTAGCACAGCATCGCGGTGCCGAACCAGCCTATCATCGCTGCGCCGATCGCACTGGTGATGTGGTCGTAGCCGGGTGCGATGTCCATCGTCAGCGGACCCAGCGTGTAGAACGGCGCCTCGTGGCACCACTTCAACTGCAGGTCCATGTTCTCCTTGATCAGGTGCATCGGCACATGGCCGGGCCCTTCGATCATCACCTGCACATCATGCTTCCACGCGACCTGCGTCAGTTCGCCCAGCGTCTTCAATTCGCCGAGCTGTGCCTCGTCGTTGGCATCGTAGATCGAGCCGGGACGCAGACCGTCGCCGAGCGAGAAGCTGACGTCGTATGCCTTCATGATCTCGCAGATGTCTTCGAAATGCGTGTAGAGGAAGCTCTCCTTGTGATGCGCCAGGCACCATTTCGCCATGATGGAACCGCCGCGCGACACGATGCCGGTCATGCGTTTCGCGGTCAGCGGCACATAGCGCAACAGCACGCCGGCATGGATCGTGAAATAGTCCACGCCCTGCTCCGCCTGCTCGATCAGGGTATCCTTGAAAATCTCCCAGGTCAGGTCTTCGGCCTTGCCGTTTACTTTTTCCAGCGCCTGGTAGATCGGCACAGTGCCGATCGGTACCGGCGAATTGCGGATGATCCATTCGCGCGTCTCGTGGATGTTCTTGCCGGTGGACAGATCCATCACCGTGTCGCCGCCCCAGCGTATCGCCCAGGTCATCTTTTCCACCTCTTCCTGGATGCTCGAACCGAGCGCGGAGTTGCCGATGTTGGCGTTGATCTTCACCAGGAAATTGCGGCCTATGATCATCGGCTCGCTTTCGGGATGGTTAATGTTGGCCGGAATGATCGCGCGCCCGCAGGCAACTTCGCTGCGCACGAATTCCGGCGTGATCTGTTTGGGCATGTGCGCGCCGAAGCTCTCGCCCGGATGCTGCTTCAGCAACATCTCGGACAGACCTTCCCTGCGTTGATTCTCGCGTATCGCGATGTATTCCATCTCCGGCGTGACGATGCCGGCGCGCGCGTAGTGCATCTGTGTGACGTTCTTGCCCGGCCTTGCGCGGCGCGGTGCGCGCTTGAGGTCGAAACGCATCTCCGCCAGTTCGGGATCGTTCAGCCGCTGTCGCCCGTATTCGGAAGTGAGCTTGCCCAGCGTTTCGGTGTCGCCGCGCTCGGCGATCCAGCCCTCGCGCAATGCGGCCAGACCGGAACGAATGTCGATCTTCACCGCCGGGTCGGTATAGGGGCCGGAGCAATCGTACACATGGATGGGCGGATTGGTTTCCGCGCCCATGCTGGCAGGCGTTTCAGACTGGGAAATCTCGCGCATCGGGACGCGGATGTCGGGACGCGAACCTTCGACATATACCTTGCGCGAGTGCGGCAAGGGCTTGACTGCCGCCGCATCGACATGCGCGTCTTGTGCGCTGAACTCGGGTGCGAGGATCTTGTTGCTGATAAAGGGAGTGTTCATGGTGATGCTCCTAATTACATGGTGACATAAATCTACTGCGCGACTTCGGAGCAGGGTCGGGCGGTGCTCGCGCTCCTCACATACTGAAGTGTATGCTCCGGGCGCTGTGCTCCGGCCTCCCCCACCCCATAGCCGCTCGCTACGATTTCTGTCGCCATGAATAAAATCAGGAAGCATGGAGGTGGATGCTTCCCTACGACGGCATTACCCGTACAGGTTCGAAGGGTGTGTCTCGCTCCGCCTTAAATTATATGTCCGGCGAAGACCCCTAGCTGAGGAGGCAAGGTAATGCAAAGACCGGGCAAAAGCAAGAGTACCTTCAACCATTGTCATTGAGCCACTGGTGCAGCCTTGCTATACTGCTCTGCGAATACAAATCAGGCTATCTTTAAAAAATTCAAAGTTCGCCCAAATGCAAGGCGCGGAAAAAATTCCGCAGCGCCGCATATGATTGACATGTAAGCAAGGAATTTTTTCCGCAACACCGCAGTTGGGATGAAATCTGGATTTTTAGAGGCGCACTTAGTAACGTATACCGAATCGGGAGAGGAAATGCTGGATATGGAACAGGCACGCTTCAACATGATAGAACAGCAGATCCGCCCGTGCGAAGTGCTTGAAGGACGTATCCTTGAGCTGCTCAAGCATGTACGCCGCGAACATTACGTCCCAAAAGAGATGCGCGAAATGGCATTTATGGATATGGAGATCCCGTTGGGTTATGGCGCTTACATGTGGCAGCCCAAGCTGGAAGCGCGCACAGTGCAAGAGTTGCATCTCTCCCGCGACGACAGCGTGCTCGAGGTGGGTACCGGGAGCGGCTATCTGACCGCACTGCTCGCCGCGTTGTCGGGACACGTGACCTCGGTGGAGATCGTGCCGGAATTGAGCGCGATCGCGGGCCAGCACCTGCACACTTATCGTCACGAAAACGTCTCCCTGCAGGTCGGCGATGCGGCGCGCGGATGGGGGGGCGACACAAAATATGATGTCATCGTGCTGACCGGGTCGACGCCGGTGCTGCCGGATGCGTTCCAGAAAAGCCTGAATATCGGCGGGCGGTTGTTCGCCATCACCGGCGATGCGCCGGTGATGGAAGCCAGACTGATCA
>Ga0210097_1000436_pt1 | contig 14793 bp, 20 predicted proteins | sample Joice_CattailNLA_2_FD_185521 | JGI IMG/M metagenome (GOLD analysis project Ga0210097, IMG submission 185521) | Wetland microbial communities from San Francisco Bay, California, USA, that impact long-term carbon sequestration - Joice_CattailNLA_D2... | ecosystem: Environmental > Aquatic > Marine...
CCGTAACTGAGTTTCACGTTGAGTGCGCAAACAATTTTACCGCTTCCATCTGATCAATGACGCCCAACCCTACATTCGAGCGCGACTGTAACCTTCCCCCAAAATAGTTGACACCTCCCCCTAACCACACGGAGGTGTTTCATGGGCAAATCAAGACCACCAAAAGTGCATCGTTACAGCATGCACTTCAAGGCAACCGCAGTTCGTGTAAGTGAGCTTCCCGATATCCTGATCCAGGATGTCTCCGAGGCACTGGACATCCACCCCTTCATGCTGTCACGCTGGCGCAAACAAGCCAGGGAGGGATTGATCGTGACCAAGGGTGTGAAGCTGGATGACGAGACCGTCGCCGAACTCAAGCGGCTGCGTGCGTTGGAGAAGTACAAAATCCTGCAACAGGAGCATGAACTCCTAAAAAAAGCCATCCGGTTCACTTCCCAACGAAATCGGAAATCTTCGAGTTCATCGAAGTGAACCGGGGAAAACTCATCGCCATGATGTGCCGGGTGTATGGTGTCACCCGTGCCGGGTTCTATGCATGGCTCAGTCGGGGGCCCAGCCTGTCACACCCGGTGATTCTGTGGTACGCGCTTGCGTTCGTGATCAACGCGCCGAGCATGGGCGCGTATGTGTTCTTCCATCGGAGAGAGACGGCACTCGACATAACGCGCAAATGCTGCTTAACTGGCCGACCTGAACCAGGAGCGTAGAGGATGATGCATCGCGAGCGAAGTTTACGGGTTGGGATCAGCGTCCCGATCAGGGGCGGCTGGGGAGGCGCACAGTAGATGCGCATGCGCCTGAGCCTCATATGGCTGACCCTGGTTGGGGTGTTGATCTTCGGGATCGTGCTGCTCTTCGGGGTCCGGTCCGGCGGCAAGCCCGAGCTGGTTCCCACGCCGAACATCTACGTCGAATCCGAAGTGAATCCGTTCGCGGACGTCCCGGTAGAGTTCCGCAACAACCGGGTGGATGTCCTCTATGTCACCGACCGTCGCAGGGTCGACGGAGAAGCGAACGGCATGGTCGCCTACGACTACCGGCGATCCCCTTCGTTGGCATTCGGTTCCGCGGTCATCCAGTACGGCGACAACGTCACCTGGGACGAGTTGGTCAAGGCCTCACGGAGCCGGAAGCGTGACGTGTCTCTTCCCCAGAAGCTCTTGAAGGTCGAGGAGAAGGGGCGATTCCTTTCGACGCCGTGGCCGTTCGACCCCGAGGCCGACTGGAGCGACCACAGGCTCCACTACGATCCGAAGGTCTTGGCAGAACACGAGCGTGTCGCCGAGCTCTTCAGGAACGAAGTGCGATCGCGCCTCGCGAAGACGCCCAAGAAGGACGTCTATGTCTTCGTCCACGGCTATAACAACGACTTCGAGGATGCCGTTTCCACGATAGCCTCGATATGGCATTTCCTTCCCCGCCAGGGCGTCCCGATCGCCTACTCCTGGCCTGCAGGGATGGGAGGTCTCCGCGGCTACTTCTACGACCGCGAGTCCGGCGAGTACACGATCTTCCACCTGAAGGAGTTCATGCGCATCCTTAGGAGCATCCCGGAAATCGATAAGATCCATTTCATCGCGCACAGCCGCGGCACGGACGTGCTCCTGACGGCGCTCCGCGAGATCCTGCTCGAACAGGGCGGGCGCGACTATGTACCGCCCGAAAATCGCAAGCTGGGCAATGTGATCATCGCGGCGCCGGACCTCGACCTTGAGACGATCTCGCAGCGCATCACGGCCGAGGAAATGCCTGCCAAGATCGACCGCCTGACCGTGTACATGTCGAAGTCGGACGAGGCGATCGGCTTCTCGACGTGGCTGTTCGTGAGCCAGAAGCGAGTCGGCCGTGTCGTCGAAGAAGATTTGTCCGAGGTCCAGAGACAGCGGGAACAAGTCAGGGGAATGCGGGGAAGCGCCTTCGTCAGCACCAACCTCGAAGCAGGTTTCATCGGGCACAGCTACTTCTACTCCCACCCCGCGGCGCTTTCGGACCTCATCCTGATCCTGCGGGATGACCGGGATCCCGGGGAGGATAACGGCAGACCGCTGGTCCAGATCGGTCCGGGATTCTGGCGACTCGACGAGGGCTACCCGACCCGCCACGCGGGGGGAACGACGGAACCGCGATGAAAGCGATCACGGTCGCGAGTACGCGGCACGACCCATTAGCGATGCGGCGCGCGGGATCCTATTCTTGCGAACTCGACGGCGAGCGGGCCTCATAACTGATACGTTGGTCCGCACAATCGACACGGCGCCTCAATACCAACCCAAGGAGGCAAACCATGCCAGAGACCAAGGCTCAGTCCCCCGCCACCAATCCATTCCCGAAGAAGACGCCTGCAGCCGATGCGGGCAAATTGCCCTCTGACCTGATAGACGCGCGGATCAAAGAACTGCAGGATTGGAGAGGTCAATTACTTGCCCGGCTCAGAACTTTGATCAGGTCGGCGGACCCGGAAGTTTCCGAGGAGTGGAAGTGGAATATTCCTGTTTGGTCCTGTAACGGGATCATTTGCACCGGAGAAACCTACAAGAAAGTCGTCAAACTGACCTTCGCGAAAGGCGCCTCGATCGCCGATCCTGCTCGGCTATTCAACTCCAGTCTGGAGGGAAACGTCCGGCGTGCGATCGATTTCCCGGAAGGGAGCCGGATTGACAAAACGGCCCTGCGTGCCCTGATTCAGGCCGCTATCACGCTGAACAAGTCGACTGTTCGCGGAAAGTCCAAAAGTGCGACCTAACCGTTCGATCGGGCGGAATACCAGCGGCAGGCTGCCGCCGGCGCCTGCTTCGCTCAGACGTCTGGCTTCACTGGCGGTGCAACTGCGATCGGTAGCCGAATGAATACTTGCATCGCGCTATTCAGAGGCATCAACGTCGGCGGAAAGAATTCCCTGCCGATGAAAGAGCTTGTTGTCATTTTGGAAAATGCGGGTGTTCGAAAGGTCAGGACCTATATCCAAAGCGGCAATGCCGTATTCCAGAGCGGTGAAAAGAACCTCTTGCATTTCTCGAAACGGCTGACCGCTGAGATCAAGAAACGCCATGATTTCGAACCTTACATCCTCATTGTCGGTCTTGACGCAATAGAAAAGGCGATGGCCGAAAATCCTTTTCCGGAGGCTGAAGCAGTTCCCGGCAGTTTGCATCTTGGTTTTCTGGCATCCGTGCCCGAGAACCCCGATCTGCAGAAGCTCGCCAGCCTTCGGAAGGAAAGCGAACGTTTTCATTTGAGTGAGCGCGTGTTCTATCTGCATGCACCTGAAGGTATCGGTAGATCAAAGCTTGCGGCAGGAAGTGAGAAACTGCTTGGCGTGCCGATGACGGTTCGCAATTGGAGAACCGTTTGCAAGATCAAGGAAATGGCGGAGGAGTAAATGGCAACGCGACGCCCGACCCGTTATTCACCTGACTTGCGCGAATTGCCGGGCATCACTATGCTGCCACAGACACAGAGGCGCTTTATCGCGGTATCACCGTTATATATTTGGATTGAATAACCATGAGCATACTCTCCGCAAAACTCAAAGCAGAAATGCATGCACTGATCCCGCCGACAGTTTTCTTTTTCATTGCACTGCACCTTGTTGCGATCGTCCGGGTCCTGATGCTGAAGGGAACGGGTATTGCCATCGGCACTTCGGTAGCGGTAACGATCGCAGCCCTGATCCTTGCCAAGGCCGTTCTTCTCGCGGACCTGCTGCCGTTCATCAATCTATATCCACACAAGCCTTTGGTATATAACATTACCTGGAAGACCACAATCTACACTCTTGTTGCCACGCTACTGCACTATATCGAGCGTCTCTTGGAGTTTTGGCGGGAGGCTGGCGGATTCTTCGCTGCCAACGACAAGCTGCTCACCGAGATCGTGTGGCCTCATTTCTGGGCCCTTCAAATCTTCCTTGTGGTCATGATTCTGATGTACTGCTCCGCACGTGAGCTCGTTCGCGTGATCGGAAAGGACAGAACGCGACAGATCTTCTTTGGCCCGCTACAGAGACCACCCGTCACAGAATGATGCGCAACCACACGATCGAGCGGACCGCTCTACGTTGAAACCAGGCCGGCAGGGGAAGCACGATGGCAGTTGTTCAATCCAGGATCGTCCCGCACCTGTGGTTCGATAAAGAAGCCACTGAAGCGGCTGAATTCTACACGTCCGTTTTCAAGGACTCGCGAATAATCAGCACAGCAAGGCTTCATGACACGCCTTCGGGTGATGTCGATGTCGTAACTTTTGTGCTTTCCGGTCAGGAGTTCATGGCTATCAGTGCAGGTCCGCTATTCAGGTTCAACGAGTCGATATCGTTTATCGTAAAGTGCGGCACTCAGGAGGAAATCGATTACTACTGGGAAGCGCTTACCCGCGGTGGTGGGCAGGAAGTTGAATGCGGCTGGCTTAAGGACAAGTACGGCCTCTCATGGCAGATCGTCCCCGGCATCATGGATCAAATGATGCAATCGGGTGATCCCGAAAGGCTGGCGCGCGTAACCCGAGCATTTCTCAAGATGAAAAAGTTCAACATTGCTGAATTACAAAGCGCCTATGACGGAAAGCGGGAATGATCAAATTGAATACCCGGCCATCAGATTCACAATACCACTCAATAATCATTTGCTATGATTCTTGATACGAGCGTCCGCCCCGTGCACTACAAGGAGAAACTATCATGCATACTGGTACTGCCCAACTTCACCGTGTTCTCCGGACTAGCCCGGAAAAAGTCTATCGCGCTTTCCTCGAAGCCGATGCAATAGCCAAATGGATCCCGCCTTACGGTTTCACCTGCAAGGTGCACCACATGGATGCGAAAAATGGCGGCACCTTCAAGATGTCTTTTATTAATTTCTCGACTGGTCGCGGTCATTCGTTCGGCGGCGAATATCATGAACTGGTACCGAACGAACTGATCCGATACACGGACAATTTCGACGACCCGAACTTGCCCGGAGAGATGCGGGTGACCGTTTCCCTAAAACAGGTAACGTGCGGAACCGAACTCAGCATCGTTCAGGAGGGCATACCTGAAGTCATTCCGCTTGAGATGTGTTACCTCGGCTGGCAGGAGTCACTCGCCCAGCTTGCCAATCTTGTCGAGCCCGATATCAAGGACTGACGAAAATCGCAGTGTTTGCTGTTGCAACGTCTTGACCCGGCATAGCGGCCAACCGGTATCACTGCGCTATACTTGCCGAACCGATCTTCATAAACCGGTATACGACTGCAGATTATTATCTTTTAGCGTAGGAAAACTAGGGAGGATGTTATGTCAGAAAGCGTTTACAAAGTGATCGAACTGGTGGGTACGAGCAGCGAATCCTGGGAAAAGGCAGCCGCTGCCGCGGTAAGCAGAGCTTCCGAATCGCTGAGGGATCTTCGGGTAGCGGAAGTATCCGAGTTGGATATGCAGATCAAGGATGGCAAGGTCGAAGCGTTCCGGGCAAAGATCAAAGTATCGTTCAAGTTCGAAAGCAAAAGTTAGCGATTCGCCGCGATCCGACACGCCATCAGGGTATCGCCGCAACAATAGGTTGCCGCGTCACTCGTTGCAGTTATCGGTTTACCGATTGTTCTCCAGCACGACGAACGCGACGGCAAATTCGCGTTCGTCGCTGATGGAAAGATGGTGGGCATTGATGCCGAGTCGGGCAAGATGGAGACGAAGCGATTCATCGAAGTGCATGACCGGCTTGCCAAGTCTGTCATGCGTGATACTGATGCGGCGCAGACTTACCGGGACCCGCAATCCGCTGCCCACCGCTTTGGCAAAGGCCTCTTTGGCTGCAAAGCGCTTCGCCAGAAAACGGGCCGGGTCGGGATGCTTACGAAATTCGGGCAACTCGCGCTCGCTCAGCATGCGCCCGGGCATGCGGTCGCCATAGCTTGAGAGCATCCTTACGAAGCGGGCATACTCGACGATGTCGGTGCCTATACCAAAGATCATGTGTCGATCTGTCGGGGTGACAGCAGCGCTTTCATCTTGCGAACCGCCGCTTCCAGTCCGATGAACAGCGATTCGGCGATGATCGCATGGCCGATGTTGAGTTCTTCCAGATTGGGGATGCCTACGACAGGCTGCACGTTGTGGTAGTTCAATCCGTGCCCGGCATTCACCTGAAGTCCGTGGGCATGGGCATGAACGGCCGCCACACGCAAGCGTTCGAGCTCATGTTGACGCTCGGGCACGCTGTCCGCGTCGGCATATTTTCCGGTGTGCAATTCCACGACCGGCGCACCGGTTTGTCGCGCTGCATCGATCTGCTTTTGATCCGGATCGATGAACAGTGACACGCGGATGCCCGCTTCGGCACAGCGTTCGCACGCCGTCCTGACAATGTCGAAGTAACGCACCACGTCCAGACCGCCCTCGGTGGTCAGTTCTTCACGGCGTTCCGGCACCAGACATAGATCGTGCGGTTTGATGCGCAGCGCGATCGCCAGCATTTCGTCGGTGACGGCGCTTTCCAGGTTCATGCGCGTCTGCAGCATGTCGCGCAGCACTTCCACATCGCGATCCTGGATGTGACGCCTGTCCTCGCGCAGGTGCAGCGTGATCGCATCAGCACCGGCAGTTTCCGCCAGCAGCGCTGCTCGCACCACGTTCGGATATCGCGCCATGCGAACCTGGCGCAGCGTGGCGATGTGATCGATATTCAGTCCCAGTTTGATCATAATCTTTGAAATTCCTTAATCAGTTCCCGTGTGTGCAATGTCTTTCCGCCCAGATGGTGGTTCAGCAAAACACGCATCAGCTGCTTGCTTTGCTGCGCGGTGACCGGATCGGCATATTCATCCCTGGCCATGTCAAGCAGGGTCTTGCCAAGCACCGGTGTTCCGTTTGGAAGCCCCCCCTCGTCCGGAAGTACGCCGTGATCCACAGCGTAACGATAGCAGAGTTCCGCCTGTACTGCCCTGTCGCTGCCCGCTTCCCGATCCAGCACCAGCGCATAGCCCAGTTCCTGAAGCAGATGTTTTTCGAAGCTGCGCAGCGTTGCGGCATGCTCGGTATGATGTGCCAGGCGTTGAAGCGTTGCGCGGTAATAATCAAACAGCTGTTCATGGGGATCGTCACGCGCCAGCAGGTTGATCAGCAACTCGTTAAGGTAAAATCCGCACATCAACGCCGTTCCCTGCAGATACGGCTGCCCGCCCTGCCACTCTGCGCCGTGCAGGGTACGCACCTCGCCCTTGCCGAACCAGCTCAGCAACAGCGGCTGGAAACCCAGCAGCAACCCGCGCAAGCCGGACCTGGGTCGCCGTGCACCACGCGCCACGATCGCCAGCCGCCCGTGTGACCTGCTGAATACGTCGAGGATCAGGCTGGTTTCGCGGAACGGGTGGCTGTGCAGCACGAATGCCGGATCGTCCTGTATCTTTTGCCTGCTTGCAGCGGTCATTCGTAGCCCAGGGTGCGCAACACGCGTTCGTCATCGGCCCAGCCGCTGCGCAGCTTGACGAACACTTCCAGGAATACTTTGCCATCGAACAGCTTTTCCATATCAAGCCGTGCCTGGGAGGCGATCTCCTTGAGCTTTTCGCCCTTTTTGCCGATCAGCATCGCCTTGTGCGACTCGCGATCGACCAATATTGCGGCATGGATACGGCGCAACTTTGGCTGATGTTGGGGGCCCTCCATCTTGAATTGTTCGATCACCACACTGGTCGTGTAGGGTAACTCGTCGCCGGTATAACGGAATATTTTCTCGCGCAATATCTCCGCAGCAAGAAAACGCTCACTGCGGTCGGTGATGTCGTCCTTGTCATAGATCATCCCGCTCTCTGGCAAATGGCAGCGGATCGTATCCAGCAGTTCGTCGAGCTTGCTGCCGAGCTTGGCACTGACCGGAACGATCGCGGCGAACTTGAATTCCGTCGCAACGCGCTCTGCAAATGAAAACAACTGGCCCTTGTCCGCCACACGGTCGATCTTGTTGATCACCAGGATGACAGGCCGGTTATCGGGCAGGAGTTTGAGCACTTCCTGGTCGCGCTCGTCGAGGCGCAATGCCTCCAGCATATACAGCACAACCTGCACATCGCGCAGGCTGCCGGTCACCACGCGGTTCATGCCGCGATTCAACGCGTTGAGGTGTTTGGTCTGGAAACCCGGCGTATCGACAAACACGAACTGGGTGTGTTCATCGGTGCGGATGCCGTGAATACGGTGGCGTGTGGTTTGCGCCTTGCGCGAAGTGATGCTGATCTTCTGTCCGATCAGGTGATTGAGCAGCGTGGATTTGCCCACGTTGGGACGCCCCACGATGGCGATATAACCGCTGCGAAAAGGTTTTTGTATGCTATCCGCCCGACCGGTTATCCCGGAAACAGCTTGCTGTACTGTCATGACGTTTCCGGAAGCTGCTGATAGACTGCCTGGGCCGCCTGCTGCTCGGCATTGCGGCGGCTGATGCCTTCACCCCGGGCGGTTATTCCGAGGGATGGAACGGCGCACTCGACCTGGAAGGATTGCGCATGTGCCGCGCCTTGCGTGGCGATCAACGTGTAGTTTGGCAATGGGATATGCCTGCCCTGCAGATATTCCTGAAGCATGGATTTTGCATCCTTGCCCAGCGTCTGTGTATCAACTTTTTCGAGATAAGGCACGTACAGGCTCATAATCACTTTTTCTGCAGCGGCAAAGCCGCTGTCCAGAAATACTGCGCCAAACAATGCTTCCATTGCATCCGCCAGCATGGAAGGGCGGCGGAAGCCGGCACTTTTGCGTTCACCCTCACCCAGTCTCAAATGGCTGCCCAGATCAAGTTGCCGGGCCAGTACCACCAGGGTTTCTTCCTTGACCAGATTTGAGCGCAACCGCGACAGTTCACCTTCGCTCAATTGCGGGAACGAATTATACAAATGTCTTGCGATGACGCAGTCAAGGATGCTGTCTCCCAGAAATTCCAGACGCTCATTATTGTCGGGAGCATAACTGCGATGTGTCAGTGCTCTTTGCAGCAACTGTGTGTCTTTGAATTCATAATCCAGGTGCCTGCACAACCTGGCGTTGCCTTGCAGAGAATCAGGATTCCCTGAAACAATCTGTTCCTGCTCCCTGCGGGCGTCTTTATTCGCCACTGCTGGGATTGAATTCGAGGAGGATGCTGGCATTGCCGAACAATGGTATCTTCACGGAATAATTTGCACTGAGTTCAAGATGGCCGCCATCGCTGGCGATATCGATATCTTCGGATTTTATAACTGTGATAGCGTCGATCGATGCGCGCCGCTCGAACGAATTTCGAATCTCGCGTGGTGATGCTTTTTCCATGTTGGGGTCGCGGACGATCTCGCCGAAAACGGTTTTGATCTGCGCATTCTGTATAAACGCCGGAATCAGTTTCAGTCCGATGATACTTAAAAGCACCAGCAGAAAAGCACCAAACACAAACCCGCCAAAGCTTAGACCACGCTGATGCACCGGCATTGCATTGTTCATCTTGCTCTCCTTTTGCCTCGTTATATGGTCAGACCGATACGTTTCAAATCAGAAAAATTCATCCAGACAAAGAATGCCTTGCCGACGATCTGATTGTCCGGAACAAATCCCCAATAGCGGCTGTCGCGGCTGTTGTCGCGATTGTCGCCCATCATGAAATAATGCCCCTGCGGCACTTTGCACCGCACCAAGTCATCGTCGTAATTGCAATTTTCCCGGCCGTTGAACTCGGATACCGAACCCAGACGTAAAGTGGGCATGTCCGGGTTTACAAGTATCGCATGCCTGCGTTCGCCCAACGTTTCGATTTTCTTTTCGGTATGCACGAAGTTCAGACCGGGTTCGACATAATTGTAATCCCCATCCGCTTCCTGCGCTTGTTCAATACCGTTTACCCACAAACGCTTGCCACGATACTCGATGGTATCCCCGGATACGCCGACAACGCGCTTGATATAATCCATGGACGGATTTTCCGGATAGTGGAAAACCATCACGTCTCCGCGTTGCGGATCGTTGAACTGTATCAGTTTGTAATTGATGATCGGCAAGCGGATCCCAAAGGTGAATTTGTTCACCAGGATGAAGTCGCCCACCTGAAGCGTCGGAATCATCGATCCCGATGGTATCTTGAACGGTTCTACCAGGAAAGAACGGATGAAGAATACGATCAGTATGACCGGAAAGAAGCTCTTGGCATATTCCACCCACCACGGCTCGACAGCATCTTTGCCGCGACTGGCCGAGAGCGAGAAACGATCCAGCAACCATATCCCACCTGTTATCACCAGCAACACGAACATTATCAGCGCAAAATCCATCACCACTCCCTGAAAATTAATCTTCTACACGCAGGATCGCCAGAAAAGCCTCCTGCGGAATTGCAACGCTGCCCACCTGCTTCATGCGCTTCTTGCCTGCTTTCTGCTTCTCAAGCAACTTCTTCTTGCGTGAAATATCGCCACCATAGCATTTGGCCAGCACGTTCTTGCGCATCGCCTTGACGTTCTCGCGAGCGATGATATTCGAGCCTATGGTCGCCTGTATCGCCACATCATACATCTGGCGCGGGATCAGTTCGCGCATCTTGGCCGCCACCTCGCGTCCGCGATACTGGCTGTTGGCGCGATGCACGATTATTGCCAAGGCGTCCACTTTCTCGCCGTTGATCAGCATGTCCACCTTGACGACGTCGGCAGTCCGGTATTCCTTGAACTCATAGTCCATCGATGCATAACCGCGCGATACGGATTTCAACTTGTCGAAGAAGTCCAGCACGATCTCCGCCATTGGCATTTCATACACCAGTTTCACCTGCTTGCCGTGGTAGGAAATATCGATCTGTACACCGCGCTTTTGCGTACACAGGGTGATTACCGCGCCGACATATTCGTTCGGCATGTAAAGATTCACCGTGACGATCGGTTCGCGTATCTCCTCGATCTTGGACGGATCCGGCATCCGGGACGGATTGTCCACTGTCAACACCTTGCCATCGCGCTGGACGATTTCATAGATCACCGTCGGAGCAGTAGTGATCAGATCCATGTCGAACTCCCGCTCCAGCCGCTCCTGCACGATCTCCATATGCAACAGGCCCAGGAATCCACAGCGGAACCCGAAACCCAAAGCCTGCGAGACCTCCGGTTCATAGCGCAATGCCGCGTCGTTAAGTTTCAGCTTTTCGAGCGAGTCGCGCAATGCTTCATACTGGTTCGACTCCACCGGGAACAGCCCGGCAAACACCTGCGGCTGGACTTCCTTGAAGCCCGGCAAAGGCTGTTTGGCGGGCTTGGCAAGATGGGTGATGGTGTCACCGACCTTTGCGGCTTTAAGTTCCTTGATCCCGGCGATTACAAATCCGACCTGGCCCGTGCTTAAACTCTCGCGCTGCATCGATTTTGGCGTGAATACACCGATCTGTTCGGTCAATTGTTGCGCACCTGTAGCCATCAGCAGGATCTTTTCCTTGGGTTTTAATGTACCGTTCACCACCCTCACCAACATCACCACACCGACATAGTTATCGAACCATGAGTCGATGATCAATGCCTGCAATGGCGCATCCGGGTCACCCTTGGGGTGCGGAACCCTGGCGATCAACGCTTCCAGCACGTCCTGCACGCCCACGCCGGTTTTCGCCGAACAGCGCACCGCATCATGCGCGGCTAAACCGATCACATCCTCTATTTCGACGATCGCATTTTCCGGATTTGCCGAAGGCAGATCTATCTTGTTAAGCACCGGCACGACTTCCACTCCCAGATCCAGCGCGGTATAGCAGTTCGCGACTGTCTGAGCCTCTACGCCCTGCGAGGCATCCACCACGAGCAAAGCGCCTTCGCATGCCGACAGAGAGCGCGACACTTCATAAGAAAAATCCACATGCCCCGGGGTATCGATCAGGTTGAGGTTGTAGATTTGACCATCGAGCGCTTTGTAGCTCAGGGATGCGGTCTGCGCCTTGATGGTGATGCCGCGTTCGCGCTCCAGAGCCATCGAATCCAGCACCTGCTCTTCCATCTCGCGGTCTGACAAACCGCCGCATAGCTGGATGATACGATCTGCCAAAGTAGACTTGCCGTGGTCGATATGGGCAATGATGGAGAAATTGCGGATTAGCTGTATGGAGTCCAATATATGAATCGCGCCCGAAACGGTGTTTCACAAAGACGCGGATTCTAGCCGATTTGGGCCGGACATGCAGTACTGTGATCGCGCTGACAACCAATATCCAAAAGCTGAATTAGCTATCAAACGCCCGATGCAGCCAGTTGCGCTTTGCCCATTCCGGCAAGAGCAACATATTCAAGCCAGCCCGCCTCTGCCGGCATATTCACCGATCGCCTGCCTGACTCAGTGTTACTTTTCGTCGAGCCTGATCGCCACATACAAGACATTTTCACCGCGTCGCACCAGCAAAGCCACATTCCGCCCCTTGGCAACCTGCTTGAGGAAATCCTTGAATTGGGCGAGGGAACGGATCTGCACATTGCCGATCGCCAGCAGCACATCACCCTGCTGCAAACCCGAGGCAATTGCAGCCGTACCCTCTACATTCTCCACCACCAGACCGCCCGTGACTTCCAGTTCCTGCTGCTGATCCTTGCTCAACTCGCTGACCGAGATACCCAAACGCGGTATCTTTTCGGATCCATCTTCATTTTTGTTCGTTGCCGCACTGGCCAGCATACCTTCATCCGGCATCTGGCCGACCACCACGGTGACTTTCTTGGATGCGCCTTTTCGCCACAACTCGACCACCACCTTGCTGCCCGGTTTGGTTGCCGCCACGATGCGCGGCAGATCATTGGAACTATCCACCGGCTTGCCGTCGAATTTCAGGATCACATCGCTGGCTTCGATTCCCGCTTTGTCAGCCGGCGCGTTCTTTTCGACACTGCTTACCAACGCGCCGCTGGGTTTGCTCAAGCCGAACGATTCAGCCAGCTCTCTCGTCAATTCCTGAATGGTAACCCCGATTCGGCCCCGGACCACCTTGCCGGTAGTGCGCAATTGATCTGCCACTTGCATCGCCACATCGATCGGAATGGCGAAAGACAGCCCCATCGAACCGCCGGATCGGGTGTAGATTTGCGAATTGATGCCGACAACCTCACCATTCATATTGAACAGCGGCCCACCCGAATTTCCCGGATTGATCGCCACATCGGTCTGGATGAAGGGCACGAAATTGTCCCTTGGCAGGGAACGGCCTTTGGCACTGACGATACCCGCGGTCACGCTGCTGTCGAATCCGAACGGCGACCCGATCGCGACCACCCATTCACCCACCTTCAGTTTGTTCGGATCGCCCTGGGTGATGATAGGCAAGCCACTCGCCTCGATCTTCAGCAATGCCACATCGGTACGTTTGTCCGCACCGATGACCTTGGCACTGAATTCACGCTTGTCAGTCAGGCGAACGGTAATCTTGTCGGCATGATCCACCACGTGCGCGTTGGTCATGATGTAACCATCAGCGCTGATGAAAAACCCCGAACCCAAAGATTGTGATTCCCGCTCTTGGGGCATCTGCGGTGCAAATCGCCTGAAGAAATCATAGAACGGATCATTCTCGGGAATATTTGGAAATGCCTGGGGGTTTCGAATGATTTGCGTGGTACTGATATTCACCACAGCCGGGCCCTGTGTTTCGACCAATCCGGTGAAATCCGGCAATTCCTTGGCATGTGTCAATGGACCGACAATCAATCCTGCAGACAACAAGAACAGTGTGGCAAATCTTCTCAACATGTCATACTCCAGTCAACAGTACATTTATGTTCTTCGGCTTGAACGGGATTTCCTGCTTAACATTTTCCTTGCAGATGTTCCCGACATTGCCGGGCGATATAGGGTTGGAATGTTCTTTCGCCCTGTTGCAATGATATCCACCTGGCGAACGCGAAACCAAACACCAAACCGAACATGGATCCCACTGCCGCATAACCATCACTCTGTCCGGGCTGCGCCCAAATGCTGCCGAGCGTCGCGCCAATCACCAGCAATGCCAGCGGTATCAGGTACATCAATCCGATCCCGCGCATGACCGCACCTTCGACGACCGATACGATGACTTCGTCGCCGACATTGGCATTGATCGGATTAATCACCTTGAATTGTCGCGGTTTGCTGCAAAACAACCGGGATAGCTTTCCAGATCCGCAGCCTTTACCCGCGCAATGTCCGCATCCACCAGCGTGATCAGCCTTGACCAGGGCATGCTTCCCGTCAACTTTGACAACCATGGCGCGTGTTTCGAGCATGCTCATCTGCCATTGAAACGTACCGAATCGATAACCTGCATCACTGTGCGCGGCGGGACTTCACCAACCACGGTTATCAAATGATTATTTGATATCTTGTGGTACAAATTCACAGCGCCTCGACTGGACAGGCCATCCACGTCATCTTCGTCCCCATCATCAGGTTCGATGAATATCGAAATTGCGCTAAGCCCGTCGGAGAATACAATTTGCGTCACCGGGGCATGCCTGCCATGCATCGGTCGCAGTATCTCCATGGTTTTTTTGAATCCGGCTGGTATCGCATCCGCCACCCAACCGCTATTCGTGGGCGAGGCAACATATTTTGCGCTTTCAGGATCGAGCAGATCCGGCCCGTGCACGGTTGCTGACGAATTGTGCTCACTGCTGGAAGATGCTGTCCCGTTTAACCAGGAACGATCAATTTTTCCACCGATTTGCAATTGGGTGAACGCATACTGCTCGACTGCCTGATTCTTGTCGGACAACACTGCAGCCTTGAGCAGCAAGCCGGAATCGGTATGAACCCAGATTTTGTGCGTATAGCGCAAGGTGTCCCTGGGTTGCAATGAGATG
>Ga0210097_1000437_pt1 | contig 14793 bp, 14 predicted proteins | sample Joice_CattailNLA_2_FD_185521 | JGI IMG/M metagenome (GOLD analysis project Ga0210097, IMG submission 185521) | Wetland microbial communities from San Francisco Bay, California, USA, that impact long-term carbon sequestration - Joice_CattailNLA_D2... | ecosystem: Environmental > Aquatic > Marine...
TTTGTGGCGTGGTTTGATCAGCGAGATACTGTCGTTGACGGGTTGGCCGATTGCAATCGTTCTCAGCAAATTGACTGCCGGCAGCGTTGCCACGGTGCTGCCGATCGAACAGGAAGAGATACGCATTGCAGCGGCCTATGTTCTGGTGTTCATTGCCGCATTGGTCACATGCGGCATAGTGGCCAGACTGATCGCCAGAATGCTGAAGGCGATCGGTTCAGACTGGACGGACAGGGCGATGGGCGGATTGTTTGGGATATTGCGCGGCGGTCTGGTCCTGCCGGTCAGCGAGCCGCGCCAAAAAGCCTGATCCGGTAAATGCGTCAGGCCGGCAGGTCTTTGGAGGATATTGCCCTGCTGACCAAGTCGTGGTTGCCGGACAACATCGGGCAACGGATACATTATCGGTTTCACAGTTAATTTTGGGATAGAACAATCATGTGCGGCATACTCGGAGTGATCTCGCAATCACCGGCCAATCAGCTGTTATATGACGGCTTGCAGGTCTTGCAGCACCGCGGTCAGGATGCTGCCGGCATCGCGACTCTGGAAGGAGATACCTTCCATCTGCACAAGGACAACGGACTGGTGCGCGATGTGTTCCGCACGCGTCACATGCGCTCGTTGCTGGGGAATGCCGGCATTGCGCACGTACGCTATCCGACCGCCGGTTCGGCGGTGGATCACAATGAAGCGCAACCGTTCTATGTCAATTCGCCGTTCGGTATCATGCTCGGCCACAATGGCAACCTGACCAATTCCGAAGAATTGAAGAAGCAGTTGTTCGTCGCGGACCTGCGTCACGTCAACACCAATTCGGATTCCGAGGTACTTTTGAACGTGCTGGCACATGAGCTGCAAACCAAATCCAGGCAATACCACCTGGATCCTCAAACCATATTCGCGGCGGTGTCCGGCGTGCATCAGCGTTGCCGTGGTGCCTATGCGGTGGTGGCAATGATCGCGGGCTACGGCCTGCTGGCTTTCCGTGATATCCACGGCATCCGCCCGCTGGTGATCGGCGTAAACGAAACAGCGTTAGGTACGGAATATCTGGTCGCATCGGAAAGCGTGGCTCTGGATACCCTGGGCTTTAAATTCCTGCGGGATATCGCGCCGGGCGAGGCGGTGTTCGTTGATTTTGACGGCATTCTGCACAGCCGCCAATGCAGCGACCAAGCCAGCCTCAATCCGTGCATTTTTGAGTATGTGTATCTGGCCCGTCCTGACTCGGTTCTCAACGGTATATCGGTATATGAAACCCGTTTGTACATGGGGGAGTTTCTGGCCGATAAACTCAAGCGCAATTGGAGCAAAGCCGATATCGATGACATCGACGTGGTGATCCCGATCCCGGATTCCAGCCGCCCCAGCGCATTGCAATTGGCGAACCGCCTCAACATTCCATTCCGCGAGGGTTTTGTGAAGAACCGTTACATCGGGCGTACCTTCATCATGCCCGGGCAGGCGATGCGCAAGAAATCGGTGCGCCAGAAGCTGAATGCGATCGGCGTCGAATTCAAGGACAAGAACGTATTGCTGGTGGACGACTCGATCGTGCGCGGCACCACCAGCCGGGAGATCGTGCAGATGGCGCGCGATGCGGGCGCGCTCAAGGTTTATTTTGCTTCGGCGGCACCGCCGGTGCGCTTCCCGAACGTGTACGGCATAGACATGCCCAGCCCGCAGGAGCTGATCGCCACCGGACGCAGCGACGACGAGATTTGCCGCGAGATCGGCGCGGATCGCATCATTTATCAGGACCTCGACGATCTCAAGGCGGCAGTGCACAAAGCCAACCCTGAGATCGACAGCTTCGATGCGTCATGCTTCGACGGACACTACATCACCGGTGATGTCAGTGCCGACTATCTGAACCGGGTTGAAGCGTTACGCGGCGGAGGCAAAGCTGATATACCGCTTGATGAAGACCAACTGGAGTTGAATCTGGCAGTCAGCGCTACTTCCATGTGACGCGATGCCGAAGTTGACATCGTGGATGACGAATGCTACTTTCCTTCTGCGCCGATTTGAGGATCAGCTTGCGGGCGCGTTACAAGTTCAGCTAAAGCGTGGGAAACCCGGTTTAGCGCCAAGCTATCCGGGTTTTGTACTCTAAGGGGCCGTCATGTCCGAATCAACCTATCAACCGGAAACGCTGGCCGTGCACGCCGGCACGGCGCGCAGCCAGTTCGGGGAACACAGCGAAGCATTGTTCCTGACTTCCAGCTTCGTGTTCGAAAATGCCGCGCAGGCGGCAGCGCGTTTCATCGGCGAGCAGCCGGGCAACATCTACTCCCGTTTCACCAATCCCACCGTCACGATGTTCGAGGAACGCCTCGCGGCGATGGAAGGCGCAGAACAATGCATCGCGACCGCGTCCGGCATGTCGGCGATATTGTCCTGCGTGATGGGATTGCTGAAAGCGGGCGACCATATCGTTGCCTCGCGCAGTCTGTTCGGCGCGACGGTGAACCTGTTCAACAATATCATCAAGAAATTCGGCGTGGAGACAACGTACGTATCGGCCACCGACGTCACTGATTGGAAAGCCGCTGTGCGTCCTGATACCAGAATGCTTTTCCTCGAGACACCGTCCAATCCGCTCACCGAGATTTCCGATATTGCGGCGATTGCTGAGTTGGCGAAGCAATGCGGCGCGTTGCTGGTGGTGGACAACTGTTTCTGTACGCCTATCCTGCAACGCCCGCTGGATCTGGGTGCCGACATTGTGATCCATTCCGCGACCAAATATATCGACGGACAGGGTAGGGTGCTGGGTGGTGCAGTGCTGGGCAGCAAGAAAAATCTGGAAAGCGTTTATGGCTTTTTGCGCACAGCCGGCCCGACCATGAGTCCCTTCAACGCCTGGGTGTTTTTGAAGGGCATAGAGACGTTGAAGATCCGCATGGAGGCACTTAGTGCCAATGCGTTGCACTGGCGCAGTGGCTGGAGAAACAGCCGAACGTGGTGCGTGTGTTATATCCGGGGCTGGCTTCACATCCTCAGCACAAGCTGGCGATGAAGCAGCAGAAAACCGGGGGCGGCATCGTGTCGTTCGAGGTGAAGGGCGGTAAAGCGGCGGCATGGCGCGTGATCGACAATACAAAGCTGCTGTCGATCACTGCGAACCTCGGCGACACCAAGACCACCATAACCCATCCGGCCAGCACCACCCATGCGCGCATCACGCCGGAAGCACGCGCAGCGGCAGGCATTACGGATGGGCTGATACGTATCGCAGTCGGTCTGGAGGCGGTGGTCGACATACAGAATGATCTTGCTCGCGGTTTGGGTTACTGAGGTGAAAGCAATTCGGCCACAGAGAACACAGAGAACACAGAGATCACAGAGAGGGACGAGGGAGACACTTGGTTTTCTCTGTGTGCTCTGTGAACTCTGTGGCTAATGGGTTTTGTAAATGGACAATCTTGCCGCAAAAGTTGGTGAAGCGCTCAAATCCCACGGCATGATGCTGGCGACTGCTGAATCCTGCACCGGCGGCGGAATTGCGCAAGCGATCACCGAAGTGGCCGGCAGCTCCGCGTGGTTCGAACGCGGCTTCATCACCTATTCCAATCTTTCCAAGCAGCAGATGCTCGGTGTGCGCGAGTCCACACTCAAGCAGCACGGCGCTGTTTCCGAGATGACGGTGCGAGAGATGGTTGCGGGCGCGTTGCAGCACAGCGCCGCGCAAGTGGCAGTATCGGTTAGCGGCATTGCCGGACCGGATGGCGGAACAGCCGAAAAGCCTGTGGGTACGGTGTGGTTCGCCTGGGGCATCAGGAACGGCGAGGCCGTTGCCAAGCGATATCAGCTAAGTGGCAACCGTGCCGAAGTCCGCGCACAAGCGGTTCATGTCGCGTTGCAGGGAGTAATCAACTTGTTGAATCAATGGACCGAAATGGCCTGAAATCAATAAGAGAACGAACGTTCTGTACAAATTCAAAATGATGTGCCACAATCCTGCATCACTATTGAAAGGGGATAAAAATGGAAGACAATAAATCCAAGGCACTTGAAGCGGCGCTGAGCCAGATCGAGAAACAATTCGGCAAAGGTTCGATCATGCGCCTGGGTGAGCATGAAGTTGCGCGAGACATACAAGTGGTTTCCACCGGGTCGCTCGGTTTGGACATCGCGTTGGGCGTGGGCGGTTTGCCGCGCGGTCGGGTGGTGGAGATCTACGGCCCGGAATCGTCCGGCAAGACCACGCTGACTTTGCAAGTCATCGCCGAAATGCAAAAGCTGGGCGGCACGGCGGCCTTTATTGACGCGGAACATGCGCTCGATCCGCAGTATGCCCAGAAACTCGGCGTGAAGGTCGAAGAGCTGCTCATCTCGCAACCGGACAATGGCGAACAGGCACTGGAAATCGCGGACATGCTGGTGCGCTCGGCTTCGGTGGACGTGGTCGTGATCGACTCGGTCGCCGCGCTGACACCCAAGGCCGAGATCGAGGGCGACATGGGCGATCCGCAAATGGGATTGCATGCACGGTTGATGTCGCAAGCTTTGCGCAAACTCACCGCCAACATCAAGCGCTCCAACACGCTGGTGATCTTTATCAACCAGATCCGCATGAAGATCGGCGTGATGTTCGGCAACCCGGAAACCACCACCGGAGGCAATGCGCTCAAGTTCTACGCATCGGTGCGCCTGGATATCCGCCGTATCGGCGCGATCAAGAAAGGCGACGAAGTGATCGGCAACGAGACGCGTGTAAAGGTGGTGAAGAACAAGGTCGCTCCGCCGTTCCGTGAAGCGCTGTTCGATATCCTGTACGGAGAAGGCATCTCGCGCGAAGGCGAGATTATCGATCTCGGCGTGTTGCACAAACTGGTGGAGAAATCCGGTGCCTGGTACGCCTACAAGGGCGAAAAGATCGGCCAAGGCAAGGACAATGCACGCGAATATCTGCGCGAGCATCCGGAAGTGGCCCGCGAGATCGAGAACAAAGTGCGAGCCGCGGTCGGCGTAGCGTTGTTGGATGACTCCGGAAATAAAGCGGCCGGACAGCCTGGCGAGGATACGCCCGCGAAATCGGGTGTAAGAGCCAGTGCCAAAGCGGGTAAGGCTGTTGAGGAAAAAGCCTGAAGTAGTTTTGCGTGTCCGCGCCATGCGCTGTTTGGCACGGCGCGAACATACTCGCACGGAGTTGCGTGCAAAACTGTTGCCGCATGTTCAGGATGGGGAGGATGTGGATGCGGTACTCGACGAACTGGAAAAGCGCAGCTGGCTATCTGATGAGCGAGCGGCCTCGCAAATCGTGCATGCCAAACGCAGCCGCTTCGGCGCACAACGAATCACCCACGAGTTGCGCAGGAAGGGCATTGCGGAGGAATTGATCAGCAACGCCCTGCCGGTTTTGAAAGAAACCGAGCTAAAAGCTGTACGCGAGGTGTGGCAATCGAAATTCGGCACTTTGCCAAAGAACAACAATGAAAAAGCAAAACAAGTCCGTTTCCTGCAATCGCGCGGGTTTGCTCCGGATGTGATTTTCAATTTGCTTCGACTGACTGCTTCCAGTGAAGATTGATTCTATTGAGCGCGTGGAGTTCTGAAGCGTGAGATTATGGTCGTTGCACCCACGATATTTGGATGCCAAAGGATTGGTGGCGTTATGGCGTGAAGCCTTGCTTGCGCAGAAAGTACTCGCAGGAGAGACCAAGGGCTATCGCCATCATCCGCAGTTGTCGAGATTTCTCGGCCAGACCGATGCGCCGGGGGCAATTGCGGTTTATCTGCGCGAAGTACAGCACGAGGCAACACGGCGCGGATACCGCTTCGATGCTGCGAAGATTGGCCGCTGTACCGGGGGCGTCAAAATACCGGTCACGCGCGGCCAGATGGTTTATGAGCTGGCGCACTTGCGCGCCAAACTGGAATTGCGCGACTCGGAAGCATTGCAGCGTATCGGCGCGGTGACCGAGCCGGAACCGCATCCGCTGTTCACAGTGGTGGAGGGTGGTATCGAGGCATGGGAAGTATTGCGCCGATAGCGTGCGGTTGTAGTGGCTAATGGTATGATGCGCACCTTGTTTGAAGGGCATTTTGATATACAGGGTGTGCAATGAAAAGCAGTGAGATACGCCGGCAATTTCTTGATTACTTCGCCTCCAAGGGGCACACGATCGTGCCGTCCAGTTCGCTGGTGCCGCATGAAGATCCGACCCTGTTGTTCACCAATGCCGGAATGAACCAGTTCAAGGATGTGTTCCTCGGCTTCGACAAACGTTCTTACACACGTGCCGCTTCATCGCAGAAATGCGTGCGTGCCGGCGGCAAGCACAACGATCTGGAGAACGTCGGCTACACCGCACGTCACCACACCTTCTTCGAGATGCTGGGGAATTTCAGCTTCGGTGATTACTTCAAGCATGATGCGATCAAGTTTGCGTGGGAATTGTTGACTGAGGTATACAAACTGCCCAAAGACAAGTTGTGGGTGACGGTGTATGCCGAGGACGACGAAGCATACGACATCTGGACCAAAGAGATCGGTATGCCTGCCGCACGCGTGATCCGCATCGGCGACAACAAGGGCGGGCGCTATGCGTCCGACAATTTCTGGATGATGGGCGACACCGGTCCGTGCGGACCCTGCACCGAGATCTTTTACGACCACGGCGAACATGTTGCTGGCGCCCCGCCAGGCAGCCCTGGAGAAGACGGCGACCGCTACATCGAGATATGGAACAACGTGTTCATGCAGTTCAACCGCGACGAGCGCGGCGTGATGCATCCGCTGCCCAAGCCTTCCGTCGATACCGGTATGGGTCTGGAGCGCCTCTCGGCGGTGTTGCAGCATGTGCATTCGAACTACGACATCGATCTGTTTCAGAATCTTATCTGCGCGGCGGCGCGCGAAACGAAATCCAACGATCTCACCAACAACTCGCTCAAGGTGCTGGCCGATCATATACGCGCCTGTTCCTTTCTGATCGCCGACGGCGTGATCCCTGGCAACGAGGGACGCGGCTACGTGCTGCGCCGCATCATCCGCCGCGCGATACGCCACGGCTACAAGTTGGGCGCGCGTGCCGCGTTTTTCCACAGGATGGTGCCGGATCTGGTGGCTGAAATGGGTACGGCGTTTCCGGAACTGGCTGCAGAACAGGTGCGCGTGATGGAGATACTCAAGCAGGAAGAAGAGCGTTTCTTTGCGACGATCGAACATGGAATGGCGATACTCGATGCCGAGCTGGCCGAAATGGCGAAGCAGGGCAACAAGGTATTCAACGGCGAAACCGCTTTCAAGTTGCATGATACCTTTGGTTTTCCGCTCGACCTGACCCAGGATTTGTGCCGCGAACACGGGATCGTGGTCGATACCGCGAATTTCGATGCGGCGATGGCACGACAGAAAGAACAGGCGCGTGCGGCTGGTAAATTCAAGATGGCGGCCAACCTGGAATACAGCGGCCCTGCGACCACATTCCATGGTTATGACACGCTGGAACAGAAGGGCAATATCCTCGCGCTGTACAAGGACGGCACGGAAGTGAACGAATTGAACGAGGGCGAGATGGGTATCGTGGTGCTGGACGAAACGCCGTTCTATGCCGAGTCCGGCGGCCAAGTCGGCGACCAAGGTGAGCTGCGCTCCACTCACGGAATATTCGCCGTAGAAGATACTCAGAAGATACAGGCCAGCGTGTACGGCCACCACGGCGTGGTGAAAACCGGCAAGTTGAGCGTGGGCAATAATGTCACTGCACGCGTGGACATGCAGGCGCGTGCACGTACCGAGCGCAACCATTCGGTCACGCACCTGATGCACAAGGCACTACGCGAAGTATTGGGCAGCCATGTGCAACAGAAGGGTTCGCTGGTCGACCCGGACAAGACACGCTTCGACTTCGCACACACCAGGCCGATGACCAATGCGGAAATCATGAAAGTGGAAGCCATCGTGAATGCCGAGATTTTCGCCAATGCAGCGACCCTGGCACGTTTGATGGGCATCGAGGAAGCGCAAAAGACCGGCGCGATGATGCTGTTCGGCGAGAAATATGGCGACAAGGTGCGCGTGCTCGACATCGGTACCTCGCGCGAATTGTGCGGCGGCACACATGTGAAACGCACCGGAGACATCGGATTGTTCAAAATCGTGGCTGAGAGCGGTGTCGCGGCCGGCGTGCGGCGCGTCGAGGCGGTGACCGGGGAGGGCGCGCTGGCCTATGTGCAGAAACAAGAGCGGCAATTGCAGCAAGTTGCAGACGCTGTTAAGGCCCAGCCGCAGGAAGCTGCCGCGCGCATCTTGCAAATTATCGATAACGCTAAGACAATGGAAAAGGAACTGGCCCGGCTCAAATCGAAATTGGCCGGTGCACAAGGCGATGATCTCATCGGTCAAGCGGTGGATTGCAACGGCATTAAGGTATTGGCCGCGCTGCTGGAAGGCGCGGATGCTGCGGCGTTGAGGGAAACACTGGACAAGCTCAAGGATAAACTCAAATCCGCCGCTATCGTTTTGGCAGCAGTATCCGAAGGCAGGGTCAGTTTGATTGCCGGTGTGACACCCGATCTGGTCAACAAAATCAAAGCGGGGGATTTGGTGAACATGGTGGCTCAACAAGTTGGCGGAAAAGGCGGGGGCAGGCCGGACATGGCGATGGCGGGCGGCACGCAACCTGAGCATCTGGCTTCAGCTTTGTCCTCTGTTCCAACTTGGGTGAAGGCTAAGTTATAGTATGGAGTGTCCGGCCTTGCATGCTGATCCCGCACCTGAGCGACTTCCTCGCCACCGTGCTACAGCAGCGCCGGACATGGCGATGGCGGGCGGCACGCAACCTGCGCATCCGGTTTCAGTTTTATCCTCATTTGCAACTTGGTTCAAGTCTCACACTTAGGGGCGACACTGGTGGGTACAAACCGTTATTGCGTATTGCTGGTTGATGACGATTTGGTTCAAATTGATAAGGTGCGCCACGCCGTGGTTGAATCTGGTCTTGATATCGAACTGAACGCTGTGGCCGGCGGCGATGCTGTGCTGGACTGGTTCAGATCATGCGTCCGTAATAATGATCAGCTGCCGGACATCATCCTGCTGGATCTGAAATTGCCAAAACTTGACAACTTGGCGGTACTGCGCAAACTGCGCAATGATGCTTCCACCAGTGAAATACCTATCATGGTGTGTTCTGCTGAATATACCCAGGAAGATATTCTGACTAGTTACAAGGCCGGAGCGAACACCTTCGTGGCCAAGCCGACCGATTCTGTACAATGTGCCGAATTGTTGCGCGAGCGTTTGGCATACTGGATGCATCCGCAACATAAACTGTATTCCTCGGCCAAGGATGGGGTTACCGGGCAGATTTGATCGCGCACCGCTAAAACGGCAATTTCAAGTGTGGCGCGGCCTGCAGGAATATCCTGCGGAAGTCGTTCTGTATGCGCTGTAAAGCTGCCTTGCTGTCTGCTTCAAAACGCAGCACGATCACCGGCGTGGTGTTGCTGGGACGAGCCAAGCCAAAACCGTCGGAATATTCCACGCGCAGACCGTCCAGCGTGATGATCTCCTTTGCATCGGGAAAAATCGGGGGATCGGTGAACTTCGCGGAGTTTTGCAGTTGTGCCAGCAGACTATGATTCTCGCCCTCGTTTGTATGCATATGCAATTCTGGTGTGCAGATCGCATCCGGCAAGTTGTTCAGCGTGGCGCTTGGATCTTCCACTCTGCTCAGGATTTCCAATAGACGTGCCCCTGTGTACAATCCATCGTCAAAACCGTACCAGCGTTCCTTGAAGAACACATGGCCGCTCATCTCTCCTGCCAGCAGCGCGCCGGTTTCACGCATCTTGGCTTTGATCAGAGAATGTCCCGTCTTCCACAGCGTCGGTTTACCTCCGTGCGAGCGTATCCAGTCGAACAGGTTGCGCGTGGACTTGATATCGAAAATAATTTCTGCGCCTGGGTTGCGGCTCAACACATCTGCTGCGAACAGCATCAGCTGCCGATCCGGATAGATGATCTTGCCGTCTTTGGTCACCACGCCGAGTCGGTCGCCATCGCCATCGAAGGCCAATCCCAGTTCACTGTCGTTGTTGTGCAGCGCCGTGATCAGGTCGGCAAGATTTTCAGGTTGTGACGGATCGGGATGATGGTTGGGGAAGCTCCCGTCGACTTCGCAAAACATCTCGTACACCACGCAGCCGAGCTGGCGATACAGCTTGGCAACATATGCACCCGCCACGCCGTTGCCGCAATCCACGGTGATTTTCATGGTGCGGGCCAGCTTGATGTCGGAGACGATGCGCGAGATGTATTCTGCGCTGATATCTCGCTTTGTGTAACTGCCTGCGCCGTGTGTCAGATCATTTTGCTCGATGCGCGTGCGCAATTGCTGGATGGCATCTCCAGACAGTGTTTCGCCCGCGAGCACCATCTTTAGCCCGTTGTAATCCGGCGGATTGTGGCTTCCGGTGAGCATCACCGCGCAGTTGGTCTGCAACTGGTAGGCGGCGAAATACACCATAGGCGTGGGAACGCAGCCGACATCGATCACGTCGATACCGCTCTTCCGGATACCGTGCGCCAGCGCGGCGATCAGTTCCGGACCGGACAGCCTGCCATCGCGTCCGATCGCAATCTTGCGTTGTCCACGTGCAACGGCTTCGGATCCTATGGCATGACCGATCGCTTCGACCACTGCGGGAGTCAGCGTCCTGCCGACAATGCCGCGGATATCGTAAGCCTTGAAGATTTCTTTCGGTAAATTGTTCGGCATGGATGTGATTCTGAATTACTGGCCGTCACATTTGTTCGATCTTTTGCCAGACAAGATCCGGGGTGAGCTTTATCATGCAGTTGAAATGTCCCAACGGACATTCGCGCTTGAAGCATGGGCTGCATTTGAGGCCGAGTTTGACGACTTCAGCTTTGGGTGAAAGCGGCGGGGTGAAATCCGGGCTGCTGGAGCCGAACAGCGCCAGCATCGGGCGATCCAGCGCGGCAGCAAAGTGCATTAAGCCGGAATCGTTGCTGATCACCAGATCGGCGCAGGAGAGCAGCGCGATGGCATCTGCGAGATCGGTGTTGCCGCACAGGTTGCGACTATCCTGGTTGCCCAGAGCAACAATCTTGTCGGCGATTTCCTTGTCCTTGAGCGAGCCGACCAGCCACACAGAAAAGCCGGAGTCCGATAAACGCTGCGCCAGTTCAGCATAATAGGGGATGGGCCAGCGCTTGGCAGAACCGTATTCTGCGCCGGGGCAAAATACGGCGACCGGCCTGGAAAGATTCAGATTTAGCCGTTGCAGCACGCCCCGGCGCTGTTCTTCGCTCACCTGCAAGCGCGGTTGTGGAACCGGGCGGTCTAAAGGGAAGTTGGGCGGCTCGGCAAGTTGTGCAAAGCGTTCGACCATCAACGGCAATTCCTTCTTGTCCAATTTTCGTGCGTCTGTGAGCAGGGGTGCGTATCGCATTTCGCCGATAAATCCGGTGCGTATCGGTATCCGGGAGAAAAAAGGCACGAGTGCTGATTTGAACGAATTGGGCAATACGATGACCTGATCGTATTTTTCCAAGCCTAGCTGCTTCCCTATCTTCATGCGTGCGCCGAGCCGGAGTTCGCCATGCTGAAATGGATTGATGATGACATTGTGTACTTCCGGCATTTGGCGAAAAAGGGATTCCGTCCACGTTGGCGCGAACATGTCTATTTGGCAGCCGGGGTGGCGTTGATTCAGGCGTGCAAGCATGGGTTGAGTCAGCATGGCATCGCCGACCCAGCTTGGGGAAACCACCAGTATTTTATGCATAGCGGCTAGTGGTGGTCTCGGGGCAACTCACCCTTGAAGCGATAAAGCGTGCCGCAATAGGGGCAGCGCGCTTCGCCACCTTGATCCAGCGGTATCATAACTCTCGGATGCGCGTTCCACATATTCATGTTCGGCATCGGGCACGCAAGCGGCAGGTCATTTGCGGTGATTTCGATATAACGCCGGGTGATGTCCTGTTTGCTCAAAATAGTTCTCCAGATGCTTCGTTAAACATAGCTTAGCCAGCCGGTATGCTGGGGGTGTTTTCCCGACACGCAATCAAAGAATGCCTGCTGCAGACTGGCTGTGACGGGTCCGCGCGAGCCACCGCCGATGGTGCGGCCGTCGAGTTCGCGTATTGGCGTTACTTCTGCGGCGGTTCCGGTAAAGAAAGCTTCGTCCGCGCAATAGACCTCGTCGCGGGTGATGCGCTTTTCGACGATCCCGATTCCCGCTTCCTTGGCCAGCGTGAAGATGGAATCGCGCGTGATGCCTTCCAGGCAGGCGGTCAGATCGGGCGTATACAGCTTTCCTTTTTTAACGATGAAGATATTTTCACCCGCACCTTCGGCCACATAGCCATCTACATCCAGCAGCAGCGCTTCGTCATAGTTGTCGTTGTCCACTTCCTGATGCGCCAGTATCGAGTTGGTATATGTCGTTACAGACTTGGCGCGGCACATGTTCACATTGACATGATGGCGGGTGAAGCTGGAAGTTTTGACACGTATTCCTTTTGTTAGCCCTTCGTCGCCGAGATAGGCTCCCCATGGCCAAGCGGCGATTGCAACGTGCGTAGATAGCGTCTTTGCTGAGATACCCATCCCCTCGGAACCATAGAACGCGATCGGGCGAATATAGCAGGACTCCAGCTTGTTGGCGCGAACGACCTCCAGCTGTGCCGCTATGAGGGTGGACTTGTCGTAGGGCATCTTCATCTGGAATATGTGCGCGGAATTGAACAGCCGGTCGGTATGTTCTTGCAGGCGGAAAATTGCGGTACCCTTGGCGGCTTGATAGGCGCGCAGGCCCTCGAACACACCCATGCCGTAATGCAGTGTGTGGGTCAGCACATGGGTGGTCGCATCGCGCCACGGTACAAGCTTTCCGTCATACCAGATAAAACCGTCGCGGTCGGACATCGACATAATGGGATTCCTTCAAATTGGCCAGTAACGAAGCGTGGATTTTAGCCTGTTCCTGCCAACTTATGAAAGAGCAGAACAAATTATCCGGAGCTATAGACTTGTTTCTTGGGGCGATAATTCAGGTATGATTAGAACATATCGTTATCTGTATCATAGAGGCGTAAATCCCAAAAGCACTTGGTGCACATCATACGAATGCCAAAGTTCCCTGCAAATGAACAAACAGCGGTATTAACCCAAGAAAACAAGCTGCATAAGGACCTGTTGATCTTTGCCTGCGCGTTCATGAATCTGGCCGTGGTGTTGTGGCTGGCCATATATTGGGTGATGGGGCTGCACTATTCGACCACTGTTCCATTGTTTTACCAGCTGATTTCTGTTGCTTCGCTGGCCCACTATCTGAAAACCAAGAATTTCGAGTTGTTCCGCTTTGTTCAACTGAGTCTGTTCCTGTTCGTCCCGTTCATCATGCAATGGAGCATCGGCAGTTCCGTCACGGCCAGCGGTGTGATGCTCTGGGCGCTGCTCGCCCCGATAGGGGCGCTGGTGGTTTCGGGCCTGCGCGATTCCATTCCGTGGTTCATCGCCTACATGGTGATGACCGTGGTGTCCGGAGGCTTCGATTACTATCTGGGTACCGGGAGCAATAGCGGGGTGGCGATGAAAACCATCGGCTTCTTTTTCGCGCTCAACTTTGCCGCCATGTCTTCGATCATCTATTTTCTGGTGCGCCACTTTGTCGTGGAGATGGACAAGATCAATGTTCAACTCGACCAGCAGCATCAATTGCTGGCCGAAGAACAGAAAAAATCCGAACGCGTGCTGCTGAACGTGCTGCCAAGCAACATCGCGCAACGCCTGAAGGATCATCAGGGACTGATAGCGGACGGGCATGCGGATGTGACCGTGATGTTTGCGGATCTGGTGAATTTCACTCAACTGACCGAGTCGCTCTCACCTGAACAAATGGTCGGTTTGTTGAATACCATATTCTCCGGTTTCGATCTGTTGTGTGAAAAATACGGCGTGGAAAAGATCAAGACAATCGGCGATGCCTATATGGCGGTCGGCGGTTTGAATCGCGACAACACAAATTACACCAGCGATATCGCCAACCTGGCTTTGGAGATGCGTGACTTTGTGACCAGCCATCCTGGCCTGGCCAGATTCAAGCTGGAAATCCATTGCGGCATAGCCACCGGGCCTGTGGTTGCGGGCGTGATCGGAACCAAACGTTTCATCTATGATTTGTGGGGAGACACGGTGAACGTTGCGAGCCGGCTTACCGACGAGGCAGTCGAAGGGGTTATCCAGGTGGACAAGGTCACATACAATCGCATCCGCCACCATTATGCTTTCGAGCCGGCCGCCACGATAACCCTCAAGGGCAAGGGTGAGATGGTGATGTATCGCCTTACCTCGAAATTGGATGGCGATGCCGCCAGCCGGATCAGTCCGTCAGGACGGTATAGCGCCGTTGTTCAACAAGGTATCATCCCCGAACAGCCTATTCCATAATTCCGTGCATGGGGCAGTATTGATCATGCCTGGTTCAATCCGGCATGGAGACAGGTTGTTGAGCCTCATTTTGTGCTGTGTCTGGCGCAAGGAGCGATAAAGCGTGCGGGTCTGTTCGGCGATATCTGCTGGTATGAGGCCGAATTCTGCTGCCAGCTTGAGCAATGCCAAGTTCCCGACGTTGGCAGTCAATTGCGGATACTTATGGGAGTAGGCCAGCACGAGGTACTGCACCATGAATTCGATATCCACCATTCCGCCGCTATCATGCTTGATGTCGAACAGGCCACTGTCATTGGGGTGGCCGTCGTGCATCTTATGACGCATCTCCAGTATCTCCTCGCGCAGCTTGTCCAAT
>Ga0210097_1000441_pt1 | contig 14729 bp, 10 predicted proteins | sample Joice_CattailNLA_2_FD_185521 | JGI IMG/M metagenome (GOLD analysis project Ga0210097, IMG submission 185521) | Wetland microbial communities from San Francisco Bay, California, USA, that impact long-term carbon sequestration - Joice_CattailNLA_D2... | ecosystem: Environmental > Aquatic > Marine...
AATTATCTGCGCACGGAAGTTCCCTTCGGGTGGCTGATCCACGGCCTTCACTACTGGGGGGCCAACGCCATCATCGTGCTGGTCGGCCTGCACATCGCCCGCGTGTTCATCTACGGCGCATACAAGGCCCCGAGGGAACTGACGTGGTTGGCAGGGGTTGTCCTGCTGCTCGTCACCGCGGGCCTCGTGTTCACGGGCGCACCGCTCCCGTGGGACGAGCGGGGGTACTGGGCGGCGGAGGTGGGCACCAGCATCGCGGGCACGGTCCCCCTCGTCGGGGATGCGGTAAAACGCCTCTTCCGGGGGGGCGATCTCATGGGGCAACTGGCCCTCTCCCGGATGTTCGTCCTGCACGTCGCGATCCTCCCTGCCATCCTCCTGGCGTTCCTCGCCGTGCATCTTGCTGCCTTCCGGCAGTTCGGAAGCGTCGGCCCGTGGGACGAGGCGAAACGCCAACGCAGCGGGCTGTTCTGGCCGGATCAGTTTATCAAGGACGCGATCGTCGCCACCTTCTTCCTGGTCTTCCTGATCGCCCTTTGCGCCTATGCATCGCCCCCGTTTGCAGGGCCCGCGGACCCGCTGGACACCTCGTACGTGCCAAAGCCGGAATGGAACTTCCTGTTCCTCTATGAAACGCTGAAGTTCTTCCCGGGCCGTCTCGAGCCTCTCGGAACGATGGGGATTCCCCTCATCGGCGTCCTGGTCCTGGTCCTGCTTCCTTTCTCGGACCGGAACCCGGAGCGCAACCCGGTTCGCCGTCCCTTCGCCATGGCGGGCGGAGCGATCTGGGTCGGTGCCGTGGTCGTCCTCACCATCATCGGCTATCGGAGTCACCCCGGGGGCCAGGAGGCCGGGTCGCGGGCACCGAGCGGTTCCCATGCGCGTCTGTCCCAAAGTGCCCGGGAAGGGGCCACCCTGGCGGGCTCCCTTGGCTGCACGGGATGCCACAGCATCAACGGAACCGGCGGGTCGGTGGGCCCGGACCTCTCGAACGAATCACGGCAAGGAAGGTCCCGGGCATGGCTCATGGACCAGATCCGCGCCCCGAAATCCCACAACCCGAACTCGATCATGCCCTCCTACCCGTCGCTGACGCAGCAGCAGCTGGACCAGATCGTCGACTACCTGCAGAGCCTGGGTGTTGCGAATCCTCCCGGAGAGAGGGGGGCGACGGTTCCGCTTCCCGTTCGGGCAACGCCGGACCCTGCGCCTCCCCTCCGGCAATCACCCGTTGCCCCGCCTCCTGCGGCATCTTCCCCCTCCAAACCTTCCGGCGCCATCCACGGGCTCGGGCCTCTCTCCCCCGGCTCGTCTCTCGGCCCGCCGGGCCGGGCAGCTTCCGTCATCGGGAGCGGGGAGCACGGCGCCGTCCTGTTCCGCCTCTACTGCGCCTCCTGCCACGGCCCCGAAGGAAAGGGGGGGATCACCAATCCCGGGTCCGCGGGAGGAGCGATCCCGCCGCTCAGCCCGATCGACCGGAAATTCTACAGCAGCGATCCACAGACGTTCGCCAACAACATCGACCGGATCCTGCAGTACGGTTCGATCCCGAAAGGACCGATGCCTGAAAAGAAGATGCTCGTGTTCGGAATGACGAACTCGCTGACGCAGGAGGAGATCGCCGACCTGGAGGCCTACATCCTGGAGCGCAACGGCGTGGACCGGGCGCAGGTGCCTCATTCGGGGATCCCGCCGAAGATCTTTTTCTATCTCACGATGGCCGCGCTCGTCTTGACCGCGGGGGTGCTTGGGGGAGTTTGGGCGCGCATGCGGGCAAATGCCCGCAAAAACGCTTCCTGAAGACGTTCCCGGACGGGGAGCCTTCTTTCGCGACGCGTCTCCCCGGGACCACAATGGAAGCAAGTCGCGTCTGGCGCCGTGTCTCGCAAACAGGTTGATGCACCGGGACCGTCGATGCGCCGCGGTGGTCGAATGCCCGGTTATTTTCGAGACGCTGCACTAGGGCTCCGGTTCCTGCTTCACCAGAATGATGGAGCACGGCATCCTCCGGATGAGGTCTTCGTTGCTGCGGCCGAACAGGAAGTGCTCCAGCCTGCCTTCCTCGTGGGCGGGGACGAGGAGGAGGTCGATCCGCCTGTCCTTGATCACCTGGAGTATCACTCCGGTGGGTTCTCCCTCCCTGACCATCTCCGTCACGGCCAAACCCTTCTTCGTCTCGTCCCGGATGACCTTCGCCAGCTCCTCTTTCGCATCATCAAGTACGTTTTTATACTCCTCGTCGAGAGACAGAAAGGGAAGATTCCATCCCTCGGCCCCGAAGGGATCGTGCACCACGTGGAGAACAACCAGCTCGGCGCCATAGCTCCTTGCCAGCGATGCACCGTAGTGCACCGCCTTCCTGCTGTTCATGATGTCCGTCACCAGGACCAGGATCCGTCGGACGTCTTCCATGGCAACCTCCATGCGATATTGAGAGTGTCGTCCAGCAAACCGTTCTTTCCTCCCGGCCCGGGTCTCACGGCCCTGTCCCGGCGGTGAGGTTCCAGGCGCGGATCACGCGGACCTCTCTCTCGTAGCCGAGCACCCCGATCGAGGAGGTCCCCATGGCGAAGAGCCGGCCCTCGGTCGGGCCAAGCCCGAGCCAGCGGGCGGCGAGGACCCGCAGGAGGTGGCCGTGCGCGAAGAGGGCGACGTCGCCTCCGGCCTGCGTTGCCTGCCGGATCACCCGGTCGGCACGCCGGCCCACCTCCGCGGCCGTTTCTCCGCCCGGGACCTCACCTTCCCAGATCGTCCATCCGGGCGTCTCGCGTCGAATCTCTGCTGTGGTTCGCCCCTCGTAGTCGCCGTAGTCCCATTCCCGGAGGTCATCCTCTGCACGGGAGATGTCCCCGTATCCCGCGAGGCGGCACGTCTCCCAAGCCCGGGAAAGGGGACTCGACAGGACGAGGGCGAAGTCCCTGCCGCCGATCCTTCTGCCGAGCGCCATAGCTTCCCGCTCGCCGGCGGCTGTTAAGGGAGCGTCCGTGCGCCCGGTGTGCTTCCCCTCCCGGCTCCAGTCGGTCTCTCCGTGCCGGAAGATCCAGATGTCGGGTCGTCGCTCGTCCATCGCCATCCCGGCGCCGCTACCGCGCGCCTTTCGGGTTGTGCCACGCCCCGGGCGCCACGATCGCGTCGGCCTCGCGCGGCCCCCAGCTACCCGGCTCGTACTCGTGGACCGGGGTCTCTCCCCTCAGCGCGGGGCCCACGATCCGCCAGGCCTCCTCGACGTAGTCCTCGCGGGCGAAGCGGAAGGGCTCGCCCGCCATGGCGTCGCCAAGGAGCTGCTCGTAGGCGTCCGCCTCCTCCGCGTCGGTCTCGTGGCTGATGAGGAGTTCGACCTCGTCGCCCAAGGACTCCTCACCGGGCCGTTTTAACATGGCGCTCACCGCGATCGTCGCCTCCGGTCCCAGCCGAAAGCGGAAGTGGTTTGCCGGATGCGTCGCCGCGTAGATGGGAGGCGGCTGCCGCAGCGTCACGATCACTTCGGTGCAGGTGACGGGCAAACATTTTCCGGCACGGATGACGAAGGGCACTCCCTGCCAACGCCACGACTGGATGGAAAGGCGCACGGAGGCGAAAGTCTCCACCGTCGAATTCGGCGAGACCCCGGGCTCCTTCCGGTACCCGCGAAACTGCCCGAGCACCACGTCCGCCAGGTCGAGGTGGGGGATGGCCTTGAGGACCTTCACCTTCTCGTCGCGGACGATCTCGTTGTCTCCGCCGCCGGTGGGCGGCTCCATGGCCACGTTGGCGAGCACCTGGAGCAGGTGGTTCTGGACGACGTCGCGGATCGCTCCCGCCTGCTCGTAAAAGGCGCCGCGCCCCTGCACTCCGAAGCTCTCCGCCATGGTGATCTGCACCGACTCCACGAAGTTGCGGTTCCAGATCGGCTCGAGGAACGAGTTGGCGAAGCGGAAGAAGACCAGGTTCTGCACGGCGTTCTTTCCGAGGTAGTGGTCGATGCGGAAGATGGCGGGCTCGTCGAAGCGGGAGTGGAGGACGCGGTTCAGCGCGCGGGCCGAGGCGAGATCGCGCCCAAAGGGTTTCTCCACGATGACGCGGGCCCCCTCGGCGCATCCGAGCTGACCGAGCTGCTCCACGACCTTCTCGAAGAGGGCCGGCGGGATGGCAAGGTAGTGGGTGGGGCGGCTCGCCGGGCCCAGCTCGCGGCGCAGCGCCTCGAACGTCCGCGGGTCCGCGTAGTCGCCGTCCACGTAGCGCAGGAGCTCCGAGAGCTTCGCGAAGGCGTCCTGGTCGAGGCCGCCGTGCTTCGTCACGCTCTCCCTGGCCCGCTCCCGGAGCTGCTCCAGGCCCCAGCCCGCCTTCGCGACCCCGATCACCGGCACGTCGAGACGCCCGTGCCGGATCAGCCGCTGCAGCGCGGGGAAGATCTTCTTGTAGGCGAGGTCGCCTGTCGCCCCGAAGAAAACCAGCGCGTCCGACGAGATGCGAGTCATTTCTTCTCCAGGTGGCCGCCGAAGGCGAAGCGCAGGGCGGAAAGGATCCTGTCGGCGAAGTCCGCCTCGCCGCGGGAGGCGAAGCGCTGGTAGAGAGCGGTGGTGAGCACCGGTGCGGGAACCGCCTCGTCGACGGCGGCGTGTATGGTCCATCGCCCCTCTCCGGAGTCGGAGACCCGGCCGGTGAACCTGGCGAGCTCGGGGTCGTCGAGCAGGGCGCCGGCGGTCAGGTCGAGGAGCCAGGAGGCGATGACGCTCCCGCGGCGCCAGACTTCGGCGATGTCCGCCAGATGGAAATCGAACCGGTAGCGCTCCGGGTCCCGAAGCGGTGTGGTCTCCGCGTCCCGTTCATGCGCAAGCTTCCCGACGCCGGCGTGTCGCAGGATGTTGAACCCCTCGGCGTAGGCGGCCATGATGCCGTACTCGATTCCGTTGTGTACCATCTTCACGAAGTGGCCGGCGCCGTTTTGCCCGCAGTGCAGGTAACCGTGTTCCGCGGTGCCGTCGCTCTTCTCCCGTCCGGGTGTGCGCGGGGCCGATTCGATGGGCGGCGCAAGCGCCCGGAAGACGGGGTCGAGGCGCTTCACGATTTCCGGCTCGCCGCCGATCATCTGGCAGTATCCGCGCTCGAGGCCCCACAGGCCGCCGCTCGTCCCCACGTCCACGTAGTGGATTCCCTTCGCGGCGAGCTCCTTCGCCCGCCGGATGTCGTCCACGTAGTAGGAGTTCCCCCCGTCCACGAGAACATCGTCTCGCGCGATTCGCGGTGCGATGTCGGCGATGACCCGGTCCACGACGGCCGCCGGGACCATCATCCAGATGACGCGCGGCTTCGGGAGCTTGCCCAGGAAGTCGTCGAGCGAGGTGGCGCCCGTCGGCCCTTCCTTCGCGAGCGCCGTCACCGATTCCGCCGATGTGTCGTACACGACGATCTTGTGCCCGGCGCGCATCAGCCGGCGCACCATGTTGGCGCCCATCCGTCCGAGACCGATCATTCCAAGTTCCATGTTTGTTCCTCCTTTTCCACGCTGCTGGCGGGCCTTCCTCCCGGTTGCGCGTCGACGGAGTCGAGTTCCCGGGAGGAGGGCTTGATTCCAAAATACGGTTTCCGGGATTAAGATGCCGTAAACAGCACAATGGTGCATCGCGGAAAACCGACCGTGCCCGGCGCCATGCCCGGGTGCGTCGCCGGCATCAGCAAGATCCCCTCGGATCCGGATATGCGCCGCCGCAAGTTCGATCCCGGTGGCGGAATTCGCAGGAAGCGATATTCTATCCCAAGAGATGACCGGCCGGAAGAATCTCGCGCGATGAGTCCCGGGAGCCTTCGAATCCCGGACTCTATACCCCGCCTTGTTTCCGGGGTTTTCAACAAACGGATGATGCGACGTCCGGTCAAGCGGACGCAATCTGCTAAACCGATCACGTAGGCTCTGAAAGGATTGCCGCGTGGATATTATCCATACTCTCCTGCCTGCCATCGAACACTTCCGGATGCTGGGCTACTGGGTCGTGTTCCTGTTTTCCCTCCTGGAGTCCCTGGCCTTCGTGGGGGTCGTGGTGCCCGGCGCCCTGTTCGTCGTGTTCGCCGGCTCCCTGGCGGCAAAGGGGTATTTCGACATCGGCGACCTGGTCTGGTTCGCCTCCGCGGGGGCCATTCTCGGCGACGGCATCAGCTTCCGGATGGGCAGGGGAGGCCATATCCGCTTCCGGGAGGGAAACCGGATCTTCAAGCCGGGGCTTCTGGAGAAGGGGAAGGAGTTTTTCGCGCGCCACGGAGGGAAAAGCGTTTTCCTCGGGAGGTTCGTCGGCCTGATCCGGGCCGTCATCCCCTTTGTCGCGGGGCTTTCCGGCATGGAGGCGAAGAGATTCACCCTGTGGAACGTCGCAAGCGCCATCCTGTGGGCGGCGGCCCACCTGCTCGCCGGGTATTTTCTGGGAGAGGCATGGAGGGCCGTGGAGACCTGGTCGACGCGGTTCGGCCTCGTGCTGGCGGCGATTCTGCTGTTGGCGCTTTGCGCCTACTGGCTGAAGAGGTTCTTCGAGAAACGGGGCAGGGAGCTCCTTGCGTTTGCCGGATCCCTGCTTTCTTCGATCGGAAAGGCGATCGCCGCCGACCCCCATGTTCGGGAACTCGTCGAAAAGTATCCCTCCTTCTTCGCATTCGTCGGGAAACGACTCGACAGGATGGAGTTTACCGGGCTTCCCCTCACCCTGCTCGGCACCGTGTTTCTGTATTTCCTGCTGCTCCTGGCGGGGGTGATCGAGGACGTGCTGACCCTGGATCCCATCGTCGCGCTGGACGCCCGCATCGAGAACCTCCTGTACGCCTTCCGGGATCCTTTGCTGGTCAAGGTCTTTCTCTGGATAACCCTGCTGGCCAAGGCAAAGATCGTTTTATGCTTCCTGCTGCTCCTCGTGCTCGTCTGCCTCCTCTGGAACATGCGGGAATTTCTCTTTCCCTTGATGGTGACCGTTGCCGGAAGCAGCCTGTTCAACCTGTTGGGGAAGGTGGCCTTCCATCGGCAAAGACCTCCCTGGGTCGGCGTCTATACCGAGACGTCTTTCTCCTTCCCGAGCGGGCACGCCGCCATGGCGGCGGCTTTCTACGGATTCGCCGTCTACTTCCTGTGGCGCCGTACGGCAACGTGGGGGAGGCGACTGAATATCCTCTTCGCCGGGGTATTTATAATTGCGGCGATCGGGTTCAGCAGGCTGTATCTGGGAGTCCACTTCTTAAGCGACGTGGTGGGAGGCTACCTGCTGGGGTTGTTGTGGCTGATCATCGGCATCTGCATGACCGAGCTGCATCTGCGCGGGGAACGGCCTCCCCTGGTATCTTCCCGTTCCCCGACTGCGACGAGACGGTTGACTGCGGCACTGGTGATGGCCTGCATCGCCTTCTACGTCTATTCCGGTCTCCGGTACAATCCCTCCGCCTATTTCCCCCCTCCCCGCCCGGCAATCGTTGTTGCGGCTGCGGACATCCTGAAGGAGTTCGACCACGCGCTGCCGAAATACACGGAAAACATCCCCGGCGACCGGCAGCAGCCCTTGAGTGTGACCATCGTTGCCCGCGGCGACAGGAATCTTGTCGACGCGTTCGCCAAGGCCGGATGGGTGCCTGCCGACCCCTTGCGGCTCGACACCTTTATCAAGCTGGCGGGAGCGCTGATTTCCAGGAAGAGCTATCCGTCCGCGCCGGTGGCCCCCTCGTTCTGGAACCGCCATGTGAACGATTTCTCCTTCGAGAAACCGACTCCCGTACGGACCGTAAGGCAACGGCACCAGGCAAAACTATGGAAGACCGATATACGGACGACTGACGGCCGTGCGGTGTATGTCGGGACGGCGGTTCTCGAAGTGGGCCTGAAGTGGCATGTCGTGTACCGGATCCGTCCGGACGTCGACGCCGAACCGGAGGAGTTGCTCCGGGATCTGGTCGCCGCCGGGGTGGTCGCTTCGGACGGGCGGAACAGGTTCGTACCCCCGATGACGGGAAGGAACTCTTTCGGGGATCCGTATTTCACCAACGGGAATATCACGACCATCCATCTCAAATGATCCGCCGGCACCTCATTTCCCCACCACTCCCTTGATTCCCCGCGAGACGAGGATGCCGATGCTTGCCAGAATCCGCGGGAGAGCGATCCCTGCGGGGGATGCGAGGTACTTCGGTTCCCACACCGGGTCGAATTTCTCCTTGTACTGCCTCACGCCCCGGAAGTTGTAGAACTGCTCCCCGTGGCGAAACAGGAAGGCGCCGACCTGATTCCAGAGAGGGGCCAGTGCCTGTTCCCCCATCCCGGAGAGCGGCGCCATCCCCAGGTTGAACCATCGATATCCTTCCTGCTTCCCCCAAAGCATCAACTGAAGGAACATGAAGTCCATCGTCCCGTGGGGGGAACCGGGCAGGTGACGCATGAGATCTATGGAGATCTCCTCTTTCCCGAATCCTTCCAGGATGTTCGCGAATGCGACGATCCTCCCTTCCCGGCGGACGACCCCCAGGGGAAACCTCCTGAGGTATCCTTCGTCGAAATACCCGATGGAGAACCCCTTCTCTCGCGTATTCTTCTCTTCCAGCCAGGCGTCCGAAACCTCTTTCAGTTCCGGCAACAAGGGGCCGACGTCTTTTGCCGGCACGACCTCGAAGGCGACCCTTTCCTTCGTAAGCTTGCGTTCCACGTAGCGGAGGTTCTTGCGGGCGCTGCCTTCGAGAGAAAATTTCTCCAGAGGCACGCGGGCCTCCTCCCCCAGCTTCAACGGCGTCAGCCCAAGGTCCAGGTAGAGAGGGAGAGATTCCGCCCGGACCTCGTAGAAAACGGTCCACCCATCGTGGCGGTCGCTCCTTTCATGGAATCGCCAGGCCAGCTCGGAGTGCTCCTCCGACGGTCCGACCGGATCTCCCAAAGCGACCCAGCTCCTTCCCTGTACCCCGTACATGAGGAACGATTTCCCGCTGTCGCTGAACAGGAGCGCCTTGTCGCCGAGAAGGCCGAGGTTGGCGTTCGTGTGCGGGGATTGCCGGGCGATCCCGAAGGCCTTCTTCAACTCCTCCTCTCCGGGGATCTCCGAAGAACGCGGCACGGGGTGGAGCAGCTTTGCAAGAGCGAGAATCACCGCGATCCCCGACGCCCCCGCCGTGGCGCGAAGGAATCGGGGCGCGTTTCCGTGGAGGACGAACTTCCACCAGAGCTCCTGCGAGTACTCCACGTGCTTGTAGGAGAAGACCCCCAACCAGACCGTAGCCAGGAGAACCAGAAAGATCATCGACGTCCAGTCCGGTGTGAAGCGCTCACTGACGAGAGAAGTCTTCCGGTAGAAATGACGACGGCAGGGCAGCAGGACAAGAAGCATGACCGAAAGAAAGACAGCTTCCTCGTAGTCGAGCCCCTTGGCAAGGGAGAGCAGGATCCCGGTGGAAAGAAGCCCCACCGAGAGGAAGTAGGCCGAGTCGAGACGCTGCTGAATTCCTCTCGCCAGGAAGAGCAACCCCACCCCGACTATGCTTCCGAGAAAATGGGACAGCTCCATTACGGGCAGGGGAAGAAAATCGGCCAGCCAGGCAAGTCGGGAACTCTCCTCCGGGATCGCCCCCGAGAACAGGAGGATGCCACCCCCGACAAACGTGGAAAACGCCAGCACCGTCGGCGTGATCCGAGAGCTCCATGCTCCGGTAACACGGGCTGCGCGCAGAACCGCCTCCTTCCTTTGAATCGCCTCGTAGACGCCGATCGCCACCGCTGCCAGGGCCAGCGGAAGGAGATAGTAAATTGCCCGGTAGACCAGCATCGCCCCGATCATCGGGCCCCGCCCGACGCGGGGAGAAAGCAGAAGAAGGAGCACCGTCTCGAAGACGCCCACCCCCCCGGGAACCTGGCTCACCAGGCCCGTGGCCTGCGCGACGAGGTAGGGACTGAGAAACTCGGGGAAGGAGAGTCCCCCCCCGGGAGGCAGGAGTACGTACAGCACCCCGGCCGAGAGGATCCAGTCGACCGAGCCGACTGTCACCTGGGCCAGGGCAAAGCGCAGGGAAGGAAGGGGGATCTCCCAATCCTTCACCCGAAGAGGGGTCCGCCGGAAGGCACAGGCAAAAAGGTATGCGGCAACAACGGCGAGGAAGACCGCTCCCAGAATCCGCAGTACGACGGGGGAGACGGGAAATCCGGAAGGGAGGCGAAGCGGCCCCAGCAGGAGGTACCCTCCCCCGACCGAGAAAAAACCCACCCAGAATGTGAGGGCGCAGAAGACCACCACCTTGGTGATTTCCACAGTGGAAAACCCCCATTGCGAATAAAGGCGCATGCGAACCGACCCGCCGGAAACGAGCGAACCGCCTACGTTTTGGCTGACCGCATAGCTGATGAAGGAGACCAGCGCCGTCCGGGAATAGGGAAGGGCGTGACCGATGTAGCGTACTCCTGTGGCGTCGTACCCGGTGAGGGCGAGATAGCCGAGAGCGGCCAGCGCAAGAGCGAGGATAACACGGAGGGGGGGGAGCGCCCGGATCTCCCGCACCACGTCGATATAATGAACGGTTTTCAGCTCCCGGTGCAGAACCCAAAGGGCGAGCCCGAAAAGGAGGACGCCCAAAAAAGGTATGAGTTTCGAAGGCTTCAGGGTGTCCATCGACACTCCTTCGGGTGGTCTGCGCCGTGTTCTTCCATTATTTCGTGGTTTTCCGGGCGATCTCCTCCATCAGGTCCATCTGGATCTGCTGGATATCCATGAGCTTCTGCCACTGGCGCAACAGGAGATGGTCCATCTTCTCGTGCAGGTTCCGGATCTCCAGCTCCGCCTTGAGGTTGATCTGGTAGTCGTGCTCGGACCGGAGGCGGTCCCGTCCTTCCTGGCGGTTCTGGCTCATCATGATGACCGGTGCCTGGATGGCGGCGAGGCAGGAGAGAACCAGGTTGAGGAGAATGTACGGGAACGGGTCGAAGGACTTCGAGAGCAGGGCGACGGTATTGATCGCGATCCACGTGAACAGGATTGCGCCAAAAAGTATTATGAATCGCCAGCTTCCGCCGAATTCCGCGATCCGGTCCGCCAACCGCTCCCCGAAGGTGCGCCGGGTATCGTACTCCACGTTCATGTTGTGGGCGAAGAGCTCCTGTTCCTTGAGGCTGTTTATGACCTGCAACTCCAGCTCCGCCACCTCGCCCTTTTCCGTTTCGAGAACCTTCCTTACATGTTCCGCCCGGAAACGGTTCAGATCGGGTTTACAGATGTACCCGCCTGCGGACCAGTCCGGGTATGCCTTCCGTATCGTTTCGATGACGGAATCCCGGATCAATTCCGCGGGAACGACCTCCCCCATCCTCTTCTCTTTTTTGCAGATCTGGCATTCGACTGTCTTTATTTGACTTTTCATCTGGTTCCCTCCCGGCTCATCTAGGCAAAGGAAATTATGGCACATCGAATACGGGAGGATAATCACTGCAGTATCCCGACAACCAAAGAAAACGGATCGGGCCGTCGTCATCGGGATGTCCGGCAAGGTGCGTATTCGATCTTAATGTCTCCACCCCTCGATATATCCATGTATCATGATATGGAGCTCGAGTAAGGTCATCCGGGGGTATCGGGAGAAAGAGGGGAGACGACATGGAGAGGGATTGGGCAAGGAAATCCGTTTCGGCGGAGGATGCGGTTGGCGTGATTCAAAGTGGAACGAACGTTTTCGTGCACGGAGCCGCCGCTACCCCCACACCGCTGCTCAAGGCGATGGCCCGGCATAAGGATCTGGACGGCGTGCGCCTTTTCCATCTGCACACCGCCGGAGAGACGCCGCTAGTCGATCCGGATTGCGAAGGGCGCCTCTTCTCGATTTCGCTTTTCACCGGCCCGGCTCTCCGGAAGCCGATCGAGGAAGGTCGCGCGGATTTCATGCCCATCTTCCTGTCGGATATCCCGGCCCTGTTCCGGTCCGGGAGAATCCGCCTGGATGCCGCGATCCTGCAGGTATCTCCGCCCGACATCCACGGGTATTGCACGCTGGGAACATCCGTGGACACGGCCAAGCCGGCGGCCGATTCCGCCCGCGTCATCGTGGCGGAAATCAACGAGCAGATGCCGCGCACGCACGGGAATACCGTGGTTCCTTTCGAGCGGATCACCGCCTTTATCCATACGGATCGTCCGCTCGTAGAGCATTTTTCCGCGCCGGAGACGGATGTGGAGGCGCGCATCGGCGAGATCATCGCAGGCCTGGTCGAGGACGGTTCGACGCTGCAGATGGGTATCGGAGGGATACCGGATGCGGCGCTCCACCGGTTGCATGAGAAGCGGGATCTGGGGATCCACACCGAGATGTTCTCGGATCGCGTGGTGGAACTGGTGGAAGCAGGCGCCGTCACCAATCGGTTCAAGAGCGTTCATCCGAACCGCATCGTCACGAGTTTCGTGAGCGGCACCCGAAAACTGTTCCGTTTCGTCCACGACAACCCGCTGGTCGAGTTTCATCCGTGCGACCGCACAAACGATACCTCGCTGATACGGCGGAACGACAAGGTCGTGGCGATCAATTCGTGCCTTCAGGTGGACCTGACCGGACAGGTTTGCGCCGACTCGATCGGCCACCGCATCTATTCCGGGATCGGCGGCCAGATGGATTTCATACGCGGCGCGGCGCTCTCCCGCGGCGGCAAGCCGATTCTGGCATTTCAATCGACCGCGTCCGGCGGGCAGATATCGCGCATCGTTCCCGAACTTTCCCCCGGGGGCGGAGTGGTCACTACCCGCGGGCATGTACACTGGATGATCACGGAACATGGCGCGGTCAACCTGCATGGCATGACGCTCCGCGAAAGAGGAGAAGCGCTGATATCCATCGCCCACCCCGACTTCCGCCCCGAGCTTACCCGGGCGCTGGGTGCCATCCGGCACTTCATCGTGCCGGGCCCCCACTGACCGGACACTGTTCGAACCGACTTGTACGTTCTTTTCCTGCGTGATTTCGTTTCCCCGGTCTTGACGTACTGTTCCGTTTTCTTGCCCGGAGGTACGCAACCGAATACACGATTCTCTTTCTTTTTGGTCCGGAATCGGCGGGTATTACCATAAACTTCCTTGAATGGGCCGCCGATACAGCATACGGAGGGTTGTCGACGTCATCTTTCGTGCAAAAGGAAGCCCCAATGATATTGCACAACTTGCGTACTTTGATAATCTTTCTGGGATCCCTTCTGGTCGGTTTATCGGCCTTTGGATGCGCCCACACGGTCGTTGTTCAAATCCCCCCGAAAATCGATTTGCAGCCGTATGGAACGATCGGCATCGTGGAATTTGCCTCCAACTCCCAGGAGAATCTCAATCAGATCGCCACCCAAAAATTCATGGGCTTTATCCAGAACGCCCAACCTCAGGTTCGCTTTCTTGAATTGGGGCCGGAGGACCAATTGGTAAAAAAACTTGGCCGGAACTCGTTGGACATCGAGGCCATGAAAGCGATTGAAGAAAAATACGGGGTGAGTTCGGTCTTTACGGGAAACTTTGAAATTTCAAACGTGCAACCCAAGGTGAATATTGCAAAAGACCTTTCTTCCCTCCGCGCCTCTGCGGTTGTGAATATCTCGATGGTTTCAAAGCAGTGGGAAACCGCGAGCGGGGCGACGATCTGGAGCAATTCGCGTCAAGGACATTGGAAGGTGGCAGGCATCCGTTCCAACGCCAATGACATCTCGTTCAGCATGAACACTCCCGAAGAGCAATACGATCGTTACCTCGAAGAGCTCGCTTATGCGCTAACCGATAATTTCAGGCCTCACTTCGAAAAAAGAGATGCCCCGAAATGATCGGCATGGCAGTGGCTCCGATGTGCTCCCCCAGGTTTCTCATCGTTTTTTTTGCCTGTTGGATCCCCTGCCAGACGGACAGGGGTGACAGTTTTGGACAGGAAGTGACGGCAGGGGCCAAACACGGGTAAATAAAGAAAGGGTCACCGGCTATTCCGGTGACCCTTTCGGGTTGCATCATTTACGGGCAGTCTTCGTTACTTGGTCGCTTCCCTGATCTCCACTCTCCGGTTCTTGAACCGCCCTTCCTTGGTCTTGTTGTCCGCGATGGGTTCGGTTTCCCCGCGTCCCTCCGCCGTGATCATGTCGGCTTTCACGGACCCGCTGTCCAAGAGGTATTTCTTGACCGCCTGCGCTCTCCGCTCCGAGAGCTTCTGGTTGTATGCATCGGTCCCCGTGCTGTCCGTGAACCCCACCACGGAAACCTTGGTGTCCGGCCACCTCTTCAAGAAATCGATCGCTTTCTGCAGCTCCGGCAGGTCGGCCTTCCGGATTTCGGCCTTGTTCGTGTTGAAGTTGATGTGCAGGGTCGTTCTGTGGTACACGGGGACCTCCACGACCGCCATCGCAGGGCCGCCCGCGTTGGTTGCGGTGACCGTGTACTGCATTGTTTTCTTGGGGCAAACCTCCTTGGTGCCGCTCATGCCCACACTCCCGATACCCTGGTCGATCATCGCCGAGGCGGCGTTCTGGGTAGACCAGCTGAGGGTGGTGCACTGCCCCTCATAGACATACTTGGGGTCCGCCATTATCGAGGCGACAGGCGCCGGGGGAGGGGGTGGCGGAGGGGGAGGAGGAGGTGGCGGCGGTGCCATTTTCGGCTGCTTCGCCTCCCAGCAAGAGGTTGTCTTGGCAAGGAGGTCATCGGCGGCCTTGTTCGCCGCGCCGATATGCTTGGGAGCAGTCTCCCAGGGTTCGATCGTCTCGTGACGGGCATAATCGCGCTCCGCCAGGGCGTAGGCCAGTTCCACGG
>Ga0210097_1000442_pt1 | contig 14722 bp, 10 predicted proteins | sample Joice_CattailNLA_2_FD_185521 | JGI IMG/M metagenome (GOLD analysis project Ga0210097, IMG submission 185521) | Wetland microbial communities from San Francisco Bay, California, USA, that impact long-term carbon sequestration - Joice_CattailNLA_D2... | ecosystem: Environmental > Aquatic > Marine...
AGTCGGCATCGCTTTTGCGCCGCCCCACCTGATCAGCAAGCCCATGCAGAGCGCCAACGGTACGCCGATCAATCCGACCGCGCCGAGAACCGGCATGCCCTCTGCTGCCATGGCAAAAGCGGTCGCGATGAGCATACGCGACATGCTGAATGGCGCGGAAAAACCGACCCATACCGCATCGATGGCTGACATGGGCGCAGCTTGCGTCGCATCAACAGGATCGGATATCTTCAATGGAACAGCGGCGACCATGACCGTGTTTCCAGTCGTGCCGGACTACGAAAAGTATCCCGAATATGGCCGCGACATGGATCTGACCTTTGGCGAGATCGGGCTGGCCGGCCACTGGATGAAGTATCTGCTGCACCATACTTTCATCTATCAGGCCAAAATGCGTCCGGGCTGGTCGATACTGCCGGATTGAATATCCACAAAATTACAAGGAACCAACCATGTCTGAAAAATATTCCAACCGGGAACCGTACCAGCAGGATTATTATCCTCCGATACCAACCGGATTCACGCGCTACATGAGAACGAGCCTGATCTGGCAGCTCTACCGTTTTGTTGTCATCAATCTCAAGATCCTCAAGCTGCTGACAAAATCGCATCACTGATCAGCTTGGCGGTGCCGGTCAAGTTGCGGGCACCGTGCGTCATTTAGTCGATGTTTGCATCTCGTTCGCCAGATTCTGATCGATCAGCATGATCTCGATGCGGCGGTTCTTCTGGCGTCCTTCAGGCGTGTCGTTCGTAGCCACAGGATCGTATTCACCCCTGCCCGACGCCACCATGCGTTCCGGAGGCACACCGACTTCCTGCAGATAGCGGACCACATTGGTCGCACGCGCGACCGAAAGCTCCCAGTTCGTCGGGAAGGTGCCCTGCAAAGATTTTGCCACCGGCACATTGTCGGTATGGCCCACGACCCGGATGATCTTGTTCTCATACCCTTTCAGTGCGTCACCGACCTTTTTCAGCACATCCTTTCCACCCGGCTTCAGTGTCGCCTTGCCGGAGTCGAAGAATATCTGCTCCGCGAGATCCACTGACAGCATGTTCTGGTACTGCTTAACCTGAAGCTGTCCCTTCTGCACTTCACTGGACAGGTCTTTCACCAGCGCATCGTACTGCTGCTGCCGCTGTTGACTGGCTGAGAGCATCGCAGCCTTTTCCTGCTCCAGCGTACCGACCTGCTGCCGGGTGTCGGCGTTTTGTTGTTCCAGATCGGCCTTCTGCTGTTCCAGATCGGTCTTCTGTTTTTCCAGATCGGTCTTCTGCTGCTGCAGCGCCTTGATCTCTTCGTTCTTCTCGGCCTGCATCTTGTCGAAGGTGCCGGTGCTGACGCAACCGCTCGCGATGAACGCCACCGCGAGAACGGCAATACCGGTTTGAATTTGCCTGATCATGTTCATTTCCTCCTTTGTCCACATTTATTCAGTATCAAGAATTTTAGACGCCATGGGTTTCCCCCGTCACCCAGGCAATCGCATCGAGCAATGCCTGGTCGTCGACGGGTTTGCGAAGAAAGAACTGGGCGCCCAGATTGCGGGCTGTCTGGCGTGTCCCGTCGTTATCGTGTGCTGAAACGGCGATGACGGGCATCTGGATACCCATTTCATGCAATCTTGCCTGAACCTGCGGACCCGTCATCTCATGCATGGTAACGTCCAGCAGAATACAGCCTACGGATTCGCGGGTCACCTCTTTGAGGAATTGTTCAGGGGTACCGAACGCCTTGGTCTGATAACCGCTGGCGCGCATCAATCTGGACAATCCGCTACGAACCGAATCATCGTCGTCAACGATATAGACCAGAAACTCTTCATTCATTTTCGCAGCCCGATTCCTCAATGGGGAATGCGGCCACTCTATGTCCGCTTGAATACACCGGCAATTGGACTTTGGTCCTATTCGACCCGAAATGGATACTTGCAGGATAAGCCGATGGCATCCCGGGATACGCTCGAAATAAAATTCCGGGACTAGATCTTGTTCAGCCCGGCCTTCGGGAAAAAACGGAAGGGTTTGTTTTCAAAAGCTTGTCAGCCCGCGGCTTGCGGGAATGACATCCCGGCAGCCTCGCAGATGTGAACCAGGGCAGCCAGGGAGTCGACTTCTAGCTTCTCCATGACTCGTGCGCGATGGACTTTGACGGTCTTGATGGAGATACCCATGCTGTCCGCGATCTGCTTGTTGAGCTGCCCGCTGATCACCTGCTCCAATACTTGGCGTTCCCGCGGCGACAAACGGGAGAGGCGGATGTCGACTTCCTGTCTTTGCTGTTGGCGTTTCTGTTCGGAACCATGCTTCTCAATGGCATTCTGGATGGTCTGCAACAGCAGCACGTCGTCCACGGGTTTTTGCAGAAAATCCACTGCGCCCCGTTTCATCGCCTGGATGCCGGTGGGCAGGTCGCCATGGGCGGTCAGGAAGATGACCGGCAGAAAGATCCCGTGGGCGTTCATCCATTCATGCAATTCCGGTCCGCTCATTTCGGGCATACTCACGTCAAGAACCACGCATCCGTTGCCTGTATAGGCGGGTCGATCAAGAAAATCACGCGCAGAAGCGTGAGATTCGACATTCCAGCCTGTTGAATTGATGAGCCTGACAAGGCTGCGGCGCACGCTGCTGTCGTCATCAATGACGAAGATGGTTGGCTTGCTTGCGCTCGGTTGCATTGCCTTCTTGTTCCTTGAGATTTCCGGTTAATGATCCCGACCGTGCACTGAAGCATTCAAAGTGTGCTCGTGCTGCGCGCTTACGGGCAAAGCGAAATAAAACGTGGAACCCGGACCGTCGTTGGCTTCTACCCATATCCGTCCGCCGTGCGACTCCACGATCGAACGGCAGATGGCAAGACCCATCCCGGTTCCGCGGGATTTGGTGGTCCAGAAGCCATCGAACAGCTTTTCGAATTCGTCAGGCGAGATGCCGATGCCGGAATCACGTACCGAGATGTGCACCTCGCTTTCGGCGGTAGTCGACACCCTGATCGACATAAGTCGCTGGCCTGCCGTCAGGGGACGCATTGCATCGATTGCGTTCATTACCAGATTGAGCACAACCTGTTGTATTTGCGCCCGGTCCACCAGCACAAAACTTCCCTTCGCTAAATCCTCATCCACCACCACAGCCTTCGAGACGAATTCGGTGTGCAGCAACCCCAACACGTCTTTCACGACGTTGGCCGCATCGATGATTTTGCGCTCGGTTTTCTGCCGTCGCAGCATGACGCGCAGGGCCTCGATGATCTCCCCTGCACGCTTGTCGTCGGCAACAATGTCCGAGAGAATTCCCGTAATTTCCTGCTTGTCCAGATTATCGTTGGCGAGAAATCGCAGTCCGGCCTGTGCATTGCTCAGGATGGCGGTCAAGGGCTGGCTCAATTCGTGCGCAAGCGAAGCGATCAAGACTCCGGTTCGCGTAATGCGTTCGGTATGCCATTGTTGCGTGCGCAGGTTTTGCAGCTCTTGTTCGCCCAGCTTGCGCCGGGTGATGTCCTCGTGCGATATTGCCGCAAACTTGGTGCCGTCGACATCAAAGCAGTTCACCTTCGAATCGAACCAATTCGGTTCCATGGAATTCAGACATGAAGTTTCCATTTTGAACTCATCGAGATCCCCGCGAAGCACGGCGCGGATTCCTTCGGAAAATTCCGCAGCCTGCTCGCTGTTCCACTCTGCCACCAGTTCGCATAACAGAAAATAGTTGGAACCGATTCCGCTCTGATGCGGTTCGGCCCCGATCGCCCTGGCAAATTCATGCCATTCGGCACTGACCATGACAATGTTGCCGGTGGAATCGATCACACAGACATGTTTGTGCATGGCGTTCAGCGTGGATTGCGCGAACTGTTCCGCGGACCTCACATGTTTCTTTGCCTCGATCCGCGCGGTGACATCCTGAATCGTCCCGATCGCTTTTAGCGGAATGCCCTCGTCGGAACAGAAAGTTTCATATCGGCTCTCCACGTACCGCTCGTGGTTATCGGGACAGATACGGAATTCGATACAATGTTCCTCGCCTGGATGTTTCAGGCTGCGTTCAATAGAGGGCAGCAAGTCGCTCCGATCATGCGGCTGAACCAACTCCACGAAGTCCTCGAACGTTTCTACTCTACGCCCGAAAATGCGTTCCGCCTGTTCCGACAACATGATTATATTGTCCGCGATATTCCACTCCCAGCTGCCGAGATTCGCGATGCGCTGCGCTTCGGCGAGACTGTCAGCATAGCGCCGCAACGCGACGGCCATCTGCTTCCGTCCCAGTGCGTTGACGAATACTCCGCCCAGCAGCTCCATTTGTTCGACAAACCGGTGCTCCCAATCAAGCCCATCGCGACTGGCGGTAATCGCGAATACGTAGCGGACCACGCCATCCACCTGAAAAGGCAGATACAAGGCCGATCGATCCTTAACCGCTTCAAGCAACATCCTGTCGGTGGAAGCGTCCGGCGGCAGATCGTCCAGCCGGCTGAAGGAATACGGCTGCATCCGGTTCACGATCGTGTCATACAGCCATGGGCATTTTTTGGCGTAATCGAACTTGGTCGGAGAGGGCACGGCACCCTCGGCATTCGCCTGGAAGGAGATATAAGCCTGTCCCTTTTCAGGGTCTATATTCAGGAACCCGCATTTATCGGCACCGCTGAACACCAGGATCTCCTTCAGCGCCAGAATGATCTGGTCGTCGACGTGATCCGACCATGCGCCGGCCAGGCGCATCGACACTCCGGAGATCAGCCGCTCGAAACGCAGCTCTTCGCGCCGCGCCTCTTCCAGTTCCTTTCTGTTCAAGGCCCTGACGAAATATTCTCCCAGCAAACGCAAGCGCGGTATATGCTCGGCGGACCAGGCGCGGTTGTCGTGTGTCGATGCGATCGAAACGACATATTCAACGTCGTTGTTCCACAACACGGGGATCAGTATGGCGGACATGATTCCCAAATGCGCGAGACTATCACGGTCCATCGACGCCTCGGCAGGAAGATCGGCGAGCGATTCGATCACCACAACTTCACGGAGCAGGACAATCCGCTCGAACAACCACGGATACAACTCGCCGGTATTCAAAATGGGGGGCAGGGGCGGCAAAATCTCCCGGTCGGCAAGATGCACAACCGCCAGTCTGTCCTCGTTGCTGGCAACCCTGAACAACACACAGCGGTCGGCATCAAAGTAATCCAGGATGTTCCGCAGGGCATCCCGGATCACATCACCAACCTCCGTGCTGTCGATGTTGACAAACCTCGATGACAGCCCGGAGACAAGTTCGAGAAACTCGCCTGCTCTGCGCGCACGCCTGATCTCGACTGGCCGACCCAGCTTGGCCCCGGTCGGATGTTCGGAAAGGAATCGGGACTGCTTTCTGCGTTCTACCGATGGCATAGTTGTTCCGCGGCACATGTCCGAATTTTATCTACACTATGAATAGATTAGACGATGAGCCAAGGTTGCGCCAGTGTTTTCGGGCTGAAGCCCATGTGGCTGCAGGAGAAACAGAAATTGGAATGAAGATACAGGACCGCTGTCAGAATGCGCAACCATGAGAAATCCGGGGTAAATTCGCTGCAGGGCTAGCGAACAGAGGGGGACTTGAAAATGGCGCGATCCGGCCGGATCGCGGAATTCATTTCGGTGCAAGCAAACGCCGAGGACCTGGCGGATCCCCGGCGCAAAGCCACGCAATCAACAAACCATTGCGCGGTATATGTCTTGCTTGTGCTGCTTCAACAACAAATGCCCGTCCGCTTCAACTGCCGGATCAATACATGAATCCGAGATCGAAGCGGTAATTCGTGAAAGAAGGCGTGCCGCTCGTACCGCTGGCATCGATCCATTGCTTGCCTACGCTGCCGCGCAAGAACAACATGTCGTTCAACTCGAACCGCAAACCAAGGGCGCCGCCATAGCCGAATTTCGTTACGGCATAAGTCGGTTGGTAACCCGAGCAGATATAGCCGTACCAGGGATCCCAATAGCAGCCCGAAGTAGGCGGTGCGCTGGCAATATTGGAATCTATCCAAACCCAGCCGATGTTGCCGCTGACATACGGCGTGAAACGCTTGGCCATGAAGTTGTAGGTCAGGTCGAAGCGCGTGTTGCTGGTATTCAAATATCCGTTATAGGTATTTGTGCCAGTCGTGTCAGAAGCCCGATAATTGATGGAATTCCATCCCAGATCCAAAGCCAGGTTGAGTTTTTCATCGAAGTTGTAGCCAAATGTAATGATCCAGCCCATGTTGGAATTGGTTTTTAACGTTCCGCCTCCGCCGGTGGTAAAATTTATAGTTTCTGAATTCAAATAATTCATATCGAAAGAAGTTTCCCACTTCCCTGTTCTCTTGCTGTCCTGAGCGGCATAGCTTGAACTGAACGCCGATAACAAGGTCAGGCAAGATAATGCCAAAATGATTTTTCGCATGATCTGGTAGTTCATATATCCTCCATTTGTATTGTTTCTCATAATTTCTTCAGTCTAGCTTTATCCGCTCACTGCCAGGACCTCAGCATCTTTTGATTCAATGAACAAAATGCAGTTTGTTGATAAGTGTTCAATCAGGACATCAAATTACATTTGTACTGAATGGTTCGTCAATCCAAACGAACTTGTGGAACCAAGAATAGCCATGCGGCAGCAATAATGCTATTGGACTTTGGTCCTATTGTCCATGCGTGCCGACCATCTTTCAGGCCATGACTCGGCTTGAAGAACGGACACAGCTTTCATCTCTCGCAGCCAAGGTTCCCTTCCTCATGTGTTTATATTTCATCTTATACTAGCATCAGGCATCACTGACGATAATTGGACCAAGGTCCCATTGCCCGTGCGGGCCATCCAAATTATTCTGAATAACGACAGGGGGTGGGACATTGGACGACAAGAGTCTGGCCACGACAAACTCCAACTCAACATTGCGCCACGACTTCGCACGCAAGATTGTGCACGCGGCAATTGTGCTGGTTGCGATGCTACTTCTTGCAGCACTTTCCGGTTGGGGTTCGCTCGCGATCTATTTCGGCAATTCCCATACAGGTACATTGCAGACCGTGCTGGCCGGCGTATACGGCCTCACCGGCGTCGCATCCATCGCCAGCCTCGCGAGTCCCCGCTGGCGCGCCCGCCTTGTTGGTCTGTTTCTCGCAGCGTTTTTCCTGGTGCTGGCGTGGTGGCTCAGCCTCGCGCCGTCGAACGACCGGGTGTGGCAGGCGGATGTGGCACAGCTTCCCTATGCGACCATCGCGGGCAATCTCGTGACGGTGCACAACATTCGCAACTTTCAGTATCGCTCCGAGACCGATTACACGCCCGCCTACTACACCAGGACTTACGACCTGCGCCAACTGGACAGTGTGGATCTGTATGCGGTCTACTGGATGGGACCGGCGATCGCGCACACCATCATCAGTTTCGGATTCGGCGGCAAGGACTATCTGGCGGTATCTATCGAGGCACGCAAGGAGCGGGGCGAAGCGTATTCCTCAATCAAGGGATTCTTCCGCCAATACGAACTGATATACATTGTGGCGGATGAACGCGACGTGATCCGTCTGCGCACCAACTACCGCAAGGACCCGCCCGAAGAGGTATATCTATATCGGCTCAAGGGCTCTCCCGAGGCGGCACGCAAGTTCTTTCTGGATTACCTGAAGTCGATTAACGAACTCGTGGACCGGCCGCAGTTCTACAACACGCTGACAGAGAATTGCACCAACGTGATCTGGCTGCATTCTCTTGTGAACGCCGGACATGTGCCATTCTCCTGGAAGATTCTGGTGAGCGGCTATGTGCCGCAATACCTGTACGATATGGGACGACTGGATACTTCGGTGCCCTTTGCGGAACTGGAGCAGCGAGGACATATCAATCAACGCGCCCAAACCGCAGACAATGCGCCCGATTTTTCGCGGCTGATCCGGACGGATCTGCCGGAGCCGGCTGTAGCCGCGTCGCCCTGAAGAAACCCTGACATGAATACGATTGGAGAATTGTTGGATTCAATCGACACGGTTTGGCGGAATCGCGTTGCTTGCAGTAAGGAAGTCCTGGTGCTGGTATTACTTCTCCTCCCTGCGCCGTTCGTGCAAGCGGCAGATGATCCGGCTGCGGCACATCGTCCGAAAATAGGGCTGGTGCTCGGCGGCGGCGGCGCGCGCGGGGCCGCCCATGCGGGTGTGCTGAAAGTGCTCGAAGAGCTGCATGTTCCGGTGGACTATGTCGTCGGCACCAGCATGGGTTCCGTCGTCGGCGGCCTCTATGCCTCGGGCATGAGCCCGGAACAGATCGAGCGCGAAATACGTACAATGAACTGGGACGATTTGTTCAAGGACGAGCCTGCACGGGCCAACCGTTCTTTCCGCCGCAAGACCGACGACTATACCTATGCCGCCAAGGCCAAGGCGGGATTCAACGGCGGCAAGCTTCAGGTGCCGTTCGCCTACATCCACGGGCAGAAATTCGATCTCGCCATCAACCGGCTTACGCTCAACGTGATCGAAGTGAAGGATTTCGATCGTTTGCCCATCCCTTTCCTCGCGGTGGCTGCCGATCTTGGGACCGGCAAGGAAGTGGTGCTGGCAAAGGGCAGTCTGCCCTTGTCGATACGCGCCAGCATGGCGGTACCCGCGGTATTCGATCCGGTCGAGATCGACGGCAAGTTGCTGGTAGACGGCGGTATCGCCGATAACGTGCCGGTAAGTGTAGCGCGCTCCATGGGCGCCGAGGTCGTGATTGTGGTGGACGTCGGCGAGGGACTTACCGACAGTAAGGACATCAAAAATGCTCTGGATGTCTCCGGACAGTTGGCCAATATTCTGTTCACGCTGAATACCGAAAAGCAACTGAAGTCCTTGAGCTCGCGCGACGTACTGATCCGACCTTCGCTAGGCGATATCGGCGGCAGCAGCTTTGATCGTGCCGCCGAAGCCATTACGGCCGGCGAGGCCGCGGCTCGCTCGGCCACAGAAGCACTGCGGCGCTACTCTCTAAGCCCAGAACAGTATGCCCGCTATCTTGCACAGCGCGGACAACCGAGCATGGAACCACCCATGATTGATTTCATCCGCATCGAGAATCAATCGCGGGTCAGTGACGATGTCATTTCCGAACGCATTACCGCCAAGATCGGCGAGCCGCTCAACGTGAAACAGCTCGAGCAGGACATCGGCCAGATCTACGGGCTCGAGATATTCGAGTCAGTGCGCTACGACCTGGTGCGTGAGAACGGCAAGACCGGCCTGATGATCACCGCCAAGGAGAAAGGATGGGGTCCGGGTTACCTCCAATTCGGACTTGCATCGTCGAACGACTTCAAGGGTGACAACTCATTCCGCTTGGGAATGCTATATACACTTACGGAAATCAACTCACTGAACGGCGAGTGGCGCGTCAGTGCGCAGGTGGGTGACGAACCCGGAATCTACACCGTGATCCACCAGCCACTGGATCCGTTATCGCGCTATTTCGTAGCCGGCCGCGTCGGCTATCTGCAAAGCAATATGAATGTCTTCGACAGTGCCGGCAACATGCTGGCGCGCTACCAGCTGACTCAGCCGGGACTGGAATTAAGCACGGGCCGTGAATTCGGAACCTGGGGGGAAGGCCGGATCGGTTATTTCCGTTCGGGTGGCGAGGCAAAGATCATCATTGGCGCACCGTCGCCGAACATTACCCTGGATCGCGGCGAACTATTCGTGCGCTTGTCAGATGACAAGCTGAATAATGTCAATTTCCCCCGTTACGGTCATTTTGCCAGGGCCGAATACCTTGCGGACCGCAAATCACTGGGAGCCAGCAACGACTTTGATCAAATGGGTGCAATATACTCTCAAGCATATTCATGGGAATCGAACACCGTCTTCGGCTCGCTGTTCGGGGCCGTTACCAAAGACGACAATGCGCCGCTGGAATCATTGTACCGACTGGGGGGATTCCTGCGATTGTCGGGACTGCAGGAATCGGAATTGAGCGGCCAGGACGCCGGATTCATGACGCTGGTCTATATGCGCCGCCTCGCGGATTCGAGGTTTTTGGGAGCCTATGCCGGCGCCAGCATCGAGGCGGGCAACGTATGGCAAAACAGGAAAGATATTACTTTTGACAACTCCATCATCGCAGGCAGTGCATTCTTGGGATTCGATACCCCCATCGGCCCGTTTTATCTCGCGTACGGTCACACTAACACAAGCCGCGACAGTCTCTATATCTATCTCGGCCCGAGATTTGAATTTACCAAATAACAAGCCCTCACTATATTTAAGACTGGATGAGGCCAGATTAAAATGATGAGATACGATAAGGATCGTCCATGATCGACAACTTGACCAACAGCGTCCGTAAGTTCTTCCTTCTGGAATCCGCAAGCGGCATCCTGCTGATCGGCGCGACCGTACTCGCACTGATCGCTGCCAACTCGCCCGCGGCGGGCCTGTATGACGCCTTTCTCGATACGCCGGTCGAAATTCTTGTCGGGGGTTACGGGGTGGCAAAGCCGGCGTTGCACTGGATCAACGACGGCTTGATGGCGGTCTTTTTTTTCCTGATCGGGCTGGAACTGAAACGCGAGTTTCTGGAAGGAGAATTATCCAATTTGCGGCAAGTGGCCCTGCCCGCGCTCGGTGCACTGGGCGGGATGATCGTCCCTGTCGTGATATTCATCGCGTTGAACCATGACAATACGCTGGCCATGCGGGGATGGGCAATACCGGCTGCGACCGACATTGCTTTCGCGCTCGGCGTGATGGCCATGCTCGGCAGCCGCGTCCCCCCGTACCTCAAAATATTCCTGACCTCCCTTGCCATCTTCGACGACGTGGGCGCAATCCTGATCATCGCGCTGTTCTATACCAAGCATTTGACGCTCATCGCGTTGCTGTTTGCAGCGATATTTATCGCCCTGCTTTTTTTACTGAACCGCCGCGGCGTGACAAAAAAAGTACCCTATTTCATCATTGGACTGGCGCTCTGGTTCGCGGTGCTGAAATCCGGTATCCACGCCACCATCGTCGGCGTCCTTCTCGCCTTTTTTATTCCCCTTCGCACCGGCAACCCGGATGAACCCTCCCCGCTGCGCGAACTGGAACAGGACCTGCACTCGACCGTGTCCTTCGGGATCCTGCCGCTATTTGCTTTTGCCAACGCAGGCATCTCCTTCGAGGGGATACGGCTGGCGTCGCTTTGGCATCCGCTTCCGCTGGGTATCGCGGCCGGGCTGTTTGTCGGCAAGCAGATCGGCGTATTCCTGTTCTGTTATTTGGCGGTGAAGCTGGGATACGCCCGTCTGCCCGAGTCGGTGGGGTGGAAGGCGTTCTATGGCATGGCCGTGCTGTGCGGCATCGGATTTACGATGAGCCTCTTCATCGGTTCGCTCGCGTTCGATACGAATACCCTGGGAGAGAGCGTCGATCAACGCATCGGCATCCTGGCCGGGTCTTTTCTTTCCGCAATCGTCGGCTATTTCATACTCAAGTCTTCGCTCATATCCAAAGTATGAGGTCATCGCATCATGTACAGATTTCTGCCAACACGTCCCATCCAGATCATGATCGCGGTACTCGCGGTTGTGGTTCTCAGCGTCGCAGCGTTATGGACTTTCGCCGCCTACGTTCGGCCGATGCCGCCCCACACCCTGACCATGGTCACCGGCCCCGAAGGCGGCGCCTATCAAAAATTCGGCGTGCGCTATCGCGAGATCCTTGCACGCGAAGGGATCGAGCTGAAATTGCGTACAACCTCGGGCGCAATTGAAAACCTGGCCTTGTTGCGCGATCGAAATTCCGGCGTGGACGTTGGATTCCTGCAGAGCGGCCTGACCAGCGGGAAGGAGTCACCCGAACTCAAGTCGCTCGGCACGCTCTTCTATGAGCCGCTGTGGTTCTTTTACCAGGATAAATACCGGGGAAACTGGATACGGAACCTGAAGGGCAAGAAGATCTCCATCGGTACCGAGGGCAGCGGCACCCGCGAACTGGCACTGAAGCTGTTCGCCCTGAACGGAATGGACCAGCGCTATGCGGACATGCTTGCGCTCACGCCCAGGCAAGCCGCCGAAAAACTGATGCGCGGCGAGATCGACGCTTCGATCATGATCACGTCGTGGGACGCGCCCGCAGTGCAGCGACTGCTGAACACAAAAGGAATCGAACTGGCGAGCTTTCCCCGAACCGATGCCTATCTCGCGCTGTATCCATTCCTGAGCAAGATCGTGCTGCCCCAGGGCGTCATCGATATGGCGAATAACCGCCCCGCTTCGGATCTGCAGCTGTTCGCACCGAAAGCGAACCTCGTCGTGAAAGACGAACTGCACCCGGCGCTGCAATTCCTGCTGCTCAAAGCCGCCGAAGAGATACACTCCGGACCGGGGATGTTCCAGAAGGCCGGGCAGTTCCCCGCGGCCGAGTCGATCGATCTGCCGCTCAGCGACCAGGCACGACAGTATTACAAGTCCGGGAGTCCCTTCCTCCAGCGGAATCTCCCATTCTGGATGGCCGTGCTGATCGGACGGATTTTGATCCTGCTGATCCCGCTGCTCGGCGTGCTCTACCCATTATTGCGGCTATTGCCAGCTATATATGCCTGGCGGATACAGCGGCGCATCTTCCGTTTGTACGGCGAATTGAGATTCCTCGAACATGACCTGGACACTCACAGTACCAGCCGGGACTTCGAGGAACTGAAATCACGGCTGGAGCGGATCGAGGAAAGGGCGAATCGCATGCGGGTGCCGATGATGTATTCGAACATGCGCTATCTTTTGTGGATGCATATCATGCTGGTCCGTGACCGCATGGAGAAATACATGGCGATGGGCAAGCGGGAGCCCGGAATGTAGATTGGATTCGATCTTTCAACCAGTGCGGAATATTCAAGTTGGTTCGTACACAGCCGATATCAAAAATGTCAAAGATCAGCAGATACCTTTTGATCACAGCAGGTTCGGTGCTTGCAGTATTCCTGTTGCTGTTGATCGCATCCTGGATATGGTTGGCCACGCTGGATTTGCAGGCGCAACGCACACGCATCGAAACGCTCGCAAGCCGAATGCTGTCCCGGGAAGTTCACATCGACGGCCCATTGAAACTCAAGGCATCGTTATTCCCCAGCGTATCCGTGGAAAAGGTTCGCATCGCCAACCCTAAGTGGGCTGCAGAGCGCGACTTTGTTGCGGTAAAGCAACTGCAGGTGCAAATCAATCCTTGGGTATTGCTGCGCCGACAGCAGCTCGAGATCCGGAATGTAGAGCTGACCGGCGTGACACTCTATCTCCAGCGCAAATCGGATCTGGAGGCGACATGGACGTTTGGCTCCGGCACACAGCAGGGTCCTTCGCCTGTCCTGATACCTGACATTGACAGTTTGCACGCCACAAACGTGTCAATCACGTATAACCCGGTCGATCGACCGCCATTCGAGATCAGCATCGGCGAGATGCAGGCCACATTGGCGCATGACGAACCTGTAGTGATCAGCGTGAGCGGGAAGGCTCACAACTTTCCTGTGAGTATCGAATTGACCGGCGGCAAACTGGTCGAGCTTTTCGTCCCCGAAAAGCGCTGGCCATTCAAGGGAAAGTTGAGCACCGAAATGCAGGATCTGAATTTCGAAGGGTCTGTTTCAGACTTGCCTGCGTTGAACAGCATTGAACTGAGACTTTCTTCGGACCTGCAGGAAAAGCGCGGTCTGCTGATATTCGGCAGGCACACAACACCTTTACTGGACAGTTATCGGCTGGACTTCAGCATACGCCATGAAGAAGGAAATTTTGTGGCAACACTATCAAGCGAGCTGCAGGGATTTGACTCGTCGCGCTGGTACGCGCGGAGTCAGCGTCAAAGCAAGCCCGCATTGAAAATCCGGGGAATGAAAATTGATGCCCGGAGTAAAGGGAAAGAAATGGGCCAACTGGTGCAATCCGTCGCAGTTGAATTGTCGGGCACGGGCATACAGTTTCGATTTCCAGGCAGCGGATCACTGCAACAATTCAATTCGGTACGGTTTGACGCCTTGCGTGCCACATCCAGTAACAGAAGCGGCTTTAAGTTGTCGGCCCAAGGAACAGTAGGCAACAAACCGCTGCAATTGCGCGCATCCTCCGACAACGTTCTGTTCGCGTTCTGGCGCAGCCTTGAGATACCGCTTGATGTGGATATTCAAGCCGATGCGGTGAATGCCCGCTTCAGCGGCAGGATCATCGATCCATTAAAGAATGCAGCGCTCGATGGCAAGGCATCGCTGAAGTCAGACAATCTGAATAACATTGGCGCACTGTTTGGCACGCAATGGCCGGGAACGAGTGCATTTGTCGTGTCGAGCGACCTCCGTTACGCCGATCAGACGCTGGCCTTATCGGGCACCCAGGCCCGGATAGGCTCGCAAAAGATCGACGGATCTATGACGGTGGGATTTGGCGGCGAGATGGATATTTCGCTCAATGCACGCGCAGCGCATCTTGACATTCACGATGTACCACAGCAGGGACTGGTACCTGATAACTTGATATTCGGCCTGAATGATTTGAATCTGAATATTCAAGGCAAGGGGGATACAGTTCTTCAGTCTTTGCTGAGTGGCGATTTGCAGCTCACGGCCGGAGGCGGTCGTTTGGGCTGGAAGACCGCCCCGGATAAAGTCGCATATCATTCCATTCTGCGCGATGTTCGCTTCAGCATGCATGACCCGAATCAAGTCAACCTGGTTGCACAAGTCGAGTATGACAAAG
>Ga0210097_1000446_pt1 | contig 14561 bp, 12 predicted proteins | sample Joice_CattailNLA_2_FD_185521 | JGI IMG/M metagenome (GOLD analysis project Ga0210097, IMG submission 185521) | Wetland microbial communities from San Francisco Bay, California, USA, that impact long-term carbon sequestration - Joice_CattailNLA_D2... | ecosystem: Environmental > Aquatic > Marine...
GCCTGGATCGCTCACCTTTGTTCACCCCGGTGAACAAAGGTGAGCGATCCAGGCCCCCGCGTATGATATCGTGGGTGCGCTGATTGGTTTCGGTGATCCAGCAAGGCAGTTGCTCTGGATGTTGGGCAGCATTACCCATGTATGAGAACACTGGGACGGGATCGTCCCCTGGTTGTACCTGCATGACAGAATAATCTATAGTCCGTCCATCGATACGCGGAGGTGTTCCTGTCTTCAGCCGTCCTACAGGCAGATTCAGTTCACGCAGACGGCGTGCCAGGCTGATCGAAGGCGGATCACCAGCCCGCCCGGCCTGGTAATTTAAACCACCAATGTGGATCAGGCCGGAAAGGAATGTTCCAGTAGTAAGTACCACGGCTTTCGCGCGGAACTGCAAACCCAGCTGTGTGACAACTCCACTCACCCGGTCATGTTCGACCTGCAGATCGTCCACAGCCTGTTGAAACAACCAGAGGTTGGACTGTCTTTCTAATCTGGTACGGATAGCCTGTTTGTAGAGAAGCCGGTCGGCCTGCGCGCGCGTTGCTCGTACTGCTGGACCCTTGCTGGAATTCAGAATGCGGAACTGAATACCGCTATCGTCAGTGGCTGCCGCCATCGACCCGCCGAGTGCATCAACTTCCTTGACCAGGTGTCCTTTGCCAATTCCACCTATGGATGGATTGCAGGACATCTGTCCGAGCGTTTCGATGTTATGGCTGAGCAGCATGGTTTTGCAGCCCGCTCGTGCACTGGCCAAGGCTGCCTCGGTACCGGCATGTCCTCCACCCACCACGATCACATCAAACACATCAGGAAAATTCATCTGGCTGCTGTTTTGTAAAGGACGCGCATCATACAACAGCTGGGTCTCATTCCCAACCACCTTGTTTCACGTGAAACAAGGAAATCTTTGATTACTTATCCCAGGATTGTTTCACGTGAAACAAGTCTGGTTATTTTCCAATGCAAAACCGGCTGAATATTTCACCCAACAGATCGTCCGGAGTGAATTCCCCGGTGATTTCATTCAGATTCCTTTGAGCAAGGCGCAATTCCTCGGCAAATAGTTCCGCTTGTGTCAGAACAGTACGTGCCTGGGTCAGATGACTTTGAGCCTGCGCCAGGGAACGCAAATGGCGTTCCCTGGCGACGAATACTCCGCCTTCCTGATCGCGCCAACCAACAGCCTTTAGCAACATTTCCCTCAGCTGCTCGATCCCCTCGCCTGTTTTGGCGGACACCGCCACATGATCTTCTTTTAGCTGCATATCCGGGGTTGTTCCATCAAGCAGATCGATCTTGTTGAATATCAGAATCCGCGGTATATGGGCTGGCAGATCCTTGATAATCTCCTTATCCTGTACTGTCATGCCCTGGCTTGCATCCAGAATCAGCAATATCAAATCTGCTTGGCGTAAAGTCTGGTGGGTTAATGCGATGCCCATGTTCTCGATCTCGTCTGGTGATAAGCGCAACCCAGCCGTGTCCATGATATGCAGTGGAACCCCGTGAATCTGGATGGCTTGGCGAATGACATCTCGGGTAGTGCCCGGCAGGCTGCTGACCAGCGCCAACTCCTCGTTGGCTAGCCTGTTCAGTAGACTGGACTTGCCGACATTCGGCTGGCCGGCAATGACCACATGCGCACCTTCGCGGAGCAAGCTGCCCAGTTTAGCGGTATCCAGGGTCTGTTTCAGGGATGATTGAAGATTACCGAGCAGGTCATCTCGTCGCTCAATGTCATCTGGCGCCATTTCTTCTTCTGGAAAATCAAGCATCGCCTCAACCAGCATTCGTAGATTAACCAGAGCGGCAACTAGCTTGTGAATTGAAGCAGAGAATTCTCCACACAGAGATCGAATGGCACTACGAGCAGCTTCTGTGCTATTTGCATCGATCAGGTCGGCGACACTTTCCGCCTGGGCTAGGTCGAGTTTTCCATTCAAAAAGGCACGGCGTGTAAATTCTCCGGGTTGCGCCAACCGGGCACCCAAATCCAGACAGCGCTGCAACAACATCTGCTGCACGGCTGGTCCGCCATGGCCTTGCAGTTCAAGTACGTTTTCGCCTGTATATGAATATGGAGCAGGAAAATACAGGGCGATTCCCTGATCAAGGATAGCGCCATTCTCATCCAGAAAGTTGCTGTAACAGGCATGCCGAGCGGCAGGAAGCTTGCCGAGAATTTTGAAAATCAGCCTTTCGAAGTCACAGCCAGAAACCCGAATCACCCCCACACCTCCCCGCCCCTGAGCAGAGGCGATCGCGGCGATGGTATCAACGTTTGGCAGCGGCACCCTTGTTCTCTGCTTCTGCAGCCCGTGTGATGAACCACTGCTGGGCGATAGAAAGAACGTTATTCACGATAGAGTACAATACCAATCCTGCCGGGAAAAAGAAGAACATAACACTGAAGGCAATCGGCATGATTTGCATCACCTTCGCTTGCAAAGGATCCGGTGGCTTAGGGTTAAGACGCATCTGGACGATCATGCTCGTACCCATGATAAGCGGCAGAATGTAATACGGATCCGGTGCAGACAAATCGGTAATCCAGCCAAAAAATGGCGCATAGCGCAATTCTACACTGGCCAGAATAGCCCAATATAATGCAATAAATACAGGGATTTGCACCAGCACCGGTAAACACCCACCCAAGGGATTGATTTTTTCAGTCTTGTATAAGTCCATCATCGCGCGATTCAATTGCTCGCGGTCATCAGCATACTGCTGCTTGATTTTCTCCAGTTTGGGTGCAACCACGCGCATTTTTGCCATGGAACGATAACTGGCCGCAGAAAGCGGGAAAAACAGCATCTTTATCAAAATTGTCAGCAATATGATGGAAACGCCCCAGTTGCCTATCCAGCCATAAAAAATCGACATAACCCAGAACAGTGGTGTGGATATGATAGTCAACCAGCCATAATCGACCGTCAACCCCAAGCCTGGTGCTATCTGGTCAAGTTTGGTTCTGGCAGGGCCCGCATAGAGTGATAAACCCTCAACCGCTTTTTGTCCGGGATTAATAGTTTGTGCCGGCAATAACACGCCAACCGAATACGAGTCACCATCAAGCTTGCGTGTAAAGTATTCACGGCTGGTCTTTTCCTTGGGTAGCCAGGCGGCTACAAAATAATGCTGCAATATCCCTATCCAGCCATTGTCATCTTGTTTGGGATATTCGGTTTTCCCTTTTTCTATCTCTGAAAACTGTACCTTATGAAACTTCTCTTTATCCGTATAGACTGCTGCACCGGTATAAGTAGGCAAAAATTTCATGCTGCCTTTAGGTGGCAGGCTATCCCGAACCAACTGAAAATAGCTACTTGCCGATACGGCTTGCTTACCGGTATTTTCCATTTCGTAGGAAATATCGATCAAGTAACTACCTTTGTGGAAAGTGATTATCTTGGTCGTTATCAGCGATGAGTTATCTGCGGCTTTCAACCGTACCTGTAGCTGATCGGCATCTCCTGCAAGTTCATACCGGTCCTGTCCAGAATCAAATTGAGTATTGTGGTTCGGAAGCCCTGTGCCCAGCAGTCCGCTTTGTGCAATATAATTATGTGTACCTTCACCGCGATGAAAAAGAACCAGTGGTTTGTTTTTATCCTGGACATCAGGTTGTTTAAGCAAGGCCAGGCGAACGATATCTCCACCGATGCTGCTGATTTCTGCTTCCAAGAAATCTGTCTTGACGATAATCGCCTTTCCAACCGGCCGGCTGACGTGTTGTTGAGCAATTGTTTCCTGTCCGGAGGCTGGCGGAACTGCCTGTCCTGTACCTGCAGGTGGTGTAGTTTGAGGGGTAGGCAACCCCTTTTCTGCAGCCTCACTTTGCTGAACAAATCGCTCTGGATGCTGATAACGTTGCCATCCATCCCAAACCAGTACAAGTGAGAATGAAAAGATCAAAAACAAAAACAATCGTTGCAAATCCATTGTCGAACCTAAAAGTTATGGTGAGGGATCGTATCCGCCCGGATTCCAGGGGTTACAGCGCAGTAATCTCCTGAAGCTGAGCCAACTTCCCCTTATTACACCGTACTTTGCCAAAACTTGGCAGGCATAATCTGAACAACTGGGAGTAAATCTGCAAGTCGGGGGACTAAGAGGACTAATTAGATACTGATAGCCATGTATCAGCTTGATCACAAGCTTGCGCATGTATCCTCTATTCTGGTGAACAGTGAATGCAAACTCCCTCTAAGCAAGGCTTGTGTATCAGTGTTTCTCTGCATGACTACCAAATCAATGTGCTTAGATTTGATGCTGTGTTGTCGAAACACCTCTCGTATCAATCTTTTGATACGATTTCTCTGCACTGCTCCCGGAAATATCCGTTTGCTTGCAACAATTCCAAGCCTGGCATTTTGTTTGCCATTGCGCACAAAGAAGATGTTGTAAAATTTGTCAGCAAACTTTTCGGCATGTATGACATGATCGAATCCGTCTGTGCGAAATAATCGATGTCCGGGCTTAAACTCGGCCGAATTAATACGGCTAAGCTGCGAGTCTTGCACGGCCTCTAGCGCGACGAGCCCTAATAACGGCGCGGCCTCCACGTGTTTTCATGCGAACCAAAAAGCCATGGGTGCGTTTTCTCTTGGTTTCTGATGGTTGGTATGTGCGTTTCATATCTAGTCCTAGGCAATCCGTAAAGCGCGCTATTACAAAGCGTCATAGCTACAGTGTCAAGTTTATTTTAAATTATTTGCCTGTGGATAAGTTTTGGTTTGCATTGTAGAATGCAAGAACAATTACAGTCGTTGATCAAAACACCCCCACGTAAACATGCAGGATATTTCTTTTTGGGATTCATGCCTTCGCTCGTTCGAGAAGAGCCTGCCGCCGCAACAATACAACTCCTGGATAAAACCTTTATTGCTCAAGATCGAGAATGGGTCGCTGATTCTTACAGCTCCCAATAGTTTTACCTTGAAGTTGGTCCAGGAAAGGTTTCTTCCAGAAATTAGCCGGCAGGCGGAACTCGTCTATTCCCATGTTCCGTCTTTCGAGTTTCGCGTGCTTGAAAACACCTTAACTAACTCACCTTCAGAATCAAAACCCATTGCACAAGCGGCGTCTACAACAGACAACAAACCCAAAGTTGAAACTTCGTTTCGTGGCTACGGAAAACTAAATCCCAATCTTACCTTCGACAACTTTGTGATCGGCAAGGCAAACCAATTAGCATTCGCAGCGGCAACACAAGTCGCTGAATTACCAGGAGTTTCTTACAATCCATTATTCATTTATGGTGGTGTCGGCTTGGGTAAGACACACCTGCTGCAAGCGATAGGGAATCAAGTCCGACTCAACAATACACAGATAAAGATTTGCTACATGCATGCCGAAAGATATGTCGCTGATGTGGTACGCGCATACCAAACAAACAAGTTCGAGGAATTCAAACAGTTTTACCATTCGCTCGACGTATTGCTGATCGATGACATACAATTTTTTGCCGGCAAAGCCAAAACCCAGGAGGAATTCTTTTACGCTTTCAATACCTTGGTCGATTCGCACAAACAAGTAATTTTGACCAGCGATACATTCCCCAAGGAAATCGCTGGATTGGAAAGTCGATTGGTTTCACGTTTTGGATGGGGTCTGACTGTAGCAATTGAACCTCCGGAACTGGAAATGCGCGTAGCCATACTACTTAAAAAAGCTTCGCTGGGTGGTTATTCGCTTGATGACGCTGTCGCCTTTTTTATAGCAAAACATGTAAGTTCCAATGTTCGAGAACTTGAAGGTGCTTTGAAGCGTGTCGAAGCCTATGCAAAATTCCATAAACGCAATATCTCCGTAGAAACCGCAAAAGAAGCATTAAGAGATATTCTCGTAGCACAAAACAGACAGATATCTATCGAAAATATCCAGAAAACTGTTGCTGATTATTTCCGCATCAAGATGGTAGACCTGCTCTCAAAAAAGCGTACAAGAAATCTGACCCGTCCCAGACAAATGGCAATGGCACTCGCACGAGAATTGACCACTATGAGTTTGCCGGAAATAGGGAATGCTTTTGGAGGCAAAGATCACTCAACAGTAATTCATGCCTGTAAAACCATGACAGAACTAAGATCAGCCAACACTACTATAGATGCAGACTATAAAATACTGCTTCAGACTTTACGGGGATAAAGCTGTTATAAATGTGTTCAGAAAATGTCGACAAACCCGACAATCTGATTTTGTATAAAGTTGTTCACATTCACGCTATATGTAATTAACAAGTGTCACCACTAATAGTTTTTCCATATCAGATTGTTATTAATGAAGTTATCAGACCTATAAACGTTATCAGAACGCTTTATGAGTCTTATTAGGAATTTATATTATGTTTATTGAGAAAACAGACAAAGAAACAATATTGAAACCGATTCAGGTAGTAATTGGGATTGTTGAACGGAAACAGACACTGCCAATATTGTCCAATGTGCTGATAGAAAAAGAATCAGGAAAAATACGTTTTACAGCAACGGATCTGGAAATTCAGATCACGACAAGTATCGAAATGAAATCTAGTGATAGCGAAATTTCAGCAATTACAGTTGGCGGGAAAAAAATTCAGGAAATACTCAGGGTTCTTCCTGATCAGAGCAAAATCTCTATTGAGACTAAGGAAAATAAAGCACAGATCAAATCCAACAAAAGCAGATTCAGCCTTCAAATTCTCCCGGCTCAGGATTTTCCAAAACTGAGTAATCAACTGGACGGGGCAAACAGAATTACTTTAAGTCAAATTGCATTTAAATCATTATTGCTCTCTGTTCAATACGCTATGGCACAACAAGATGTTCGTTATTATCTTAATGGCGTGTTGCTTATAGTCGAGGGGAACAAATTGAAAGCGGTAGCTACGGATGGACATAGACTGGCATATAACTCAGGATCCATTAAAGGAAAACATGAAAAGCAGGAAATAATTTTACCTCGCAAAGCGGTATTGGAATTATGCAAGCTTCTTGACGAAAGTGAAGAGCCGATCGAATTGGAATTTTCTCAACAACAGGTAAAAGCCAAATTTTCAGGGATAACTTTAATAACAAAAGTTATAGAAGGGAAATTCCCGGATTACGAGCGTGTCATCCCGAAATACAACAATCATCTGGAAATGAACAGAGTATCCATCCAGCAAGCTTTGCAGCGTGCAGCAATACTGTCAAATGAGAAATTCCGCGGTGTTCGTTTCGTACTGACTGAGAAAAATCTGAGTGTCATCAGTAGTAACAGCGAACAGGAAGAGGCGCAGGAAGAAATTGAAACAAACTATCATGGTGAGGCAATTGATATTGGATTCAATGTAAATTATCTGATGGATGGATTAAATAACATCAATAGTGAAACCGCTATATTTTCCTTTGGAGATCCTAATAGCAGCATCCTTATAACAACGCCAGAAAACAATGAATTTCGTTATGTAGTAATGCCAATGCGAATTTGAAATTGTTAACTACTATTGACATTGTATGGACATCTACCAGGAAAGCATCATATGACAGAATATAATTCAAGCAGCATCAGAGTCCTAAAAGGTCTGGAGGCAGTACGTAAGCGTCCTGGGATGTATATTGGAGACACCAATGATGGTACCGGTCTGCATCACATGGTCTTTGAGGCTGTTGATAATGCAGTTGATGAAGCGCTTGCAGGCCATTGCGACGAAATTAACGTTATTATCCATGCCGATAATTCGATTAGCGTCAGCGACAATGGCCGCGGCATTCCGACCGATATTCACAAGGAAGAAAACCGTTCAGCCGCTGAAGTAATCATGACCATTTTGCATGCGGGTGGGAAGTTCGACAGCAATTCCTACAAAGTGTCCGGAGGTTTGCATGGAGTAGGAGTGTCGGTAGTAAATGCACTTTCTGAATGGTTGAAACTGACAATTTATCGCGATGGCAAAGAACACTTCATGGAATTCCGTCACGGAGATCCTGTCGCGCCGCTTAAAGTAATCGGCACTTCCAACAAGAAAGGAACAATAGTTCATTTTCTTGCTGCCAAAGAAACGTTTGGTCAAGTTGAATACCATTTCGATATATTGGCAAAGCGATTGCGAGAACTTTCTTTCCTGAATAATGGCGTGAAGATAGCACTGATAGACCAGCGCAATGGAAAAGAAGAAAATTTTGCGTTCAGTGGCGGTATCAAGGGATTTGTCGAATATATGAACCGCAATAAATCCCCCTTGCATCCGACGGTGTTCTATGCGATTGGAGAAAAGGACGGCATCACTGCCGAAATTGCCATGCAGTGGAACGACTCCTATCAGGAAGCTGTGCAATGTTTCACCAACAATATACCGCAGCGTGATGGCGGCACGCACTTGACAGCCTTGAGAGCTGCCATGACACGTACGTTGAACCAGTACATTGAGACGGAACAGATGGCGAAAAAAGCCAAGGTTGATACTACAGGAGATGATATGCGCGAGGGTCTTACCGCGGTATTGTCTGTGAAATTGCCAGATCCAAAATTTTCCTCGCAGACCAAGGACAAGCTGGTTTCCTCAGAAGTACGTCCGGTGATTGAAGATTTGATAGGCCAGCAAATGAGTGCATTTTTGCTGGAAAAGCCGAATGATGCAAAAATAATCGTCAACAAAATCATCGATGCTGCCAGAGCACGCGAAGCGGCGCGCAAGGCGCGCGAACTGACAAGACGCAAAGGAGTGCTGGACGGCATGGGACTACCTGGTAAATTGGCGGATTGCCAGGAAAAAGACCCGGCTTTGTCAGAGTTATATCTGGTCGAGGGGGATTCAGCGGGCGGATCAGCCAAGCAGGGCCGGGATCGCAAATTTCAGGCTATTCTGCCCCTCAAAGGAAAGATATTGAATGTGGAAAAAGCCCGTTTTGAAAAACTCATTGCTTCACAGGAAATTGCCACGCTGATTACTGTATTGGGAACAGGAATTGGCAAAGAAGAATACAACCCCGACAAACTCCGCTACCACCGGATCATCATCATGACGGATGCGGATGTCGATGGTTCGCACATTCGCACCTTGCTGCTTACATTCTTCTACAGACAAATGCCCGAACTGGTCGAACGCGGCCATATCTATATCGCCCAGCCACCGTTATATAAGATCAAGCAGGGCAAGGAAGAGCGCTATCTGAAAGACGATCAGGAAATGAAGATCTATATGCTTAAAGTTGCGCTGAAAGACGCGGCGCTTTTCCCTTCCTCAGAATCAACCCCGATCCAAGGCAAAGCCCTTGAACAAATCTCCAAACAATATTTTCTGGCCGAAGCTGTCATCGAAAGACTATCGCGTTTTACAGCGCCTGAAGCCAGCCATGCATTGCTGGTCTTGCCGACACTTTCGCTTGATGACGAAATACAGGCACAGTCCAGCGCAAAACAACTCGAAGCCGCTTGCGGGGGTAACATCAAGGTCGAGGTGGAAACAGATGAAGCAGGCGAACACCGTTTACGTCTGGAAAAACTGTATCACGGCAATTTCTCGGTAAGCTATATGGATAGAGATTTCCTTAAAGGTAGCGACTATGTACAAATCCGCCAGACCGCCGAAGTCCTGAACGGACTTATCACAGCCAGTGCATATATAGCTCGAGGAGAGCAAAAACGCGGCGTATCAAGTTTCAAACAAGCAATAGAATGGTTGCTAGAAGAAGCCAAACGAGGCATAAATATACAACGATACAAGGGCCTGGGGGAGATGAACCCGGAGCAGCTTTGGGAGACCACGATGGACGTGAAGAATCGTATTCTTCTCAAGGTGCGCATTGAAGACGCCATTTCCGCCGATGAAATTTTTACTACTCTGATGGGCGACATTGTGGAACCGCGCCGCGCATTCATCGAAAAGAACGCGCTTGGCGTAAAAAATCTGGACGTATAAAAAGCCCACTAAGCAATTTTTATGTTATGTTAAGTATGATATTTTGTTCAACCACCACAGGGAGTTAATCATGGCAACAAAAACCAAAGCAACCAAGAAACCCACTACCAAAACCGAAATGCTTACCCACATCGCTGAGAAGACCGGTCTGAAACGCAAGGAAGTGAGTGCCGTTTTCGACGAAATGGCAGGCATAATGAAACGTGATCTCAAAAGCGGCGCCGGCGTATTCAATATTTATGGATTGATGAAGGTAAAGTTGGTACGTAAGCCCGCCACCTCAGCCCGCAAAGGGATCAACCCCTTTACCAAAGAAGAAGTCATGTTCAAGGCAAAACCAGCACGCAACGTTGTCAAGGTGCTTCCGCTAAAAGCCCTAAAAGACATGGTTTGACCTGATAGGGGTAATGAACGGCATGACCTCGCTTCCCCGGAAGGGTATCATCCTTGCCGGGGGTTCCGGCACGCGCTTGCATCCAGTGACCCTGGCAGTTTCCAAACAGTTGTTGCCAATCTACGACAAGCCGATGATTTACTATCCGATGTCTACGCTGATGCTGGCCGGGATAAAGGATATTTTAATCATTTCAACGCCTCAGGATACACCGCGTTTTCAGCAGCTTTTGGGAGATGGCAGTTCATGGGGCTTGAATTTGCAATATGCGGTTCAACCTTCACCTGACGGACTGGCCCAAGCATTCATAATCGGCAGACATTTCGTAGGCAACAATCCCTCTGCTTTGGTGCTGGGCGATAATATCTTCTATGGACATACTTTTCAGAATCAACTGAAACATGCTGCCCAGCGCAGTCATGGAGCGACAGTTTTCGCATATCATGTTCGGGACCCGGAGCGTTACGGTGTTGTAGAGTTCGATGAAGATGGACAAGCAGTTTCGCTGGAAGAGAAACCGGCTCATCCCAAGTCCAATTTTGCGGTCACTGGACTGTATTTCTACGACAATCAGGTAGTGGATATAGCGGCTAACCTTAAACCATCAAAACGCGGTGAACTGGAAATCACGGACGTCAATCGCATCTACATGGAACGCGCAGGGTTGTCGGTAGAAATCATGGGGCGTGGCTATGCCTGGCTTGATACAGGTACTCATGAGTCATTGCTGGAAGCCAGTCAATTCATTCAAACGATTGAACATCGACAAGGACTGAAGATCGCCTGCCCAGAAGAGATTGCGTATCGCATGGGATTTGTTGATGCGGCGCAACTGGAAAAACTAGCGACGCCATTGTTGAAAAGCGGGTATGGCGGTTATCTGATGCAAGTTCTCAATGATAAGAGCTCGGTTGAATGAAAGCCATTCAAACCGCCATTCCTGAATTGTTGATCATAGAACCCAAAGTATTTGGTGATGAGCGCGGCTTCTTCTTTGAAAGCTTCAATCGAAAAAGATTTGCTGAGCTGACTGGCCGTGATGTCGATTTCGTGCAAGACAATCATTCGCGATCGGTTAAAAACGTGCTGCGAGGGTTGCACTATCAAATACAGCATCCGCAAGGCAAATTGGTCCGAGTAACGCAAGGAGCGGTTCTAGATATTGCTGTAGACATACGCAAAGATTCTCGGACCTTTGGACAATACATAGCATTTGAACTGTCTGGTGAGAACAAACGCATGTTCTGGATACCTGAAGGCTTTGCACATGGTTTTGTGGTCTTGACTGACTTTGTGGAATTTCTTTACAAGACTACTGATTACTGGTTTCCGGAACATGAGCGTTGCATTCGTTGGGATGATCCGACCCTTGCGATAGATTGGAGGCTGCAAAATACACCCACCCTTTCTGCCAAGGATGCGCAGGGTAAATTGATGAAAGATGCAGAACTTTTTCCCTGATGCCGCCAAGAATTGATGCAATTTGACGTCGCTCAATCAGCTGCTATTGAGTACTGTCGAAACAATCCGGATTGATCTTTCAGTCGCCCCGCGATTGGATTTCACAAATCCATCGCATTGCCGACGCATTTTGTGCAGAACATCCGGATTTCTAAGCAGGTTCTGTATGGGTTCTACCAGGCCAGCACAATCCTGTACTTGCAAAGCTGCTCCGGCTTTGACGGCTAGTTGTGTTGCCTCTGCGAAGTTATATGTGTATGGGCCGACCAACACCGGAGTACCGACTGCGCAGGCTTCGATCAGATTCTGTCCGCCAAATGGCAGAAGACTTCCACCAATAAAAGCGAGGTCGGCCGCAGCGTAGTAAGCGAACATTTCCCCCATGCTGTCGCCCAGTACCACCCTGATATCTGCCGGAAGATTTTTCCCTTCACTTCTGCGTTGAAATGAAATCCCGCGTTGTTCGAGCAAGTTTGCGACTTCATCAAAGCGCTGAGGATGCCGGGGTACGATGACCATTAAAAATCCAGATATGCCCAAATTCACCAGCGTATCGAGCAGTTGTACCTCTTCCCCATCACGCGTGCTGGCTGCAAGAAATATTTTGCGTGTTGTACCAAATTGCTCACGCAGCTTATTGCCCAGTTCCAGCATCCCGTTTGATGGCCCGATATCGAATTTGAGGTTACCCATAACAGAGACGTCCTTTGCGCCGAGTATCTTCAGGCGCAAGGCATCTTCATTGGTTTGTGCAGCAATTGCTGTTAGTTCTCTTAGAGCATTTTGTGTCAGTTGTTCAAAACGTTTGTAACCGATTGCTGATTTCTCTGACATACGCGCATTCAATAAAATTACAGGGGTGCAGGAAATGTGGCAGAGATGAATCAAATTGAACCAGATTTCAGTCTCCATCAATATTCCGAGCTCCGGGTGGAAATGCAATAAAAATTTATTGATTGCAAACGGATAATCGTAAGGTAGATACGCTCGCAGCACGCTGTCACCATAAATTTGCTTTGCTGCATCACGACCCGTGGGCGTAGTATTGGTTAGCAAAATATGATGGTTGGGGAATTCAGCAAGGAGCCTTGATACAAGGCTTTGTGTGGCATGTGTCTCGCCCACAGAAACTGCATGCAGCCAAATGACAGGCTTATCGCACTGCGTGGAATAAAACCCGAACCGCTCTCCGATGTGATCAAGATAATCCGGCTGCTTGCGCGCTCGCCATAACAACCGAATTAACACATAAGGAAATAGCAACCACAGTATTAATGTATAAAGAAATCTAATCATGTTCCAGCCATTATTTTCTGCAACTCACTGATCACGGTGGCAATATGTGGCGATTGGCTTATACCACCAAGATTGACTGCGTTATCGCCGGCATGCAGGCCCGTTAGCGCCGGATCGGTAGCAGTGTAAATACCGACAGTGGGTACTTTTAGCGCAGCAGCCAGATGAGCAAGGCCAGTGTCTACGCCTATTACTGAAGAGGCAGCCCCGAATAAAGAAGCGGCTTCATTCAGGTTTAATCGTGGAGGAATTTTGGCACCAGTAATAGACTCAGCGAGGCGCAGGCTGCGCAACCTTTCATTTTCACTGCCCCAAGGCAGGACACTCCGAATGTTCCTTTCGGAAAAATATCTGCCGAGCGCTATCCAATTTGATTCGTCCCACATTTTTTCGGCCCGACTGGTGGAGTGCAGCAATACCGCGTAACTCCCTTCGCCTAGCCATTCAAAACCCTCAGATGAGGGTGCATGAATGCCGTAATCTGCTGGACCGTCCAAAGTGTAGTCAAGTGCTTGCGCAACCAATTGGCGATTTCGCTCAACTGCATGTTGACCCTTTGCGACCGGGAAAGATTTTTGATACAGAATGGATGATAGCGATTCGCGCGCGCTATGCTTGTCAAAACCACATCGAAGACCTTGCGTACCATGCATCAACAGGGCACTTTTCAGTAAGCCTTGAGTGTCGATCGCAACATCATAGTCAAGCGCAGCCAAAAAGTCGCGAAAAGTGGCGATTTCACGCCAGGTAGCCGAGTTCAACAACCTGCTTCGCCAGCGTCGCCATGCAACCGGGATAGCATTTCGAACTGCAGAATGTAATCTGGGAAGCGCGGTATAACTCTCCTCAACTAACCAGTCAATTTGTGCCCCGGGATAATGACGCACGATATCGCTAACAACCGGTAGATTATGCAAAACATCGCCCAGGGAAGATGTTTTGACCAGCAAGATGCACAATTCTCGATGATTGGCGTTGAAGTGCGCCATAAAAATACAAATTCAAAAAATTGATAGGACATTATCTTATAGGATGAAGCAACACTTTAGGTAAATCGAATGCAATAGGTATTTACCAATTAATGAGTATTGGCTTACTTAACATCAAAAAGTCCCCTTCTCTTGACACATATAAGTTGTGACTGATGTAATGCGATATGTTCATTAGTTGAACACACTAACTTGACCGATGATTTTGCCAGCATTAGAAACTAAAAGCGCTTGACAATAACCTTCCAAAAAGTGAATTAACAATATTCAAGAATTTGAAAATTGACAGGCAAAATTCTTAAGCCAATTACAAAGGTCGATTAGTTCTGCCATGAACCAAATATCCTCAACTATATTGAAAAGTTGGGTTATGCTTCAACACAATACATTTATGCTTATTAAATGTTCATATATAGTTTCATCTTATTAATGCAAAATAAAAACGCAAGATCAAGCGGTAAACCAAATGTTGAAATTCATACCCTTGGAAAATAGTTACCGGAATACTTTGGATGAGTGAACCTCAAGTTTA
>Ga0210097_1000447_pt1 | contig 14547 bp, 14 predicted proteins | sample Joice_CattailNLA_2_FD_185521 | JGI IMG/M metagenome (GOLD analysis project Ga0210097, IMG submission 185521) | Wetland microbial communities from San Francisco Bay, California, USA, that impact long-term carbon sequestration - Joice_CattailNLA_D2... | ecosystem: Environmental > Aquatic > Marine...
CGGTAAAGCCAAAAGTCACGAAACCGCGCGCTTCGATGTTTTGTTCGATCGCCTTGTCCATGTGAGCGCGCACATAGTCCAATTCATCATAGGAACGGAACAGCATGGGAAGACTGTAGAGCCGCGCATCCGGGTATATCTCGGCCAGCGCGCCGCCGGTAAGCGCACCGCCCTGCAGCTGGCCGGCGCGGATCTTGCGCAGTACCACGCGATCGCTGCCCATGCTGCCGCCCGGGTAAAATCTGATGGTGACCCGCCCGCCGGTGCGTTGTGCGATCTGCTCCCCTCCCTTGCGCAACTCCTGCATCCACAGTGAACCGTCGGGCGCAAGCGTGGCCATTTTCAGGGTAAGCGCGCGCGCCGGAACAAACGGAGCGGCCAGCAGCAACGACAGCATCAGCGACAACAGAGAGCGCATCAATATTCCTTTGCGTGATGGACGGTCAACTTCTCTGTCCTGTTCATTTCTGGATGATGAAATCGTCATTCAACTTCCCTCTAAAAATAATCGTCCGCACTTGCCAGCAACTCGCGGGCTTGCTGTTTGGCCAGCATGTTGCTAAGTGTCAGGCCCGGTGCGACCGCATCGGCATCCAGCACTTCCTGCAGCAGACGGTCATGCAGCGGCCTGTTGTAAGTGATGCGGGCATAGCGGCGCGCATATTCTACCTTGGCCATCAGGTCACGCCCCCCGGACAGTTCGATCGCTCGCTCGAAATGGATACGTCCCTCTTCCGGCTTGCCGCCAAGCGCCGGCGACAGCAGCGTGGCGAACACGCCGAGATACAGTTGTGCCTCGCCGTGCTGGTAGGGTTCATCCAGCACGACGACCCGCTCCATGATCGCCCTGACTTTGGCTAAACTCGCAACCGCACTCCAGTCGCTGCTGTTGGCCTGTATCCAGCCAGACCAAGCCGCGCCGCTGGCATACAACACCGGCACATCGTCAGCTTTTGTTGTGCCAAGAACAAGGATGAAATCGTCGAAGGGCAGTCCGATCAAACCGCATAGCTTCTTGCCATGCGCGCAAAGCGCGCGATCGCTATAGTCGCGCGCTTTGATCGTCAGCCGTTTTGCGCGCTCGGGATCCTTCACGAATGCCGATGCAAATGCGCCATACAACCTGCTGCCAGACAACAGCAGGTTTTCGTTCTGCGGATCCCCGTCGATCAGACTGTCGATCAGCAGCAGATAGGAGGGCATGCCGGCTTTCACCGTCTCCGGGTCGTCCTGGTCGAGGATCGCAACGGACAGGTTGTCGGCCATCCGGCCGGTTGCCGATGTTGCCATACTGGCGCAACCGCCCAGTGCGGACAAAACCGCCGTCAGCAGCAACAGCCATGTCAGGCGCATGGTCGAATTGTGGGTAATAGTCATTTTGTTCGCATTTTTTGTGCAAGCTAAACCATTTCACATGCACGTGCAACCGCAACGGGCGACTCAAACCGATATTACTTCCAACCGGTGCATCAAACCCGCCGATTAGCGCTGCGGGTGCAGATACAGACGCCGAAAATGGATATGGCATAAAGCGCACGGCACTATACTTCGCGATGGTAAAATAGTACTGGCGATGGCCTTGATGTTTATGAAGAAGATTATATTTCTTGCCTTTTTGGCGCTCAGTGTAACAGCGTGTACAGGTCTCAAAACCGCACCGGGGGATCGGCCGCCGGCAAAGATCGCGCTCGCGTTGGGGGGCGGCGCCGCACGCGGTTTCGCCCACGTCGGCGTGATCAAGGCACTGGAAGCCCAGGGCATTCATCCCGACATCATCGTCGGTACGAGCGCCGGTTCGGTCGTCGGTGCGCTCTATGCGTCAGGCTTGAACGGCTTTCAGATACAGGAACTGTCTATGACATTGGAGGAAGACCAGGTCATCGACGGATCCGGCATGTATCGATGCATAGTCGAGACGGTGGTCTCGGACAAACGCGGCTGCATCAAGGGGCAGGCATTGCAGGATTTCATCAACAGGAACGTCCAGGACCGCCCGATAGAAAAACTCGACAAGACATTTGCGGCAGTCGCAACGAACCTCAACAGCGGTGAAATGATGGTGTTCCGCACCGGCGACACCGGCGCGGCAGTACGGGCATCCTCTTCGGTGCCGGTGTTCTTCCAGCCGGAATCGATCAATGGCCAGGATTACGTGGATGGCGGTCTGGTCACACCCGTGCCGGTGAGCGTGGCCCGCTCGCTGGGTGCGGATTTCGTCATTGCCGTCGACATTTCGGACCGCCCCATGGATAGAAAAACGGACGGAATCGTCGATATATTGTGGCAAACCTTTTCCATCTTCGGGCAGACGATCAACCGATACGAGCTTCCAAAAGCGGATGTGGTTGTGCGTCCAGTAACATATGGCATACCTGCTACCGACGTCAGCGGCCGCAACAAAGCCGTGCTCGAAGGAGAGAAAGCCGTCGCCGCGATCCTGCCGGACTTGAAAGCGAAGCTGGCGAAACTGAATGAAACTCGCCAAGTAACAGGCATGCCGTGATACACCTGATTGGATACGGAAACTTCACGCAAGGAGGCCGCACATGAGTTCACCGCGCAAACCAAAAGTGGGCTTGGCGCTGGGCAGCGGCTCGGCGCGCGGCTGGGCGCATGTGGGGGTCATCCGTTCCCTGGAACGTCACGGCATCAAACCGGACATGGTATGCGGCACATCGATCGGAGCCTTGGTGGGCGCGGCCTATGCGGCGGGCGAGTTGGAGAACTTCGAGAAATGGCTGCTCGGGTTAAGCTTTACCGATGTACTTTCATACATGGATGTGCACATGAATGGGGGGATGATCAAGGGCGAGCGGTTGATGGAGTTCTTCCGGCGCAGTTTCGTCGACCGTCCGATCGAAAAACTGGCTATACCGTTCGCGGCTGTGGCTACAGCATTGCAGACAGGCACTGAAGTCTGGCTGCGCGAGGGCTCGACCATCGACGCGGTGCGCGCCTCCATTGCCATCCCCGCTTTTTTTACGCCGGCGATTCACCAAGACCGGATTCTGGTGGACGGCGCCCTGGTCAACCCGGTACCGGTATCGCTGGCACGCGCGATGGGCGCCGATATCGTGATCGCAGTCGACCTCAGTTCCGACATTCTGGGTCGTCACACGCGAGAGAAGCCAGAGTCAGAAGTGCCGGCCTCCGAGGTCAGTGTATGGAGACGCAAACTGCAGGAGAATCTGAGTGCGTTCATTCCCTCGGGTCCGGACGATAAGATCGAGTTTCCATCCATGCTTGACGTCATAGCCAACAGCATCAACATCATGCAAGTACGCATCAGCCGCAGCCGCATGGCGGGCGACCCTCCGGAAGTGATCTTGTCGCCACGCCTGTCACATCTCGGCCTGCTCGATTTTCACCGCAGCAAGGAAGCGATCAAGGAGGGCGAGCGCTCGGTGGAAGCGTCGCTGCCGATCCTCAAAGACCTGTTCAATCTGTCTCCATGAACACGCTTATTGCAAAGCGATACTGAACACATCCGGACGGGTTTCAATTTCAGTTGCGATGACCCGTTATAATTCGCACTCTCATCATCACAGGTAATTATCTTGTACGATCGTTTAGCCGTATTGCCGCAATATCTGATGCCCAAGCAGGCGCTCACCGTGTTGGCCGGACAGTTCGCCAATGCCAAACTTGGAGGATTCACCACGGCAATGATCCGCCGCTTCGTCGCGCGTTACGGGGTGAACATGCAGGAGGCGGCCAATTCCGACATCGCGAGTTATGCAAGTTTCAACGAATTTTTTACGCGGCCGCTGCGCGAGGGCGTACGTCCGCTGGCGGATGCCGAATTTATCTGCCCGGTGGATGGCAAGATCAGCCAGATCGGCGCGATAGAAAGCGACAATATCTTCCAGGCCAAGGGTCACAGCTACACCACCACCGCGCTGGTTGGAGGCGATGCTGAATTGGCCGCAAAGTTCACGGACGGCAGCTTTGCGACGCTGTACCTGCGCCCGAAGGATTATCACCGCATCCACATGCCGTGCGCCGGCCGTTTGAGGCGCATGATACATGTGCCGGGCGAGCTGTTCTCGGTCAATCCGGCCACGGTACGCGGCGTGCCGGACTTGTTCGCGCGCAACGAACGCGTGGTGTGTGTGTTCGACGGAGAAACCGGCAATGGCATGTCGGGCCAATTCGTATTGACACTGGTGGGCGCCACCATCGTCGGCAGCATTGCCACGGTGTGGCACGGAGTGGTCAACCCGCCACGACCCGGCACGGTGCGCGAGTGGCACTACGACGGCCAGGAAGTCATCCTGAAAAAGGGCCAGGAGATGGGTCGCTTCCTGCTCGGCTCCACGGTGGTGATGCTGTTCCCTAAGGACACGATAAGCTTCAATCCGGAATGGTCGCACGCACGTGAGATCTGCATGGGCGAGACGATGGGTGGTAAACCAATTCATGTCTGACCCATCTAAGCCGGTTTAATCCCCCGATAGCGTCCGGGAACTTCATGTTCAGATTCCTCGAATCCCTTATCCGCGGCACCCGCCCTCACGCGGCGATCACGCCACCCGAGACGCTGATGTCATTCTATTGGCATTTCATCCGCCAGACCCCCGTGCCCTACATCGCGATGATCTGCACCAGCCTTGGCGTCGCGCTGGCGGACATGTGCATCCCTATCTTCATCGGCCAGCTGGTCGCGCTAATGGCCGCGAGCGACCGCGTCGCATCTTTGGCGGCGCATGGCACTTCACTCTCAGTGATGGTGATGATGGTGCTGATAGTGCGGCCGCTGCTGCAATTCGCCGATATAGCAATCCGCCACAATGCACTGATGCCGGGCGCCACCACGCTGGTGCGCTGGCAGAGCCACTGGCACGTATTGCGCCACAGCTGGCCGTTCTTCCAGAAAGATTTCGCCGGGCGGCTCGCCAACCGCGTGATGCAGACCGCGCATGCGCTGCGCGACAGCGTGATGGCCTCGATCCGCGCGGTGCTGTATCTCTGTACCTATGGCGGGTTGACGCTGGTGCTGGTATCGCGTTTCGACTGGTGGCTGACGATGCCGCCGCTGCTGTGGCTGGCCGGCTACCTGGTCTTCCTGCGCTACTTCGTGCCGCGCCTGCGCGAACTGTCGCGCCAGAGTTCGGAAGTGCGTTCGCTGGTGATGGCGCGCGTGGTGGACAGCTATACCAATATCCTTACCGTGAAGCTGTTCTCCAAACTGGCCGACGAGGACGCCTACGTGCGCGAGGTCGTGGACGAACACCAGGCGGCCATCTCGCGCCACATGCGCATGACCAGCCGCTTCATGTTCACGCTGCAGTCGCTGAACGCGATGCTGCTGGTAAGCATGGCGACGATCGGCCTGACGCTGTGGTCGCGCGGCCAGCTCAGCGCCGCACAGGTCGCGACCGCGCTGCCGCTGGTGTGGCAGATCACCAACATGGCGGGCTGGGTCTCGTTCGAAATCGCCGGCATCTTCGAGAACATCGGCGTGGTGCAGGAAGGCATGCAGACCATCTCGGTACCGCACACGCTGGTCGACGAACCGGACGCGAAGCCGCTCACGGTGACGCGCGGCGAGATTCGCTTTGACCATGTCAGTTTCAATTACGGCTTGGATCATTCCACATTTGGCAAGCCCGTGCTCGACCACATCGACCTCGTCGTGCGCCCCGGCGAGCGCATCGGACTGGTGGGCCGCTCCGGCGCCGGCAAATCCACGCTGGTGAATCTGTTGCTGCGCTTCTACCAGATCGAACACGGTCGCATCACCGTCGACGGCCAGGACATCCGCCACGTCGCGCAGGAAAGCCTGCGCGCGCAGATCGGGCTGGTCACGCAGGACACCTCGCTGCTGCACCGCTCCATCGCCGACAATATCCGCTACGGCCGTCCGCACGCGACCCAGGCCGAGATCGAAGCGGCGGCGCGCAAGGCCGAAGCGCACGAATTCATCCTCGGCCTGCGCGACTGGAACGGCCGCACCGGTTACGATGCCCACGTCGGCGAGCGCGGCGTGAAACTCTCCGGCGGCCAGCGTCAGCGCATCGCGCTCGCGCGCGTAATCCTGAAGAACGCGCCCATCCTGCTGCTGGACGAAGCAACCTCCGCACTCGACAGCGAGATCGAGGCCAGCATCCAGGAACAGCTCACCGGGCTGATGGCCGGCAAGACCGTGATCGCCATCGCGCATCGCCTGTCCACGATCGCGCGGCTCGACCGGCTGGTCGTGCTCGATCGCGGGCGCATCGTGGAACAAGGCACACACAACGAATTATTGCGCCGCAACGGACTCTATGCGGCTTTGTGGCAACATCAATCGGGAGGTTTCCTTGCCGAAGAGTTGCCCGATATACCGGAACCTCTTTCGGCATAGATCAATCGGTCTGGATCGATTGATTATCAATTTTGTTGAATCGAAAGACCAGTGATCACCGTCCCCGCGATGAAAGCTTACGGGCACGTCAGAACACAATCGGAAGAACTGCACATGCGCAATGCATGTGCAGAAAAGGACATCAGGAATGGCTGCCTTGCTTGTGGTGAGAATGATAGTACGCCGCGTATTCGAGATGCCTTGCATCATGTTTGCGCACGATCTCGAGCAGCCGCGCCTTGGCCTGGCGTTCATGCTGCAAACTTGCGAAAAGATATAGCGCAGTAAACGAGCTTGCCATCAGGACAATCATTGATAGGAATATTGTTGCAATCAGCCAACGCCGACTTAGTGTAGTCATTTCAACTCCGCGATGTGACCGTGTTGCCAAGCGTTGCACCTGTCGGAGAACTCAGCAACTCGAAAACCTGTTCGACGGCAGGATTCCAGCCGGCGCTCATGATTTCCTCGCCGTACTCTGTTTCCATTGCATCCTGTTCTATTTCGGAATCTCTCATGTCCATATTCATGATACCTCCCCTTAGGTTTACTCCCAATTACGGCTTATCTGCCGCACCTGAATTTACTGATTTTGTTATTACTTATAATGATTGCATGGTGATTCTATGCACATTGCATGCCATGTTAAAAAATTATCATGGAAACCCGCGAAAATATTGGCTTGAAGGTTAGTTGTAAAATATTCGAAGCTTGGCCGGGAAATATTAAATTTGGCAATAAATCTCAATTTTTTCTACAAAATGAGATTGATGGCGCATCGAAAACAACCTTTCGCTTGCGCCTCCTTCCTTGATGAATTATCGAGCCTCGTGTCACGATGGGATCGCGGCTGTCTCTACATTTCGAATCGCAGAATTGGAGATATATCCATGTCTGTTGAGTTATCGCATGGAGTCTTACGCCAAAACAAAAAGACCCGGCATCGCCGGGCCATTTCAATTTTTTCAAATCAATCGTTTCAGCTTTGCATCACGCTTTCGCATTTTGCATTTTCAGTTTTTCCATCGCCTCTTCTGCTATTTCCCGGACTTCTTCATGTGTATCGCTGAGGCAGATCTCCACATGAGCACGTGCCGCCTCGCTGCCAGTGAGCCCGAGCAGGTAGCACGCGTCGGCACGCACACGATGGTCATCATGTCGGGCCAGTTCGGCCAGTTGCGGCAACAGTTTTTGCAGTGATGGTGAGTTGGCATGCGCTTCGAGCAGCGCGCTGACGCCGAGCCGCACCTGGAGTTTGGCGCCGGGATCGGCGACGATGGCGAGCAGCGGCTTGAGGCGACCGGTGTCTGCGTCGATGAATGCCGCTGCCTGTTTGTATGCACCCTGCTTCAACAGATGTTCAACGTAATGCGCTATGCCTTCTTCGCCGCTCGCCCATTCGGTCCACTGGCGCAATTCGGCAATAGTTTGCGCTCCGGTCAGGGTAAAAGGTCCCAGACGCAGCCAGGGGGCTGCCCGCACACCGAATTCCGCAGCCTTTTCGGGATGAGTGGTGACATCCACAACCGTTATTTCTCCGATGTGTCCCTGCTTGACCAACTTGTTCAGCCCCTGCAAAACGCCTGCGCAGTGCGGACAGCCGGGAGCGATAAAGAGCAATGCATCGGGTGGAGTGGCAGACATGGTTGAGCCTTTAATTATTGACGCTTCCATCATTCACAACATAAAGGAGCGTGCCTATACATTACCAAAATATCAGCCCGGCATGCCGGGATTTTTCTTTCCGTACTTTTTTATCCATCCTGCAAATATAGGCTTTGCGCGGCCAGCTGAAGCGTAGTGCCATCCCGATAGCCAAAACAATTCAGCTCCGGTACATTGCATACCTGTCGAATAAAAAGCTATCCGGGCTAGTCACTTTGATCGGGCGCCGGGCAGGCACATCGCTTGAGAACCCATACGACTGGAGATTATTCATGACCAAAGACGCCAGGCATGTTGTCGTGGTCGGCACGGGCTTTGCCGCACTGACCGCCGTTCGCAAACTCAGGGCATCGAACTCCTCGTTGCACATCACCGTCATCGGCCGCAAGCCGGAGTTCGTCTATCTGCCGAGCCTGATCTGGATCCCGTCCGGACTGCGCAGTGCCAGCGATCTGACCGTCCCGCTGGACAATTTCTTCAAGCGCCAGCGCGTGGAATTCCTCGCCGGCGAAGTGACCGGCCTGGCCGATCAGGGTCGCACCGTGTTGACGGACAAGGGACCGGTCGCCAACGACGGGCTGATCATCGGCAGCGGCGGCCGCTTCATCAAGAAGCTGCCCGGCATCGAACACGCCATCACGCCGTGCGAGGGCATCGCCGCCGTCGAAAAAATACGCGACCGCCTGCGCGCCATGACGGGTGGCACCATCGCGCTGGGCTTCTCGGGCAACCCCAACGAACCCTCGTCGATGCGCGGTGGCCCGATGTTCGAATTCCTGTTCGGCATCGATACCCAGTTGCGCAGGGAAGGACGCCGCGACAATTTCAAGTTGGTGTTCTTCAATCCGATGCCCAGCCCGGGCAAGCGCCTCGGCGAAAAGGCAGTGCAGCAATTATTGGCCTCGATGAAACAGCGCGGCATCGCCACCCACCTCGGCCATAAGCTCACCGGCATTGCGGCGGACAAGGTGATGACAGAAGGCGGCGACGTCCCGGCAGACCTGATCATCTTCCAGCCCGGCATGACCGGCAATGCATGGTTCGATGCGACTGACCTGCCGCGCTCGCCGGGAGGGTTGCTGAAAGCTGACCGGCATTGTCGCGTCGAGGGACAGCGAGCCGTCTATGTCGCCGGCGATGCGGGCAGTTTCCCGGGGCCGGACTGGATGCCCAAGCAAGCGCATATGGCCGACCTGCAGGCAAAAGCGGCAGCGGAAAATCTCTTGGCCGAATTGGAGGGACGTCCGGTCACCGCTACTTTCAAGGTCGAGCTGATGTGCATCGTGGACTCGCTCGACAAGGGCATGCTCGTCGTGCGCACACCGGCACGCAACAGCGCCTGGCCTGAGATGGGTCTGATGCATACCGCCAAACGGCTCTTCGAATGGTGGTATCTGCGGCAACTCAGATGAACACGCTTTGATTTTATCGACTGCATCGATGCACATCGCCCGTTCCATGTCCCTGGCCAGTGCGGCTTCAACTTGATTTGTCGATTGATTCACGGCAGGATGTCAGTTAAGGAACCGGCCACGGTTTGATTACATATGTGCGCCTGTCGGAACATCAGCGGCTTTCCGGGAGGGGCTATCAATATCAAAATGGAGAACAAGAGATGACAGAAGAGGAAGTTATTGCAGAATCCCCTTGCGTGGGCGATTGCCAACTCGACGACAAAGGTATCTGCCAATGCTGCTTCCTTGCGGCAGTGGATAACGACCGTTGGAATAGTGCCAGCAACCAGGAGCGGCTGGTTATGGTGCAGCAGGCCAATGAACGGAAGAAAGCAGCAGGAGCTTAAAACGAAGACCCGGATTTCCGAACTGGCCCGATGACAGATTCGATCGGAATGTCCGACAGATATCGTTAGCCTCGGTTCTGGTTATTCAAATAGCCTTCAATAGGACAGAAAATATCTCATGCCATCGACGAAGCAAATGGTTCACGGCATCATCCAGGAGGCGAGCCGAGCCTGTGCCAACATCAACGAGAGTCAGGAAAGCGCTGCCGAATCGGAATTGGCGCCGATCCAGACCGACATGATCATAGCGATCGCTTCGGTACACGGCATCGCCATCACCCAAGACGAAGCCGCTGAATTGCAGCTCAAGTTTTCGTCAACCGCGCGAGGCGGACTTTCTGCATTAAGCCACGGGGCGATGGTTGGATGGTTACCCGGCGTAACTGGCTCGGACTTCGGTTCCATGTCGGCATCCGACACCGAAGCGATCGGGTGGACTACAAACAGCCATTTCGAACAAATCGCGGCAAATACGAAGGCCTAGTTTCAACCGGCATTGCGTCGGGAACTCATCTTCCAGCATCGAGCGCGGAAACTTCATCCGGATAAGTGTTTCAGCAGGCCGGAAATCCTTACAGACAAGCAAAGCGGTTCGAATCCGGCATCTTTCGGCTACAATACAACCTTTGCTGCCGAACCAATGAACACGCCCATCGCCCTCACATTCCGCATCTTCTGCCGACTGATCCTGCTCGTTCTGGCTTCCCCCCTGGCTGCGTACGCAAGCCTTCCGCAAGCCTCCTTTGTGCCGGGAGGCGTCGCGATCATTCCGCTGGCAAGCGTGGCCAACACGAGCAAACCGCAGGCATGGCTGGGCGACCAGCCGGTACTCGTCACCGCCGATCACGATGAGTGGTACGCGGTGGTCGGACTGGCACTGAATATCACCCCGGGCGAGCATGAGGTGCGCTTTAACACTGACAACGCAACGATAGTGCAGCAGTTCACCGTCGTGCCCAAAGACTACCCCGAGCAGCATCTCAAAATGAAAAAGAGCATGGTTGAGCTGTCGCCCGCCAACGAGGCTCGCGCCGAGCGCGAAATATCGGTCATCAGGGGATTTGAACACTATTGGCAAGCCGCGCCGGATACCGACTTGAATCTTGTTGTTCCCGTCAAGGGTGAACAATCGAGCGCCTTCGGCCTGCGCCGTTTCTTCAACGAGGAACCGCGCGCGCCGCATGTTGGCATCGACTTGGCCGTCGATCGCGGTACGCCGGTCAAGGCGAGCGCACCCGGCACGGTGTTGGCAGCCGATGATTATTTTTTCAACGGCAAGACGATCTTCATCGACCATGGCAACGGGCTCATCACCATGTATTGCCACCTCGATAAATTCAAAGTGAAAGCCGGCCAGGTTGTAAGCAAAGGCCAAGTGATCGCGCTTTCCGGCATGACAGGTCGCGCCACCGGCCCGCATCTGCACTGGAGCGTGATACTCAACGGCGTGATGGTCGATCCCGAGCTGTTCGTACCGCAACCGGCCGGGCTGGAGTGAGCTTATCGAATTGTGGCGGGCCGGGATTTCCTGAAGTACTGCACCGCTCTACCGTTCGTTCCTACCGTTCGTCCGTTTTCATGTATCCCTCATCAAATGTTTTTAATATTATCAACCATTGATATTGCAAATTTTGTTGACTAAGGAGCCATGCACACCATGAAAAAACTACTTTCCCTCAGCCTCGTGACTGCGCTGTTATTTACGGGTGGACTATTCAGCAGCCCAGCCTCGGCAAAAACCGCGAAAGTATTCCTGGGTTCGGTCGCGATGGATACGCCTGCCGAAATGGTGAAGCGCTTCAAGCCGCTGACCGACTACCTCTCGCAAAAGACCGGCCTTGCGGTGTCGTTCAGACCCTCGGACAATATGGGTGATGCGATCAGCGATATTGGCAACAACGTTGTGCAGATCTCTTATCTCACGCCCGTGGCATACATTGATGCCAAAAAGAAATATGACATCAAGCCATTGGTCGAAACACAAACCCTGGGCGAGTCAGCTTTCAGGTTGGTAGTGGCGGTTCGCGATGACAGCCCCCTCAAGACGATGAGCGACCTGAAAGGAAAGACCTTCGCCTTCGGCGATAAAAGGGCCTTGTTGCAGCGCGCAGCCGTGATCGACGGCGGTATCAAACTGGAAGAATTCAGCAAGTATGCCTTCCTGGACCATTACGACGTCATCGCCAACGCAGTGCTGAACAAGGAATATGATGCAGGCATCCTCAAGGAATCCGTATACGTTGACTTCAGAAGCAAAGGATTGCGTATCCTCCATTCTTCGCCAGATCTTCCCCCCTACCTGTTTGCCGTATCGAGCAAAACGCCCAAGGCCACTGCCGAAAAACTGCGCAAGGCGTTTGTATCGCTGAAGGCGGATTCTCCCAAGCACAATGCCATATTAAAAGCGCTGGACAAGGGCTACACCGGGTTTGCGAATGCGAGCGACAAGGATTATGACGTCGTGCGCAGGCTCGTCGCTCCATTGCGATAGCACCATTGGGATAACTAGATGGCCAGTTCGGACCGGGCGCCGGCACCTTCCTGGTCTTTCTCTTTATCCACTACCTTGCGCTCGACTTCCTGCTGGCCTCGGCCTCGGCAAAATTAGTCAATCTCGCCACCAACATCGCGGCGCTGATGTTTTTCGTCCCGACCGGGAGGGTGCTCTACGAGATCGCCATCCCGATGGCGATCTTCAACATGCTGGGCGCCTATACCGGCGCCCGGATTGCGATGAAACGAGGCACGTAATTCATCCGCGGATGGTTTCTATTCCTGCTGGTCATTCTGATTCTGAAACTCGCCTACGATATGGTAGTCCCGCCATAAGATGAAGTCTGGTCAGCACCAAACGGGACAAGGTATAGTATAGGAAAGCAAAACAATTATTCGAAACCGATTTCATAAAATATTCGATGATGAAATCCCTGATCATATTTTCCATGATGGCACTTGCCGGATGTTCAAACCTTGGCGCGGGAACTTCGAGTCATGGTGTGGTTCAACTCAATTCCTATCTATACGAAGTCGCCGCAACAAGGTCCAATGGCTCACCGACAGATTTGGAAGATGCCAGGCAGCAAGTCTATTCACAAGCCCAGGCCTTCTGCGCCAAACAAGGTCGCGTAGCAGAGACCGACTCGCTTGCAAGGTTTGAGGAAGATGCCGGGAGGCCTGCGAGCGCCACCCTGCGTTTCAGGTGTGTCAAAGGCGACAAACCGGAATTAACGCATGACACCCAAAGCTGATGGGCAGCACAGAATAAATGCAAAACTTGACTTCCTTGTATAACGAAAACATGCCCGTGTTGATGGGGATGATTGTGGCGATCTTGATCGTGGTTATTGCCGTGTTCTTGTTAGCTCGCTATTTGTACAAGACGGCGGATGGCAGAAAAATAAAAAGAATCATCAAGAAATACAGCGATGCATATGAGCGTGAAGTTGTTTTCTCGAATGGCATCGGCGGCTACTTCTTTATTGATTACCTGATACTGTTTCCAAAACTAATTCTCGCGCTAAACATTCAAAGATTGGATGGTTATGTTTTTGGCGGGGAGAATATCGAGTTATGGACCCAGGTTGAAAACAACAAGTCGGCCAAATTCAAGAATCCGCTTGAAGATGTGAAGCTGTTCGTAAAGCAAGCGGCAGACCAAGTGAAATTTGACGAGATCATGGCAAGGGTGCTGTTTGATAGCGGAACCACGTTTCCCAGAGGCGTGCCTGAAGGTGTGCTGCAATTGGCGAACTTCAGGGAAAGCATGACTGCCTGGGCAGGAGAGAAGCCCGTGGCAGAGGCGACGAAAAACGCCTGGGATAAATTATCGATACTTGTGTCAGAAAGCCGGGAACGTTACAAAAAAGAAACCGGCTGAGCATCCCTCATGCTACAAACGGCTGCGGCAGTATCCCGGTCAAGACCCAATTAAAACGCCATAGCCCGCTTATCGATAAAGATCATCTTCAGGCGGTCACACCGCCAAGCCGGCACCACCCCATTTTGTATCCGGAAATCGTGTTACAAAAACCTTTTGAACGTTAAGGTTAGCGTAAGGTTAGGTGTATATGATGCAACCACAATGTCGCGCAATGGCGGCATTCATTAACTTTGAAAAGGAGAATAACTATGAACACAAAACATGATCATGGTTCTGGCGTTAAAACTGACAACTCGGATGCACACTTCCATGCGGCATTGGCCTGGTTTGCCGCGCTGTCGGTTTCGATCGCCACTATAGCGCTCTCGTAACTGTCAATCGAGACGACAAGCATGAACAGGGGCGGGAAACCGCCCCTGTTTTTTTTGACTGGGGGTCAATTAACTCGAAAGGGCTGCTCCCGTATCCTTCCGTCTTCGCATTACCCTGGCTATCGGTTGTAAAATCCCCAACACAGACCTTCATTCAGGACTTCATAAATGATTGACCATCTCGGACGCTACGAGATCACCGGTGAACTAGGTTGCGGCGCGATGGGCATCGTCTACAAGGCCTATGACCCGCTAATCGAGCGCACCGTCGCGATCAAAACCATCGATCTGCACGCCTTGTCCGAAACTGATCGGAAGGAATACGAAACACGCTTCTACCAGGAGGCCAAGGCGGCGGGACACTTGACGCATCCCAACATCGTCACCATCCACGACCTCGGGGAAAGCGGAGACGTGGCCTACATCGCGATGGAGCTGATGGAGGGCCGCGATCTGCAGGAGATACTCCACGGCAAGGCCCGCC
>Ga0210097_1000448_pt1 | contig 14525 bp, 11 predicted proteins | sample Joice_CattailNLA_2_FD_185521 | JGI IMG/M metagenome (GOLD analysis project Ga0210097, IMG submission 185521) | Wetland microbial communities from San Francisco Bay, California, USA, that impact long-term carbon sequestration - Joice_CattailNLA_D2... | ecosystem: Environmental > Aquatic > Marine...
CGCCGCGCGCGCGCGCCATTTCAAGAAATTCCTGTACCTGCTGCCCAACCGGTTTTCCTACCCGACCACCAGTACCATGGCATTCTTCAGGTCCGGTCTGCCGGTCGGTTATGTACCGATCCGAACCAGTACGCGCACCACCGAAACGAAGAGCCACATACGGCTATTCCACGACGGCTTCCGCTTCCTGATAATTATCGTGAAGATCGGCGCACTATTCTCGCCAATGCGATTCTTTCTGCCCATCAGCGGCGCATTGCTGACAGCGGGGCTGTGCTACTATGCCTACACCTATTTTTCCTGGGGACGACTGACGAACATGAGTGCCATCCTGTTCCTGTCCTCACTGTTCACCTTCCTGATAGGCGTCGTATCCGAACAGGTTTCAGCACTGCACTACAAGGACATTGTTGAAACGCGACGACGCACCGACAGACATGACGACCGCGCGGCAGATAACATCCCGGGGCAATCATAAGAACCTGCATTAACCGTTTCCTTCGGGCATTAACCACCATGCCAGAGACCCACATTATCCGTATATGCGCATCGTAAAACTCAGCACCATGGACAACAATGGTGGTGCAGCACGTGCTGCAATGCGCCTGCACAAAGGATTACGCGCACTCGACATCGACTCAAGGTTTGTTGTTCAACAGAAAACCGTTGAGGAACCCGGCGTATACGGTCCCCATGGCACAACAGCGAAACTGTACGCCAAAACGAGACTGTTACTCGACCAGCTACCCGTTATTCCACACTGGCATCACTCCAGCGGGGTATTCGCACCCGGCTGGCTGCCCGGGCATGCCTGGCAACGCGCGAATGCACTCAAACCGGATATCGTACACCTGCACTGGATCACCAAGGGCTTCCTCGGTATTCATGACCTGGTTCGGCTAAATGCACCGATCGTCTGGACACTGCATGATATGTGGGCACTCACCGGCGGTTGTCACTACGACATTGACTGTGGCCGTTACCGTTCGCAGTGCGGCAGCTGCCCGACATTGGGATCGGAGCACGAAAATGATCTGGCCTACAGAATGCAGTCAGCAAAGCTGCGTGCCTGGCAAGGGCTTGACATGACCATCGTCTGCCCGAGTCGCTGGCTTGCCGACTGTGCGCGGAACAGTAAACTGCTCGGGCAGCAACACATTGAAGTTATACCGAATGGTATTAATCTCGCACAATACTATCCGCTTGATAAAGCTGCAGCCCGCCAGCGCCTGTCATTTAACACAGACAGCAAGTTGATCCTGTTTGGTGCCATGGATGCGACTGTAAATGAGCGCAAGGGTTTCAGTCAGTTGCAATCCGCACTCCGGCAACTTGTCAGGAGCGGCTGGGGCAAGCGCGCCAGTGTTATCGTATTCGGCAGCGCGAACCATGGACGACCGCCGCCAGCCGACTTCCCGGTACAATATATTCCACCATTGCATGATGATGAGGAGCTTGCCGCGCTCTACTCGGCAGCCGATGTATTCGTTGCGCCTTCTCTGCAGGACAACCTTCCCAATACGGTAATGGAAGCCCTGGCATGTGGCACGCCGTGTGTCGCCTTCGATAGCGGCGGCATGCCCGACATGATAGAGCATATGCAAAATGGCTATCTGGCCAGTGCTTGTGATGCCAATGCCCTCGCCGAAGGAATTGCCTGGGTGCTGGAGGATACATCACGATGGAAACAACTATCACATAACGCACGTGCGCATTGCGTGCAACATTTCGAACTGGCCGCGATCTCGAAAAGGCACCTGGAAATCTACAATAGCATTCTAGAACGCCAAAGGCAGGCAGCCGCTAACTGATCATTCCGCCGAACTGGAAGTTTCCCGCCACGCGAAGATATTGAGCTGCATGTCAAATCCTCCGTTCAACTTCACCCTGGAAAACGGGGCCCTGCTGCCGCTTACCGTCTGAACATGCAGCCTGAAACCGGCGGCATTCAGCATATCCGCTATCTCGCCAAACCGCTGATGTCTGTCAGGACGAGAATGGTATTCGAGAAAAATCCGCTCGACATTGTCCAGCATACCTGCACAGGCGGGCAACACAGATTCCTCGGCACCCTCAATATCAATTTTCAGCAAGTCGATCCTTTTATCCGCGAGGATATTCCGTATATCTACCGCCTGGACATCAATGCCGCCGTCTCCCGCAAGCCTGCCACCATCCGCCCCTTCCTGCACAAACGGCAGGCGAGTATTCTCGACCCAGACTGCCTGATTAATCAGCGTCACACGATCACCATGCACGCTCACATTTTGTTGCAGGCAGGCAAAGACAGCAGGATCCGCCTCATAGGCGACTATTCGCGCATGTGGATACCGTGACATAAAATAATTAACACTGACACCTATATTCGCGCCGATATCCACTATTAAAGGTGCATCATTGACAGTCGGGAATTCGTAGATTCTGTTGACATAGATCTCATCGAGCATGCTGAGGAAGGACGCAACGTCCGGCACGCGGTAAAAAACACCGAAGGCGCGAATCCGTTTCTCCCGGTAACGTCTGCCAGGACCATGGATTGTTTTCAGCAACGCAACGGTACGGTAATTACGTTCACAAACCAGGCGCTTGACATGAAAGTATGGCGCCCTCAGAAAACCGCCAATCAGCGAACTATCCGTTAAAAACGACATTGATTATCCGCCTTCTGATTAAACTTGCGACTCTGCGCAGAACACCTCCCTCTCGCCGCTTAAGATAGCTGCCATAGGCAGAAAAGGCCACGCCATTCACCTCTATCGGTATATCGTCTGGCATTATCGGCGTGTCCGCAAGCATGACATCGAAGTAATCGGTGTTATCACAGTGCACACCCGATCCGTCCATACCGAAATTGCGTACCAGCGACACACGCGGCCAGAGTGTCAGGCCACCCCGGACAAATGCCGATGCACGCCAGCGTATCGCCCACGAGTCTATTTGCCCGCGTGATTGACGCTCCAGCATCCTCATGTAGGGAAAGCTTCCATCATAGTCAAATGATGCAGCCAGCCCCCGTGAGCGAAGCTGGGTGACCAGCTGGTTCGCATCCGGACAGAATTTCTCCCACGCACGCTTCCAGGTTGCCCAGCCCCAGCATTCAGCACCGCCCAGAAAGAAAGTTTTACTGCCTATCCCCGTCATATCCGCAGGGAATGCATAACCGTGTATGCAGTACACCTTCTCCTCATCGTGGTATTTCTGCAACGCAGCGTTCATGTAGTCAATAAAAAAGGGCGCGGTTTCCATATCGTCTTCAAGCACAATAACGCGCCCATGGCGTTCTATAACATCGGAAACACCGGCAATAATCGAGTTTGCAAGCCCCTGATTTCGCGTTTGCTCTACAATCCGTAGATCCTTGAAGCCGTCGATTGTACGTATGTAGTCGCGCACTGCCGAAACACCACTCTCATCACGCCCATTACGGGCCGCGTCACTGTAAATCACCAGCGGTGTCATGGCTGAGTTATTGTTCGCCTTGAGCGCCTCTACACTGCGACGGGTATGCTCCGGACGGTTGTATACGAACAATATTACCGGCGCAAAATATTTCACTCCAGATTCAAGCGTCATCGCCCGCATATCCACACAAACCGCCAACCGGCTGCGCTCATGAATAGACGCCATGCAGCGTCACGGGCGGTCCGGTGAAGGCGATGTTGTCGATGCATACCAGGTGACCGGGCTGAAGCAGCTGAAGCCGACACTGAAATTGACCTTATCGCATAACGCGTCATACGCCCGGCAGTGCCGGCCAGAGTTGGGAGTAACATGTTCTCCTGTCGAGAGGTGAGATTTGCAAACAGCAGTGCACGCATTACGTCATTTCCTGTCCATTCCGATTACGTCTAACTTGCGCGCATGTTCCTGAATAGCGGATACATGGCCTTCTGTTTCGACCGATACCACCTGCCCTGTATGTACAATCCGGAATATGATGAGTTGCCCGCACCGTACTCGAGCACGGTCTTCCCGAAAATAGATTGCTCAGGTATTCGATGTGTTGATATACGAACCATGGCATTGGATGACCGCCGTTATCCACGGACTTGCTACCCGGGACAGAGCACAAATATCCCGGCCTGGACAGCAGAATGCAGACAATGCTGTATACGCGTTTTTTCCGGAGAAAGATTCAGCGTGAAACGCCTGGTCATCTGTAATCCCTTCGTCCTAAACTCGCCAAGTGGAGCGTTGAGCCCAGCATCAACAAGCCATGGTCAGGTCCGCGCGGCGTAATCATGGAGCAAGACCTTATCACGAAATAGGAAATCAGCATCGCGATTGCCGCTCCCGTCGCACCATGCAGGGGAATCTGGCACAGATTCAGCATGACGTTCACAGCCAGACCGGCAAGCGTTCGGCAGGGGGTCGCTGCGGGTCCGCCTTCGTCAGGTACCCGCTGCTGGCGACACCCGGAAATCCCGCAACAACAGTCTTGAGATGGACACACAGTGACACCGGTGCCCCGGCACATTTGCCCCGAACATCAAGTCGGGTAACAACGTTGACCGCACGGCATATCCGGGTACTACCCGGAACTGAATTTCGCTGCCGACCATACCTGTCATCCAGACGATGACGCATGTAATCAGGCAGATATCTCAACGAGGCCGCAATCATCCGGACCGGGCATGCGGGCAGGTATACGGGAAGGCACATACTGACCTGTTTACACATAACCCGGTCTCGATCAGCAGTTTCACCGGTAAATTGACAGGCACCAGCATCATCAAGGTTATCCCTGCTCAAACCCAAGCAGTGCCTGCTCGAGACAGGCTCCACTGCTGAACCAGTCATTTGATTCCGGGTAGACGACCTCGCCTGCCTCAAGACATTCTTCCAGCCTGTGGCTCAATGCGCCCGCATCGGCGGCCGGCACCAGCGACTCCGGTGTATGACGCATGATCCATTCCGTCGCGGGCGTACGAGTCACTGCAACCGGTAAATTGATGCGCATCGCCTCGTACAGCTTCACCGGATAACTGTACTTCCCGAAAGATGACATTCTGTTGATAACGGCCAGTACGTCCAGACTGTTTAGCAACAGCGGCATCCGCTCATCTTCAATATAGCCCAGCGAGAAAACCTTGTCTGGCAGCGCCATATTTACAGAACGTCTGCCTGACAGCACAAGCTTCACGTCTGGATTACGTCGATCCAACATTTCAGCGGCCTCGAAAAGTACCTCCAGCCCGCGATTGCGATGCAGGGATCCGCAATAACCGATCAGCCGTGCATTTTCAGGCAACCCCATTTGCCGCCTGCACTCCTGTCTGTTCATAGGTCGAAAGTAATCGGAATCAGCCGCCATGGGCACGACTATTCCCGGTTTCCCTGGCCGGTCCCGCATCATCAATTCAAGCAGTTCCGGACCCGCAGCTGAAACCAGGTCCGCACCAGCCAGCGATCTGCGCCACAATCCATGCAGCGGCTTCAGCCAAGGGATATAACTTTCATAGTTATCATAGGCATCGATACAGTAACGAATGCCATGGCGGTGCGCATAGTGTTGGGCAATAATGCCGAAATAGGTATCCGAACAACCGATCAGCCAGTCAGGACGGATATCATGTATCATTTTGTTAAGGCGCGAGATATAGCCATGCGGGCTGCCGGTGCGCAACGGTTCCGAGATCATATGCAGGGCCTGCACCTGGCTCTCGAGCACATTTCCGCGAGTGTAATCCAGCAACAGAAGATATACTTCGTGGCCGCGCTGGGCCAAATATAATGGAAGATGGAAAAAGCGGCCGTAGGGCCTGGTCACCAGGTCCCTGCCCATCGGACGGCGCTTGCTGAGGAATAGAAATTTCAAGGAATCAGGCGATAAGAACTGCAACCAGGCTACCGGTGTCTGTTGCAGGTATTGTAGCAAAAAACCCGCATGACAACAGATGATCGAACGCACGGAGATTGATCGCTGCCGGACCTGACCTTAAGATCGACGCCCTTGCGCCGAAGCGATCTGTACATACCTGACAACGGAGTTCCCGGCAATACTGGCTGATCCGGTACATAACACATCAAAACAGCTGACCGACATTCCCCGCCAAGACCATGCAAACGATCCTAGTCCTGACCTCTACCTACCCGCGCTGGAAGAATGATGTGGAACCTGCGTTTGTGAGCCAGCTCTGCAAGCAACTTGCCAGGGTCTATCAGCCGGTCGTCCTCGCCCCGCACTACCCCGGCGCCAGCAGGCATGAATATATCGATGGCATAGAAATCTACCGCTTCCGCTATTTTCTACCGTTCGCGGAACACCTGGCATACGATGGCGGGATACTGACCAACCTCGGTAAGAATCCGCTAAAATTGCTGCTGGTACCGTTCTTCCTGGTCAGCCAATCGTACTGGATTCTGCGCCTTTGCAGCAGCAGAAGCATCCGCCTGATACACGCACACTGGCTGATTCCGCAGGGATTGCTGGCTGTACTTGTACGTAAACTGCGCTGCAAACAGATAAAGGTACTTTGCACATCGCACGGCGGCGACCTCTACTCCATGAAGAGTGGCCTTATGAACGGACTCAAGGCATACGTACTGCGAAATGCCGACCATGTCACCGTCGTCAGTACAGCTATGCACAGACATCTTCGCGATACAAGTCGTCTGCCGGGAAATATCAGCGTACAGCCTATGGGTGTCGATCTGACCGGGACATTCAGGCCAGGAGAAAGGTCCGCCATGGCTACCGACTTGCTGTTTGTGGGACGACTGGTGGAAAAAAAGGGCGTGGCCACCTTGGTTGAATCGCTCGCACTGCTGAAGGAGGAATTCCCGGGCCTGAAACTCACCTGTGTGGGTGACGGACCGGAACGGCATGTCATTGAACAACGCGCCCGCGAACTCCAGGTATCGAACATGATCAGCTTCCGTGGTGCTGTTCCCAATCACGAGATCCCCGGTTTTTATCAGGTCACCCGCATCGCCGTGGTTCCATCACTGGTCGCAAGCAGCGGTGACCAGGAAGGCCTGGGGCTGGTCGCGGTAGAAGCGCTGGGTTGTGGCTGTGCCGTTATTGTATCCGACCTTCCGGCGCTTCAGGATGTGGTTAAGGATAACTATAACGGACTGGTATTCAGGGCAGGTGATCCGTCCGACCTGGCAGACAACTTGAGGCGCCTGTTGCTTGACGAGGCACTGTATGACAGGCTGACAGCCGCTGCCCGACAGTCGGTGACAGGAAAATTTGATTGGCAAACGGTCGGTGACGGCTATATTGATACTGTCAGGCGCTGTCTGGCAGTAGCTTGAACGCTGGTCTTTCAACCTTGATGTGCCCATCAGAACTGAACCTGCGACACATGACTGTTAAAGTTTTATCATACTGAGACGAAACTATCTGGGTCGACGATCATATTTCATGCAGGCGCCGGACATGATGTATAATACTGTTTTTATTGGACATTATTAAGCCGTTAATTTCATGCGGATTAAACAGGCTGTCTTGCATGCACGGGACTGCGCTGGATTGCAGCCGCAACCCCGTGGAAACCGGACCTTGGTCACAGTGGAAAACGCCCGATCTCTCAATATATCCTAGCCCATGGCCACTCCCAACCCAACAGTCAATCTCAGTGGACTCGCGCGCCGGCTGGTCATGGACGGTCTTATCGAGGAGTCCGAGGCCACCAAGGCCCACGAAATGGCGCTCAAGAAGCGCACGCATTTCGTCAGTTATCTGGTTGACAGCAAGATCCTGTCGAGTCAGGACATCGCCTGGTCGGGCGCACAGGAATTCGGCGTACCCCTGTTTGACATCGACGCAATGGACATGGAGGTTGCACCGATCAGGCTGGTCAGCGAGAAACTGATCAAGCAGCATAATGCCCTGCCGCTTTTCAGGCACGCCAACCGGCTCTATGTCGCTGTTTCCGACCCGACCAATCTCGGCGCCATCGATGAATTCAAGTTCCACACAGGCATCAACACGGAAGCCGTGCTGGTCGACGAGAACCAGCTGCGCAAGGCTATCGACGCCGCCCTGGAAGCACTGGACACCACCATGTCCGAGCTCATGGACGCCGACCTCGACAACCTTGATATCGGTTCCGGCGATGACGAAATCAGGGATGGTGACGTATCCGAGTCAGATATTGACGACACGCCGGTTGTGCGCTTCGTCAACAAGGTACTGCTCGACGCGATAAATTCCGGTGCTTCGGATATCCATCTCGAACCCTACGAGAAAGAGTTCCGCGTCAGGTTCCGTAATGACGGTGTATTGCATGAAATCACCTCGCCACCACGCTCCCTTGCGATGCGCATTATCGCGCGCCTCAAGGTCATGAGCCGGATGAACATCGCCGAGCGTCGTATCCCGCAGGATGGACGCATCAAGATGAATCTGTCGCGCAATCGTTCTATCGATTTTCGTGTCAATACCCTGCCGACCCTGTACGGCGAGAAGGTTGTGCTGCGTATCCTCGACAGCAGCGCCGCCCAGCTCGGCGTCGATGCGCTGGGTTTCGAACCTGACCAGAGGGAGTTGTTCATTACCGCCATCAACAAGCCCTACGGGATGGTGCTGGTAACCGGCCCGACCGGCAGTGGCAAGACCGTATCGCTGTATACCGGCCTGAACATGCTGAATACGCCGGACCGGAATATCTCCACCTGCGAAGACCCGGTGGAAATCAACGTGCTTGGTATCAACCAGGTCAATGTGAACCCCAAGGCAGGCCTTGATTTCTCTGTAGCGCTGCGCGCCTTCCTCCGCCAGGATCCGGACATCATCATGGTGGGTGAGATTCGAGACCTAGAAACGGCGGAAATTGCCGTTAAGGCGGCGCAGACCGGCCACCTTGTGCTTTCCACCCTGCACACCAACGATGCGCCTCAGACCCTGACGCGCCTGGCAAATATGGGTGTACCGCCCTACAACATCGCCTCGGCCGTACACCTTATCATGGCACAGCGACTTGCAAGACGCCTGTGCAATAACTGCAAGAAGGAACGTGATATACCCGATGAGTCATTGGTCAAGGCCGGCTTCAGGGAAGACCAGATCAAGGGACTCAAGGTCTATGGCCCTGTCGGCTGCGACACTTGCACGGGCGGTTACAAGGGCCGTGTTGGCATCTATCAGGTCATGCCGGTATCCGAGGAAATGGGCCGCATCATTATGGAAGGCGGTAATTCAATGGAACTTGCGAAACAGGCAGCTGCCGAGGGCATAGCCGATCTCAGGGTATCCGGCTTGAGAAAGGTGGTCTCCGGGATTACCAGTTTGGAAGAAATCGACCGCGTCACGAAGGAATAAGCCATGGCGGAGAAAGCACTCAAGCAACCCGATCTATTCATATGGACTGGCACCGACAAGCGCGGCGTCAAGGTCAAGGGACAAACGCGCGGATCCAACCCGTCGCTTATCCGCGCCGACCTTCGCAAGCAGGGCATCAAGCCGCTCAAGGTCAGGAAACAGAGCACCCTGTTTCAGAAAACCGAGAAGAAAAAAATTATACCGAAAGACATTGCCGTCTTTTTCCGTCAGCTGTCCACCATGCTGGCTGCAGGCGTTCCGCTGGTGCAATCGTTCGATATTATCGGTCGCGGCCATGACAACGCCGGGATGCGCGAGCTCATTCTCAAAATCAAATCCGACGTGGAATCCGGCACCAGCCTGTCTGAGTCACTCGCCAAACACCCGTACCACTTCGACGCCCTGGTAGTCAGCCTGGTCAATGCCGGCGAACAGGCCGGCGTGCTTGAAGCACTGCTCGACAACATCGCCACCTACAAGGAAAAAACCGAGGCGCTGAAGTCCAAGATCAAGAAGGCCCTGTTCTACCCGACCGCCGTAATCATCGTGGCGGTCATCGTAACCGCGATCCTGCTCATCTTTGTCGTGCCGCAGTTCGAACAGCTATTCAGCAGCTTTGGCGCGGACCTGCCGGCATTCACACGCGTGGTCGTGAACCTGTCTGAATTCATGCAATCATACTGGTGGCTCATGTTCGGCGTGCTGTTCGGCAGCGGTATTGGTTTTGTGCAGGGCAAGAAACGCTCACGCAAATTCTGTCGTGCACTGGACAGGACGATACTCAAATTGCCCATCATCGGACCGATCATGCACAAGGCCGCGATAGCACGCTTTGCACGCACGCTGTCTACCATGTTCGCTGCCGGCGTGCCGCTGGTCGAGGCACTGGAATCCGTTGCCGGTGCCACCGGTAACGTGGTGTATTCGGACGCAGTGCTGATGATTCGCGATAGCGTGGCAACCGGCCAGCAGCTGCAATTCGCCATGAGCCAGACCGGCCTGTTTCCCAATATGGTCGAGCAGATGGTTGCCATTGGCGAGGAATCCGGCTCGCTGGATGCCATGCTGGGAAAAGTGGCAGATTTCTTCGAACAGGAAGTCGATGATGCAGTTGACGCCCTCAGCAGCCTGCTGGAACCGATCATTATGTCGATCCTTGGCGTTCTCATCGGTGGTCTTGTCGTTGCCATGTACCTGCCTATCTTCAAGATGGGCGCTGCCATCTGATCATCGCGACCGTTGCGGCGATGTTGCTGTACAGGCTGCCATAGCCCATGGAATTGTTGCGCCTGCTTGAAAATTCCCTGGTTCTTTTTGGTATTGCCAGCGGTCTACTTGGCCTGCTGGTGGGCAGCTTCCTGAACGTGGTAATTTACCGCCTGCCGATCATGATCAATCGTGCATGGTCGCTGGAATGCAGGGAATTGCTGGGAAACCCCGACGCCGGAAGCAGCGGGCAGTCGACCTACAACCTGGTCGTCCCGGCATCCAGCTGCCCGCACTGTCAGCGCCCCATTCGGGCAGCGGAAAACATACCGCTACTGAGCTATTTAATGCTCAGGGGTCGCTGCGCCGGTTGCGGCACGGCTATTTCCCGACGTTATCCGGCGATCGAACTGGTAACGGCCCTGCTTTCGATGGTCGTGGCCACGCATTACGGTTTCGGTATCGAGGCACTGGCGGCACTGGCGTTCACCTGGGCACTCATCCCTCTTTTCATGATCGATTTCGACCATCAGATCCTGCCTGACTCGATCACGCTCCCTCTGTTGTGGATCGGTCTGCTGCTGAGCCTGTTCGGTGTATTCGTGGACAGCACGACAAGCATCATCGGCGCTGCGGCCGGCTACCTTTCGCTGTGGTCAATATATCACCTGTTCAAGCTGGTTACCGGCAAGGAAGGCATGGGCTACGGCGACTTCAAGCTGCTTGGCGCAATCGGTGCATGGGTTGGCTGGCAGCTACTGCCGGTCGTCATCCTGTTTTCATCGGTGGTTGGTGCGTTTATTGGTATCGGTCTCATTCTGCTCAAAGGACGCGATCACAACCAGCCAATGCCGTTCGGGCCGTTTCTCGCGGTTGCCGGCTGGTTGACACTCCTTTGGGGACAAGACATCATCAGCCTTTATTTACGCTGATATGTAAGTGACTGTCCCGGAAACCCATTCGCAAACGATTCGCGACACCGGCGGAAAAACGCTCGTCATCGGCCTGACCGGCGGCATTGGCAGTGGCAAATCCACGGTTGCCAGCGAATTCAACAAACTAGGCGTCCCGGTAATCGATGCCGACCTCCTGGCCCGCGAACTTGTTGCATCCGGACAGCCCGCCCTGCAGGAAATCGTCGCGCATTTCGGCCCGCGTGCCCTGCGTGACGACGGCACACTCGATCGCGCTTACCTGCGCACACGCATTTTTTCCGATTCTTCAGATAAACAGGCGCTTGAGGCGATTCTTCATCCCAGGATCAGGCAATGTATCCGCGAGCGGCTGGCCACAGTCACGAGCCCTTACTGTATAGTTGTGATACCGCTGCTGCTGGAAACACGCCAGACTGACCTGGTCGACAGGATACTCGTGGTCGATGCACCGGAAAAAGAACAGCTTAAACGGGTTGCCGCACGCGATGGGCTGTCACACAATGTAGCAGCCGGGATAATGGCAGTACAGGCGGACCGGGAAACACGCCTGTCCGCCGCAGACGACATCATTATCAATGATGCCAGTGTGGACGTCCTGATCGAGCGGATACGGGAATTACATATGCACTTCATGGACATATCGCATGAGCACTAGCTCCAACACGCAATTTGTCAACCGCGACGGCGCACGCGGCGGCAACACCACCGGGTCCGACGCAAGCCGGCAGCCGGTCGCAGCGCCGGCCGCTGGAAAGATAGTCTACGAACAGCCACTTAACGAGCGTACCAGGACATTCATGCGGCTCGAATACCTGTTCCGGCAGGCCAGCCACCATCTGGAACGCAATTCCGAGTGGGACAGCCGCGCGACCCTCAACTGTATTCTCGAAATCGTGGATATTTTCGGCAACACCAACCTCAAGTCCGAGGTCATCAAGGAACTCGAACGCCATTCAGCCAACCTGAAGCGGCTGGGCCAGAATCCGGCCGTCGACCCCGGCCAGCTCGGGCTGCTGCTGGACAAAATCAACAGCCATATCGACAGCATGCATGGCATCAACGGCCAGATTGCCAGTGAACTCAAGAGCAGCGAATTCCTGACCAGCATTCGCCAGCGCAACGCGATACCCGGGGGAACCTGCGACTTCGATTTGCCGGCATTTCACTACTGGCTGCAACAGCCGGCCTTGTTGCGAAAACAGGACCTGGTGCGCTGGCTGGGAAATTTCGATGCCATCGGGCAATCCATCCAGCTGATCCTGTCGATGACGCGTGACAGCAAGCCGCTGCAGCCGGCACTGGCAAGGCATGGTCTGTATCAGCGCACACTGGATCCGAACCAGCCCTGCCAGCTGGTCAGAATTGCACTGCCCGTCGGCCTGCCATGCTTTGCCGAGTTCAGCGGCGGCCGGCATCGCTTTACCGCACGCTTCCTGCAGTTCTCCGCTGCAGAGGAGCGCGCCAGGCAGACCGACCAGGATATCGAGTTCGAACTGGCCTGCTGCGTGATCTAGGGACCATATCGTGAACCATGAACAAACACGCCCCAAAACCGTAAACTGCCCGACCTGTGCCACCATTGTCGAATGGAGCCCGGCACAACCCTGGCGGCCATTCTGTTCGGATCGCTGCCGGCTGATCGACCTGGGTAGCTGGCTGGATGAGAGTCACCGCATAGCGGCAGATGAATATGCGCCGTTCAGCGACGAGAGCGGCTCGTAGAGATCTTGCCCGTCAGGTTCGGTATTCCGCATTGATCCTGACGTAATCGTAGGAGAGGTCGCAGGTCCAGACCTGTTCGCACTCCTCGCCGCGACCCAGCACGACACGAATTTCGAACTCGCTGCGCGCGAGTACGCGCACACCATCCGCCTCCGTGTACTCGCCGGCACGCCCGCCATCGCGCACGATACAGACATCGTCCAGGTAAATCTCCACGCGGGTGATGTCCAGGTTGCCGACACCGGCACGGCCCACCGCGGCCAGGATGCGCCCCCAGTTCGGATCGCCAGCGAACAGCGCCGTCTTGACGAGTGGCGAATGGGCAATGGTATAGGCAACCTGCAGACACTCACCGCTGTCGGTACCCTGCTCTACAGTCACCGTTACGAAGCGGGTTGCGCCCTCACCATCGCGCACGATCGCCTGTGCAAGCTCGATGCAAACCGCAGTAATTGCCTCACCGAGCGGCGCAATGCCTGCACCGTCGATGGTAATCCGCGGCGCGGAAGATTTGCCGGTAGCGACCAGCGCACAGGCATCATTGGTGGAAGTATCGCCATCGACGGTTATACGGTTGAACGACCGGTCCACCGCGCCCGACAGGCAGTGCTGCAAGACGTCCGCATCGACCGTCGCGTCGGTCGCGATGAAGGCAAGCATGGTGGCCATATCCGGGCGGATCATGCCGGAACCCTTGGCGATCCCGGTGACCGTCACCGCATGCCCGTCCAGCTCGATGCGCCTGGAAGCCCCCTTGGGCACCGTATCTGTCGTCATTATCCCGGACGCTGCCGTGGCCCAGCCATCTTCCGATAACCGCGCGAAGGCGTCCGGCAGTCCTGCGACCAGCCTGTCGACCGCCAGTGGCTCGCCGATCACACCGGTTGAAAACGGCACCACCGCCTCGGGTACGACCTGCGCCAGACCCGCCGCGGCAACACAGCATGCACGCGCGTCTGCCAGCCCCCGGGCACCGGTGCCCGCGTTGGCGTTGCCGGTATTGATGATAAAACAGGACGGTGTGGTCTTGCCCAGATGTTCGCGCGCAACGATCACCGGCGCAGCACAGAACTCGTTTCGGGTAAACACGGCGGCACAGGCCGCCCCCTCCGCCAGCGTCATCACGACCAGATCAGGGCGGCCGGGTTTCCTGATGCAGGCGCTGGTGGTGCCCAGCCGGAATCCCGCTACCGGGTGGAGTACAGGTAATGATTCGCTTTTCATGATTCCCGATCCGAATTAACCCGGCTCGAAACGGTCAATTGATTACAGGCACATGGCCGGAACAGGTACTGCGAAACCGGACGCCTGATTCAAGCGGCTTGCGGCATTTTGACCGGCATGACTGGTCCTGTTCCGTGCACTGCCTGTGTCCTTGTGCCGTGCGCCAGATT
>Ga0210097_1000449_pt1 | contig 14511 bp, 12 predicted proteins | sample Joice_CattailNLA_2_FD_185521 | JGI IMG/M metagenome (GOLD analysis project Ga0210097, IMG submission 185521) | Wetland microbial communities from San Francisco Bay, California, USA, that impact long-term carbon sequestration - Joice_CattailNLA_D2... | ecosystem: Environmental > Aquatic > Marine...
GATTCTCGAGATCGCCATCGCGCTCTATGCCTTGATATTGCCAAACTTGCTTCATTCAGTCAGCGGCTGGATGGAAGGTATAGCCATTCAATTGACATTGACACAGTGGTATCTGCTGCAAGGGACAGAAGCCCTGTGTTTGCTGGTGATTCCGGCATTTGCAATGGGATTGAGTTTTGCTTTGGTATTGAAAGCCGTCAAACATACTCCGCTGACGCTGGGAAAGCTTTATGGCCTTAACACGATGGGGGGAGCTGCGGGGGCACTGTTTCCATTGTGGGGTTTGCCGGTATTGGGCTGGATCATTTCGGTAAGGACCATAGCCTTGATTGGTTTGGCGGTCGGTGTTGCGGCTTTGATTTTGTCGCATTTCATACGACCAGATGCCGGTGCCCGTCAGCCGTCAGATGACAGCAGACAACCCGGCCCGCCAATTTCTACGCTGCTTATTTATGCAGGCATCGGAGCGGGCAGCATCATGCTCGAAATCGGCTGGATAAGATTGTACGGAATGATCATGTTGCGTACCGAATATGTACTGGGCGTTATTCTGGCAGTATTCCTGCTGGGAATAGCGCTCGGCAGCTTGGTATTGCCGCGTGTGCATAAAAGCTGGTTGAGCGTCTTGATGCCTCTGTTAGTCGGCAGCGGCGTGCTGGTGAATTTGTGGTTGCTTCCGACTGCCTCCGCTTGGGTAGAACAAAGCCAGTTTCAGTCATTTTTTGGCGCGCTGGGTTCGCAGGCGCTGATGCTCTCTGTTTTGACTTTGCCGGTCACATTGGCTTTGGGCGCCTGGCTGCCTTTATTGGCCGGCCGTTTTGGCAGCGTGGACGCGAGCGGTGTTTGGCTATACGGAGCAAATTGCCTTGGAGGCGCTGCCGGTGCAATCTTCGCCTGTCTTATTCTCATTCCATCGTTTGGCAGCCAGGCGATGGTTGCCATAGCCGGGCTGACAATCACTGCGTTGGGATTAGTATGGGCCAAGTCACACCGGGCCTGGCTGGCATTTGCAGCCATGCTTTTGATTGCCTGGCCTTTACGCAACATGCCGCCAGTGCACAAATTGTTGCCAAAAGTCGACGCCAATAGCCGCAACCTGTATTTATATGAAGATGCGATTTCTCTGACACATGTCATTCAACAACAGGACGGCCAGCGGGTCCTGTTGAGCGATTTGCAGCGTATGGATGCCTCCACTGATCCGAGCGCGGTGGAAATTCAAATGGATCAGGCACGGCTCGCGTTGTTGCTTCATCCCGCGCCGCACAGTGTATTGTTTCTCGGCTTGGGAACCGGAATCTCGATGGCGGGTTCCATGCCTTTCCCTGATTTGAATCGCGTTGCGGTGGAATTATCACAAGGGTCGATTTTCGCGGCAAGAAAGTGGTTTGCGACATCCAATGGCAACATCATGGATCAGGCGAGGATTCAACGGGATGATGCCAGGCATTATTTAAGCACTACCGGTCACAATTACGATGTGATCATTGGCGACTTGTTTCATCCGGATCTGGCGGGGATGGGATCATTGTTATCGGTGCAACAATTCCAGAGGGCCCGGAATCATTTGAATTCAGACGGGATATTCGTGCAATGGCTGGCGCTTAACCAGTTTGATATTAAATCTCTCGATGTCGTTCTGCGAGGTTTTCAGCGCGTGTTTCCTGATGCCCAAATGTTCATGGATGGCATGCATCTGGCTTTGGTGGGCCCGGTTGGAAAGATGTCGGCTGCCAGTGTGATGCGGGCAAATCTGCACAGGCTTTCCAAGCAAGGGCAGGGAAGTGCAACCGGCGACGAAGGCATGTGGACTTGGTTGGGCCGTTATTGGGGACCGATTTCCGCGGACGACGGACCGGTTCAGGATGAATGGGTCCCGTATGTCGAATACAATTTGCCTAGAGCGCGTTATGACGGAAGCGTCAATTTGGCGACGTTGATGGCGTGGCTGTTGCAGCGGCATTCCGATGCTGAAACGGCTATGAAAATACTGGGGATAGGCGCGAAAGACAGGACCACGTTCGGGCGCGCCTATGCGGCAACAGAACTTGCCGTGCGGGCATGGGTTTCCTCCATTCAAGGTGATACTGCAAAGGCGGGTGCCCTGATTTGGTTGGCTTACCAGGCAAATCCTCAGGATCACTGGATTGCCAATGCACTAGCTGATAATATGCTGCAGTCGCTTCAGCAAGCCAAAGAGCATGGTTTGACCGAGCGCGAGGCGTTGCAGCGGATATTGAAAATTTATCCGAAGTTTGTCGGTGCTTTACGCGCGCTCTGGCATGTGGAGCAGGCCGACGGCAATTCGCAGGAAGCCGAGCGCTATCGCATGCGTCTGCTTGCCGTATCGCCTCTTGACGGTGAAGCGAGCGTTACTCCCTGAGTTTTTATAACCAGTGCTGCTTTAAAAGGTACTCATGTCTTCCGGCATTAACAAAACACTTTCCAGTATCCCGATCAAGGTTGTCGGCTCCGGAGCGAGGTCAAGACCGGCCAACTTTCGGTGGAAACGGCGCTCCGTCCAGATAGCTATATTATTTCTGCTGGTTCTGATTCCGGTATCCGGATTATTCCGAATCGACCCGGAAAATGGAGCGTTGGTGGTGTTGGGCTGGCAAATATGGTTTTCCGATTTCTTTTTGATCTCGGGTTTGTGGATCATGTTGGCAAGCGCGCTGGTCGCGCTGTATTCGATTGCAGGAACTGTCTTTTGCGGTTGGGCATGCCCTCAGAACAGCTTGGCGGAATGGGCAAACCACATGACCCACAAGCTACTGGGCAAGCGTGCCGAGGTGAGCCTGAATGGCGAGGCACCAAAAGTGGCGGCCGCCAAGAACAAGGCATTGAACTGGACCTTGCTCGGACTCTCGTTTTTATCTGCGGCAATGTTATTCGCGTTGCTACCGCTGCTGTATTTTTACCCTCCGGATGTCGTGTGGTCCTTCATGACTTTCAGGGAGGATGCAAGACTTGCCGGTTCTTTGTACTGGATCTATACGGTATGGGTGATGATTATATTGTTGGATATTTCGGTTCTCCGGCATTTCTGGTGCCGCTTCGCCTGTGTCTACAAGGTCTGGCAACATTCGTTCAAAACCAAAGAAACGCTGCATGTGCTTTACGATTCCAGCCGGGCTGAAGAATGCGAAAAATGTAATTACTGCGTTACAACCTGCTTCATCAAGCTGGATCCGCGCAAGACGGATATTTACGACAGTTGCATCAATTGTGGCGATTGCATAGATGCTTGCAATAATTTGCATGCAAAAAAAGGCAGTGTTGGTTTGCTGCGGTTTGAATTTGGACAGCGTGAATCTAGCAAGATCCGCAAGTTTCGCGATAACTCCATGACTTTGCTGTCAAGATTCGGTTGGACCTCTCCATTTGCCGTCCTGGGAATCATCATGTTTGCATGGGGAGTATGGTCATACCAGCCTTATCACATCGCAGTGGGATATCTGGCATCGGCACAAAATCATTCAGCGAACGATTACCGTATCGAAGTCTCCAGTAAGCGGTATCGCCCGACAGAACTGACAATGTCAGTTGAAGGATTGTCACAAGACGATTTTACCCTGAGCAGTCCCAAGGTGGACTTGGCATCGGTCGGAAGAGCTTCGGTATTCCTTACGGTGTCACCGAAACTCAAGCGTGGCCTCTATCCCTTTGTGGTGGTGGTTAATTCCAGCGATGGCTGGTCAGGACGATTTAGTGTCCAACATTTTGTCGAATAGGGGGTAAAGTGATGGAAGAGAAAGATAAACAATTGAAACCGGTGGACAAAGAGTCCGAGTGGGGCGAGTACCGCAAAGATAATTTTGGTTATGCCTCCGACAAGGAGCGCTTGGAGAAGCGCGGCATGGAAGATTGGGAATTGGTGGAGAAGATTCCAGATTCGCAACTAAAAGTTCCATATTGGTTCTGGGCAGTGGTGGTGATCGTCTTGTTGGTTGGCGTAGGACTCAGCTTTCCATTCTGGGGGTTGCGCCCCGGTGTCGTGGTGAAATGGACTGACTGGATTAAAGACCCGGGATTTTTGGGTTCGCTTGTGTATATCGCTCTGGCCGCCGCATTCGTCTGGTACATGGTAAACATGTACGGATCTAAAGCTGCGGGTAGATTGGATTCAGACAAGGAAGAGCAGAATGAAAAGAATGGAACCAATGACGGAAAGCAGGAGTAAGCGCCAGCTCGAAATCGAAAACGGCCGATATATTTTCAAGTCGGAATGTTGAAAACATTGCCGGCAATAATATTGATTCTGCTGGCTGCAGGACTCGCGGCCTGCAACAACGGGAACGAAACCGTTGACATCCCCGCCCAGCACTGGAATGAGATGGTTGTACGCATTGAAACTCATCCCAACCCGCCGCTTGCCGGCATGTCCGAAGTTGTCGTTATCATTACCGGCCCACACGGCAAGCCTGCCGGGGATCTGACTGTATCACTTCGTGGAGTCGATTCATTGCCGTGGGTGCAGGCGATTCAGGATGGGTTTATCGGCGTATACCGTCGAGCGATCGATCTGGGGGATGGTAAAACAGCTGTGGTGCAAGTTCGGCTTCAGCAAGGAGAAGCCCAGAAAATATTGCTCTTTCCGATCAAGCTTGCCGCTGGTTAATTCGGCTCATCGGTTAAGCCGCGATTGCTTGAACTTGCCATGGTCAGAAAGACATTCGCAATAAAAGTGCAAAATCCGACCGCCATTGTGGTGCCGGATACCGCCATGACAGGACCATAGAAACGATGCACAACAGCCATTTCCTGTGGGTTTGAATGCAATAGCACTCCTTCCCAGATCCCGAAAGTCATTTGTATGATATAAAAACTGTAAACACCTGTACTGACCCACCAAAAGGTATGTTTGACCAGTTTGATGGAATACAGCTTCTTTCCTGTGAATATCGGGAGCAGGTAAAAGGTAACGCACATCGCAAGCAATACCACTCCGCCCACCAGATTCATGTGAGCATGGGCCAACGGGTCGATCATATGGCCGGGGCCGCCGTAAGGACTGCCGATCGAATCCAGCCATGCGCGGATAGGCGGCATAACCTGGAGCATGCCGTGTATGGTTCCTACAAAAAATGAAAATGCGGAAAGCAGCAGGAACTTTAATAGATTCCGATGCAGGGAATCTGGCTTCATAGGGCGCTAGGATAGAACATACGGGTTTACTGTAATAGGCATGACTAGGTTAATAAAGCCGAGAGAAAACATTCTAAAGATACGGCTCTACAAAAGAAAATGCCCGGCAATTGCCGGACACTTTCGAAAGCGGACTTAAATGAATTACATTACTTCTTGCTGTTTTCAACGATGAGTTCGATCCCCGTGCTGGATAACTTGATGGCAATAACGACACCCAGCGAAAAAATAATAATTGGTACTAATAGTTCGATTGGCATTTCACTTCCCCTTGGTTATGTCAGAGCGCTTGTCAAAAAATCGTAATGTCAAAAATGGCGTAAGGACTACATAATTTATACACTTGCTACTGCTTGCAGTCTACCGAATTCCTTGTCTGCATGCAACTCAAAATACATGGCCTGCGTGCAACATTTAGAAATGATATTGGCAGATATTTAATATTGCCGGCATTGTTTGCTTCCTGATAGAATCACTCGGGATACGGGCTGGAGATTGTTTGGTCCAGCCTTGTCACATTTCCATATTTCTCCAATTTTGACTTGCCGAAACCGGCATCGGTGATGGGCGCATTATATATCTGGGTAAACGAGGTAACCTCTCCCGCATAAGTCTTCTTCCGCCTGTATCTTCCAATAATTGTAAACATTATGGCAACATTGCAGATTGTGTAATTTGTAACAGAGTGTTTTTTCCAATTAAGGGTAATTCTCCAAAATGAACGACTGGTTATCAAGAATTCCGCAAAAATTCTGGGCGCTACTTTCGCTGTTGCTCTGGGGCGCGCTATGTTTCATGTTGTTGCACAAAACCGTCTATGGGATCGATGAGGGCGCGGCTCATGCAATGTTGCTCGCATGGTCTGTTGCGGACAATGTCGTCAGTTCAATCGTGACCCTGGGACTTCCGGATTTTCGCGCGGTTATTCTTGCGCCTGTCGGCTATCTATGGACAGGCAATGTGCTTGCGGCAAAGATCGCCACGATAATCGTGATGGCAAGTGCGGCATGGGCATTCCATGCATGGAGACAACGCAGCGGTGATTCTGAAGGCGCGCTGCTGGCGACGGGGCTGTTGCTGATTTCTCCGCTGGTGCTGGACCAGATCGACTCGATTACTGTTGGGCCATATTTGCTCATCGCATTCGCGCTTGGTGTTTGGTCGGACAAGATATACCGTGATTCCCCGCAAGCTTTCGGAGGCATGTATTTCGCCCAGTTGTTCTTATGCCTGGTAAGCGCCACTCTCCACCCAGCCGGACTGGCCTACCCGTTGGCCTTGTTGTGGTCATGGTATCGAAATCCGATTAACAAGAAACAACAAAGTTATTTTATCGGAGGAATTGCCCTGACTGTAGTGGTGGCCCTTGTATTGACTTTGGGATGGAGCCATGTGGAATGGTTTACAAACCCGGTCAAGAGTTTGTCCAGTTTGCTGCTGGGGTCGCTTGATGGCGGGGAATTTGGCGCTTTTCGCTGGATGACAGGAATAGGAATTTTATTGATCCTGTTGCTGGTAATCTGGAAACAGGCGGACAATTTGTGGGCAGATTTGCTGGGCCGTACTCTATTGGCAGCACTCGCCATCGGCATACTGACCGGCGACGAAATATTTGGCATTATTGCGCTTGTAACTTGCCTTTACTGGGGCTTGCCCCTGCTTTTGCAGAAGAGCCCGGACTCGCAGGGAGGTTTCTGGGCGCAACGCGGTGTGGCCCTGTCGCTAGTCGTCGTCATTGCGATAATTTTTATGAATATCGACAAAGCGCGCTATCAAACCGTATTGGAGGGAAGCCTTGCTCCGCGAGACAATCTGATCAAGGCTTTGGTCGAGAATATCGAGGGCCCTTCAAATGCTGACCGCAAGCAGCAATCACTTCCCGAAAAGCCGCTACGTGTAGCAAGTCAATGGCCGGCACGAACCATGTTGGCATGCAGATGCGACACTTTACCATTGCCCCCGAGCGTCAAGGATGATAGGGATTTGTTAGCCATGTTAAAAGGGATAAATTATCTTATGTTCGACCCTCGTGACCCCAAAAACAGTTCGTTATCACATAATCTTGCCTTGATGGGCGCGGGTAAAGTCGAAACGATTATCCTGCAACAGGGCGGGGTTATCGTTGAAATAAAAGGTACACCGATTGAACAAAAACAGTGAGTGCGGGGCATGATAGGCGAGATATTGATTTACGCAATAGTCGCGATCACTGCCTTGTTCATAACCGGCTACACGGTGCATATGTTCATAGGCGGATTGGTCAGCCCCGAAGTTGAATACCAGCTCATCGCATTGGTTTGCTTGATAATTGCCGCTGCCATCGTTTACATGGCATGGGATGTCATCCAAAGACGCTCGGGGAAGAAATAGAAATAGACAACCTATTTCTTGATGTGTCGTTTCAACATTTCTTGAGCGGTGCCGTATTGATCGGCACTGGCAAACTGGCCTTTGTGGAATACGAATTGTAATTGCTTGCCTGAGCCATCCAGACCGGAGATACCAAATGACTTGCCGGCATAATCTGCGTAATAACGAAGGTTCTTTACCAAATCCACCTGGACACCGCTTCTTTGCACCAAGCCAAGACTTTGCTCGCCCACCTTGAGACATACCGGTGCAGATGGCAATAACATCAATCGCGTTTTAAATACGCGGTTGAACCCGGCAATAAAGAAGAAGCAGGTCAGGAAGAAAAACAGATAACCCATATTATGATCTTCGCCATACCAAAAACTGGCTGATATGGAGGCAAGCGCAACCACCGTTGGAATATATAGCAACAAATCCCATACCATTCCTTTGCGATCCTGTACCAGATCAAACCGCACAGTCTCCGCAATGTTTTTGTCTGCCATCATCCTGTGATATCCAGGTACTTGTCTTACTTTACCCAAGGCACTTCACAATATTCGTTTGATTGCCTGGTCCAATTCACTGTATAACATTCGGCCAGCGCGCTCGAAGTTTACAATCCCATGTTTGTCGATGATAAACGTCCAAGGGTCGCCCATCACCTGGTAGGCTTTGTACGCTTGGGGATTCTCATACTGGTCTATGTGGATAAATATCAGCTGATCTTGGTATTTGTCCATAATTGCCTTAAGCATTTGGAGTTGCTGGTCACAATTGGTGCAATGACCTGGAGTTGCAAATTCCAGCACGATGGGCTTGCCGGTCAACAAAGCCTTGTCAACCGAATACTGGTACATACGGGCATCCGGTTGCCGATAAGTGGTGACTTTGCTGAAATTTCCACCCGCGTCTGCCAGAGTCTTGGTGGGCAAACTTGGTGCGCGCATCCCTACAGTGAAACCAGCAGATAGTTTTTGTTCACAACCGATCAAGCTGAATAGAATAATTCCAAACCAGACCAACAAAAACAGTCGATTGTTCATGCCTGTTTTTCCCATCCTAAAGAGCAAGGCGAATTATTTATCACAATCATGGTAATCAGGAAACACGCAGCGAGATTCTCTGACAGCCGGCCTTTCATTTTATTGCTTGTTCCATCCAATACAAGTTCGGAAGATGTTATATCCCCAAATGATATTTGCCAATAATACCAGGCTGCCAAATATGCCTGAGAGCGCCATGAAATGTGATGCTGTCAGATCGCTGGCGTCATCTGAATAAATTCCGGCTAATCCGGCCGCAGTAAAAAATACCACTACGCCCAGCAAACCCAGATTGTGCGTCCAGAAATGCACCTTTACCAGGCGCATGCTATAGATTGGGCGGCGTACCAACCTCGGAATGAGATAATAAACTGCACCGAAGATGGCCATTTCCACCCAACCAAGCAAGTTGATATGGGTATGAGCCAGCACAATCCGGTGTCCATGCGCACCGTAGTTGTCAACTAATTGCCTGAATCCAGGAAGGCCGCCCATCAATGCACCCCAGGAAAAACCGATAATGCTGTAAATAATACATGCGTAAATAAACCACAAAGTATACTTTGTGTATTCTTTGTCATGCACCCACGGCTCATTTTGTTGTTGCATCATATATTAGTCCCCATATGCGCCAATGCGCTGAGATTAATGCTTTCCGTCATGCTGTTCCTCTTTTGAGTTTGATTTCATCCAGTCGCGAATATCCTTGAATTTGTTTCTCCAGCCTGCCGGCGTCCACATGTCAAGCATGGCGTTGATAAAACTTGATTCACCCTGGGGCGGCTCGAACGATGAAGACGATCCCTGATCAGATTTCAATTCGGACAGAAATATTGCCATCGCTCGCAAATCCGCATCCGGAAGTTCCGACACATAAGCGGCATCTTTGGGGGGCGCCCCGTGATCCATGGTCCTGGCACCATATGTCTGTTCGGGGTGCTTGAGAAAATTATAGAAATAGTCGGCATCATGTTTGGAACCAAGCCCATCCAGACCGACGCCCATGCTGGTTCCACTACCGACCGCATGATGGCATGTGTAACAATTGTTATGCTGGTATATCCCGTAACCACGCAACCCTTCAGCTGAAAAATCATAATGCGTGAGTATGGGAAACAACGGTTTGTCAGAGTTGTGTCTGACACTCTCCAGTACAGTAAAGTTGATAACCGTTACAAACACGAGCAACCCGATAATCCCAAAAAGGATTTTTTCTCCCTTTTTCATCTATCACCAATCCTGATACAACATGAAGCTTGTGCAAATTCGCCGAAATTGCGATCCTGCAAAAGCAAAAAAGACTGATCAACTCGGACCAGTCTCCGTCAGATTACCCGCGCCTAAACTCTGGGCGCGGGAACTTACATAATGATCGAGAAAACTCTTAGTGTACGATCTTGATGTTTTTCAAAACAGTTTTATTGTCAAGCTTATATCCGCCACCAACCGTGCTTTCCGGAGCTTGGGACAGGTACGCTGCAGCATTGTGTATATCGTCATCCGTCAAATTCCTGGCGATCTTCTGCATCTGGCTCATCGGATCGTTTGCACGGGTACCATCACGCCAATGTGTCAACTGATTGACAAGGTATACATATTTCTGCTGGCCAATCTTCGGATATACCGGATCGGAACCACGGCCGTTAAAGCCGTGACAGGATTGGCAGGCAGATACCTTGCCTTCTACACCATAGCGAACCAGTATCTTGCCCTTGTACTCATCTCCTACCACCGTTCCGTCTGCTTTTAGTTCCTTCAGGTCGGAAAGCTCAGGCTCGTGCGGAAAGCTGTTCTCATATGCGGCCAAATCGCGCATGTCCTGCGCAGTCAGTCCTTTAGCTATACCATTCATCTGCATCATAGTCAGGTCCTGGCGCTTGTCTTCCGAGAAGTTGGTCAGTTGCTTGACGATGTAAACATAACCAATATTTGCAAGCCGGGGGGAGCCCATCGCATCATTGCCCATCGCTTTATCGCCATGGCAAGTGGCACAAGCCGGAACATTGTCGCCCTTGCCGTTCTCATAGATATTTTTGCCATTCGTGACATTAGCCGTGACAGGCCCTTCTTCGGCATAACTCACGCCAGAAAATGCCAGCATGGCAACTGCTCCCCAACATACCAATGCCAAATTGGATAATTTACGCATGTACCTCTCCCCATTTAAAATTTTTAATTACCCGCACCTAGTGCGGATCAACGCTATTGCGCTATTTGTTGGATAATCAAATCAGGAATTCTTTTTCATCAGAATAAAAGCCAAGCCGAATAAAAACACGAAAATACCGACATACATAAGAATCACTTCACTGGTTGTTGTATCTGGTTCAAGCATTTGAGGCTCCCCGTTGTATGATGATTATAAATTTAACGATCCCTATACCAATAGAAGGACGCCGATAATACTAGCATCAAGAAAACCATGAGGCAAGTGGGTTATTTATAAAGCTGCGCGGCAAGGGATGACTATGCCGGCCATTGATCCAGGCCACTGCTTCCAATGTTTACGGGCGGATATTTTAATTAGTCGACTTGGCAAGTCAACTAAAGATACAAACTCTTACATATTTTCGGATTGCGACAAACATGATCAGGGTCCCGCAAGCAACAACTATTAAAATTGCAGCGCGAGCTGTTCTGGATTGCGCTTGCGAGTGGATTGGTGCCACAGTATTCAATCCTAGTTCAGGTGCGTTTCGAATGGCATGCTGGCATAATGACCGGTACATGAGGAGTATTTATGGACAAATCTGTCAATCATTTGATCGTTGATCTGGAACTGATACGCAGGCTGGATAAGAATGGCCCGCGCTATACTTCCTATCCCACCGCGGATCGCTTTACCGAATCTTTCAATGCCGAGAGCTATCGTAAATGGGTGGCAAAACGGGAAATAGGCGGCATCGAACGTCCGCTGTCGCTATATATCCATATCCCGTTCTGCAACACGCTGTGTTTTTACTGCGCCTGCAACAAGGTGATAACCAAGGACAAGAAAAAAGCAGGCGAATACGTGCGCTATCTGATCAAGGAAATGGCCATGCAGGCGATGTTGCTCGGGCCCGATCAGGTCGTGGAGCAGCTGCATTTCGGCGGCGGCACTCCGACCTTCCTCAGCGACGATGAAATTAAGCAGGTGATGACTGCGATACGCCAGCACTTCAAGATGGTCAAGGATGGCGAATACTCGATCGAAATCGACCCGCGAAAAGTGAGCGATGAAACCATTGCGCTGCTGGGCGAGACAGGTTTCAATCGTATCAGCATCGGCGTGCAGGACTTCGATGACGAAGTTCAAAGCGCGGTGAATCGCATACAGAGCGAAGAAGAAACGCTGCGCGTGATTCGTGCGGCGCGCGCCAACGGATTCAAGTCGGTCAGCATCGATCTGATTTATGGATTGCCGAAACAAACCCTGAAAGGCTTTGGCGTGACGCTGGACAGGGTCATCGCTGCCGATCCCGATCGGCTGTCCATCTATAACTATGCGCACATGCCTACCATCTTCAAGCCCCAGCGCCGCATACATGAAGAGGATTTGCCGGAGCCGCAAGTGAAGCTGGATATTCTCGACATGGCGGTGAAAAAATTGACCGATGCCGGTTATGTATATATCGGCATGGACCACTTCGCTAAGCCCGAAGACGAACTTGCCGTGGCTCAGCGCCAGGGCAAGCTGCACCGAAATTTCCAGGGCTATTCGACCCATTCGGATTGCGATCTGGTGGCGCTCGGACTCAGTTCAATCGGCAAGATCGGCCCGACCTACAGCCAGAATTACCGGGACTTGGAAGATTACTACGGTGCGCTGGACAGGGATGTGCTGCCCATCATGCGCGGTATGGAACTCAGCGACGACGATCTGGTGCGTCGCGCCATCATCCAGGCATTGATGTGCCACTTCGAGCTATCCAAGGATTCGTTTAACATATCCTATAAGATCGATTTTGATCAGTATTTCGCCGTCGAACTGAAAGAATTGCGCGAGTATGAACGCGAGGGCCTGCTGCAGATATCTCCTCAATCTATCAAGGTGACCCCGAAAGGGCGTATGCTGATACGCAACATCTGCATGGTGTTTGACAAATATTTGCGCACGAGACAGGAGCATGCGCTTTATTCCAAGGTGATATAGGGGTAAAGGGCCCTGCGGCCCGGTACGTTTCCTTTCTCCGCAATCGTTTTTTCTGACTTTTTTGTGGGTCGAGCATGAACAAAATCCTCAAGTATGTATTGCTGGGTGTGGGCGTCATATTTGCCGTAGCCGTTGCCGGGGCGGCATACCTGGCAGCCACTTTCAATCCCAACGACTACAAAGGTCAAATCATCAAGGCGGTGAAAGACAGCAAGCAGCGCAATCTTCGTCTGGACGGCGATATCAAATTGTCGTTCTACCCGAACATCGGTGTCAGTCTGAGCAAGGTTTCGCTTTCCGAATACAAAAATGACAAGGAATTCGCGGCAATCGAATCTGCGCGTGTCTCGCTGGCATTGATGCCCCTGCTACGCAAACAAGCGGTGGTGGACGAGGTGGCGGTAAGTGGTTTGAAAGCGGTACTGGTCAAGCACAAGGACGGCACAACCAACATCGATGACCTGCTCGGTCCAACGGAACAGAAACAGCAGGCGCAACAGCAGAAGAGTATTTCCGGCCCGCCGGTCAAATTCGATATCAAGTCGGTTTCATTTGAAAAAACCAATCTCAGCTACCGTGATGAAGGTAGCGGCGCGCAATATGCTCTCAAAGACCTGAATCTCAAGACCGGACGCGTCGCGATCGGTGTGCCGAGCAAAATCGATCTGTCGGCCGTCATTCAAGCCAATCAGCCCAAGCTGGATATCAGCACGCAACTCAAGACCACGCTGACGTTTGATCTGGACAAGCAGAAGTATCAGTTGCAAGGTCTCGACTTTCAAGCCAGCGGCTCGGCTCTGGATATCAGCAATTTGAAAGTGCAAGCCGATGGGGATGTCAACGTCGATTTGGCAAAACAGGAATTAACCGCGAAAAAATTCGTGATGATTGCTAGCGGCATCAAGGTCAAGGATAAATTCAATGCAGAACTGGAGGCTCCTTCGCTGAGCCTTACCAAGGATAAATACACCTCCTCCAAGCTGACGCTGAATGCCAGTCTGGAAGGGGCTGTCGGGAATGTTGCCGCAAAAATGGTGCTGCCCGGAGTGGAAGGAAACTCGCAATCCTTCAAGGTCGGTGCACTGAGCCTAGACCTGGATATTAAACAGCCCGAGCAGGCATTCAAGGTTAAACTTGGTTCTACGCTTTCGGGAAACATCAAATCGCAGCAATTCAATCTGCAAAACCTCAGCGTAGCCGTGACGGCCACCGGTGACAAGTTGCCGAACAAATCTGTGAGCAGCGAGATGAAAGGCGGCGTGCAGGTGGATGCCCTTAAGCAAATCGTGCAGGCGAATCTTGCCGGGGGTTTGTTGCAAAGTAAGATCAAGGCCAATGTCGGCGTAAAAGGTTTTGCCGATCCGGCGATCAAGTTCGATGTGGACATGGACAAGTTGGATGCCGATCTGTACCTTCCAAAATCCCCGGCTACTACTTCTTCCGCGCCGAAATCAAAAGAGCCGGAACAGCCGTTCGATTTGTCGGCATTGCGCAAGCTCAATCTGGATGGCAAGCTGCACATCGGCGCGCTGAAAGTGATGAACGTTAAATCCACCCAACTTAGTCTGGACGTGAAGGCGCTGAACGGATTGCTGATCATCAACCCGTTGTCGGCGAAGCTTTATCAGGGCAGCTTGTATGGAAACATGACGGTGAATGCGCAAGGCACTCCAAGCTTCAATATCAAACAGAAGCTTAACGGCGTAACCATCGCACCCCTGCTGAAAGATGCCGCAGGTCTGGATCTGGCCGAAGGCAAGGGCAACGTAGTGCTTGACCTCGCCACGCGGGGGAATACCGTCAGCGCACTGAAGAAAGCACTGAACGGTA
>Ga0210097_1000450_pt1 | contig 14503 bp, 8 predicted proteins | sample Joice_CattailNLA_2_FD_185521 | JGI IMG/M metagenome (GOLD analysis project Ga0210097, IMG submission 185521) | Wetland microbial communities from San Francisco Bay, California, USA, that impact long-term carbon sequestration - Joice_CattailNLA_D2... | ecosystem: Environmental > Aquatic > Marine >...
GCCTTACGTACTTCTCCGCCTCTAATAAATGGATGATTTCTGGTTGAGGTTACAGAAAGATGCTGCTATCTACAATAGTAGGATATAAGCCTAGTCAGTCGAAAACGATTACAAGCGGAGCGGGATCGCCGTTTATAGTTCCATCGAATACGTATTTGCTATATGTTAGCATGGTAGGCGGAGGAGGCGGCGGAGGAGCTAGACAAACGACAACAGCCACGGCGTCTTCGCAGGGTGGTGGAGGTGGGGAGGCTATAATACGCGCTCCACTTGCTGTAACACCAGGTCAGTCTATACCATACACAATTGGTGGTGGCGGTGCTGGTGCTGCCGCGAGTGCAACAACCACATCATTTGCTGATGGAAGCCCTGGAGGTAGCACATCTTTCAATACTAACATGGTATGCCATGCCGGGGTTGGTGGAAGTCAAAGCGCGGCATTCGGGATAGCAAGCAATGCTGCGCAGGGGAGAGATACCGCGATAAGTCTAGCTGGTGGATACGGCGGAGGTGATCACATTGCTGGCGGTAATGTCCCGCCTTTCCTTGGCGGTGGAACTGGTGCATATTCTGGTGGCGGCGGCGCGTCAGCGTTCGGCACAGGAGGAAAGGGTGTTACAGCAAATAACGCAGATGCAGCTGCATTTGACGCTACTGGATATGGCGCTGGTGGAGGGTCTGCTATAGTTGTAAACTCAAGTACGCCGAGAGTTTGCACAGGAGGAGACGGAACGCAGGGCATAATCATTGTAGAATGGGATGGGGCGCCTTATGGATCGTAAAATAGCAATCATTGCAGGCGGCGTTGTTGTTAATGTCATTGTGTCAGATGCTGCTCATGGGCAGAATCAGGTAGACATTACAGGTTTACAAGTTGGAATTGGCTGGTTGTTCGACGGTGTTCAGTTCACGCCACCAGCCGCACCACCAGAGCCACCAAAGAAGATAACCGTTGCTAATCTGATAAGTCTTATTACGCCTGATGAGCAGGATGCGTTCTTATCTAACACAGATCAAATAGTCAAGGTTGTTGTTCAAAAGCTATCTATGTATGCTTCGGCTGGCGTCAAGATAACAGTAAATGAACGCCTACACTCATTGCTCAATCTAATGCAAGCGAAGGGTGCGCTGACTCAAGAGCGCGCGGATGATATCTGGAACACATTGAACGGGTAAAAAACTATGGCATACACTCAAGCCCAAATGGACCAGATCACTCGCCTAGCGCGGGGAGCAATGGTACAGGCTGGCACCGCGACACCTACTATGATTCAGGATTATAACAAGCAAGGCGGGCTGCAGTCTGCAACCCCCAAGGTGCCGTCTCCAGCACCAACGCAGAACGCGCCTACACCAGCAAGTAGCTCAAGCGACAGCAATAGCTCTGGATTACAGCAAACAGGACCGTTCGACTACAAGCCGGAGGGGTATGAAGCTGTGAAGAGCGAGGCGGAGAACTATGCCGCTCAGGGCTTGACGGTTACGCCAGAAATGCTCATGAACGAACAGGTCGCGAACCTGATGCGATCCCCGGTGGGGCAGATGGCGATGGATGTTGCGCGCGAGCAGATGAACTCGCGTGGCATGATGAACTCAACAGCCGCCATGAACGCAATCACAATGGCTGCTATCAAGGCTGGTATTCCTATCGCACAGCAGGACGCTGCAACATATCTGACGGCTGCGCAAGAGAGTATGGCTGCTGAGAACGCTGCGAGACAAGCGAATGCAGCGCAACAGAACACAATGAGTTCTCTAAACGCGAACGCGCAGAATGCTGCTAGGGCGTTCAACGCTGGAGCCGCAAATACAGCGTCCCAAAGCAATGCGCAGAACAGCCTGCAATACAGCATGAACCAGGCGAATATCGCATCGAATGACAGGGCGAACGCTCAAAGGGCTGCATCAGACGCAGCGAATCACGCACTGCAACTGCAGCAGCTTGGTGAGAACCAAAGACAGTTCGACGCGACGAATGATCTAAATAAGCTCAGGGCAAATTTAGATGCTCAGAATTCACAGTTCGATCGAGCGAACACAGCAGCAGCATGGGTTCAGTCCATCGCTTCAGCTGGTCTCAACAGGGATGATGTGCGCAAGATTACAACAACACTTTCTTCGCTTGGCTTGTGGGACCCTTCGTTCGCTCAGATAATGTACGACAATATGCCTGATTCGATGGTTGAAACTGGGGCAGTAGTCTGATGGCTGGCTTTATGACTGAGAATCTGCCTTGGACCGCGGGCGCTGAGGTTGCCCAGCAAGCGCAGCCAGCAGGAGCCAGCAGTAATTGGCAACCGCAGGCTTTATCGTTCGGAGATCAGCCACAGATTCAGCAGAACCAAGATAACGGGGGCGGAATGATGCAGGCAGGAATCCAGCTTGGTAGCGGACTCGCGTCGCTTGCTGGCGCTGGTGCCGCTGCAGGTGGAGCAGCATCAGCTGCCGGAAGCCTAGCTAGCCTTGGCATGGGACCTGCCGGAATAGTAATTGCTCCTATCGTTGGTAAGATATTCGGCGCGCTGTTCGGCAAGGAGCAGAAGATACCGTATGCCACGCTAAGTTCTCGCCCGCTAGCTTCCGGACGCGGAGAGTTTGAGGGCGGAGGTATGATCGCGTCCAAGCTAGCTAATATCGGTTTCGGGGAGCAAGGAACTGGCAACGGTTTCAACCCGCTCGAAAGCCAGGATATGGTGCAGGGCATTGTTGAGGCAGACAACGCGCTATACAACTACATGGACGACACCGCTCGTCAAGCGATACAAAAGAATTTCAAGTGGGACTCAGTAAAAAACGGGGTGAGCGAGACTGGAATCATAAACAGATATGGTTCTATGTTGAAGGTTGCGGCAGATGCTGGGAGCCCTAAAGCTCAGAACGCACAGCAAGTCATCAAGGACATGACTGCAGACTACAAGCGCGCATACTCTGCGATCGACGATAACCTACCGCGGGAGGCTCAAAAGATTATTGAGCTTGGAGACAAGATCAAGGACACGGAAGCGGCGTCAGCAAATAGCAATGCCACTTTACTTGAGAACAAGAAGATCGTCAAGCTTGCGGCTGAAAGGAGGGCTCTAGCTGCGTCATTATACGACAAGGGCGGCGCGGCTCTTGATAGCGCTTACATTGCGTATGTCGATAACGGCGGGGTAATGAGTAGAGATAACTTCGACAATGTGTTCGGTGGCGTGATCAAAGGCTATGCAGCGGGTACTGATGTTGGAGCAGAGAACGCGAAGTACAACAACAACACCGACATGGAATCAGCATACGCTGCTGCTTCAGGTTTCCAGCCTACGCCAGAAGGTATCGCGAGTTTCAAGAACGCTCAAGGGATCACTGATACATCATCGCGTGTCAACATACAGGATTACCTTGCTTACATGGTGAACGGTCTTGCCGGAAGGAGTTATGCTCAGATCGTCGGTGGTGATAATTCTACCGACCTTGGTCTGGAAGGTGAGCAAAAACCGCAGTGGACAGCTCCAGGGCAGACAGAGAATCAGGCGACCAGGCTAATCAACAATTGGGGCGGGCTAGGAGCAGGAGGCTAACATGGGATTCTTGGGTGAGCTTGGCGCGGCTATTCAGGGAATAGGCAGTACGATTTGGGATGGAATCAAAACGCTAGGAAGCGGGATCATGAACAACGTGATTTCGCCCATAGGTGATTTCCTGTCTCGCCTTCCAACGATGATCAGTAGCGGATTCGACTGGGTTAAGGATACCGTGTCAAACATGTTCTCCGGGAATGTCAAGGGTACGGTAGACTCAGTTAGAGCTGCAGTTGGAAATACTCCGGTGGAGATGAGCAATTCTGGAATTACTGAGTTCCTGGTGTTTGGATCTGATGGGTCTACGCTATCATCTGGGGCTGACGCAATTGCTAATGCTACAACTCCAGCCATAACTGACATGGCGTCAAAGGCTGCAACCGTGACATCTAACAATGTAAAGTCTGTAGCGCCCAATATAACCATTGAACCTCCAGTTTCTCAAACGCCGGCTGCTGGTGGTGTTGGGGGGAAAGCAGCTGATACAGGTGACCTGTTCTCTAAGTCTGTCGATTTCTTCAAAACCGACGTTGGTCAATTTGTCGGCAAAAGCGCGATGACAGCTCTTGCTATTCAATACCAGAACAACAAGAACAAGGCAGCATTAAAGGCTGCTAAGGCTGAGGCTCAGAGGCAAGAGGAAGAGAAGCGGCGACAGTGGTTGACTGAGCAACAACGCGCGACAGAGTTAAAGTCGTGGGAAGCTCAGCGAGCAAACGAGCAAGCGCTAGCTCAACAGCGCAATGCTTGGTCTAGCTTCACTGGTAAATGGCAGCAGCCAACTACTGTAGTGCCGTCACCCCATTTCTAACGAGCGCGGAGTTATCTGATGAATGACCAAGAGGATGCTAGCATGATGGATGGTGAGGCGCCAGAGGAGCAGGCTGTAGACCAAGCGCCAGAAGAGTCTACGCAGGACGAGCAGCAGGATCAGCCGCAACAAAGCGCGCAATCTGGAAACTCAGGCATCAACAAGCTTCCGCCTGAAATGATGGACGAGATTAAGCAGGGCGGTGCCGCTCTGTTCTACACCGCTGTCCAGGTAATCGGATCGCGCGACGCTATGTCTCATGTGCGTGACTTCCTGAAAAAGGGTAAGCTGTCGCCAGCAACTTGGTTCGCCATGGACCAGGCTATGAAGATCCACAAAAGGCAGGGTATTAAGATGTCGCCTCCAATGGTGATCGGCGCAACCTACTATGTTGCCGAGTACCTACGTTCGCTCGCTGAGAAGGGCGGGCAGCGCGTGGGAGATAATCAGGTGCGCAAAGCCGTGGTTGAGACTATCGACAAGTTCATGGGGCAGATGAAGGGGTATGAGTTAGCGCAGCAACAGAAGAGTGCAGCAGCAGAAGCTCAGCAACAAGCGCCGTCAGATCAAGCTGGACCCCAGCCAGATACAGGAATGGGTGCTACTGGATCTGAAGCCCCGGCTCCCCAGGGAGGGATGATGTAATGGATATCAACATGCCGAAGTATGGAACGATCAAAACCGGGGACCCTGGAAGCATTGGTGGACCATCTGGTGGCAACAGCCTGATCCAACTGGCTGGTGCCGCTGGCGGTGGTTCAGCTGGAGGAGCTATGCTTGGCGGACTTACCGCTGGCATCGGTGGTCTTATGCAGCGTGCTGAGGAGTCTCGTGCTGCTGACGCAGCTCAAGCTAGAGCTATCTCCGCAATGGATCTTGAGCTAAAGAAAAAAGCCGCCATGAACTCAATGGAGATGGCGAACAAGATGATGATGCACGAGGCTGGGCTTGATGAGTTCGCGCTCCAGAAGCAACAGTATGGTCTGATGGAGAATCGAGATAATGCGAGATTCAATCGCGAAGACCTGAAGGCTGACGAGAAGAAGAAGCTATCAACAGCGGCGTCATCGTTCTATAACGTGTCGCAAAGAAATCCGTCAGCAGTTGAACAGGTTATTAAGGCTGCGACAGACGCTGGTGTACAGCCAGAGGAGCTGCTTGCTCGCTGGGGCGTTGAGGGTGGATTTTCTACCGACCTTGGTCTGAAGGGAGAAGCTCTTTCAAAGAATAGGGGCAACGCTGTCGGACCTTTCCAGATCGTACCGTCAATGCACCCGGAGGTAGTTAACGCGAAAACGCTATACGATCAGGCTTTGCTGGCTGCTAAGCTAGGGAAGGAACTTGGCAGGACTGGTTATTATGGAACTGGCAAAGCCCCTGCTGGACACCCAACGCCAGAGCAGTATGGAAGAAATCTTGACATCTACCAAAGCGCGATTACAGATACCCTCTCCCAGATATACAGCGATACGGCGAAGCGTGCAAACGCTGTGGAGACAGCGCAGTCAAAAGAACAAATGAAGATGGCTGGTCTCATGGGTGATCAATCGGCAGAGGCACCAAATATTCAGCGCGGAACAATTACAGGAACAGCAGCACAGACTCCTGCTTTGCAAACTCCTCCAGCGCCAGCTAAACGGTCAACACTTGACGAGCTGAAGACGTTAGGCAGACCAGCTGTCGAGGCTAACTTGATTCGCACCATAAAGAACAGTAGCGATCCAAAATACAAAGGCATGACTGATCAGCAGGTGCGAGCTAAAGCTGCTCGCATAGCGGCAGAGATATTCGCCCAATAACAGTTAGCAGCAACGTGGTAATATAGATGGCAATCGACTACAACTCGATTATTGATCAGTTCGATGCGCAAGGTTCACCTGATCATGAGCAACAATCTGCTGGCAATTTTGATTACAACGCAATCCTTGACAAGTTCGATACGCAGGAGCAGCCAAAGGAAAAGTCCTGGCTGCAGACCATCGGGGATTTCTTCAATGATACATCTAAGGGGAGTGGTGGAAGCAAGTTCGACTTAAATCTGCCGACGCCAGAGCAGCAACGCGCGAAGGTCGAGGAGCGCACAGGTAAGCCGTGGCAAGAGAGTTCTAGCTCTTTTGAAGCTGGAGTTATGTCTGGTGCCAAGGGGCTTGAGAATCTCTACCAAGGCGGTAGGATGTGGTGGAACGACATTACTGGCGATGAAGTTGGAAAGCTCAGAGCCTACGAGGATTACCTGCAGTCAAACAAGGAGTCAGATCAGTTAAGCAAGGGTCACGTCACCAGCTATAAGGACGTACATAACGCAACTGACGCAGGCAGTTATGTCGCGTACATGACTGGTAATGCGCTGCCGTCCGTTGCTTTGTCGCTCGTCACTGGGGTCGCTGGAGGTATTGTTGGTGCCGCAGCGGGCAAGGTTACCACGGGAGCTGCTTCTGCCGTTGCCAAGAAGGCGGTGGAAGGCGCGATCAGTAAGCATGTGGCTTCCGGGGTTGCGCGCGATGTAGCGGAGAAGCAGGTAGCAGCGAAGATCGGAGCAGGTCTCGGCTTGTTCGCCCAAGGCTACGCGATGGGTACTGGCGACATTTACGGCGAGACGATCAACGACAAAACGATGACAGGTAGTAAGTGGACTACTGCCATCGGCGCCGTGCCATACTCGCTTCTCGATATGGTTACCGAGGTTGGTGTACTTGGTAAGTTGGGCAAGGGGTCCGGAGAGGGTGTGCTGAAGCGGTTCATCAAAGCTGCCGCGGCTGATTCTCAGAAGGAGGGCATGACTGAGGCGCTGCAGGAAGCAGAGCTGATGCTTGCTGGTATCCAATCAGGCAAAACATACAACTGGGATACAGTATCTCGCCGCCTTGGTGACTCCTATTTCGGCGGCATGATTCCAGGCGCCGGTATGGGTGGAATCGAGGCTGCTGGTCAACATGGAGAGGTAAAGCAAGAAAGTCCCACCGAAGGTCCTGTCATTGATCAGGTCCTTTCGTCTGCAGACAATAATGGTCTCGTGCGCGTTGATGCTCTCCCGGGCATGATTCGCGAGCGGCTGCAGCAAGAGCGCCCAGACACCATCCGTCCCGGTGGATTATTCTCTGGAGACAAGGTTCATGCCTCAGTCGTTGAGGACATGCTGAAGAGCGACGCTGTGGAGAACCAGCCGGCGCCGGGAAAGGCTGTCGGTGATACGCCTTCGGTTACAGGCGGCGGCAACATTGACATTGATGCGCAGGACTTGATGAGCGCGCAGACGCCGGAGGAACTGACGCAGAAGATGGAGACTGTGCTAGGCTCCGGTCTTATGCAGCAGGAAGCTCCAGCGGCGCCAGAGAGCTCACAACAGGATGTGATCGGTGCTACCACACAGGATCTACAGGAAGCGCCCCAGGAAGGCTCTAAGGGGCTCGCTGACACGATCGACGAAGCGTTCCCTGAGACCGTGCGCAGAGGAGACGGAAGACCGTTTAGCACAGAAGCAGCTGCTGATACGTATGCCAGGCATCAGGGGATAACCGACTTCACCGTCACACCAGATGGTGAAGGCTTTGCCTTGCGTACCAAGAAAGCTCCCAAGCTAGAACAGGAAGCAGGTACGCCGGGATCCCAGCTTGAAAGCGATGTTGCAGAGTTGGTGTCTGAGCCAGCGCCAGTAAAGCCGAGGATCAAGGGTAAGTCTGCTGTCGCGTCCGAGCGCATGATCCCCCTTACCCATTGGGGAGATACTGCAGGTCTAACCGAGCTTGATCCGTTGCGCCACGGAGGGGATCGTATATATTATGGCATGCCTGGTTACCAACTGGAAGACGCGGCTGCCAGCAGCAACAAGGCGAGGTACTTCACGGCTGTCCCAGCGAAAAAGCTATACGATCTTTCTGCTGATCCTGACGGTCTTCGGGCGAAAGCTGAAGCCAAGGTTAAGGCGCGTGAAGATCAATACTTCTCTCGCAAGGGATCACGAATTGCGCAGCCTGTAACAGTCGCCGATCTAGAAAACGAGGTAAAGCTTGCCGGGTATCGCGGTTATTATGTTGGCGACGTTGCTGCGTTGTTCGATAAGCAGCCGGTGAAAGAAGTTACCAACGAACCTATGGATGTAGTGGGGGTTGCTGGATATGATGAGCGGGGTTCTCAGAAGCCTACTGCCGCACCGAAAGCCTCCAAAGTCTTGGAACCCATTCCTGCTGCGCAAGAGACTCAGGCTCCCGTCGAGAATAAACCCGCGGCGCCCAAGAAGGAGAAGCCAACCACCGAGGCTGCCACCACGACCAGCGAGAATGCCGCTACCGCTGAAAAAGTCAAGCCCAGAATTGTCAAGAATGTTAGCAAAAAAACTGAGTTGTCATCGCCTACGGATGAGAATCCAGAGGGAAAACCAGCTTCTGAACTGGATGAGGTAACTACAGAGACTGAGACGGTTGGCGATGATACTCTTGCAGACCTTCTTCCAGAGGGTAAGGTGCCGCTCGGAATCAGCAAGAAGTTTGCTGAGTCTATAGCATCCGCTCTCAACAAAAGGTTCTCAATAGCTAAGACAGGAGCTATCAATATAAACGTTGCTGGAACAGTCGAAGATTTGCCGGAAGCAGTCAAGGCGAAGTACAAGGGCAGGAAGGTACTAAACAGGTTGCGCGCAGATTATGATCCGGTGACCGGAACCATCTGGTTCGTTGCTAGGAATTTTCGAGATAAGGGTGATTTCGTTCGCACGTACCTTCATGAAGTTGGTCTCCATGCTGGTCTGCGGTATATGTTCGGCGCGAAGCTTGATAACGTCTTGTCGAAAATCGTCGATGACCACGGCGACCTGGTGCGTGAGAAGTTATCATCTTACGGATTTGACGACACCCCGAACAATAGGTTGACAGCGGCGGAAGAAATACTAGGCAGGATGTCTGAGGATGAGCCCACGCTTGGACTCGTGCAACGCGCGCGCGCCGTGGTTCGCAATTTCATTCGTTCACTTGGTATTAGCCTGAAGCTGAACGATAACGATCTCAACTACATCATTCAGGCGACAAGGGACGCGGCTAAGACAGGTCGGAGCAGGGCGGCAATGACTCTGCGCGGTCTCTATGATGCTCCTGTCGCCAAGCGCGAAACGCAAACGGTATCCGCCCTTAATCCTGACACGAGCCTAGAGGAAGCGGCATCCCTAAAGGGTGCGAACAAGATCGCTCACGAACGCAAGTGGAAGAATAAGACAGAGTTCAAGCGCGCGCTTCAAGAGGCTGTACTGGCGTCTGCTGAAAGAGCGGGCATTGATCCTAGTGTGTATAACGAGAAGACGCACGAGTACCTAGTCAAGGTTGGTCTTGATGATGCGATCGCAGCTATGGGAGCAAACAAGAACGCTATTGGATGGTATGATAAGAAGACACGGCATGCGCTGGCAATAATGTCTCTTGTCCATCCAGAGATAGCAACCAGTAATGATGCGCGCTTCGCCGCTATTTCTGCAATTGCCATAACTTCTAACGGGAATCTTGTCAACAGGAATTTTGAGATAGCTGAGAAGGCATACGATTACTATAAGAAAAATGGGCGCATGCCTACTGACATTGGTATCGGAACAGCTTCCGCAGCGATCAATCAATCAATGGGGTTGTTCAATGATTTAATGGATGCGTGGGGACCGGAGAACTTCAGGAAGTTCATGCTTACTGATTTCACCGTCAAAGAGATCGCTGAAATCAATAAGAATTTGAAGCCTAACGGAGAGCTAGCTGGAACAATTGTGCGCGGAGCTGCTATCCTGGGTCCAAAGATAGGTAACGGGTTCTTTTCAAATCTGTATGGTAAGTTCGATGCGCTTACCATGGACCGCTGGCTAGTGCGTACTTGGGGGAGGTGGACAGGAACCCTTCTGGTTACAGACGAGCAGAAGGTGAAGGCTGCAGAGAATCGTCTGTCTAATGCTATAGCTGATGTCGTTGATCAGGGCGGTGGAGATGAGCTTGGAAAGATACTGAAGGTGGATCTGGAGAACAACCCTGACTTGCAATCTGTAACCACGAAAGCGAAATTGATTGCCGACGCCCCAGAGGGGCGCGCTGCAATAAATGCTGTTCCAGGCGGAAACGAGTTCAGAAAAGCCACCAACAGAATGTACGCGCTCAGAGACGAACATAAGGAAGCTCCGAAGAACGGTACCGAGCGGAACCACATTCGCGCGGTGTTCGGTGATGTGCTTGAGCGGTTGCGTAAGCACAGAGGATATGGTAAACTAAACATGGCTGATCTTCAAGCCGTGATGTGGTATGCCGAGAAAAGGCTGTACGAGACATCTAAGCAGGCTTCGCAACGGTCGAAGAAGGTAACAGGGTACTCTGCAGAGGAGGCTCCTGATTATGCCAACGCCGCGGCAACGCTGGCGAAATCAAAGGGATTCACTGACGATCAGATTAACGAAGCAATCAAGAGGTCTGATGATGAGCAACGAGATGGCGAACGAGTGGGACGAGGGGATGTCGGTACCGGACGCACAGCAGGAGCACGACGAGGAGATGCCGGACTACCTGGGGATGGCGCACAACCCGTTCGAGGGAACGAGGGACAAGCTAGAGGCTTTACTCCGCAAGAAATGGCTGACTTCGAGCGAGAGCGGGCAGCCGCCAGAGCAGCCGGAGCAAAATACTCAGTAATCGACCGGGAGGCACAGCACCATGCCGAGCTAGCGCAGATCTCGCCAGAGCGGGAGGATCGCATTCGTCGTAAGGTCGAGAATGTCAGCGCATGGTTCGCCAAGCATGATGGAGTTGACGTTGTTGGTACAGTTGACGACCTTCCATTCGAAGCTCCACCGAACACCCGCGCAGCCGCATGGAAAGGGCGCGTGTATATCGTTGCAGATGCGTTCAGCTCTAAGTCTGAGGCGAGGGACGCTTACGCACACGAGCTTGTAGGGCACTTGAAGGCTGAGCAGGTTGAGGGTTACTCCGACATCCTGACTGAGGTAGCGAACGATCAGAACAGGACCGGAGTCATCAAGGACATTTGGCAGACAGAGCAAGCTAAGCGACCATGGGCAGCGCCGGACGAACTTGCGCGAGAAGTAGTTGCAGTTCTTGCTGAACGTGAGTCTAAGCACCCGCTCATCCGCAGGCTTGTGAACCTATACCGCGGAATCCTCAAGCGCTTCGGAGCTATCAATCCAACCGAGGGAAAGATATACGATATCATCGCCAAGGCTTATCGCGGAACGAACGTCACGCACGATAACACCCCGTGGTTTTCCGTCAGCACACCAGGAGTTACCGACAGGGCGCTTTATAAGGCGGCTATGCAGTTCGTTGATGATACAACGGCGCTTGCCAAAGCAGAAGAAATTACCGGGGTGAAAGACGTTCGACGGGAGGTGCTGCTGCAGCGCTCTTATGTCGTCAACGATGTTGATGCAGCGCTTGATAAGTTCGTCAAGCCAATGGAGTTGCAGCGCAGGAAGTACGGATTCACGAGCGAGCAGGTATCAAAGTTCCTGCATGCCCGCCATGCGTGGGAAGCTAACGATCAGCTCCGTCTGCGTAACATCGAACGTATGAAGGCTGACGGAATTATCCCACAGTCTGTAGATCCAACTGATCCACTGCTAGATCTACGCACGATCCCTGGAATGATGGATCAGTCAAACCCGAAGTACGGATACTGGAAGGATCTATGGGAAGCCCCTGCTGGCATGACAGACGCAGACGCGCACGACATTATGCGCGAGTGGCAAGCTGATCCAAACATGCAGGACATCGGAGACATGGCTGACGCAATAGGCGCAGAGCGCTTGCGTCTCATGGTTGACTCTGGCTTGATCACTCAGGATCGTGCTGACCAATTGAGTACGGCATACGAGCATTACGTTCCTCTGTTCCGCGAGATGCCAGATAACAGCGAGATGGCTGCCATCAGGGCACGCGGGAAGCCTGGAAGCAAGAAGCCCATCAGGATACGAAAGGGATCTAGTCGGCAAGTAAGCGATGTCTACTCTAACCTTGTGACTGATTTTCAGAAGGTGATTATCCAGGCATCCAAGAACAGTGTGTTTCGCGATTTCGTTAGCGAGCTTAACCGCGTCAATGGCGGCGGCATGTTCGATGTCAACGGGAAAAGCGAAACCGTCGATCTTGATGCAGCCGGGAACATTGTGACAAGAGATACCTTGGTCACCGATCCGAACTTCTCCATATCTGGATACGTTGAGGGAAAGCGAACCTACATAGTTGCAAAGGATGGAGACCCGCTGGCGGCTGATGTTGTGCGTGCGTGGAACAACATGGACGCCCAGACAGTCGGCGCCTTTATGCGTCGCGTAACAGGGATGGCTAGGGTTATCTCCAAGATGGTAACTAGCTACTCCCTTGACTTCCTGGTAGCCAACCCGGTGCGCGACCTGCAAACAGCGATGTGGAACGTCACAGGGAAAGAAGTTGGTGGCGCTGTGTCTGGGCGCGCCAAGATGGCTAGGGACTGGGCAAAGGCATTCTCCCAGATATACGGGCATCTGGTGTTCGGAACCAGCGGAAATTACGCTGACATATTCAAGCGCATGGGTGAGACTGGCGGGCGGATGTCGTGGCTTGAGATGTTCCCTGATGAACCTGGAAAGAACATGGCTCACATCCAAGCTCGCTACGATAAGCGCTGGTATCACCCAGGAGAGGGTGCCGCACGCAATGCCGTGATGGCGAAGAATAGAATGCTAGAAACAATCGGGGCGTTCTTCGAGCACCTCGGCTCGGCATCTGAAAATGCAACGCGCGCCGTGGTGTGGAAAGCCGCTAGGGACGCAGAGCTTTCGCGTGGAACTGGAAGTCTTGAAGCAGAGAAGCGCGCGTCCATAATCGCCCGCGAGGTTACTGCTGACTTCTTGCGCCACGGCACGCAGTCGAAGAAGCTGGGAGCTCTGTACATGTTCTTCAACCCGGCTGTGCAAAGTAATGTGAAGGCTGTTAGCAGGATCGTGGAAAACCCGGCGCAAAGGATACCCGCTCTCGCAGCCGCGGTTGTCGCGTCAACATTGATCTCAATGCTAGCTAGATCGTGGAGCGATGACGACGACGACGACGGGATCCTGAACATCGACGAACCGACTGTCGAGTATTCAAAGGACCGCAACATGGTGTTCCCGGTACCGAAGGAGATGGCTACGCTTCCTGGCGGTGGGCAAGCAATGCTTACCGTTCCGGTTCCTTACTTCTACAACATATTCTCCACAACCGGCAACATCATTGGAGACGTTATATCTGGGGCATTGAAGGCTCCGACAGAGAAGGAGGATTTCAATTCACCAGCTATGCGTGCTGCGTTCAGGATCATGAACGTCACGCTTGAATCGCTCTCTCCTCTTGGTTCGCCATTCACTGCTGGCTGGATGCAGTTCCTATCACCAACGATAGGCGACCTGTTTGTCCAGGCGAAGGACAACGAAACTGCATGGGGCACAAACCTGTATCCACCAAAGTCTGGAGCCTGGGACAAGCGCCTCATGTGGCAGCGCTCTTTCAGGTCAACTCCGGAGGTCTACAAGGAGGCTGGCAAGGCGATCCATGACTACGTGTTCATGGGTGGAGAGAATGATGAGGGGATAGGCGACAACCTGAACCTAGAGCTTCTCAGCAACCCAGAGGTACTGCAGAATATCGCCCAACAGTTCGGTGGCGGGTTTGTATCGCTTGCTGAAAAGACTGCTAACTTCGCAGAGAAGGGAAGGGTTCAGGATATCACTGGCGTGCGCAGGTTCGTCACGTCAGCGGAGCCTGATCGAGACCTTATCACGAAGTGGCATGCCGTCTCGACTAGGATGGATGGTCTCAACCAGGACCTGAAGACAGCAACCGGCGAGCAGAAGCGCGAACTGTGGAAGACCAACAAGGACATGCAGCTACTGATGCGCTACAACGATACTGACAAGAAGCTCAGCAGTCTAAGAAGGCTGAAGTCTAAGGCGAAGGAAGGAACCGCTCAGTACAAGAAGATCCAGGATAGGATAAACGAAATACAGAGCGGCTTTATAAAGTCGTACAACAGGATGCGAGCAGAGAAATAACGATCAGTTATTATTGGTTGAATGCAGCGCTAGCTTTATCAGTTCGTCTCGGAATTCTATCGGAGTTGCATTCGCCTCTCGCTTGCTAAGCGTTGGTTT
>Ga0210097_1000462_pt1 | contig 14263 bp, 18 predicted proteins | sample Joice_CattailNLA_2_FD_185521 | JGI IMG/M metagenome (GOLD analysis project Ga0210097, IMG submission 185521) | Wetland microbial communities from San Francisco Bay, California, USA, that impact long-term carbon sequestration - Joice_CattailNLA_D2... | ecosystem: Environmental > Aquatic > Marine...
GCTCGGAACCGCAAATCCACTTCAGCCCGAGTTTTTCCTCCAGGTCATCGTACAACGTCCTGATATCAAGGGTTGCGCTCATGCGGAGATGCGCTGGCTCTCCCACCGGTAGAGCTGCGCGAGTATGCATTCCCCGCTGTCGCATTCGCGCAGCGCGCTGCACATTGCCTGGTTGCTGAAGATCTCGGCGATGGTTGACAGCACCTGCAGGTGTTCCTCGGTCGAGTCTTCCGGCACCAGCAGGCAGAACACCAGGTCTACGGGCCGGTCGTCAGTGGCATCGAAATCCACCGGCGTGTTGACCTTGATGAAGGCACACACCGGCTCCTCCAGCGCGGCCATGCGGCCGTGCGGAATGGCAACGCCCTTGCCGAGACCGGTGCTGCCGAGTTTTTCGCGATTGACCAGTGCGTCGAAAATTGCCTGCTGCGCAAGCTGCGGCGAACTCTTGCAGAGCAGTTCGCTCAGGTGTTCCAGCAGACGCTTTTTGCTGGCGATGCCATCACAGCAAACAACGCGGTCAGGGGAAAGTAAACTGGTAATGTTCATAATAAATGGGAATCTGCTGTAGCGGGCCATATGCCGGGCGCCCAGGTACGGACACGGGTTGCCTACAGGTCTTTCGCAAAGGAGCCCTCGCTGCGGTGATGATCGGTCATTTTTTCCTTGTGTTTCTTTACCTGACGGTCGAGCTTGTCGGCCAGGGCGTCGATCGCAGCGTACATGTCTTCCTGCACCGAGTCGGCAAACAGGTTATTGCCGTTGATGTGCACGGTGGCTTCCGCCTTGTGGCGCAGTTTTTCCACGCTCAGCACCACGTGGATGTCGCGCACGATATCAAAATGACGTTCCAGGCGCTCCAATTTTGTATTGACGTATTCGCGCAGCGGATCGGTCAGTTCGACGTGATTTCCGGTCAGGTTGATTTGCATAACAGCACTCCTTTTTCGTAAGGCCTATGAGAGGCGTTTGCGTTCATTGGATGGTGATATGGAGAGCGACTCCCGGTACTTGGCAATGGTGCGGCGTGCCACATTGATGCCCTGGTCTGCCAGTACGCTGGCCATCTTGCTGTCGCTCAGTGGTTTCGCCGGGTTTTCCGCGGCGACCAGTTTCTTGATGATGGCCCTGATTGCGGTCGCGGAACATTCCCCGCCGGTTTCCGTGGAAACGTGGCTGGAAAAAAAGTACTTGAATTCGTAGATACCGCGCGGCGTATGCATGTACTTGCGCGTGGTCACGCGCGAGACGGTCGATTCGTGCATTTCGATGGCCTCGGCGATGCTGCGCAGCACCATGGGCCGCATGGCCTCTTCGCCGTAGTCGAGGAAGCCGTGCTGGCGCTCGACGATGCAAGTGGCGACCTTCAACAGGGTCTCGTGCCGGCTCTGCAGGCTCTTGAGGAACCAGCGCGCCTCCTGAAGATTGTCTCTCAGGTAGTTGTTATCCCTGCTGTTGTTGCCGCGCTTTATCATGTTCGCGTACATCGTGTTGATGCGCAGCCTGGGTATCGAATCGGGGTTCAGTTCCACCTGCCAGCCACCGTCCTTCCTGAACACGTAGACGTCCGGGATGATGTACTCGGGTTCCGTGGTGTTGTATGCGGAGCCGGGGCGGGGATTCAGTGACTGGATCAGGTTGATAACCTGCTGCAGTTCGTCCCTGGTCAGCTTTATCTTGCTGCCGATCCGGGTGTAGTCACGGTTGCTGAGCAGGCCGAAGAAATCCCGCACCAGCACCTTCGCTTCCCTGAGCCAGGGCGTTCCCGTGTCGAACTGCTGCAGCTGCAGCAGCAGGCTTTCCTGCAGGTCGCGCGCGCAGACACCGATCGGGTCGAGTTGCTGGATGCGGTGAATGACCGCCTCGATCTCGTCCGGTTCCACCGCGACGCCGCTGCCCAGTGACCTGCGGATGTCTTCCGTGCCGATGGTCAGGTAGCCGTCCTCGTCAATCGCGTCGATGACGGTGTCGGCGATCAGCCGGTCGGTTTCCGACAGGTTGGTCATTTCCACCTGCCAGGTGAGGTGATCCTGCAGGCTCTCGCTGCTGACGGTAACCGCCTCCGTGATGTCGCGTCCGCCGGTGTCCGGGGCACTGAAGCTGGTCGCGCCGGTGTCGAACACGTCTTCCCAACTGCTGTCGACGGGCAGTTCGTCGGGAATGTTTTCGCTGTCGCCCTGCGCGGTCAGCGTGGTTTCATGCTCGCTGCCGTTGACCTCGGCCGCCGGTTCGCCGCCCTCGGCCGGTCCACCTTCGTCCTGTTCCAGCAACGGGTTGGATTCCAGCGCCATTTGTACCTCGGTCTGGAGTTCCAGCGTGGACAGCTGCAGCAGGCGGATGGCCTGCTGCAGCTGGGGTGTCATGGTCAGGTTCTGGCCGAGTTTGAGTTGCAGGGACTGCTTCATGGATGGTCAGACTGATACTTGTCGTAGCGCACCTTCAAAAGGTTTCTGTTCCGGAGCCTGGAAGGTATCCGGGTTCCGCCCCGCTGCCGTGTGTTGCCCACTGGTCGACGTACAAGATGCTGATTATCCTGGAGTTGCGAAGCCGGAGGCCAAAAGGCAACTCTCCGGCTTGTCGTCCCCGCGGGTGATGCCGGAACGCGTACAAGTATAGTGCATGATCCATGCCATGCCGGCAATATCCTGATGCGCGCATAACCTGACATACCTGTCAGACTTGCACAAATACAGGCCGTGATGCGTTGCCGGTTGCCGGGTTTGCAGCGAGGTCATAACCGGTCGGATCACGGTGTTGCGCACTGCGCGCGCAGGGCTAGAGGCGGAACTCGGTACCCAGGTAAACCTCGCGCACACGCTGGTCGGCCAGCACGCTCTGCGGGCTGCCGGCGGAGATGACCCGGCCCTCGCTCAGGATGTACGCCTGGTCACAGATGCCGAGCGTTTCGCGCACGTTGTGGTCGGTGATCAGTACGCCGATGTCGCGGCTGCACAGGTGCTCGATGATGTGCTGGATATCGATGACCGATATCGGATCGACGCCGGCAAACGGTTCGTCCAGCAGGATAAAGCGCGGGTTGGCGGCCAGCGCGCGTGCGATCTCGACGCGACGGCGTTCGCCACCGGACAGGCTGATGCCAGACTGGTCGACGAGATGACCGATATGCAGTTCATGCAGCAGTGACTCCAGCTCTTCGCCGCGTTTGTGCGCGTCCAGGTCCCTGCGGATCTCGAGTATCGACATGATGTTTTCCGCGACCGACAGCTTTCTGAACACCGAGGCCTCCTGAGGCAGGTAGCCGAGACCCCGGCGCGCGCGGACATGCATGGGCTGTCCGGTCAGGTCCGTGCCATCGAGCTCGATACGTCCCTCGCTGCACGGGATGATGCCGACGATCATGTAGAAGCAGGTGGTCTTGCCGGCGCCGTTCGGTCCCAGCAGGCCGATGACCTCGCCGCTGTTGACGGTGATGGATACATCGTCGACGACGTGCCGGGACTGGTAGGTCTTGCCCAGGTTGAAGGTCTGCAACTGGCTCATTTCTGTGTGCCCGCGCGGCTGTCGGGCGGGGCGCCTTGCGGCGCCTCCAGCGGCTTGTCCACCGGTGCATCCTTCGGTTTGTCCACCGGCACATCCTCCGGCGCGACGTCCGGCTGCAGCGTGATGCGCACGCGGCCGCCCGCGCTGTCACCGCCGGCACTGACCGTGTTTTCCCTGAGATTGAAGATGATGCGGTTGCTGCTGAACTGCTCCTTGTCGGACTGGCGGATCATTGCATTACCCTGCAGGATCAGGCGCTGGTCGCCGGTGTGGTACTCGATGTGATCGGCCTCGGCGTGCTGGTCGGTGTCGGCCTTGTCCGGGCGTTGCGAGAAGGTGGCGGGCTTACCGTCGATGGTGATGTTGTCCACCTGGTTGTCCCGCACCTGCACGGCCATGCGATCGCCGAACAGCCTGAGTGTGCCCTGCTGCAGGTGGACTTTGCCCTCGTACACGCTGGTACCCGCCTTTTCGTCCAGCGTGGCCCGGTCCGCCTCGATCTGGATCGGCTGGCTGCGGTCGCTGGCGAGCCCCCAGGCCAGGCAGGGTACGGCCAGCAACAGCCAGCCGGCCAGCCGCCGTCGGTGCGGACTAACTGTTGCCATCGATGCTACCTCGCACTTGTGAATGCAACTCCAGCCGGTTGTCGTGGAAGTCCGCCGTCAGTCCCTTTGCCTCGAACCGGTAACCCGGCCCGGTCACCTGTGCGGCCTGTTGCGTCTGCGCCTGGCGGGCGTCCGGTCTGACGGTAACGTCTGACGTCGTGATCTTCAGTGGTTTCTGTGAAGCTGATGTAATTCTTTGAATAATAACCTCACCTGTAAACCATACCGGGTCGCCGGCGCTGCCGGTTCGGCCGTGTTCGGCGTCCAGCCGCCACTGTGTACCATCGCTGTGCATGACCTCGAGCTGCGGACGGGTCATGGACAGCTGGTCGCTTTTCGGGTACCAGGCCAGGTGCTCGGTACGCAGGTGGTAGGCGGGCCGGCCGGCCGCATCCATGACCCGTATGGCGACGTTATCCGCGTAGGCATCGGGGCCGCTGTGGGTGACGGCCGCCGTCTCGCCGATGGATTCCTGCTTGCGGAAGAACCAGCTGGTGGCCACGACCAGCAGCAGTACCAGCAGCAGTATGGCCTTCTGGTTGTAGTTCACAGGTAGCTGTCCAGTTCCTGCACGAGCACGCCGCGCGCTTCCATCAGCATCTCGCAGGCGTCACGTGCCGCGCCGCGGCCGCCGCCGCTGGGTGTCTGCCAGTGACTGTGCCGGACCACCAGCGGGTGAGCATCCTGCACGGCGATGGCCAGCCCGACGCGGCGCATGACCGGCAGGTCGACCACGTCGTCACCGACATAGGCCGTTTCCTGCGCACTGATGCCGAGTTTTCCGATCAGCTCCTCGAAGGCCGGCAGCTTCTCCAGCTTGCCCTGGTAGACATGCGTGACGCCCAGGTTCGCCATGCGGTGCTCGACGACCTTCGAGGTGCGGCCGGTGATGATGCCGACGATGACGCCGTGTTTCTGCAGCATCTTGATGCCGTGACCATCGCGCGAGTTGAATGCCTTGTATTCCTGTCCGTCGTCGCCGACAAACAGGCTGCCGTCGGTGAGCACGCCGTCGACATCGAAGATCAGCAGGCGAATGCGCGCGGCCTTGTCGAGTATGTCTTTCATAATGTCGGAAGTTATACCACGCCGGCGCGCAGCAGGTCGTGCATGTTGAGCGCGCCGACGAGTTCGTTGTCGTCGTTGATAACGGGCAGGGCGTTGATCTTGGTGGCGTCCATGATCTGCAGGGCTTCCGCGGCAAGCATGCCGGGATGTATGGTCTTGCAGTTGGCGGTCATCACGTCCCGTACACGGGCGGTACGCAGGTCGATGCGGTTATCGATGGTGCGGCGCAGGTCGCCATCCGTGAAAATCCCGGACAGCCTGCCGGTGGCATCGACCACCGCGGTCATGCCCAGGCCCTTGCGGGTCATCTCCATCAGCGCATCGCTGAGCAGGGTGTCGGCCGATACGCGCGGAATGGCGTCGCCGGTGTGCATCAGGTCATCGATCAGCAGCAGCAGGCGCCGTCCCAGCACGCCGCCCGGATGGGAGCGCGCGAAGTCCTCTTCCGTGAAGCCGCGCGTTTCCAGCAGGGCGATCGCCAGCGCGTCGCCCATGACCAGCGCGGCCGTAGTGCTGGCGGTCGGTGCCAGGCCAAGCGGGCAGGCCTCCTTTTCCACGCTGACGTTGATACTGGCGGTGGCGGCCTGCGACAGGGTCGACTGCGGATTGCCGGTCATGGCGATCAGCGGCACCTTGAGGCGCTTGATAATCGGCAGGATGGTGATGATCTCGCCGGTTTCCCCGGAATTCGACAGCGCCAGTACCACGTCGGCCGCCGTGATCATGCCGAGGTCGCCGTGGCTGGCCTCGCCCGGGTGGACGAAGAAGGCGGGGGTCCCGGTGCTGGCCAGGGTCGCGGCAATCTTGCCGCCGATATGGCCGGATTTTCCCATTCCGGTGACCACCACCCGCCCGCGGCAGTCCAGCATCAGGTGACAGGCCTGCGCGAACGAGGGTTTGCGGATTTCCTCGCCCAGTCGCTGGACGGCGCGCGCCTCGGTATCGATCACCGCCAGCGCGAGTTCCTGCAGTTTGTTGTCGTTCATGGCGGGATGTTAGCGGGTTCGCGGCGTCACGTCTCGCCAAAGTATAACAGGGTCTGGTAGGCGCCATAGGCAAGCACCAGCAGCATACCCTCGACGCGGTTCAACCGTCCCGGGCCGCGAAAACCGTACGCCATAAAGAACATCGCGAGCGTCATGCCCACCATGACGGGGTAGTCGCGCGCAAGCACGATCGGGTCGATCGGTCCCGGCCGGATCAGCCCTGGCAGTCCAAGCACGGCCAGCAGGTTGAAGATATTCGAACCGATGATGTTGCCGATCGCGATGTCATGCTCGTTCCTGAGCGCGCTCATGACGGTGGCGGCCAGTTCCGGCAGGCTGGTGCCCAGCGCGACTATGGTGAGTCCGATGACCAGGTCGCTGACGCCGAGTGACGTGGCCAGCGAGGCAGCACCCCAGACCAGCAGCCGCGAACTTGCCAGCAGCACCAGCAAGCCGGCGACCAGCAGCAGGGTCGCCTTGCCGATGCCGAGTCCGGTAGGCAGTTCCCGTGCGTATTCCTTGCCCATCGGGTCCCGTGCCGCCTGGGTCTTCATGCCGACCCGGATGATCCAGTACACCACGGCGACCATGCCTGACAGCAGCAGGATACCGTCGAGGCGTCCGAGCATGTGGTCGATGAGCAGGACGTAGACCAGGCCCATGACCAGCAGCAGGACCGGCAGCTCGCGGCGAATGATACTGGAATGCACGCTGAGCGGCATGACCAGGGCGCCGATGCCGAGAATCAGGCTGGTATTGATGATATTCGAGCCGATCGCGTTGCCAACGGCCAGCGCGGGGTTGCCCTGCCATGCCGCAATACCGGAGAAGACGATTTCCGGTGCCGAGGTGCCGATGCTGACCACGGTGAGCCCGATGACCAGCGGCGGGATGTCCAGGTGCCAGGCGATGGCGCTGGCACCCTCGACAAAACGGCCCGCGCTCCAGGTCAGCAGCGCGAAGCCGGCGGTAATCGCCAGCAATTCATTCCACATGCGTGTCGACGGGCAGATTCGGAGGTCGGGTGTGTCCCACCCGGGGCGGATTGACCGGATTGCGCTTGCGGGGTTCCCGCGGGCGGAAGGATAATGGGCACTTCATCTGGCAGGTTACCGGGTGGTTGACCGTAATATCATACACTTCGATGCGGCCCGGCAAAATTGCGGTTTGTAATGTAGCGGCCTGCATGTTCATAATGGCGGCCTTTTGATCGCATGGAAAAAGCATGATGCCGGAGCCTGTTGTCCAGATACGCGACCTGCGGTTTGCGCGTGGCGAGCGGATGATATTCGACGGCGTGGATCTCGACATCCTGCCGGGCACCGTCACCGCCATCATGGGGCCGAGCGGCACCGGCAAGACCACCTTGCTGAAGCTGATCGGCGGACAGCTGCAGCCGCTGTCCGGTTCCATTCTCGTGCAGGGCCTGGAAGTGCCGACGCTCAAGCGTCCGGCGCTGTACCGCCTGCGCAAGCGCATCGGCATGCTGTTCCAGAGCGGCGCGCTGTTGACGGACATCAACGTGTTCGAAAATATTGCCTATCCGATCCGCGAACACACACGCCTGCCCGAAGCGCTGGTGCGTGATCTGGTGTTGATGAAGCTCGAGGCGGTGGGGCTGCGCGGCGCGGCCGGGCTCATGCCCAGCGAACTGTCCGGTGGCATGGCACGTCGTGTCGCCCTGGCGCGCGCGATCGCACTGGACCCCGCGATTGTGATGTACGACGAGCCGTTTACCGGCCAGGACCCTATCTCCATGGGCATCCTTGTCAAGCTGATACGCGAGCTGAATAATGCGCTCGGCCTGACCAGCATCGTCGTGTCGCACGACGTGCGCGAGACCAGCGCGATCGCGGATTATGCCTACCTGCTGTCGGATGGCCGGGTGATGGATCACGGCAAGCCGGACGAGTTGTGGAAATCCGGGTCGGAGTGGACGCGTCAGTTCCTGCACGGCGAGCCGGACGGGCCGGTGGCGTTTCATTATCCCGCGCCGGGGTTCCGGGATGACCTGATCAGCGGGGGGCGCGGCTGATGCTGAACGCATTGCAGAGGCTGGGCCACCGGACACTGCGCTTTTTCGAGCGCCTGGGGCGCGGGCACCTGTTCCTGTTGCAGGTGCTGGCCAGCATGCCGGGCATGCTGTTGCGCCCGGTGCTGGTGGTGAAGCAGATGTACTCGGTGGGCGTCCTGACGCTGGTCATTATCCTGGTGTCCGGGCTGTTCGTGGGTATGGTCATGGGTCTGCAGGGCTATAATACGCTTGTGGACTTCGGCGCGGAGGAGTCGCTGGGGGTGCTCGTGGCCCTGTCGCTGGTGCGGGAACTGGGGCCGGTGGTTGCCGCCCTGCTGTTTGCCGGGCGTGCCGGGTCGGCGCTGGCGGCCGAGATCGGCCTGATGAAGGCGACCGAGCAGTTGTCCGGCATGGAGATGATGGCGGTCGACCCGGTACAGCGCGTGATCGCACCGCGCTTCCTGGCGGCATTCCTGTGCATGCCCTTGCTGGCGGCCATTTTCAGCGCCGTCGGCGTCTACGGCGGGCACTTCGTCGGCGTCGGTCTGCTGGGTGTGGACGACGGTGCGTTCTGGGCGCAGATGCAGGCCAAGGTTGACTGGTACGATGACGTCATGAACGGTGTCATCAAGAGTACCGTGTTCGGTTTTATCGCCGGCTGGATCGCGTTGTTCGAAGGCTACGATGCCGTGCCGACAGCGGAAGGCGTAAGCGGCGCAACGACCCGCACGGTAGTGCACACGGCGCTGGCCGTGCTGGGGCTGGATTTCGTGCTGACCGCACTGATGTTTGGAGATTAGGGCCTGTTAACACGTGGTTGATCGTTGCGTTGCTGCCTGAAATCAGGCCAGGCAAGGCGCGAGGAGAGAGGTTTAGTTATGCTAAATGAACGACGAGTAACGCAGCATGGCCTGATTTCAGGCGCAACCCGAAGGGACGGGGCCATTTTTCCGCCATCCTGCGTTAGTGCTCGCTTGAGTAGAGCAACTACTCGGCACTCGCACTGCCTTGGCTGGCGAAAAAATGGCCACCGTCGCAACGACCAACCACGTGTTAACAGGCCCTAAAGAGTGAACACCAGAACAATCGAAATCAGCGTCGGGGTCTTTGTTGCCGGCGGCATGGCGGCCCTGTTCATGCTGGCGATGCAGGTCAGCAATCTCAGCACCCTCGGCAACGACAAGGGCTATGTGGTCACGGCCACCTTCCAGAATATCGGTGGCCTGAAGGTGCGCGCACCGGTGACGGTATCCGGCGTGCGCGTCGGCCGGGTGGACGCCATCAACTACGATTTCAAAACCTTCGAGGCCGTGGTGTCCATGAAGATCGACGCGAAATACGAGGGTTTTCCGGAAGATACCTCTGCCAGCATTTTCACTGCCGGCCTGCTGGGCGAGCAGTATGTCTCCCTGGAGCCCGGTGGCTCGATGACCAACCTGGTGGATGGCAGCCAGATCCACCTGACCCAGTCGGCACTGGTGATGGAACAAATCATCGGTCAGTTCCTTTACAATGCGGCTGCGAAGAAACCTGAAGAGTCACAGTAATGCGTACAACAGGAACCAATACCGCGGGCATCCGGACGGCGCTGCTGATTGCCGCGCTGCTCTGTACGTCACCGCTGCGGGCAGCGAGCGATGTCACCCCGATGGAGCTGGTGCGGGATACCTCGTCGCGCATGCTGGCGGCACTGCACGACGAGCGCGATGCCATCAAGAAGGACTCGTCACGCCTGTACGAACTGGTATCCACCATCGTGCTGCCGTATTTCGATTTCGAGCGCATGAGCCAGTGGGTGCTGGGCAAGAACTGGCGCACGGCCACACCCGAGCAGCGCGAGCATTTTGTCGAGCAGTTCCGTGGCCTGCTGGTACGCACCTACGGGACGGCGCTTTTCGACTACGCCGACGAAAAGATCATCTACCTGCCGTTTGCGGGTGACATCACGGCGCCCTCCGTGACGGTGCGCACCGAGATCGAACATGCCGGCTCGACGATACCCATCTCCTATTCCATGTACCGGAGTCGTGACGGCTGGAAGGTGTACGATGTCGCCATCAGCGGCATCAGCCTGGTCACAAACTATCGCTCGTCCTTTGGCAATATCATCAGGGACGAGGGGATTGACAGCCTGATCCGGCAGCTTGCCGATAAAAACAAGTCCTGACGTCATGCCTGAAGCGGGTTTTACCGACCGGGGTAACGGCAACTGGCTGCTGGAAGGGGAGCTGGACTACTTTACCGTCCCCGACGTGCTGGCACGTTCCGCGCAGCGTATGAGCGGGGAGGGTCCGATCCGGGTGGACCTCAAGGGCGTGTCGCGCGCGGACAGCGCCGGCCTGGCCCTGCTGGTCGCGTGGCTGCGCAATTCGGAACGTGCCGGGCGCAGTATCAGCTTCATCAACGTACCCGGGCAATTGCTGTCGATCGCCCGGGTCTGCGGGCTGGAAAAGATTCTCTCGCTTTCACACCAGGAAACGTCTGACTAGATTGTCATTGCATTTAACGCAGTGATGAAGCGATCGTCAAGCGATTGATTCAGGTGTTACGAGACGGTTTCGCTCCGTCCGCAATGACGTGCTTCATGCCTGACCGGAGCTTCACTGGCGGAATGTCTGCCGGACCGGTTGCTGTTGCCCGGGCGGGCGCGCGGCCGGTCAGGGATTTTATGGATTTACGGGGTGGCAGATATGCAGAGCAAGGAACTTGAAGCGTTGATCAGGGCCGGAATTTCCGGTGCCGAGGTCATGGTGAACGGCGAGGGCGATCATTTCGAGGCCACCGTCATCAGCGACCGGTTCGAAAACTGCTCCATGGTCAAACAGCACCAGATGGTGTACGGCACGCTGGGGGAGCGCATGGGCGGCGAGATCCATGCACTGGCATTGCGTACCTATACACCCGAACAGTGGCGCAAGCAGCGCCGCGTTCAGTAACGACGTTCCGACCAGGGACCGCGCAGGCGTGGACAAGCTGATCATCAAGGGCGGGACGGTGCTGGACGGCGAGATACGCATCTCCGGCGCCAAGAACGCCGTGCTGCCGATCATGGCGGCAACGCTGCTGGCCGATACGCCGGTCGTCATTCGCAACATCCCGCACCTGCATGACGTCACCACCACGATGGAACTGCTCGGCCACATGGGCGTACAGCTGACGGTGAACGAGAAGATGGATATCGAGGTGGACGCGCGCCCGATCAATTCGCTCTATGCCCCCTACGAGCTGGTGCGCACCATGCGGTCCTCCATACTGGTGCTTGGACCGATGCTGTCGCGGTTCGGGCGCGCCGATGTTTCATTGCCGGGCGGCTGCGCCATCGGCTCGCGTCCGGTGAACCTGCACATCAAGGGCCTGCAGGCCATGGGGGCCAGGATCACGGTCGAAAACGGCTATATCAAGGCACGTGTCGACCGGCTCAGGGGCGCGCGCCTGGTGATGGATATCGTCACCGTCACGGGTACAGAGAACCTGATGATGGCGGCCACGCTGGCCGCGGGCATCACGCAAATCGAGAACGCCGCGCGCGAGCCGGAGGTGACCGATCTCGCGCATTGCCTGAATGCCATGGGCGCGAGAATCAGCGGCGCCGGTACGGACACCATCACCATCGAGGGGGTCGAGCGCCTGGCGGGCACCGAGTACAGCGTGCTTCCGGACCGTATCGAGACCGGCACCTACCTGGTGGCCGCCGCCATCACCGGCGGTCACGTCAAGCTCAAGGACACGCGCCCGGACATCATGGATGCCGTGCTGCAGACCCTGCGCGAGGCCGGTGCCGAGATCACTACCGGGGAGGACTGGATCGAGCTGGACATGCACGGCCGGCGCCCGGCCGCGGTCAATGTGCACACCGCACCCTATCCGGCGTTCCCGACCGACATGCAGGCGCAGTTCACCGCACTCAATGCCGTGGCCGAGGGCAGCGGCACGATTACCGAAACCGTGTTCGAGAACCGCTTCATGCACGTGCAGGAAATGCAGCGCATGGGCGCCTGCATCCGGCTGGAGGGCAACACTGCCATTTGCACGGGCGTGCCATGCCTGACCGGCGCGCCGGTGATGGCCACCGACCTGCGCGCCTCGGCCAGCCTGGTGCTGGCGGGGCTGGTGGCGGACGGCGAGACCATCATCGACCGCATCTACCACATCGACCGCGGCTACGAGCGCATCGAGGAAAAACTCGCGCAGCTCGGTGCGGACATCCGCCGCGTGCCGGACTGAGTCAGGCGCGGTCGCGCCCGCCGCCCGTTATCCGCCTGCCGGCGTGCTTGTAAACTGGCGGTATCTACCGGAAACTTGGCCACCATGAATACCGCGCTGACCATCGCCCTGTCCAAGGGGCGTATTTTCGAGGAGACCCTGCCGTTGCTGGCGGCCGCGGGCGTAACCCCGCTGGACGACCCGGAAACGAGCCGCAAGCTCATCCTGGATACCAGCCAGGAGGACGTGAAACTGGTCATCATCCGTGCGGCGGACGTGCCGACCTACGTCGGTTACGGCGCGGCGGACATGGGCGTCGCCGGCAAGGACGTGCTCATGGAGCATGGCGGCGAGGGCCTCTACGAGCCGCTCGACCTGAAAATCGCGCGCTGCCGCCTGATGGTGGCGGGGCCCGTGTCGGGTGCCAGGACGCGCCGGCGCATGCGCGTTGCGACCAAGTACGTGCACAGCACGCGCCGCTTCTATGCCGATCGCCAGGAGCAGGTGGAGATCATCAAGCTGTACGGCTCGATGGAGCTCGCGCCGCTGGTGGGACTGGCCGACCGCATCGTCGACGTGGTGGATACCGGCAATACCCTCAAGGCGAACGGGCTGGTTCCGCTCGAGCATATCGCGGATATCAGCTCGCGGCTGGTGGTCAACAAGGCATCGATGAAAATGAAGCACGGACGGATCAGCGATTTCATCGACAAGCTGCGGGTGGCGTGCGCAGACTGAGCAGGTCGCCGCGCATGACGCAGGTTCTCCACGAACCTCGCGCCCCTGCAGGCACGTAATTCAGACACGAACGGGCATGATTGAAATCAGGCGACTCAATTCACAGGATGCGACCTTTGCGGCCGATCTCGAGCGGCTGCTGGACTGGGAGCAGTCGGCCGACCTGAAGGTCGAATCGGTGGTGCGCGAGATCATCAGCGCGGTGCGCCAGCGCGGCGACGCGGCGCTGATCGAGTACACCGAACGCTTCGATCGCCGCACGGTGAACGCCGGCCTGGAAATCCCGCTTGCGGATTGTCGTGCCGCCGTCGGCGCCATCAGCACGGAACGACGCGCCGCGCTGGAACTTGCCGCCGCCCGGGTGCGGGCCTACGCGGAACACCAGAAACTCGCGTCTTGGTCCTACACCGAGGCGGATGGCACGCTGCTCGGCCAGCAGGTCATGCCGATGGACAGGGTCGGCCTGTACGTACCGGGTGGCAAGGCGGCCTATCCCTCCTCGGTGCTGATGAACGCGATTCCCGCCAGGGTCGCCGGCGTGCAGGAACTCGTCATGGTCGTGCCGACGCCGGACGGCGAGATCAACGACATGGTGCTGGCGGCGGCGAGCATCGCCGGCGTCGACCGGGTGTTCGCCATCGGCGGCGCGCAGGCGGTCGCGGCACTCGCCTACGGGACCGAGAGCGTGCCGGCGGTGGACAAGATCGTCGGACCGGGGAATGCCTATGTGGCCTCCGCCAAGCGCATGGTATTCGGCAAGGTCGGCATCGACATGATTGCTGGCCCCTCCGAGATCCTGGTGATTTGCGACGGCCGGACCGACCCGGACTGGATTGCCGTGGACCTGTTTTCACAGGCCGAGCACGACGAGGATGCGCAGTCCATCCTGGTCAGTCCGGACGGCGCGTTTCTCGAGCGGGTGGCGGCCAGCATCGGGCGCCTGCTGCCGGACATGACGCGCGCGGAGATCATTGCGGCGTCACTGGCGGGTCAGGGCGCGTTGATCCAGGTAAGGGACATGAACGAGGCGATCGATATCGCCAACCAGGTGGCGCCGGAGCACCTCGAACTGTCGGTCGAGGACCCGGGGCCGCTGGCTGCCCGCATCCGCCACGCCGGCGCTATCTTCATGGGACGCTACACGGCGG
>Ga0210097_1000464_pt1 | contig 14234 bp, 18 predicted proteins | sample Joice_CattailNLA_2_FD_185521 | JGI IMG/M metagenome (GOLD analysis project Ga0210097, IMG submission 185521) | Wetland microbial communities from San Francisco Bay, California, USA, that impact long-term carbon sequestration - Joice_CattailNLA_D2... | ecosystem: Environmental > Aquatic > Marine...
CGCCGCAATAACCGCCAGCAAACAGGCAAATCGTTATGGCAAAGTCGATGCCGGCAAGGAGGCTGCGACGGATATTGGAGAGAACACTAGGCAGGATCCGGTATTTGCCAGCGAGGCAGAGGAACGGCGCTACCGCCGCTACCAGTTTTATGAATCCATCGAGAGTGACAAATTGAAGGCGTCCCAAACTGGCGAACCTGATTCCGCTTCACCTTCTTCCATCATCGTTCCCACTTCGCCCACTTCCCCCATCCTGGTCAAGCCATTCTGAAGGGAGCAGTACAAGGTAGGCCCTGCCTACCGGGTACACTGTGCGGCTCCTGCAGGATGTGACGGGAAAACGTCGTGAATTTGCGCTCGATTGTTATAGATTGTAAATGGCCACGTAGTGGGTGGTTTCCTGCAGCTCATTTTTTACCGCGGTGATAACGATCCCGGCCGGTATTTCAAGACCCCTGTTGTCCCTGATGCGAATGTCCCCGCTCCAGGAACCGGAATTTAGCAACTGTTTCCACATGTTCTTGTGAAAATCCGATCCATACCGTTCCGATTTGAAGATACGGGGGTTTTTCCCGATGATTTCTTCCAGGTTATAGCCGGAGATCTTGAGAAACATTTCGTTGGCGTTAAGGATATTGGCGTTCACATCGGTGATCAGGATGGGATCCTTGCTTTCAAAGGCTACCGAGACTATGCGCAGATTTTCCTCAGCTTTCCTGAGCTCGGTAATATTTCTCACCAGGGGGCGGAAAACCAAAACATAAAAGATGGGGAAAATCAGTATTGCTGACAATATCGAATCCAGCAAATATCTTTCCAATCTTGGCATGGGCGGCAATATGCCCGAGAGCAACAGCACCATTAACTCAATAAGGAATACCGCGCCGGTCAAGACAACCAGCAGCCATTGTGCTGACTGGAAATGGCCTCCCTTTTTGGAATGATGATTATCGGACATGGAATTCGGTTGCAACGCTTATTTTGTCAATAACTCGCGCAATAATTATGGATACTGTTCGTTCGAGGCAGATTTCAAGCCGAGGTTCCGTGGCAAAATCAGATCAGATTATAAGTCCGCTCTGTGCGGTGGCCTCAACTGATCGATGCAACACTTTATCACGCGTTTAACAAGTGCTCCCACCAGATCTCGGGGCTTGAATTGGCAAAGTAACCGATAACCAGTTTCGTTGCCGCTTGCAGATTGGCTGACGCCTTGTCGGAAAGCGCGTCGCCCAAGCCGAAATCATAGCCGCGTATGCGCAGCAAAAAAGCAGGCGGCGCATCCATTCCATAGACCTGGCGATAGGCGTGCAGCAGCGAGAACGGACTCATCGCGTGGCTGGTGTAGCTGTCGTCCTTGCCCGCACCGATCTGGTAAAACTCGAATGGTTCGGCACAGGACATGTCGGCATCGACGAACAGCACCTGATCGCAATCATCCAGGTCGGCGACGTGCTCGACTTGAAGTTGCATGTCGTTCTGGCATTCGATATCGTCGAGCTGCATTTTCGCCACGCGTGCGACCAACTCGGGGCCGAGCGCGTCGTCGCCGCGCCCGGGATTGCCGTATCCGAACAATAGAAATTTCATAATGCGGATTGTCCTGTTCGTTCGAACTTGCCGTTGCCGCCTTTGCTCAGGCGGTCGAGCAGCGCACCTTCTGCATCGAGCAATTCCACCTGCAGCGGCATCTTGCCCAGCGCGTGCGTGGCGCAGGACAGACACGGGTCGTAGGCGCGTACCGCGACTTCCAGACGGTTCAGCAAACCTTCAGTGATCTCGTTGCCGTCGAGGTATTCGTTGGCGACCGAGCGCACCGATTCGTTCATCGCCTGGTTGTTGCTGGTGGTCGAGACGATCAGGTTGGCCTTTTCTATCAGGCCTTCCTCGTTGATTTGATAGTGATGGAACAAGGTGCCGCGCGGCGCTTCGATCACGCCGATCCCTTCTTGCCGCTTCTCGCCCAGGTCCGCGACAAGGTCGCTGCCGGTGATGTCCGGGTCGTGCAGCAATTCGTGTATGGACTCGGCGCAATGCAACGCTTCGATCATGCGTGCCCAGTGATAGGCGAGTGTGTCCTGCACCAAACTGCCGTTGCCGAACTCCTTGAAGCGCTGGCGCGCCGCTTCCGCGAGCGGCGTTGAAATGACATCACAGTTGTTCACGCGCGCCAGCGGGCCGACGCGGTACCAGCCCTGCTGTTTGCCCAGCCCGATCAGATACGGGAACTTCATGTAGCTCCACGGGCGCACTTCTTCGCGGATGATCTGCTGATAGCCGCGGTAATCGAGCTGGTCGAAGATCTTTGCACCACTCTCGGAACGCGCGCGCAAGCCGCCGTGATAGAGCTCCAGTTCTCCTCCGTTGCCGGTCACGCTGAGGAAGTTGCTTCGGATCGCGGCGAAGCTGCGGTGTTCGGCATGTTCGGTATGGATCTGCTCGTTCAGCGCCACCGCGTCCTGACTCCATGACAAGATGTCGCTGATGTCAGCCAGCAGGATCTCACGCTCGGCGATGGTAAGCGGTTTGTTCATCCCACCCGGCACCGTGGCCGTGCCGTGGATGCGCTTGCCGGCGATCGCAGCGATGACTTGCTGCCCGTACTTGCGCAGCTTCACACCCTTCAGCGCGAGATCGGGATATTTGTCGAGTACGCCTACGATGTTGCGCTTTGCCGGATCGCTGCCGAAACCGAACAGCAGGTCGGGCGATGACAGATGGAAGAAATGCAGCGCGTGCGATTGCAATACCTGCCCGAAATGCAGCAGTCGGCGCAGCTTGTATGCGGTCGGCGTAAGATGCTCGACGCCGACCAACTGGTCGACCGCCTTCGCTGCCGCCAGCTGATGACTGACCGGGCAGATGCCACACAGGCGCTGCACGAAGAACGGCACTTCCCAGTATGGACGCCCCTGGATGAATTTCTCGAAGCCGCGGAATTCGACGATATGGAAACGCGCTTCATGGATATGGTTTTCGGCATCCAGCATCAGCGTGATCTTGCCGTGTCCCTCGACACGCGAGACCGGATCGATCGCGACGCGCCTGAGATTCGCCAGTTCATCTTTATTGGAAGCTGAATCTTTGCCTTGTTCCATGGAGACTAGTCGTAGTGGATAAGCTTTTTGGGCAGCGCTGGTTCGCGGCCTGCCAGCAGGTCGCCGAGCACGCTTAGGAACTCGTCGGCAGACGGCGGACATCCCGGAAGGTAGTAATCGATTTGCACCGCTTCATGGATGGGGCGCACCTTGTCGAGCAACAAAGGCAGTTCAACATCTCCGGGGATCTGTGGGTTCTCGACGCCGACGCCGTTCAGAAAAGATTCTTCGAGGCAGGATCGCAAACTGAAATGATTGCGCATAGCCGGCACGCCGCCGTTGATCGCGCAGGCGCCGACCGCGATCAGTATCTTGCAATTCCTCCTGAACTCGCGCAACACATGCACATTGTCCGCGTTGCACAGACCGCCCTCGACCAGGCCAATATCACAGGGGTTGCAATGCTTGATGTCGGTCAGCGGCGAGCGGTCGAATTCGACATGTTCCAGCAATTCCACCAGCCGTTCGTCCATGTCGAGGAAGGACATATGGCAGCCGAAACAGCCGGCCAGCGATGTCGTGGCGATCCTCAGTTTGTTCTTGGCATTACTCATCAATGTGCCTCGCTTTGGCCAGCACGACCTTTTCCAGGCCGATCTCGCCGACTTGATGAAGGTCGAAGGTGCGCCGGCCGATCGGCACCTCGTAGCCGTGCTCCTTGATCAGGATCGCGCCGACCGGGCAGATGTGCACCGCCATGTCGCCGGTCTCAAGGCCGCTGTCTGCAAGCGTGCCGCTCGGCGAATTCACGATCAGGTGTGCGGATGTGCCGCGTCCGGCGATCGCGAACACGTTTTTGCCGTCCATTTCGCGGCTGGCGCGCACGCACAGTTCGCACAGTATGCAACGGTCGCGATCCAGCATCACGGTCGGATGCGAGGCATCCACTTCGCGGCGCGGGAAGAACTGCGGGAAATGCCCATCCAGCATGCCCAGATGATAGGCCACCGCCTGCAGCGTGCAGTCGCCGGATTTTTCGCAGGACGGGCACAAGTGGTTGCCCTCGATGAACAGCATCTGCGTAATGGTCTTGCGCACTTCGTTCAGCTCCGGCGTGTTGCTGCTGATCTGCTGCCCCGCGGCGGCGGGCGTGGTGCAGGCTGACACACTGCGGCTGTCGGCATCAACGGCGAATTTGGTATGTGTCCTGCGATCCGTGGCACTCGAAGCCGCAATCCTGTTGTGGATGTCGACTGTGCACAACTTGCAGCTGCCGTGCGGCGTGAGTCCGGGGCGGTGGCACAGGTGCGGGATATAGATGCCGGCAGCAAAGGCCGCATCCATGATGGTTTGCCCTTGAGTGAACGGGATTTCATGCCCGTCTATATATATGGTATCGGGAATGACCGGATTGGCATCTTTGCTCATATCATTCACCCGTTATTCCAGATGCGCCGCTGCATCGTCGCGATGTGTGACCTGGCGCGCTTCTTCCAGCGCCGCGTCCAGATCGAAGTAGGGCTCGAAATCGCTGTTCGCCAGATGCTGTTCGAGGATATGCGGAAAACGATGCATAACATCCAGGATGTGATTCGATGCAGTCTGCCCGAGCCCGCAATGCGACCGGCGTTTGACTAGTGCAGCCATGCGCTTAGTCTCCTCCAGATCATATTTCGTGCCGCGGCCTGCGGCGATCTTGTTGAGACCTTTCCTGAGCAGCGTTGTGCCGACCCGGCAAGGCGTGCAGAAGCCGCAGCTCTCATGCTCGAAGAAGTGCGCGAAATTCCGGATGACCGCCAGCAGATCGCGTTCTTCGCCGAACACCATGAACGACCCGCCGGTCGAAAGATCCTCGAAGGCCAACTTGCGATCAAATTCATTAATGCCGATCATCGTGCCGGCAGGTCCGCCGATCTGTACCGCCTGGACTTCTAGTGCGCCGCAGTCATCCAATACTTGCCGGATGCTGACGCCGAACGGATATTCATAGATGCCGGGTGACGCGCAGTCACCGCTGACGCTGACTATCTTGCTGCCCGCCGATTTTTCCGTGCCGGTTTTTCTGAACCATGCGCTGCCGCGCAAAGCGATATGCGCGGCAGCGGCAAACGTCTCAACATTGTTGACCACGGTCGGCATGCCGAGATATCCATGCGTCACCGGGAATGGCGGACGATTGCGCGGGATGCCGCGTTTGCCTTCCAGCGATTCGATCAGCGCCGATTCTTCGCCGCAGATATATGCCCCCGCGCCGACCACGATCTCGATGTCGAAATTGAAATCGGCATGACCGAGTATGCCTTTGCCAAGCAAACCCTGCTCGCGTCTTTTCTTCAGCATGTCTTGCAGTCGCGGCAACAGGTAGCGGTACTCGCCGCGCAAATAGAGAAAGCCCTGTTTTGCGCCGATCACCGCCGCACAAATCGCCATTCCTTCGAACACCTCATTGGCATGGCTGTGCAACAGGACGCGATCCTTGAACGTGCCGGGCTCGCCTTCATCGGCATTGCAGACCACGTAGCGCGCATCTTCCTGTGCCTCGCGGCAGAATTTCCATTTCATGCCGGCGCTGAATCCCGCACCGCCCCGTCCGCGCAACCCGGACTGTATGATATCTGCCAACGTGGAGTCTGCGCCGTTCGCCAGCGTTGCGCGCAGGCCATCACCCGCGGCAAAAACATTGCCAAGCAACAAGCCTCCCTGGCGGATATGGTCGTCGACGTGAAACCATGCCGCAGGCCACTCCGCGAGCGGCGCCCGAGCTTCTACCAGATCGGCGATGTGCAAAATCTTGTTGTTATCAAGTCCTGTGACCGGCAAGCCGTTGACCAGCAGCGCGGCACCGTGATCGCACATTCCGATGCACGAAGTCTGGTCCACGCTGACCAATCCGTCGTCACGCGTTATGCCGGCAAACACATTCAGCCGGTCACAGAGCGCTTGCATAAGATTTTCGCCACCCAACTGGTAGCCGCAATTGGTGCAATTGCTGAACAGGATGTTGTAGCGTCCGCGCGGAATCTTGTAAAAAAAGGAATAGAACTCAACCACCGATTCAACCTGGCTGATCGGCAGGCCTAGTTGGGTGGCGACTTCGCGGACAGCTTCATGCGGGATATGCAATAGCCGATCTTGCAGTGTTTGCAGGACATGCAACAAGTGCGCGGATTGAGAACGGGCATCCGTAACGATTGTCTTCAGCTGTTCATCGGTCATTGTCAAGTTTGGCAAACTTATCGCAAATTGTCCTTCAGGCGTTTTCCCGCCATATCAAAAAAGGTACCGTCGGTTTCAGGTTTGGAGAGCCAGCAACAGAATATCCAGACCAGACGTTTTTATTCTACTCTTGAATGTCAGATGCCAATACATCACATGGCTAAAATGGCCGGCAGGGGATGTCTTTCAAGGAAGTGCTTCGCACAGTGATTGGGTAACAACAAGGTATGCAGGCAGGAACGGGACGTGCATTTCGAATGCTTGAGTGAAAATGTAAGCTTTTGTTACATAAATTATTCAATGCACAGGAGCAATTCCCTTGACAAGGTGGGGGTATGCTCATTAACATGCGCCCGAATCCGGCTAGAAAAATTAATCGCAAAAAAATTACAATGCTGGAAATCAATAAGTGGTTAGGTGGGGTTGATTCGTTCTGGTTTTCCCGGGTCTGCTTCTATAGACGTCTTGATAATAAATAACTGTGGGGGGTTTACATGAGTGCAAAGTCGATTACATCCCGTTCCTTTTGGACAATCATCATAGGCGGGATGTTGACTGGTATGGGAAATGGCAGTGTGTTCGGTGCGACTTTGATGTGCTTGTTGGGGCGCGGGGGTTTTGCAAGCTGGGGCGGAGACGGGCTGTCCGCCTATAATCCTTCAACTTTTACCGGATTTATCGACTGGGCGATGCTAATATTTGGTTTCGCATTCTGCGGCATTATGGTCGTTGGCTTGACCCGCCATGATAAATTGGAAAAAGCGGCTGGCTAACTGGAATGCTTTTGTAGTGCAGCTTGTTCGTTTAGAATTTATTAAAATTTAAGGGGAAGTAGCTATGGCTTTAATCGCGGGTTCACTTGGGGTGTTGCTGGCATTTTCGAGTATGTTGCTATCGTGGTATGTTCTTATTCCACATGAAAATACCAATGAGTCAGGTCATCACTAGAGTATTCATTTGAATTGAGGGAGGGGTAGTACATGCTTAAATATTTATTTGCCAAGAACGAGGACATCCCGTCCGGTTCTGCGGCAGTTTTCTTCGGCTTTTCTTCCATCGTATGGTTTGTGATCGGTACTGGGTTGGGATCTTTCAATGCGGCCAAGCTCGCATTTCCCGATTTTGTGACCGGGAATGAATGGTTTGCATTTGGCCATATGCGGCAAGTGCACGTGATGGCCGTCATCTTTGGCTGGATATCCATGGCGTTTGCGATGGCCATGATGTACATCACACCCGCTCTTGGTAATACCAAATTATGGTCTGAAAAGCTTGGCCTGTGGAATTGTTTCCTGTGGAACGTCGGTCTGGTCTTGGGCCTGACAATATTGTGGGCGGGCATCACTTCCGGCCGCGAATATTCCGACTTCCCATGGCCGATAGATCTGTATCTCGCCACCTTCGTATTCATCCCGCTCGGCATCAATGTCTGGATGACCATTATTAATCGCCGCACGCAAGGTATATACACCACCAACTGGTTCTTTGCTGCAGCCATCTTCATGGTGATCATTGTTTTCCTGGTGGGTAATTCGCCGGAGTTCTTCCATTTGACCGGTCTGACCGAAGCCTATCTGACATGGTGGTTCGCGCATAACGTGCTGGGGTTGTGGATCACCCCGGTGGCGGCTGCGATCGCGTACTACACCATTCCAAAGGTTACCGGAAATCCGCTCTATTCCCACCGCATCGGCCACCTGCATTTCTGGTCCGTGGTGGTGTTTTACTCGACGCCTGCAGCCCATCACCTGATGTCTGCACCGCTGCCTGAGTGGCTGAAGTCTTTCGCTTCCGTGGAAGGCGTTCTGATCCTGGTACCGGCAATCGCATTCGTCTCGAACATCATGCTGACGATGCAGGGCAAGTGGTATATGTTCGTGGAAAATATCGAGGTTCGTTTCACGGTTACCGGTTGCCTGATGGCGATACCGCTGAATATGCAAGGGGGTTTTCAGCAGACTCGCGCCATCAACTGGTACATTCACGGGACGGGCTGGATCGTTGCCCATGCCCATCTTGCATTGCTTGGTTTTTCCACCTTCCTGGAAGCAGCCGCGGTTTACTTCGGTCTGCAAACGATATTGAATCGTAAGCTGTATTCGATCACGCTGGCCAATCTGCACTTCTGGCTGTTGTTGATCGGCTTTACTGTTTACTGGGTTTCAATGACGATCGCCGGTTTAATCCAGGGTGCGGGCAAGATTTACGAGGTTCCCTATATCGATGTGGTGATTGCGGAGCATCCTTACATGATTGCGCGTTGGCTGGGCGGCAGCATGGTATTTTCCGGCAACGTGATGTGGCTCTACAACATGTGGATGACTGCACGCAAAGGTACTGTGATACCACAAGGTCGTATGGCTCATGAACTGGCCTACGAACGCTAAAATTAAGCCAAGAATATATAGGGAGATAAAGCATGGCTGGATTTAGAGAGTATAAGATCGGATCGAGACTATTCGCCCTTGCGCTGGGCGGCTCAATGACCATTACGCTGTTTTTGCCGAGCATCAATATAGCATCGGTATCTTCTACCGATGTCGCTCTGACGAAGCAGCTGGCAATAGGCCACGAAACGGGTTTCAACCTTGATGACCCGTTGATGTTGGGCAGGAACAAGCCGATAGGCGTTTCGCTCAAGACCGATCCCAAATCGGGCCAACCTTTGCCAAACGCAATGGAAGTGTATGTCTACGAGGCCGGGACTTCATTCCCGGCGGGCATATTGCACCCGCGTATCCTGGGTGAGGGGATAGAGCAGTTGAGCGTACAGCAGGGACATATCGGTGATGCAAAGAAAGACACCGGTGCGGTGTTTACTTTGGACAAGGGTACTTACCAGGGCAAGCAGGCCACCTTCATCAACAACCTTACCGCAACCAAGGGTTGGACTCCGGCTGATGTGATGCGTGTGGCCAAGGATGCTGATGTTTCGGATGCAGGCAAGGGAAAAACCATGTTCGTGCGGGAAGGATGCTGGTGGTGCCACACGCTGCTACCAGAAGAAACCCAAGATTGGCAGGTATTTGGCGCGCCGCCTATGCTGGGAGACTTCAACGGCGAATCTCCTACCGCTTTTGGCTCTGACCGGAAAGCGCCGGACTTGCTGCACGTAGGCTCACGCAATTCTTCCAGAGAGTGGTTGATGATGCACTTCTTCAATCCGCGTTTGGTTCAGCCGCATTCGATCATGCCGCGCTTCGACTATCTTTGGGGTGACAAGGATGCCGACGGCAAAAAGATCGATTTCGACAAGTGGAGAGCTGAATATAATGACTATCGCGAAGGCAGGCGGGTGACACCTCCGGATGTTCCAAGCTATGCCAAAGATTCCGAGATCCGCAGTCTGATCGATTTTATGTTGAGCCTTAAATAACAGGGGGAAGATAATGGCTTGGAATTTAGATAAGCCGCTGTACACCATGTGTGACGCGGCCACGAATGAAGCAGACAAGAAATTGTGGGAAGGCGAAAGTCTTGGCGGCATTACTGAGGACAACAACCGTATGCCGATGCCGGTGGTATTGCTGGTCGTTCTGACAGTCCTTACCGCATTCGCGGTGACTTTCCCGTTGTGGGGACAACGCCCGAATGCTCAAATTTATGAGGGTTATGTGAAAGCCATGGACGATCCGCAAGTGAAGGCTGCTCCTAACGATGCTGCCGCGATGAAATTGATCATCCAGTTGAACAAGGGCGGCCCTAATGATGCAATGCTGGAGCGTCACCCCGTGTCCATGGATGACTTGCGCATTATCAAGCCTCAGATCGAAGCTTTGATGTCTAAAGGCGTGGATCTCGGAGAATACAATGTGGTTGGCGCCCATGTCGTGATGGCAAACTTCGAGGGCAACAAGAAAGCGGATGGCACGCCGGAAAGAAAGCAGCCCTGGTGGGACAAAGGTTATCTGATTGATATCTTCTACCTGAGTTACTTCTTTATCGGTGTGACTATACTGATCAAGAGATTGCCCCCTTCAACTTGGCAACCACGGCACGATCATTGATTGACTTGAGTCGGATCGGCATTTTTTGCCGATCTGAACATTTCCTTACATTTTTGGAGAAATAGAATGATAGAAATTGATAACGGTCCGCTGGTTTTGGCGTGTATCATTGCTCTTGCTTTTCTTGCCCCATCCTTTTACAGCTTCTTTATAGATCGCAAAAAAGACAAGTAAGTAATTGCCTATCGAATAATAGGATTGGTGTTGCCGAGGTTGTTTGACTTGGCGCGACTGGGTAAGTAAATGATAAAAATAAAAATGCCTCGCCGAACAATAGGCGCGGCATTTTTATTTAAGTAGTCCAAATCGTAACAGGAGTTGAAGATTCACATTATCGGTACTTATTTAACCCAGCTTGCCGTTTCGCAATTAAGCCCAGACCTTTCGCCCAAGCTAGATCTCAGCATCGAAGGAATGCGCAGCCAACAGTTCAGTGAAGGCGTATTTGTCTTTTTGCTGATCGGGATCGTGGTATTCATCGGAATTGTGATTGCGTTCATGTTTAGCAAAAACCGATCCGAACAAATGAAGTTGGGTGAGAGATTGATGTTTACTGCAATTATTCTTGGCGTAGCGGTTGCGGTAATTTTTGGAGCGATACAAATGCTGGGCGGCTACCTTTTCTGATCACTAAATAAGGAAACAATTATGGCTAATTTTTTTGAAACCCTTCCAGACGGTTGGACCATTTATCTTTGGCTGATCATCGGGGCGATGATCATCCTTGCGGTAATCTACTGGATACGCTGGGGCGCAAAGAATGAACAGTTTGACGAAGATATCAAATATGTGATTTTTGACGAGAAGGACCGGGATAAAATGACTCCGGAAGAATACGCCAAAAGCCGGACTGTTATGAAGTCGCAAATAGAGAGCCGCAAGCGTCATCTGGCGGAAGATGCAGCCAGGCGCAAGTTAGGAGTATGAAAAGCGGGGAAAAAGCTGTTCTGGCTTTGATTGGTACGGTTCTTGTTGTGGGAGTGGTGCGTTCGCAACTTCAAGTTAAGGGCAAGCATGACAGGGACATTCCTTTCTACAGCACTGCTACCCCCGATGTAGCCAGAAAGGCAATGGACATTTACCACAGCAACGGCTGTAAAAGCTGCCATACACTTTGGACTCTGCGAGACATGCTGCAGTCTGTACCTTCTCCCATGCTGGATGGCATTGGCTCGTTGCGTACCGAAACTTGGTTGTACACATATCTTTCATCCCCGGATCCTCAGTCGATATTGCCCTCCCGTCTCAAGAAGGAGTATCGGATGCCGTCTTATGCAAGCTTGCCCGACAATGACCGGAAACTATTGGCGCAATACCTGGCAAGCCTGAAAGTCAAGGATTGGTATCTTGATCAAACCAAGCAGGCCGAATACGAGAAATTGACCGGTAAGGTATACCCGAAATGAACCAGCGTTATCTCAAAGGTTTGGGCGCACTGTTGATCGGCATGGCCTTGAATCATTTTGGAGACAGGCTGCTCGGCGTCAAGATAGAACTATTTTCCGGTTTGTCAACTTTCAGTTTTGCCTGGATTTTGGATGTCTTTTTCGTACCTTTCCTGGTGGGCTTGGCAGTGTCATGGGTATTCGGCATGGGCGGGAAATGGTTGTGTTATTTCCCTCCGCTGATTGTGCGCAGCCTGAGTTATGCGGAAATTCTGTATGTGTCCGGCACGCCGCACGGAAGCACCCTCAATCCGATCGGTTGGTGGGGCCTCTATGTCATTCTGGCAATGGAATCTGCCGGGATAGGCGGGATAATAGGTGAGGTAATGATCAAGAAAGTATATGGGCGCTCACCGAAGGTCGTGGCTGAGGTCGAACAGCCTGTCGTAGCGAGAGAGCCATAATGCCGGTTTTGCACAAGCATAAAGTTCCAACAGCGGCAGAGCGTATGCGAAGAAAGCGGTTCCTCTCCGCCACGGTGATCACTTGTATTTCATTGGTTGTTATCGGGGGAAGTTTGCATGTTGTCAGGCTGGGTTCGTTGCGTATGGGTGAAATGCGCGCCTTGGCAACTTATAACCTGAAGGAAGAGTCCACACGGATCAGGGCTGCAGGCGAAGACATCGCGATCCACGAGCAAAATGAAGAAAGAAAAAATCAGTCTGTGGGGTATACGGTTGCAGAAGCAGAGGCATTGCTGACCAAGGAACAATGGCAGGAACTGGATAGCACGGTGTTGATACCCGCGGGGAATTTCCTGATGGGCACCGATTTGAAAAAAGCCGATGCGGCCTCTCATCCACAACATTCTGTTTATCTGAAAGCGTTCCGTATCGACAAATACCTGGTAACGAATGCGCAATACGCGCGTTTTATTGCCGCCACTGGTCACAGGCCGCCTTCAGACTGGAAGAATGGCAAGTTACAACAAGGTGTTCTGCTGCACCCGGTCACAATGGTGAATTGGTATGACGCTGCAGCCTATGCAAAATGGGCCGGAAAGCGATTACCCACTGAGGCTGAATGGGAAAAGGCGGCGCGTGGAACAGACGGCAGGCGTTGGCCGTGGGGAAATGAAATGGACCCGGCCCGTTTGAATACATACTATAACGTCGGGTCGGCTACCAATGTCACTACTTATGCCAACGGAGCCAGCCCATACGGAGTGTTTGACATGGCCGGCAATGTCGATGAATGGGTTGAAGATGATTTTCTTCCGTACAAGGGAACGGACGCGCCGGCAGACATTTTTCAGGGCAAGGTTGCCCGGGTTCTGAGCGCGCAGGATCAAGCCATGAAATTATCCGATATGGTTCCGGTGAACCGGCTGTACAAAGTGCTGCGCGGCGGTTCATGGAAGGGCGATCCCTTTTCGACCGCTTCCTATCACAGGGATTATTCGTGGCCGAATTACGCCTCGGATTTTTATGGGTTTCGTTGTGCGTCCGATGCCGGAAAATAAACAATATCGAGGAGGTTTGTGATGAACCACAATCGGATAAAGATCATCCTGATGCTGCTCGGTTCAGTCGTAACTTCTCCGGCGCTGGCGGCGGTAGACAGTTACCGGTTCGCACACGTTACCATTGCTACGCCATGGTACATATTTATATTTTTGTTGATGGGCGTGTTTGTCCCGTTTGTATTGATGGCCGTGCTGGCATGGCGCAATGCCGCACGCAAATCCGACCTAGAGGCTGAAGACGCCGGCCGCGAAAATTCTATAGAGTAGGTAATTCATGCTGCGAATTTCAAAGATATTTTCCGTGACATCCTTCTTTCGTTATGTCGGGATATTGTTTGCTACATCGATATTAATGCTGGGTGGAAGTCCTGCTTATGCGGAAGATACGAATCAAGCGCAGGACGGTGCGCAGATTTTGCAGGCATTCAATCAGCAACATAGCCAATCCGAACGAGACAAATCGATAACCCCAAAGGACAAACAGCGCATCATGTTTTTGCTGGGAGTGGTGCTGATAACGCTGGTACTGATCACCGGCGGGTTGGGGATCGCCATGGGATTGTTCGGTAAGCCTGTGTTTGTGGCGCACATGGTATTCGCGGGTCTTAGTATCACGCTGGCGATCGTGCATGCGATTGTCGGACTGGTATGGTTTTACCCCTTTTAGACGCACAAATTGCCGATTCGCCACCTGCTGCTACTGCAATATATATTTCTAATTCGGCATACACATACTGCCTCGGGTTTTGAATCCGGCTTGCCCAACTTCTTGGCTTTCGATCACCCATCCAATACCCCATGTCATACACCATGCAATCGAGCTTGAATTCTGTGACCTCAAGCCGGATATCCTGGTGGTGGGCCGCAGCCATACTCTATGGCCTGTCCGGTCTCACCAGTCTTGCATACGAGGTGTTGTGGGCACGCATGCTATCCATGCAATTCGGAGTGAGCATATTCGGGGTGGTACTCACAGTTGCGGCTTTCATGATCGGGCTGGGATTGGGCAGTCTGGCAGGTGTCAGATGGGCAACACAAAGCAAAAGGCCATTGGCCATATTTG
>Ga0210097_1000473_pt1 | contig 14039 bp, 15 predicted proteins | sample Joice_CattailNLA_2_FD_185521 | JGI IMG/M metagenome (GOLD analysis project Ga0210097, IMG submission 185521) | Wetland microbial communities from San Francisco Bay, California, USA, that impact long-term carbon sequestration - Joice_CattailNLA_D2... | ecosystem: Environmental > Aquatic > Marine...
ATCCGCGCGCATTCCTGGTGGGCGAGGCATTCATGCGCGCGGATGATCCGGGTGTAGAATTGTTGAAATTGTTCGCTTGATTTTTTGCAGGGAGGGTGACATGTTGAATCTGGATAATTTGATCGTTGAATTCGACAAGGGTTTACGCACCTTGTTCAGCGAGGCGCACAGCGCTCGTGATTATCCCGATGCGAACATTCCGGAAGCACCCATGGACGAGGCAGAGCGGAAAAAAGCCGCCGCGCTGATGCGCGTCAACCATAGCGGCGAGATCTGCGCGCAAGCCTTGTATCAGGGGCAGGCCTTGACCGCACGCGACCCGGCCGTGCAGCAGAAACTCGAACATGCCGCGCAGGAAGAGACCGAGCACCTTGCCTGGACGGCTAAACGCGTACACGAGTTGGGCGGCCACCTGAGCCTGCTGAATCCGTTCTGGTATACCGGCTCGCTGGCGATCGGCGCGGTCGCCGGGTTGATCGGGGACAAATGGAACCTTGGCTTTCTCGCAGTAACAGAGCGCCAGGTCGGGGAACACCTGCAAAGCCATCTGGATCGTTTGCCGCCGCAGGACGAGAAGAGCCGCGCTATTGTGGTACAGATGTATGCAGACGAGATCGGGCATGCCGAAATGGCGAGTTCGTTAGGTGGTGCAGAGTTGCCTCAACCGGTACAGTTGGCGATGAAGTTGAACAGCAAGGTGATGACCAACACAGCTTATTGGGTATGAAGAAATTGAGCCGGACGTGGCATGCAGGAAAAATCCCGGACCATTAATTAGCAATCACATCATGTCCGCTTCCACACCCAAAGCGTACGCAATTCAATATTATCAATAGCAGATCACTCCGTGCCCTTAGCTGACATTTTATCTTGGTAATTAATTGCCCGATACCGGACGTTCGCATTGTGGTCGGGTCTATTCACAGTCGAGTAACGCATCTAGGCCATGCTGCCGGAAATGACATACCCCGCTTAAGCGAGGTATGTCTAAGCACGAAGAAACTTGCCAACGTCCGTGCGGCAAACTCAGTTCACTTCGTGTTATGAATCACGTCTACCGCAATCAAAACAACAGACTCTTTTCCATCATTCCGGTGCCAATGCGTCGTATCCTTGTTTGCGAAAGTCGTATCTCCAGGTTGGAATACTTTCACGGTACCGTCTTCAGCCGTTACCGTGTCCGTACCCTGAAGGAAATAAACCACTGAGGGCCGGTCCTTGTGACTATGTAGGCCGATGTGACCGCCGGGATCTATCGTAAGCATCCGCATCCGCAACTGGCGGCCTTGCATGCCTTCGATCTCATCGCCCAGGTCAACGGCCTGCACCACCGTCGCCTTGAACCCTACATTGTCCTTCGGAGCTGCTTCCTGCGAATTGGCAAGCTGTTGCCCGTAACCCAATGCCAACCCTGAAACCAGCAGGACTGCATAAAAAATGTTTAGTCGTTTCATCATAACCTCCGTCATTTTGGTTGGAAAAACTGAAGCCCGATACTCGGTTTTCCCGAAACGGGACTTCAACATTCCGGTTCATGCGCCGACGTAGCCGGTCGTGTGGAACCGGTTGTCATGCTCAGTACGGCAGGATGACGACCTTGTTCTGTTTGAACAAAGGGATCAACACGCGATTGCGTTTTATATCGATGCCGATATCGGCGGGAGCGTCGAGCGAATCCGCCATCACGCTGAATTCGCCGCCTTTGTTCATTGCATAGAGCGCAGAACCACCCCAACTTGTGACAAGAAGTCGGCCATCTTTCAACATGACCAAACCATCAAGGCCGCCATTCGGCGGCGTTGGCAAGTGAGTTTGTTTTCCGGAGGCATCGACACTGAATATTTTTCCCGTACCGAACGTATTGACCACGAGGCGGCCCTTGTCAACCCAAATTCCGTTGGGATGTCCCATCTCCTTGTCCTTGAGGATGGCCTTGTACTTGCCATTGGCCCAGACCTGGTAGATGGCGTCGGTTCCATTTTCTGCAAATCCTTCGTTATAGCCGCTATCCGTCACGTAGACAGAGCCGCCGGGGCCGGGCGTTATCCCGTTCAGGAACGTGCTGCCTTTGAGGGTGATCGACTTTTTCTGCTTGCCGCTCGGCAGTGCAAAAACCTGAACCTGATCGCCATCGGCGACAAACAAGTTCTTGCCCGCAATTGCGGCTCCTTTGGGCCCGTTCAACGTTACGCCTTTCCTGGTGCCGTCTATCCACTTGAGGTCGATGACACTGCCATCTGGTTTGATCTTCGATATAAACCCATTGCCGTCGGCCGCGAACGGACTACCGTTGATGTTCGTGACCAGGTACACATCTTCAGCGGCGTAGTATTCGACCGATTCCGGTGTGGCAAACCCCACGTCGGAGACGACGATACTTTTCGCGGCTGATCCGCTTGCTTTGGCATCCTCCGCCATCACAGTTCCAGCGCAGAACATTGCAAGCAGTATTGCGGCAACTGCCTTTCCAAAATTTAACAATTTCATGATTTCCTCCTTTGTTGATTGAATTTTCGAACCCTCGCGTTACGACCACAGCTTAGGCCGGGGAAAGATTAAAGTTATTGGGAAAAATGAAAATATAGATAAAGAATATATTGGGGAAATAAACCCAATAGATCTCAAGACACTGACTTTATTTGGTATTGCTGATTAATCCTTCCCGGCGGGAGCCGGGACGAGTTCTGAGAGAACCCGAGGTGCTAGCCGGACAAGCCGGCTTTTCGAATGTCTGACACAAGCTGGTTGAGACGTTGCTCCGACCGATAGGGCTGGGTGCTTGCCCAATAGTCCAGGGAGAAATTCGGATCGAGCGTCCGAATCTGCTCTACTTCCCAGCCAGCTTCGGACAACTGGCCCCGATCGGCATAGGCCGCGGCCAGATAGAGATGGGCATTGAGGTAATTGGCATTGCGATAGGTCGCCATCTCCAGATACTTCACCGCATCATCCAGATTGCCCAGAAAGTAATTATCCCGGCCCAGGTTCGCATAATAGACATAACTGGATCCCGGATTCAGGCGTATGGCGTACTTGGTGATAGGTATGGCCTCATCGGGCTTGCCGATAAAGGAATAAGCCGATGCCAAGACGGCGTAGGCATCAGCATAACTGGGATACAACTTGATGGCCTGCTCGGCAAATGTAATGGCCAGTTCCGGTTTCTTTTTTCCATACAGATTGGAATAGGCCAGTACCAGGTAGGCCCCCGCCGCATTCTTGTCTATGGCAATAGCCCTGTTGGCAAAATCCAAAGCCCGATCGACCGCCACCAGCGGATCTTCCACCCACTTGTTCCGGTAATCATCGACATAGGTCAGCGCAATAGCGCTATAGGCCTCAGCAAATTTCGGGTCGATGTCGATAGCGCGCTGGAACATGCGCCGGGCAAGGACATTGCCTCCTTTGGTTATGGTGGTATACAAGGCATTGCCGCGAATGTAACTGTCATAGGCCTCGACGCTGTTTGTACCCCGCCAACTGTTCATCGACTGCTTAAGGCCCGCCGCCTCCTTCACCAGCAGATCATAATCCTGTGCAGGTTTTTTCTGCCCGCCCTCAGTCAATCGCGCGACCAAAGAGGCAACAATTTGTTGCGTTATTTCATCCTGCACCAGAAAAACGTCATTCATCTTTCGTTCGTAACGATCGGCCCATAGCTGGATGTTGCTGGCCGCATCGGACAGTTGTACCGCAACACGCATCCTGTCATGATTGATCTGGACGCTGCCGGTGAGGACATACCTGACATTCAGGGCCTTGCTGATTTCACCTATATCGGCTGATGCACTGCTATAACCCATTACTGACGTGCGCGAAATAACCGTCAGACTGGAAAGCCGTGACAGATCGGTGATCAGATACTCCGTCATGCCGGAAGCAAAATAATCCTTGTCAGAATCACCGCTGTTATTGGCAAAGGGAATGACGGCAATGGAAACACTATTCTCGCCCAGACCGATATTTCCAATCGCCGTCTTCGCTGCCGGAACCACAACCGACAGCCTGTAAATACCATAACCTGCCAGGCCGACAAGGAACAGAACCGCGATGAGCAAGCGTGCCGGATGTAACAACCAAGGCAATGGTTTTGGCGAAAGTGTTGGTGCAGGGCCGCTGGCCAATGTCTCACTTTCAGGCACCCGGTCGAGCGACGTCACTGGGGCAATCAGGCGATAACCCTTCTTTGGCAGAGTCTCAATGAACTCGGGCTTGTGGGGGCTGTCCTGCAATGCTCGGCGAATCTTGTTTATGGTGACGGTGAGCGCTTCATAGCTCACGATCGTGCCGGCCCAGACATTGTCTTCCAGATCCTGCCGCGTCACTACTTGTCCGGCTCGATGCATCAGATACGCCAGCACTTCCATCACTTTGGGTTCCAGGCGAGTGATGACGTTTCCGTTTGTCACTTCCCCGCTTCCTGGATTGACCATACAGTGCCCCACTCGGAAGCTTCCGGTCAGGGTAGCACTTGCCTGCTGGATGTCATCTATTGTGTGTTGGATATTCATATGCTAATTGGAAGAACAACCCGTTATTTACCCACTTGCAGCAAATATACCACTGTTACCTTAGTTGCGACCAAGCACTAGGCGCCAGGGCTGGGTGACAACACCAGCATTCGTCCGACCTTGAAAATGTGCCCTTGGCAATGTTACGAAGCGGAACCCAAGCTATGAATTCGAAACCTGAATGCTGCCGGCCGTCAACGGCAACTATTGGGACGTAGCAGTCTATCTAGTATTAAATTTATGCGCCATTTTGATGTCCGCTTATCATCGAATAACGGACGCCGGCTAAACCTTGATTTGAACAATTTATTAGTAAATATCCAAAAAATTGACCTTCCTTCTATTCCTGGATCACTTCGAAATCATGCGTGATCTTGGCGGTCTTTCCCAACATGATGGAAGCCGAGCAGTATTTTTCGGCTGATAATTTGATGGCTTTCTCGACCGATTCAGGCTTGATGTCCTTGCCCGTTACGACGAAGTGCATGTGAATACTAGTGAACACCTTGGGGTCGGTTTCGGCGCGCTGGGCTTCCAGTTCCACATAGCAATCTGAAATCGCCTGACGGCTTTTCTTCAGGATGCTGACCACGTCAAAGCTGGTGCAACCGCCCGCTCCGAGCAGGAGCATCTCCATCGGGCGCGGGCCGAGGTTGCGGCCGCCTGCGGCCGGCGATCCATCCATCAACACTGCGTGATTGCTTTCGGTCTCTCCTAGAAACGAGGCCTGTTCCACCCATTTGACGCGCGCTTTCATGACATTCCTTTCATCATCTAATCGTCAGTGAAAATGAACTTTACCCGATACAAGAGCAGTCCGATAATTTCGTGAATGAATATTTTGCTGTCGCGCAGGGATTCGGCGCGCGGCAGGAACGCCAGCAAGTCGATCTGATATCGTGTGGTGAACTCGACAGGCGCTTCGACGACATCGAAACCGACATGGCGAAAGGTCATTGCGGCACGTGGCATATGCCACCCATGTGTGACGAGGTAAATTTTCCGGACACCTTCCTTTTGTAATACCTGATATGTATTGCGGGCATTTTCCAGCGTATTGCCGGATTCATCCTCGGTCCAGCGCACCGGAACATGGAAGTCCTGCAATAGCGAAGTGCGCATCTGCTGTGCTTCGGAAAGATCGTTTCCCAGTGGCTTGCCGCCGGTAACGATGATCGGCGTTCCGTCTGCACGATGAAGTTTTGCGCCATATCGCAAGCGCGGCAACGTTTGGTCGTTGACGGTGTCCAGGCCTGCATATTCCGGTGCGCGGAAATATGTCCCTCCGCCGAGTATCACGATCGCATCAGCGCTGTCATGCCCGGTATCCAATACGGTTGCACCTGTTTCCAGCAGATGCAAAGAGCCTTCCGCAAAGAAAGGAGTGGAGGCGATCCAGAGCAAACCGAATGAGGTGAATATCACGGGTTTGGCATATTTGTGGCTGCGATACAGCAGGAAGAAGCCCAATGCAAGCAACAGCAACAAGCTGAACGGCGGCAGCAACATGGCGGCCAGGCAATTAGTGATGAACCAGGACATGACAAATTAGGATACTTGGTATAGTGCGCATCGTAACGTGTTTCTCGAATAACATGATTCAAAATTAGTTTTGCAAACTACAATCGATCATCCAGTTGCATGCGCTGACGCCAAAGCATAATACCCGCCCAGATCAGCGCAAGCAGCATCAATAGTCCTCCGACGGCATGGAAGAACGCTCCCCAGCGCTGGGCATTGCTCAATTGACCGAGAGTGGTTAGCAAATATATCCAGTCATGGGGTCCATCGGCGCCTGTTTTCCCTCCCAATAAGGTCAGCATCGGATGCAGTGAGTCATAAATGTAGGGCGACACATCGACCAGACTGACGCTGGTTAACCACAATCCGATTGCCGCACCGAAATTGTCACGATTCTTCAATATGAATGCGACACTGATGCCGAACGGCAGTGCTACCTGGAACAAACTGCCGCCGAGGATCATCATGAATTCACCGAACGGTCTGAACAGCACATGACCAGCCTCGTGTATCGGGAGCAGAATGTCGTGCATGAATGACATATTGATCTCTCCATAGCGGTAATCGTATCCAAACAGGAACCAGCTCCAGATGGCCAGCAATATCAGTGTGACACTTCTTCCGTAAAAGGCCATTGCAGATAGCTTGTCCATGGGTTTGAAGAGTGCCGCTACAAAGCTGTCGTTCTCACGGTAGCCGGACTCGTCGTCGAGTTCGGACAATTCGGGCGAAGAAATTGCCTGATTCCATTTTAAGACATAGATTCCGCAGGCAGGGCAGGCAGCGCTGGCGGGTAGGGCTGGATCAAACTTAAGTCCGCATTTGGGGCACTGGCTGTAGGTATCGTTCACTTGATTCAGAATGATCGGTCTTGAGATGACGTTTGAAACGCATTGAAGCTTAACATCAGCATTGAATCGATCCAACAATTTTGGGTTTTGCATGACCGCTCGGGAATGTGAGCAGGTACTTTGATCCGACCGGTTGATATGCGTGTCAAGTCTGCGAACAACAAGGGGTTTGTTTGACAAATGGCGCTCAAATAGGGTTTGACAGGGTTGGGCGGGCTGCAATAGAATGCGCGCCCTTTTAAGTATTACTTTTGAATTATCAGGAATAGTGGTCATGAAAACATTTTCCGCCAAATCCCATGAAGTCCAGCATGACTGGCTTCTGGTAGACGCAGCAGATCAGGTGCTGGGACGCCTGGCAGCGCAGATCGCATCACGTCTGCGTGGCAAGCACAAAGCCATTTATACCCCGCACGTCGATACCGGCGATTTCGTCGTTGTGGTCAATGCCGACAAGCTGCGTGTAACCGGCAACAAGGCGGAAGCCAAGCTGTATCACCGCCACACGACCTATCCGGGCGGTCTGTACACCACCAATTTTGCAAAGATGCAATCGCGTCACCCCGGACGTGCTTTGGAAAAGGCAGTCAAAGGCATGTTGCCGAAGGGCCCGCTGGGCTATGCGATGTTGCGCAAGATGAAGGTCTATGCAGGGGCTTCGCACCCGCACGAGGCGCAGCAACCGAAACCAGTCAATCTGTTGAAGGCCCAATAATTTTTGAAAGTGCAAACATGAGCGTAACTTACAATTATGGAACCGGTCGTCGCAAGAGTGCGGTGGCACGTGTGTTTATGAAGGCAGGCAAGGGCAACATCGTCGTGAACGACAAACCGGTGGACGTGTTCTTTTCCCGTGAAACCGGCCGCATGGTAGTTCGTCAGCCGTTGACGCTGACCGAAACCCTGGACAAGTTCGATATCATGGTGAACGTGACTGGTGGCGGTGAATCCGGGCAAGCCGGTGCAGTGCGTCACGGTATCACCCGTGCGTTGATAGATTATGATGCCACGTTCAAGGCCGTGTTAAAGCAAGCCGGCCTGGTGACTCGTGATGCACGTGAAGTTGAGCGCAAAAAAGTCGGTCTTCGCAAGGCGCGCCGTCGCAAGCAGTTCTCCAAGCGTTAATTGTTTTCTTGGCCCCTTGGCCAAGTTGGACGCCAAATCGAAAAAGCCGCCTGCTGGCGGCTTTTCGTTTTTTGTAATCACATCTATGTGTCGCAATAACCCCTGAACTGGTCGCTTCTGCCGGTCAAGGGTTCAGAAAGACATTGGTTTTGTTGTAGAATGACTATTGAATTTTAATGGATGTCAAGATGATCAAAGTCGGCATAGCGGGCGGAACCGGTTACACCGGCGTCGAGTTGTTGCGCCTGCTCGCCGTACATCCTCAGGTTGCATTGCAGGTTGTAACATCGCGTGCCGACGCAGGTACGCCTGTCAGCCATATATACCCTAGCCTGCGCGGTTTTGTGGATATGCTTTTCACCCATCCGGACCAGGCGCGGCTGGATCAGTGCGATATGGTGTTCTTTGCCACCCCGAACGGGATCGCGATGCAGCAAGTGCGTGCATTGCTGGACGCGGGTGTCAAAGTGATCGATCTCGCCGCAGATTTCCGTTTGCAGGATATCGCAACATGGGAAAAATGGTATGGAATGAATCATGCCTGCCCCGATCTGGTAGCAGAAGCAGTTTATGGTTTGCCTGAAGTGAACCGTGGGCAGATCAAGTCGGCACGGCTGGTGGCTAATCCGGGCTGTTACCCCACCGCGGTGCAATTGGGTTTCATCCCGTTGCTGGAGGCGGGAGTGATCGATACAGACAATTTGATCGCCGATGCCAAGTCAGGGGTTTCCGGTGCCGGCCGCAAGGGAGAGATCGGTAATCTGTTCGCCGAGGCGGCAGACAATTTCAAGGCTTACGGGGTAGCCGGACACCGCCACTTGCCCGAAATCAAGCAGGGTTTGCAGCGCGTTGTAGGCGACAAACCGATCGGACTGACGTTCGTGCCGCACCTTACCCCGATGATCCGCGGCATCCATGCAACCCTTTATGGCAGACTGACAAAGGAGGTTGATTTGCAGGATTTGTTCGAACAGCGTTATGCAAACGAAAAATTCGTTGACGTCTTGCCTGCCGGCAGTCAACCCGACACGCGCAGTGTGCGCGGGGCGAATTATTGCCGTATGGCTGTTCATCGTCCTCAAGATGGCGATACCGTGGTGGTGTTGTCGGTGATCGATAATCTGGTTAAGGGTGCGGCGGGACAGGCAGTACAGAATATGAACATCATGTTCGGGCTGGACGAGTCTGCCGCATTGAACAACGCAGCAATGCTTCCTTAAGACCTGGCGAGGAATATATCACGATATGTGGCGAGGAGTAGAACGCAGGTTCAGCATTTCGGCACCGCAGATGACCGTGCGTCCCCATTTCGCCTGGTATCTGCGCTGGGGGATGGTGTTGCCGTTCGTGCTGGCCGCTATCGTCCTGGCATGGTGGGCATATGATAGCGGGCTTGAGTTCGCCGGTTTCCACCGCGGTCAAACCGAGGACGAAATAGCCAAATTGCGCGAACAGGTGGCAAAACTGCAGGCAGAGAATGTGCAACTGCGAGATCAAGTCGCGAAAAGTGAGCGGCAAATCCAGATCGAACAGGCCAGCAACGGCGAAACATTGAACCAGCTAAAAAATCTGTCTGATGAAAATGTGCACCTTCAGGAAGATCTGGATTTTTTTCAGAACCTGACCGCTATGCGCGGCAAGGAAGGCGAGTTGGCGGTGCATCGTTTAAAACTCGAACGGGATAAAATGCCCGGCGAATACCATCTTCGCATGTTGTTGGTACAGAGCGGACAGCGTGCCAAAAAATTCGACGGCAATTTTCAACTGGTGGCAACAGTAAGAGAGAACGGGGTGGTCACTACACATGTATTCCCACAGGAAAATTCAGGGATTGCCCAATTTCAGCTCGGTTTCAAGTATTATCAGCGTGTTGAGCAGAGCATCCAGTTGCCACCCGATGCGGAATTGGAAAACGTGCAAGTGCGCATATTCGAAAAAGGCGCGAATGAGCCAAAAGTGCGGGAAAACGTGAGCCCATCATAAGCAAGGAGAAAACGATGTTCGACAAGAAACCCAACAAACCGCAAACCCAGATCGATTCGCTGATTGGCGCCAATACGATCATCGGTGGCGACCTGAATTTCAGCGGCGGGCTGCGCATAGACGGGCAGGTGAACGGCAATGTCATCGCCACACCTGACAAACCAAGCACCCTTGTCCTGAGCGAGCATGCACGGGTGAACGGCGAAGTCAGTGTCACCCATCTGGTGATCAATGGTTCGATCACCGGATCGGTGTCCGCCAGTGATTATCTGGAACTACAAAGCAAAGCCAAGGTCACAGGAGACGTACATTACAAGACCATGGAAATTCAACTGGGTGCGATCGTCGATGGACGACTGTTCCATGACAGTCCGGAAGCTGTGGAAAAAGTGCTTGCGTTCAAATCGAACGCTGGTAATGGCGAATAAAACGTTAAGGAGAACAGAATGAATGCAATTACCGAAGTTCAAGATCCGCTGTTGTTCACGGACAGTGCGGCAAACAAGGTAAAGGAACTGATCAATGAGGAAGGCAATGCAGAGCTCAAGCTGCGTGTATTCGTCAGCGGAGGCGGATGTTCGGGTTTTCAGTATGGCTTTACTTTCGATGAAGTGACCAATGAAGACGATACGGTTCTGAACAAGAACGGCGTGCAATTATTGATCGATCCGATGAGCTTCCAGTATCTGGTTGGTGCGGAGATCGACTACCAGGAAGGCCTGGAAGGCGCACAGTTCGTCATCAAGAATCCGAATGCAACGACAACCTGCGGGTGCGGTTCTTCGTTTTCAGCATAGATGTTTTGTTCGGAAAGCTACGGGGCGCTATGCGCCCCGTTTTTATTTATGCGTGATGAATCGCTCCCAGGACACAGGGATGCCTGGCGCCGGTGACCAGCGGCAAATTTGCAGGTTTTCCATGCAGGGTTTGCTGCGCTATCCAGGCGAAGGCGATGGCTTCCATGTAGTCGCTGTCGATGCCAAGCGTGCCGGTAGTTTCTACGCTACAAGGATTCAGCAGCGCTTTGAGGCGGTCGCGCAACGTGGCATTGTTTGAGCCTCCTCCGCAAAGATAGATTTCCTCAGCACCGACACAGTATTTTTGAATCGATCTGGCAACGGTTTGGCAGGTGAGTTCAAGCAGTGTGGCCTGTACGTCTTCAGGTTTTTCACCGCCCGCCAGTTTTGCTAGCAGCCACGCTGTATTGAAAAGGTCACGCCCCGTGCTTTTTGGTGGGGCAAGTTTGAAGAACGGCTCATCGAGCAGTTGCTGCAACAGAGTGGGGAGCACCAAGCCGGATGCCGCCCAAGCGCCATTTTCATCGTAGGGCTTGCCGGTATGTCGCGCGCACCATGCATCCATAAGCAGGTTGCCCGGACCGCAGTCGAACCCGGTGGTAGCCCTTTGCCGGGGAAGATCGGTCAGATTGCTTATGCCACCGATGTTGACGATCACGCGGTGCTTGTCTGGATGGCGCAGCATTTTGTCGTGAAACGCGGGAACCAGTGGTGCGCCTTGTCCACCGGCTGCAATGTCGCGGCTGCGGAAGTCGCTGACTACGGTAATGCCGGTCGATTCAGCCAACAATGCGGCGTTGCCGATCTGTAATGTGTAACCGAGTTCGGGACAATGACGGATGGTTTGTCCGTGGCAGGCTATGGCCTTGATGTCATTATTCGAGGTTTTTGCCTGACCGAGCAGTGTCGCGACCGCTGACGCATACAGTTCTGCCAGCCGAATGCCGACGATTTGAGTTTGATGCAGTTCATTGGAAGCGGGCTGTTGCAATGCAAGCAAATCGCTTTTCAGCGTATCATCAAAGGGCAGGTAATATTTTGCGAGAAGTACCGGATCGGTTTGGCCCAAATCAACAAGGACGGCGTCAATGCCGTCCAGGCTGGTGCCGGACATCAGACCCACATAAAGTTCCGGCGGGCGTTGCACTGGCCGATTAGTCGAGTTTGGCGAGGTTGGTGTTGCGCAACAGGTTCAGGCGACCGACAAAGTCTTCCGACACGGATTGAAAGGCCGCCTGGTAAACACTGCTGATGGGTTTTGCATCGGGCAACTCGACCCGCATCGGGTTATGCTGTCTGCCGTTGATCTGGAATTCGTAATGAAGATGCGGTCCGGTAGCCAGACCGGTCATTCCAACATAGCCGATCACCTCTCCTTGAACGACGCGTTGACCTTTGCGCAAATCCAGTGCAAAACGCGACAAGTGTCCGTACACGGTAGTATAACGGCCTTGGTGATTTATTTTAATCACGTTGCCATAACCGCCTTCCTTTCCGACATACGTGATCACCCCATCGGCAGTAGATCTCACCTTGGTGCCGAAAGGTGCGGCAAAATCAACCCCTTTATGTGATCGCCATTTGTTCAATATCGGATGAAAACGCGAGTTGGTGAAGCCGGAACTTACGCGCGAATATTCGATGGGAGAGCGTAAGAATGCCTTGCGTACACTTTTGCCTTCAGGTGTGTAGTAATCACCGTGTTGAGCATCCTCCTGGAAATAGATGGCGCGATAAACACGGCCTTGATTGATAAATTCGGCAGACAGGATGCGGCCGGTATTCATCAGCGCCCCGTTGTGGTAATTCATTTCATATACAGCCGTGAATTTATCCCCAACCCTGAGATCATGGTGAAAGTCGATGTCGCCGCTGAAAAGTTCATATAGTTGGTTTGCGGCGGCCTCAGGCATCCCGGCAGCGTCAGCGGCCGCATACAGGTTGGTTTTGATCTCACCGGTGCGCACGAACAGCCGTTTTTCAAATTGTGCAGGCAGAGTAATGATCTTGAATGTATCGTCTTGCCTGTCGATCAGAATTTGCTCGTCGTTGTTGCTGAGATAACGCAATGAGATCAAAGCTCCGGTTGAAGAGGTTTCCGCCTGGATTTCCTTGCCAACGGCCAATTTCCGAAACGACTCGGTTGAAGGATCGCTGCGCAGAAAACTGCTTGCCGCTGCATCTTCAATGTTCAAGCGGCTCAACAGTTCGGCTACCGTGTCTCCGCGCTGAACACGCTCGCTGTGCCAGAAGCTGGAAACGGCGATCGCATCATTGGTGCTGGGCAAGACGATATCCTCGATCTCAACCCTGGCAGACGGCAAACCGAGATCACTTTGCGGCACCAGACCGAAAGCGGTCAGCACTCCCAGCAACGGCAAGGTGGACAAGGTGACGAACCAGCGCAACTTGTTTTTCCGTTCTTGGCTGATCGGGTTTTGGGTTAACATTCGTTTCTCCTTGGGATCGCTTATGATCCGGCAACGTGTTGTTTTTACAATTGATGCGCATTTTAACAGAAACGGGCTACCCCCAATGCCTAACTGATATATGGCTAAATCGTGCTGATGAATGGTCGGAATGAATGAACCAGCAGTAATACCAAAAATATGGTGCAATTTCCGCACTTGAAGTGAACATTTTTATGAACGGATTGAAAAGACCGAAAATGACGCAACTCGATACGTTGGCGCAGATCAAGCGCGGGACGCATGAATTGCTGCTGGAAGACGACCTGAAACAGAAACTGTTGCTTGGCCGGCCGCTGCGTGTCAAAGCGGGTTTCGATCCGACCGCACCGGATCTGCATCTAGGCCATACCGTGCTGCTCAACAAAATGCGCCAGTTGCAGGACCTGGGTCACCACGCGTTGTTTCTGATCGGTGACTTCACCGGAATGATAGGAGACCCGAGTGGAAAAAATACAACCCGCCCGCCGTTGTCGCGTGAACAAGTGCTGGAAAACGCCCAGTCTTACCGTGACCAGGTTTTCAAGGTGCTGGATTCGGAAAGGACCGAGATCGTTTTTAACTCTACCTGGATGGACGAATTCAGCGCTGTCGATCTGATACGCCTTGCCGCAACACACACCGTTGCACAGATGCTGGAGCGCGATGACTTTTCCAAGCGTTACAAGGGCAACCAGCCTATCGCCATCCACGAATTCATTTATCCTCTGGTGCAGGGTTATGACTCGGTCGCCCTAAAGGCAGATATCGAGCTTGGCGGCACGGATCAGAAATTCAACCTGT